>Ga0214471_10004180_pt1 | contig 11152 bp, 8 predicted proteins | sample RVTome_5_FD_207665 | JGI IMG/M metagenome (GOLD analysis project Ga0214471, IMG submission 207665) | Soil microbial communities from uranium-contaminated site in the Upper Colorado River Basin, Wyoming, United States - RVT142D155 | ecosystem: Environmental > Terrestrial > Soil > Contaminated >... | reverse complement strand
GGTTTGGCTCAGCACCAGCTCCAGGACCAGGAAGCAGGTCGAGCATCCAGCACTCACGACTCAGGCCAGATCGCTGAGTGCTCAGTACGGGGTGCTAGAACTGGTGGCACGTGCTGGCGCTGAGGTTCGGACCGATACCGAAGGCGAGCGAACGGCTAGGCGAGGCGATGCATTCGCGACTGCAGGGCCTCCCGGTATGTGCGACTCAGCTTCAACTGGCGACCGTCGCGCAGGATCACGATGTAGTCCCCCGCGAACCAGGGCTGCAGCTCCCGGATCCGATCCATGTTCACGATGACTGCCCGGTGAATCCGCGCGAACAGGTTGGGATCCAGCTGTGCCTCGATGCCGTGCATCGTCTCACGAATCAGGTGCGACACCTTGCCGACGTGGACCCGCACGTAGTTGCCTGATGCCTCGAACCAGTCCACGTCGGTCACTTTCACGAAGAACACCCGGCCGTCGTGCTTCACCATCAGACGGTCCAGGTACCGGGCCCGCGGCACCACCGGCGTCGCAGCGCCCAGCCCCGCACCGTTCGCCGCGCCGGCTGCCAGAGCATGGGCGCGCTGTTCGCCCAGCACTTCCTCCAACAGCGCCTTGATCCGCCGGCCCGCCTCCGCCGAGGTCTTCTGTTCCAGTGTGGTGCGCGCCCGCTGGAACGCGGCGCGGAACCGCTCGCCGTCGAACGGCTTGAGCACGTAGTCCACCGCGTTCACGTCGAACGCCTTGACGGCATACTCGTTGTACGCCGTGACGAAGACGATGGCGGGCATTGTCTCGGGTTCGCCCAGCGCGGACACCACGCCGAATCCGTCGAGGTCCGGCATCTGGACATCCAGGAACACCAGGTCGGGACGCTGATCCCGAATCGCCGCGACGGCGTCCGTCCCGCTGCCCACCTCGCTCACCACCTCGACGTCGTCCTCCAGCTTCAGCAGCCGGCTGATCCGGCGGCGGGCGATGGCTTCGTCGTCAACGATCAGCACGCGCATGGTCATGGGACTCTCCGGAGTCAGGCAGCCGCGGATTCCAGCCGCGGCGGTGGGTTGTCGGCAACGATCAGGACGGCAGTGGCACGATCCGGGAACGCCACGGTGACCAGCTGGCCCGTGTCGGCGGCCGCGGCTTCGGCGGCGTTCTTGCGCCGCCACCAGTCATGCGGTTCGTTCGCGTCGGCGCTCACGCCGTGCACCCGGATCCGCGTCGCGTCGAGCACGCGTTCCGCGCTGATCTCGATGGTGAGTGGTGTTGCGGCGGCCTGCACGCCACCCGGGGCCGTCGCCAACAGGTCGTTGACCAGGGTGGCCACGAGCAGGCTGGGGATGGGCGTGTTCAACGTCTCGCTGGGAACATCCGACTGAAGGGCAACCCCGGGGCGGATCCCCAGCCGGTGCGCCTCCACGGTGGCGCCGACCAGCTCCATTTCCTCCTGGAACGTCGTCGTCCGCTGCGACGCGGTATCCAGCGTCAGCCGGAGCACGTCCGCCAGACGGGCGATCAACCGATCGGCGCGGGGGACGTCCATATGCACCAGGCCGGCGAGCAGATCCAGCGTTCCCAGGACGAACTGCGGGCGCACCTGCATGCACAGGGCCTGGAATCTGGATTGGGCGATCTCCGATGTGAGGCGGACGGAATCGAGTTCCCGCGCGCGGTACCAGGCGGCAAAGTCGCGGGAGTGCGACCAGGCCAGCAGCCCGAAGTAGAGGATTGTGTTGCCAGTGAGTGGGTTGATGTTGAAGACGTTCAGTATGGGCACCGTGCTCAACCCGATCGACTGCAGCACCCAGAGGAAGCCGAACGAAACCACCATAGCCGCGCCCAGGTGCATCGCCAGGTGATACGCCGCGCGCCGGCCATACAGGCGGAACCGTCGAGCCAGCGCCAGAATCCCGAGCGACGCCCCCGTCCAGTACATTGCGCCGGCGAACTGGAGGCGAACGATGGTCCACTCCCATCCACTCGCCGAACCGGTAAGCCACAGGTATCCATGCATCTGGAATGTCCAGAGCGTGGCCGCACCCATCCAGAGCGCCACCAGTGTCAGCCACGCCCGCAGCGTCATCAGCGGCGTCGCGGGTTCTTGCCCCTGCTCCACCGCCGCCACGAACGGCTCGGATTGCCGACTTTCGTCCTCGCGTTCAGGGCGGCCCAGACGCGGCCGGTCCATCGGGTGCAACGCGATCGGCAGCTCGGACCGTGGCAGTACCGCGGCCGCGAATTCACCCGTCCGCCAGGCGGATACATCCTCGACCGGCACTTCCGGCATCATCTCGCGCGAGCGCGGCGATTCGGTCCAGGACGGTCGCAGCGCGCCCGCACCGGCCTTCCGCCAGGGAATGTCGATCTCGACGATGACGCCGCCGTTCTCCCGCGGCCGCAGCTCGAACCGGTGGTCCTTGCCGTAGAGTTGCCGCAACCGCTCGCTGGCGTTGCGCAAACCGATTCCGGACCGGCTACCCAGCGGGCTGGCGGACAGGCCGACGCCGTCGTCCCTGACCTGCATGACGAGTCGGTCGCCCCGTCGTTCGGCGAAGAGCTCGATGTGGCCTGGCGCCTGGCGCACCGCCAGGCCATGCCGGATCGCGTTCTCGACCAGGGGCTGCAGGATGAGGTGCGGAACCATGGCGGAGCGCGCATCGGGCGCGACGTGCAAGCCCACCGCGAGCCACTCGAAGCGCGTTCGCTGGATGTCCAGGTAGGGCTCCAGCGCCGCCAGTTCGTCCGCCAGGGAGTGCTCGTCCTGCCCGCTGCGCTCCAGTGAGCGCGCCAGGAGCGCCTGCAACCGCCGCAACATCCGCTCAGCGGCGTTAGGCGACTCGTGCGCCAGCTCCTGTATGGCATTGAGCGAGTTGAAGAGGAAATGCGGCTGGAGCTGCAGTTCCAGGAAATGCAGTTGCGCGCGCGCCAGCTGGGTCTCCAGGACGTGCGTGCGGACCGTCCGGTCGAGATACCGGCGGTGCGAATCCAGCGCCCGCCCCGTCAGGATGACCGCGAGGTAGGTGAAGAGATTGACGTCTGCCCAGAAGACCACGCGCGGCCAGAACAGCTCTGCGGTGAACGCCGCGCGCAGGCCACCCTCGTCAGGCGGCGTGAAGGCCAGGATGAGCGCCAGGCGCAGGGCACCCATCGCCAGCGAGACCGCGGTGAGCGCGGCACCGTGCGTCAGCAGCGAACGCAGCCACCCCACGCGCCCGGGATCCGCGACTCTGGCCAGTGAGAAGAGCGCCGGTGTCAGCGCCGCCCACGCCCAGGCGAGAACCAGGGCACTCGCCAGCAGCCAGCCCCAGGATTCCTGCAATCCGGCGGTGGAAATCCAGTAGGTCGCGTGGACCAGTCCGTAGACGGTCCAGGCGGTCAGCACCAGCACGGCCGCACGGAATCGCGTCCCGCGCCGCCCGGGTGAGGAGGGGCTCGCGATACTCAGGGTAATCCCGGGCGGGTACGTGGTGGGGTCCGGCAGAGCGAGCGACTGCTGAGGGTCCACCTGCGGTATTTCGACCGAATACTGGTCATGGCAATGAACCGGGCCGGTTCGACGGCGGCGACTGGATAGGGACGAAGCGCGTTACCGGACACTACGAGGCGAACGAGCCCCAGTGTCCGAGCGGGACCGTTCCCTTGGACACCGCGAGGAGTCGAACCGCTTCCCGCGGACGCGAGCGGCGTGGCGTTCCCCGGCCCCATGCGCCGCTGGAACCCGTCAGGATCGGGCGCGGCCGCCTGGCTCCGCATGCCGGAGACGATCCCTACCCTCGAATCACGGCGTACACCACCAGCCCGATGATGAACAACCCGAGCGCGAGCGAGGCGAATCCGAAGCCCATGGCCCACATGTAGGTCGCGCGAGACGCCGGCGGCGCCACCAGCGTTTCGAGTCTGCCCGATTCCACCAGGCGCTGGTACTCCAGCGGGTGCTCCTCCTTCATGTACTCCGCCTTCGCCCGCCCGGTAAAGACGACGAGGTCGATGGGGAACTTCTCCGGCCGCAGATGGACGTTGAAGAAGTGGACCGTGAAAATGAAGCTCAGCGCCAGCAGCGCTTCATCGCCGTGCACCACGGTAGCAATGTTGAAAATCCAACCCGGCAGGAATCGGGAAAAGAACACCGGAAACCAGAGAAGCAGCCCGGAGAAGCCGATGATCGCCACGCCCCAGAAGACTGCGAGGTAGTCGAACTTCTCCATGTAGGAGAACCGATCGAACTTCGGGCGTGGTCCCCGTCCCAGGAACCATTTGAACATCCCGATGATGTCGCGCACGTCCCTGGGCTGCGGCGTCATGGACTCGGGACCCCAGAGGAGCCGCTTCCAGCCGTCGCGCCGGCCGCGCACGACGAGCGTGGCGATGTGGGTGAAAAAGTAGCCGAACGTGATCGCACCGCAGAGCCGGTGGATGAAGCCCGCGGTCTCCAGTCCACCGACCATGGTGACCATGAACCGGGCCCAGGGCGCCGACGAGAAGTGGAGCGGCAACCCGGTCAGCACGAGGCCGAAGAACGTGACGATGATGAAAACGTGAAGTGTGATCTGCACCGGCGTGAACCGCCGGACGTAGGGCCCTTCGCCGCGGTCGGCGGCGTTCAATACGCGAGTCATGCGTCGCCCTCACTACCGCCTCCGTGGGCGGGTGGCGAGCCTCCTCCGCGAAGCGCGCGCCGATAATCGATCGTCACGCGCGCGAGCCAGAGCGTGGTGTGAATCGCGAAGAACCCGAGTACACCGATCAGTAGAGCGTTCATGAACAGCCACGTGAAGTGAAGCTGTGGGTTCTTCTCACGATCTCTCGGATCGGCATGGGTCTGGAACTGCACGAATCCTGCTCCCGCTCCCTCGTGACACGGCTGGCACGTGGCGACCACGTTGCGCGGGTGCACCGTCGACGCCGTATCTGTGGCCGGGCGCATGTCGTGCGCCGAGTGGCAATCGGCGCACGTTGCAGCCAGGTCTGAGCCCAGGCGGGTCACCTTGCCGTGGTACGTGTCGAAGTAGGACTCATACAGCTCCTCGTGACAGGTGCCGCATTCCTCCACCGCACCGGTGTGCCAGCTGGGCTCGTCGGCGCGCACCATGCCGTGCCCCGAGTGGCAATCAACGCAGGACGGCGCCCGGTGCCCGGTGACCGTGGTATCCCCCCGCACCAGGGCCGACCCGTGAGCCGAGCGGTCGTAGATCTCCACCACACCTTCGTGGCACTGGCCGCAGGTAGCCGGGATGCTGTCCCGGTGGATCGACGACGACAGCGAATCCGAGGGCAGCACCTTGTGCGAACGGTGACAATCGTTGCACGTGGCCGAAACGGTGAGCCCGGCGCTGGTCAGCGCGTGTCCGTGTACCGTCTCGTAGTACTTCGCGACAGCCGTGCTGGCCGTCGCCTTGTCGGCGGTGGAGAAGTACGTGCCGATGATGCGCTCATCCGCGTGACATCGCCCGCACGTCTCGGCCACGTTGAGCGGGTGCGTAGATGAACGCCGGTCGCTGGTGGGATACACCTGGTGCGTCCCATGGCAGCCCGTACACTGCGGCGCGTCTCCCCTTGTCGTGGCGTTGGCCTTGTGAACCGACGCCTCCCAGTCGAGACCGGCCTGTTCGTGGCAGCTCTGGCAGGGTACGACGCGGGCTCTGGCATCGTGCGGATACCCGTCGTCGTACTGCTCGTGGCACCGGGCACACTGGAGCGTCTGGTGTGCCGTCTGTTCGAGGGCGCTCCTCGGGACGTACATCAGCGTGTCGGCGCGTCGCCGATCGCGCCGCCGATCGATGAAGTCACGGTTGCCGTGGCATTTGTCGCAGTTCACGACACCAGCACCCTGGGACGCCGCCGGACGTGGCGTCCCGGCCAGGGCGAGGACGGTAGCGACGAGCGCCACGCCGGCCACCTGCGGGAGGCGTCTCGTCACGGCGGTCGCCTGTAGCCTCGGTGGCAGCTCTCGCAGGCCCGCGTGGTGCCATGATGGCATTCGCTGCATTCCTCCCGGGTCTTCACCGTGGTGCCGCCGTGGTCGTCAATCGGCGTGTGGCAGTCCGTGCAGGCCATGCGCGCGCCGACCACGTGCGCGTCGTGACCAAAGCGGCCGCCGCCGCCGAAGGGCACGGACGCGCGCTCCACTCCCAGGTGGCAGCTCAGGCACTCGCCTTCGGAGAGCGGTGGGCCCAGATCAACGCGTGGCACAGTGTAAGGCAGCCGGCCCTCGGTCGCCGCCTGCCTGACGAGGTCGAGCGACGCGCGCAGCAGTTGATCCGCGTACGTCACGTTGTGTGCCGACTTGCCGACGGTCACCAGTTCCAGGTTCTCCTCCGCCAGACGCAGGAGGCTGTCGGCCACGAGGCGCTGGCGCGTTCCGGCGGCGTTGAGCGCCGCACGGGCCTGCGCGATTACCGGTGCCACTTTCCCGACGCGCTCGTCCATGCCGCGCTTCCAGGACGGCAGCATGTTGGCGTACCGGATGCCGTGGCACGACATGCAGGACGCCTCTCCGGCCACCTTCACGTTGGCGTGGGCGGCCAGCCTCGCCGACTTCTCGTGGCATCCCTCGCAACTCACACGGGCCAGGAACATCTTGCTCGGCTCCTGCGGCGTTCCATGGCCGCCCAGCCCGGCATAGAGCTTCCGTTGCGCTTCATGCGCCTTGTCATGGCACGTGTTGCAGGCGAGTTCGAAGTTGGCCTCGAGCTGCACCACCTTGTGCTCGATCGACGTATGGCACTGCTGGCACTCCACCTTGTTGTCGGTGATGTGCACCACGTGCATCCGTTCCACCTCGTCGTACCGGTTGAACCGCTCGGGCTCGTTGTGGCAATTCTGGCACATCGCCGGATCGGCATCGCCGCTTCCCGTCACCACGTTGTCGTGGCACGAGACGCACGAGATCTGGTCCTTCACGTACTGCTCGTGCTCGACTACGAAGCCTTGCGCGGAGACAACGCGCCTGGGAGAAGGATGGCAGCCGACGCATCCGGCCACCGGGTCGTCGGTCGCCCGGTCCTTGAAGTGGCAGAGGATGCAGGTGGAGACCGTGACGGCGATGTGCTCGCCCTGCACGATCTGGGAGTGACAGCTGGTGCACCGGAGTTGCTTGTCGCGCCGCAACTCGCCCAGGTGCTCGGTATGATCGAATGTCACCCCGTTGAAGTCGACCAACCCCTCGACTTTCCGCTCCGAATGACATCCCGAGCGCATGCACGACACATCCTCGACCTCGGCCCACGGCTTCAGGCCGTAGGTGCGCGTCACGTACTTCACGAGCTGGTTCATCGCCTGGAGCTTGCCCATCGCCTCGCCCTTGATCCCCGGGGCGATGTGGCACTCGATGCACGACACGTCGTTGTGGCTCGACTGTTTCCAGGACTCGTAGTACGGCTTCATGTTGTGACAGGTCTGGCAGAACGTCGGGCTCGAGCTGAACTCGACCATCCCGATGGTCGCCACCGACACCAGGATTACCACGAGGATTCCGACGGGCAGGATCCGGCCCGCGAATCTCCTGAATCGACCGGGCTGCTTCTGCTCGTCGGTCATGCGTCCGGTTCCGAGGTCCCGAGTCGCCGGAGGGCGACCCAGGACAGATAAACGGCAGAGAGTGCCAGGAACCAGACGACCACCAGGAAGAGACGATGCTCCCAGCGTCGCTCCTGGTGGCTCTCCATCATCGCTGTGATGTCGCTGGAGATTGACCGGACCCGTCGCGAGAGTTCCTCGAGCTGCCCGATGTCGAGGTTGTGCTGGACATGCCCCACCTGATGGAAGGCCGTCAGCGCGGTCTGGTACCGGAAGCGGGCATCGCCTGTCCGCCGTCCGACCAACGTCAGTTCGTCCAGCACCTCATCAGCGCGCTTCAAGTCCTCTTCTGCCTGCACGATGAACTGCTGCATTTCCACGCCAAGGGCATGCGCGCTGGTTCCCTCGGCATGGCACTTCGTGCAGGTCGCGGCGATGCGATTGGCCGGAACTTCCTCGGTGTCGTGATTCGTGTGGCACCCGAGACAGCCTTCGAGCCTGCCACTGACCGCCGCCAGGCCGTGCGGACCGGTATCGAACGCCTCCGCCTCGGACACATGGCAGCGGCCGCAGATCGTTGAGACCTCCGTGACCGACGGCGGCAGCGCGGAGTGGGATCCGTGGCAGCCGATGCACGCGGGCGCTGCGAAGTTCTTCTGCTCGAGCAGCGCCGTGCCGTGGGCGCTTCGTTCGAAACGCTCGACCTGGTCGGTGGGGATGTTGTACGGCGCCATCAGTGCCGCGTCCGAGTGACAGCGGCCGCAGGTCGCGGGGATATTCGTGGGGTACACGTCGCTCCGGGCGTCGTCGGGACGCCGTATCAGGTGCGCGTCATGACAGTCGATGCAGCTCGGTGCGTTGTTGTCACGACCCTGCAGGAGCAGCCTGCCGTGGCGGCTGGTCGTGAACTCGGCCATCTCGCCGGAGGGCAGCCCGAAGGGCCGCATCCGGTTGGGATCGGCGTGGCACGATGCACAGAGCGTGACCGTCTGAACCTTGGTGGGCTTCCCGACAAACCGGCCTGCGTGAGCCGCGGGAAGCGTATCGGCCCGCGGATTCCCTCCGTGGCAGTCGTGGCACCTGATGCCGCGCTCCGCATGCACTCCCTGCACGAACGCGTCGCGATTCTCCGCGTGGCACGTGACGCACAGATATGTGGTATCCCGGACCATGCGACGGAGGACGGGCGACGCGGGACGCCCCTGCGGCGCCGACGCCTGCACCAGCGACGCAGCAGTGGCCGGAGCTTGTTCCGCCGCGGCCGCACCGGCCAGCACCAGCATCGCCATCGCCATCGCCATTGCCCTGCGAGCGCTGGTCATCGCTTCTCTCCCGTGGCTGGCGCGGAGTCGTTCTTCGGCGTCAATCCGCCGGTGTCACTCGCGGGACCCGTCGGGGCCGCCGCCTCCATCAGATCCGGAGGCACGGTATCGAGCCGGCTGCCGGCGGCCCACGCCAGCAGGAAGACGATGATGAAGACGAGTCCGACACCCGCGACCCTGGGACGGTGCCGGAGAGAGCGTTCCGGCGTCCGGTGGAACAGCGGCACCATTGCCAGCCCCATCCCCAGCAGCATGAACAGCGCGAAGCCCCAGGGTCCCAGGTAGTGGGTCAAGGCGCGGGAGACGTCCACGACCACCCACGTGGAACGCAGGTGTTCCGGTGGGATCTCGGGATTGGCCATTTCGCCGATCGGGCGCGGCCACAACACGGCGAAGGTGATGAGGATGGCGGTGGTGAGCACCACGACCATGAATGAGCGCAGCAGGTGATACGGATAGAATGGGCGCCCCGGTCCCGCCTCCGCCGGAGTGATCGTCGTCGGTGGAGCGACGCCGTGCCGGCGCACCAGCGCGAAGTGGAAGGCAAGAAGCGCCAGCGCGATCCACGGGAGTACGATGACGTGCGCCGCGAAGAAGCGACTCAGCGTGGCGCCCGAAACGATGGGGTCGCCGCGCACAATGTCCGCGACAAATCCGCCGACCACCGGCACTCCCTCCAGGGTGCCCAGCGCTTCGGCCACGGTCCAGTACGCCCACTGGTCCCAGGGCAGCAGGTAACCGGTGCCGCCGAACGCCATGACCAGAAACAGGAGGAACACTCCCACCAGCCAGTTCGTCTCGCGGGGAGGCAGGTACGCCGCCTCAACGAAGACCCGCGCCATGTGGGCGAGCACGACCACCACGAGAAACGTCGATGCCCAGCGGTGCACGTCGCGAACCAGCCATCCGAAGGTGATGTCGGAGACGATGTGCTGAATGCTCGGGTAGGCCTCCTGGACCGACGGACGATAGTGCACCGACAGGAGGACGCCGGTGACGACAAGGACAATGAACAGGAAGTACGCGATGCCACCCAGGGAGTGACGCCACCCCACGTACACCGGCAGGCGGCGCCGCAGCGAGCGGTCGAGTGCCTGGTCGATCGGCGCTTTGGTATCGATGGGTCCGTAGATCAGGCCCAGGAAGCGCGGCACGGCAAGCAACCCGGCGTCGGTGCTGGCCCTGATGTCGGCCCAGAGGCGTGTGGCGGCCTGCTTCAGCGTTCTCCAGAGCTGGCGCACGCTCAGGCTCCCGTCACGTAAATGTCACCGTGCCGGATGAACACCGTGTACCGGTGCAGCGGCACCGTGGTGTTTCCGCGCACCACGTTGCCATCGAGCCCGTAGACCACGAAGCTGCAGGGCGACACCACCCGCAGGGACGCGGCATCCCAGCGGAGGATACAGCCGTCGATGGGTGACGTACCGCTCACGGCGGCGTATTCGGTTTCCGCGTTGCGCACCACGAGGATGGTGCGCGGCCCCCACGTCACCACGCGGCTTCCCCCGACGGGGATTTCGCCCTCCCTCGTCACTCGCAGCGCCGGCTGCAGCTCGGGCGTCTGCAGGTAGTCGTGCGGCGTGAGGTAGAACCAGGTGCCGAGCGCTATGAGCACCAGCGTGAGGAGGACGATGCCACCGATCAGCCGTTCCTGAAAGCCGCGCTGCCAGCGGGGCGAAAGGCTCCGGGCAGCGGCGGGACCATCATCGCCGCGATCGACGTGGTCCTGCGCTGCCGTCGGTCCAACGCCGGGAACAGGATCCATGGGCCTCAAGGTCTGGCTCTGAGCCGTGCCATCGCAACCGAACGGCGCACGCGGTCGCGGGCGCCAATGTGTCACCACACCGCGTTGTCTCTGTGCGCGCTGACCCACGGAGCCTCGGACGACGCAAACTTGGAGTGAGGCACCACGAGGCAACAAGAGGGAGTCCGGAGGCCCGTCGCGGATTCTTCGCGGGCCACGCGGGACCCAGGTGTGAGCGTGTGCCTTACGCACCCGTCCGCCAAGTCCTGACGGTCGCCTTTCCGAGGAGGCGGCTCAGGCGAACGAAGTCGCCCTCCCGGTGGATGCACAGGAGGGCGTCTTCTCGTGGCCGAATGAGAGCGGGCGACCGGACTCGAACCGGCGACGTCCAGCTTGGGAAGCTGGCATTCTACCAACTGAATTACGCCCGCGTGGTGAGGAAGATAGCACCCGACAGCAGAGACGGGAGATGGGCGACCCCGTCAAGCCTGCCGTATCATTCGTTGCCAGCACCCCTGGAGAGACGTCCACTAGCACTAGCGCAGCACCAGCTCCAGGAACAGGAAGCAGGTCGAGCACCCAGCAC
>Ga0214471_10004179_pt1 | contig 11153 bp, 13 predicted proteins | sample RVTome_5_FD_207665 | JGI IMG/M metagenome (GOLD analysis project Ga0214471, IMG submission 207665) | Soil microbial communities from uranium-contaminated site in the Upper Colorado River Basin, Wyoming, United States - RVT142D155 | ecosystem: Environmental > Terrestrial > Soil > Contaminated >... | reverse complement strand
TTATTGATAATATTTTAACAAGGATAACATTTCCTGGATCCGTTTTTCTTGCCATAGTAGCTATAATGCCCACCTTTGCTGTGCTTGCCGGAGTAACTCCCGGATTTTCACAGTTTTATGGTGGAACATCGCTTTTGATTATGGTTGGGGTTATACTTGATACCCTGGCGCAGATTGAAAGTTATTTACTAATGAGGCATTATGAAGGAATGATGAAGTCAGGAAGGATAAAAGGACGTTCTCAAAATGTTGCTGTTGCTTAATTAGTAATGATTCATTACAAAACAGCGGAAGAAGTTGAACTGATAAAGGAAAGTGCTGAAATTCTTAGCAGAGCTCATGGTGAAGTTGCTTCCATGATTAGACCTGGCGTGAAGACCATCGACCTTGACCATAGAGCTGAGTCTTTTATTAAAGATCAGGGTGGTAAACCTTCATTTAAGAATTACAAATCCTTCCCATTTTCATTATGCATTAGTTTAAATGAAAATGTGGTTCACGGCTTTCCCGGGAAATATGAACTTCAAGAGGGAGACATTGTTTCCATTGATTGTGGCGTCTTTTATAAAGGATTTCATAGTGATTGTGCATACACCTATCCGGTAGGTCCAGTTTCTCCGGATAAGGAAGAATTATTAAAAATTACTGAAGAATCTCTTTATGAGGGCATACGGAATGCAAAAGCAGGAAACCGCATTGGTGACATTAGTTTCTCAATTCAGGAATATACAGAGAAACGAGGATTTTCAGTAGTGCGCGAATTGGTTGGTCATGGTATTGGAAAAAACCTGCATGAATCTCCTGAAGTACCTAATTATGGTAAAAGAGGCAATGGGCCTAAAATAAAGCCCGGATTGGTAATTGCCATTGAACCCATGATTAATATGGGCCGAAGAAATGTGGTTCAGGAAAATGATGGATGGACAATAAGAACCCAGGACAGGGAACCATCTGCTCACTTTGAGCATACAGTAGCTATTTTTGAGGGTAAAACAGAAATATTGACGACACATAAATATATAGAAGAGAATTTTGTAATGAATGGCTAAACAAGCATCGATAGAGCAAGACGGAACAATAATTGAAGCATTATCCAATGCAATGTTTAGAGTTGAACTGGAAAATGGGCACCAGGTAATTGCCCATATCTCCGGTAAAATGAGAATGCATTATATAAAAATATTACCTGGCGACAAGGTCAAACTGGAAATGTCTCCCTATGATCTTACAAAAGGAAGAATTGTTTACAGATATAAGTAGAGTTAGTCATGAAAGTAAAAGCATCAGTAAAAAAGAGAAGCGCAGATTGTAAAGTAATCAGGCGGAAGGGAAAGCTTTACGTGATAAACAAAAAGAACCCAAGATTTAAGCAACGTCAAGGTTAAAATATTAGAATACTATGGCACGAATTTCAGGTGTAGATATTCCAGATAGTAAAAGAGGTGAGGTAGGACTCACTTACATTTATGGTATCGGAAGGAGGTCGGCTCAAAAAATATTAACAAAAGCAGGAGTTGACTGGAATAAGAAAGTGAGCGAGTGGAATGATGAAGAATCAAACAAGATTCGATCAATCATTACGGATAATTTCCGCGTCGAAGGTTCCTTAAAATCCGAAGTGCAGCTAAGTCTCAAGCGATTGTTAGACATTGGCTGTTACAGAGGACTCCGGCATCGTAAAGGACTTCCTGTTCGTGGACAGAAGACTAAGAATAATGCAAGGACTAGAAAAGGCAAGAGAAAAACAGTGGCAAATAAGAAAAGGGCACCTAAGGGTTAATAGTTAATAAAGCGATGGCTGAAAAAAGAAAAGACAAAGCAAGAAAGAGAGTAGTTCATGTTGAAGCTGTGGGTCAGGTTCATATACAGGCAACTTTCAACAATATTATTATTTCCATTACCAATATGCAGGGCCAGGTAGTTTCCTGGGCATCAGCAGGTAAGATGGGATTTAAGGGTTCCAAAAAGAACACGCCATACGCGGCTCAGGTAGCAGCCTCTGACTGTTCTCAAAAAGCCTTCGACCTTGGCTTAAGAAAAGCGGAAGTATTTGTTAAAGGTCCTGGATCAGGAAGGGAATCAGCAATCAGAACTATTCAATCAACTGGAATTGAAATTACAACCATAAAAGATGTTACCCCTCTTCCACATAACGGTTGCAGACCTCCGAAAAGAAGAAGAGTTTAAAAAGAAATAAAATGGCAAGATATACAGGACCAAAAGCAAAAGTAGCACGAAGGTTTAATGATCCAATCTTTGGGCCAAGCAGGGCAGTTCAGAAGAAAGCATACCCTCCCGGCCAGCATGGAAGAAACAGGAGAAGGAAACAGTCGGAATACTCGCTGCAATTGATGGAAAAACAAAAAGCGAAATACACATACGGCGTTCTTGAACGTCAGTTCGAAAACCTTTTTCATACCGCGGCTGCAAAACCAGGTATTACCGGAGAGGTTTTGCTTCAATTACTGGAAGCCAGGCTGGATAATACCGTTTACAGACTTGGGATTGCACCCACCAGGAGAGCTGCCAGGCAACTAGTTTTACACAAGCACATAACCGTAAACGGCAAAGTCGTAAACATAGCCTCTTTTGAAATAAGGATTGGTGATGTCGTTGCAGTTAGAGAAAAATCAAAATCATTGTTGGCAATAACTGAATCTCTTGCTGCCAATCCAAAGAAATTTCCCTGGCTTGAGTGGAATGCCTCTGCTCTCGAAGGCAAACTTATTAGTATGCCAATCAGGGAAGATATTCCTGAGAATATTCAGGAACAATTAATCGTTGAACTTTATTCTAAATAATAATTATCTCTGTTGAAGAGAAAAATCAAATAACTAAAAATATGTCAATACTTGCATTTCAAATGCCTGAAAAGGTGGTAATGGAAAAATCCGATGATTTCCATGGATTATTTACTTTTAAACCGCTGGAAAAAGGGTATGGTGTCACCATTGGTAATGCACTAAGAAGAATATTATTGTCCTCGTTGGAGGGCTATGCAATAACAGGGGTAAAAATACCAGGTGTTTTACATGAATTTTCTACTGTGGAAGGAATAGTTGAGGATGTGTCCGAAGTGATCCTTAATTTGAAAATGGTGAGATTTAAGAAAATCGCCGAAAGCATAGACAGCAAAATAATAGTGAGTGTTAAAAAGCAAAGTGTACTTACTGCCGGTGATCTTATCAGGTTTACAAACTCCTTTGAGATACTAAACCCTGACCAGGTAATTTGTAATCTGGATGAATCTGTTAATTTGGAGCTTGAATTAACAGTTGAAAAGGGAAGAGGATATTTGCCAGCGGAAGAGAACAAACCTAGCGAGCAAATTTTTGGGTTTATTCCCATTGATGCGGTTTTTACACCTATCAAAAATGTGAAATTTAGTGTGGAAAATACTCGTGTTGAACAAAAGACCGATTATGAAATGTTGATTCTGGATATTGAAACCGATGGTTCGATACATCCGGAAAACGCACTGAAAGGAGCAGCAAATATCCTGATTCAGCATTTTATGCTGTTCTCTGACCAAAATATGGTGCTTGAACCAACAGATTCCGGCGAACCAGAGGCTGTGGATGAGGAAATGCTCCACATGAGAAAATTACTTAAAACCCCGCTGAACGACCTGGATTTATCTGTAAGAGCTTACAACTGTTTGAAGGCTGCAGATGTGAAAACCTTGGGAGATCTTGTGAGACTGGAAATTTCTGACATGATGAAATTTAGAAATTTTGGTAAGAAATCACTTGCCGAACTCGAGCAGTTGATTGCTGAAAAGAACCTCACTTTTGGGATGGATCTCTCAAAATATAAACTTGAAGAAGACTAAGACAAATGAGACACGGGAAGAAATTCAATCATCTAGGCAGGACTTCCTCTCACAGGAAATCAATGCTTTCTAATATGGCTTCCTCATTGATTCTAAAGAAAAGAATCAAAACTACAGTAGCCAAGGCAAAAGCATTGCGCCTGTATGTGGAACCCCTTTTGACAAAGGCAAAAAGTGATACGACACACTCAAGACGAGTTGTATTCAGTTATTTGCAGAATAAATACTCATTACAAGAATTATTTGGCGATATAGCTTCAAGGATTGCTGAACGTCCGGGGGGATATACACGGATTCTGAAAACTGGAAATCGTTTAGGTGATAATGCTGAAATGTGCATCATTGAACTTGTTGATTACAACGAAGGTCTGCTGAAAACAGAGAAATCAGCTAAATCGAAGACCAGGAGAGGTCGATCAAAGAAGAAGTACTCAGATTCGGAAGATACAATGACCACAGCTGAAGTTGTTGAGGAAACCACTGCCGCAGTCGAAGTGGTTGCAGAAGAAGAAAGTGTCGAAACTAAGAAACCAGAAGCTTCATCAGAAACTCAGGAAGGAACTACTGATGATGAATCGAAACAGAACCCGGAAGCAGAAGGGTCTGAAGAAAAGAATAAGGAGAATTAATGCGTAAATTGCAGTTAAATAGAGAAAGGGATTAGAGATTTATCTAATCCCTTTTTATTTTTGGGGCCAAATCCTATCCAATGAAAATAGCATCCAGGAAAAAAGCATATCTGGTTCTGCAGGATGGTTTGATTCTTCAGGGTATCTCAATTGGAAAATCCGGAACCAGGGGTGGAGAAATCTGCTTTAATACAGGGATGACAGGATACCAGGAAATTTACACCGATCCCTCTTATTTTGGCCAGATAATAGTTAGTACAGCTGCTCACATTGGCAATTATGGAGCAATGAGTACTGAGCAAGAGTCATCAGGCGCTAAAATCAGCGGATTAGTTGTAAATGAATTTTCCCAGGTTTATTCCCGGGAAACTGCAGACGAAAGCTTGCAAAATTACCTGGAAAGAAATGAAATTGTAGGAATTGCCGACATCGATACACGTAAGTTAGTAAGGCACATTCGCAGCAAAGGTGCAATGAATGCTATCATCTCATCAGAACTTGAGCCGGATGCCCTTAAAACCGAACTTAACAAAATTCCATCTATGGAAGGGTCTGAACTTTCATCGGTGGTGTCAACCAAAGAACCCTATTTTGTTGGCGAATCAAAAAATTCATTCCGAATTGCTGCCCTTGATCTTGGGATAAAGAAAAGTATTTTGACTAATCTGGTTGAAAGAGGATGCCTTGTTCAGGTATTTCCAGCCAAAACTAGCTTTACGGATATGGAGAAATGGGATCCGGACGGTTATTTCATAAGCAATGGTCCTGGGGATCCTGCTGCTATGGAATACGCGGTAGAAACAGTTAAGGAAGTGCTCAATAAGAATATTCCCTTGTTTGGAATCTGCCTTGGCCATCAAATTCTTGCCCGTGCATGCGGAATAAGTACTTACAAGATGCACCATGGTCACCGGGGGCTTAATCACCCGGTGAAGAATTTGAACACCGGAAGAAGTGAAATCACATCTCAGAATCATGGGTTCTGCGTGAACGGAGATGAAACCAGTAAGAATAAGAATTTAAAAATTACTCACGTTAACCTTAATGACAAAACCATAGAAGGGTTTGAAGTATTGAATAAGAAAGCGTTCAGTGTTCAGTATCATCCGGAAGCCTCGCCAGGACCACACGACTCCCGTTACCTGTTCGACAACTTCATCGAAATGGTAAAAAAATCTAAAAAGATTAACGTATGAGCTTTATTGAAGAAATAATCGCCCGACAAATTTTTGATTCGAGAGGTAATCCTACAATTGAAGTTGACGTTCTGACCGAAAATGGATTCATAGGACGTGCTGCAGTCCCATCTGGTGCTTCCACAGGAAGCCATGAAGCGGTTGAATTACGAGATGGAGGACCGAATTATATGGGAAAGGGTGTATTGAAAGCCGTAAAGAATGTTAATGAACTTATTTCACCTGAATTGATCGGAATGCCAGTTATGGAGCAAACTTTGATTGATAACTTGTTGATACAATTGGATGGCTCACCCAACAAAAGCAAAATGGGTGCTAATGCCATTTTAGGGGCCTCACTGGCTGTTGCAAAAGCAGCTGCTCAGGAATCAGGTCAACCTTTATTCAGATATGTCGGTGGCGTAAATGCTTGCACAATGCCAATTCCTATGATGAACATTTTAAATGGTGGAAGCCACGCGGATAACTCAATTGATTTTCAAGAGTTCATGATTATGCCAATGAAGGCTTCAAGTTTTTCTGAAGCTCTGAGAATGGGTACCGAAGTGTTCCACAATCTGAAGAAGGTATTAACCTCCAAGGGGTTGTCGACTAATGTTGGAGATGAAGGAGGATTTGCTCCTAATATAAAATCTAATGTAGAGGCCATTGAATTGGTTTTGATTAGTATCGAGAAAGCGGGTTACAAACCCGGTGAAGACATCTTTATTGCGCTGGATGCTGCTTCATCCGAATTTTATGATATTAAAAAGTCAAGGTACATTCTCAAAAAATCTACCAGGGAAGAACTATCATCATCGGAACTGGCTGCATTCTGGAAGGAGTGGGTAGATAAATACCCTATTGTTTCAATCGAGGATGGTATGGCCGAAGATGATTGGGACGGGTGGAAAGAACTCACGAATGTAATTGGCAGCAAAGTTCAGATTGTGGGTGATGACCTTTTTGTGACCAATGTTGAAAGGTTACAAAAAGGAATTGATGAGGGCATTGCCAATAGTATTCTGATTAAAGTTAACCAGATCGGAACGCTAACAGAAACAATTAATGCGGTGAATCTTGCCACCCGCAACTCCTATACTTCGGTAATGTCCCATCGATCCGGAGAAACGGAAGATAATACCATAGCTGATTTGGCAGTGGCACTTAATACCGGTCAGATTAAAACCGGATCAGCCTCCAGGTCAGACAGAATGGCTAAATATAATCAGCTTTTGAGAATTGAAGAGGAGCTTGGGGAGGTGGCCTATTTTCCAAATAAATTGAAATAATCAGGGAAGTAATAGTAATTCCTTTTTATTTTACTGTTATTAATATTATTTTTAGGATAATTTGAATATGATATGAGAGTCAAATTACCTGCCTATCTCAAGAATTTCTACTTTATAATCGCGGTATTCTTTTTGATCTGGATGCTTTTTGTCGATTCAAATGATGTTTTTTCCCAACTTAAACTCAGAAAAAAGGTAACTACCCTCGAACAAGAAAAGGAATACTACCTGGAGAAAATTGAAGAAGTGAAAAAGGATCGGGAGGAGTTGCTGAGTAACCAGGAACTTCTTGAAAAATTTGCCCGGGAAAAATATCTGATGAAGAAAAAGACAGAAGATATCTATCTTGTAGTTGAGGAAAAGTAGAATTAATGAAAAAGTTTTTGCTGGTACCTTTTATCCTGGTCTCATTCCCGGCTATATGTCAATATGATCAATTGATCGGAAAAGATGTTCCATTAATAGAAAGGTTTTATGTGGGTGGCGGCTTTGGTCTGGGATTTAGCAGTTTCTCGGATTATGTTGCCGTCTCTCCAAATATTGGATACCGGATTACAGAAAGAGGGTCAATTGGTATTGGAGTATTGTATCAGTATAGAAACTATAAAGCCTATGATGTAAAGACTGATGATTGGGGCGGCAGTATCTTTACAAGGTATAAAGTTTTTGGCCCGGCTTTCGCCGCAGCAGAATACGAATATATAAATTTTGAATTCGTAACTGCAACACTAACCACATTTCGTGGTGACTATTCAAGTTTCATGGTAGGTGCAGGAATTGCTCAACCAATAACACGGAACGTTTCTTTCATCATTTCTGCGATGTACAACCTTACTTACAGGGAAACTGACGGTGGGCCGTATTCCTCACCCTGGAATTTACGCGTAGGAATATCTGCAGGTTTTTAAAAATCAAGTCCGAATTTTTCCGCCAGTACTTTAAGTGATTCTTCAACCTTAGGATCCAGGTTAATCCCGTTTTTTAGCCGTTTAATTTCTTCCTCTCGCTCCACATCGCCTGGTATTAATACCCTTTCCTGGCCGTCGATGGTTTGTGCATTTCTGAACCTGCCAATCCATTTATCCATGTTTTCCTTGAATTCTTTTGCGTCTCTGAATGCATCAATTCTCATTACTCCAAAAAAATGACCTATGCCATCACCAACCAAATCGTTCCTGACTGGCAGGAAGCTGACAAACGGCGGCACCCACGGACCATAATTTGCGCCAGATAAAATTGCTGAAAAAATATCTACCAGGGAACCCAGGATATAGCCTTTGTGGCCGCCTGTTTCTCTGATTCCGCCTAAAGGCAATAATGCGCCGCCATTTTGAACTTCGTTAGGATCCTGAGAGGGGAGGCCTTCTTTTGTCTGCACCCAACCTATTGGAGCCTTTCCACCCTGTCGCTGCAGTATTTCGAGCTTTCCATTAGCGGCGGTTGTGGTAGCAAAATCAGCAACATATGGAGGTTCTGTACCGGCGGGAATCGCCACAGAAATTGGATTCGTTCCAAGTAGTCTTTCTTTAGAGAATGTCGGAGCAACGAGTGGGCTTGCATTTGTCATTGAGATTCCAATCATGTCATGCTGCAAGGCAAGCATTGAATGGTAGGCGGCAATTCCAAAATGATTTGAATTTCTGACTGCCACCCATCCCGTTCCGACTTTTTTTGCTTTCTTTATTGCAATCTCCATGGCGAATGGTGACACGACCAAACCAAGTCCTCTATCACCATCAACTACTGCCGTGCCCGGTGTTTCATGAGTTATTCTGATCACCGGCTTACTATTGATTCGACCTGCTTCCCATAGTCTAACATATCCGGGAAGCCGGGCAGATCCATGCGAATCTATCCCACGAAGGTCTGCTGAAATCAAAACGTCTGCTGCAAGGTTTGCATCAATGGGGCTACATCCCATTTTAAGAAAGACGTTGGTGCAAAATTCTTTAAGGCGGGCAGGTATAACCATGTTTGAAATTACACCAGATATTTTTGTGATTTCAAAAATTCTGAAAAAATTCCCTCTTTTAGAGAATAAGAGGAAACCCGAACTCCTTCAAATGAGTTCATCATTATAACTGATTGGATTAAAATTGAAGCAACCACAATAAGATCTACCCGCATTTCTATCATCCCTGAAATTTGCAGTCTTTGGGCTCTGTTTTTAGAGATTATTTCAAGCTGAATATCTTTCATCCCTTCAATGGACAATGGAAGTTCGGTTTGGTCCGGAACAATCGCGATGTCATTTTTTCTCCTGTAAATCTCACTGAGGGTGTCAAATGTGCCGGAAGATCCTATAAGGATTTTAGGTTTGTAAACATTGAGGGCCTGATACAGAGGAGTAAGCTTTTCAATCAAATATTGTTCAACATTTCTGATTTCACCGGGAAGAATAGGATCATTTTCCTGAAATTTGTCGCTTAATCTTTGTGCACCTATTTCAAGGCTTTTCTTCCATTTTATTCCAGAGGAGTTCCCAATAACAAACTCAACACTTCCGCCTCCTATGTCCATTATCAGGCCATCTGATTCATCCATTTTCAATGCTAATGAAACACCTTCAAAGATATAAGCCGCTTCCTTTTCACCCGAAATGATCTCAATATCCATTCCCGTTATTCCAGTCAACTGGTCAATTATTTCTGACGAATTTCCGGAACTTCTGAGTGCGGAAGTAGCCACACATTTTGTACGCTCAACTTTGTACAAGTCAAGGAGATTCTTAATATGAAGAGCGGCAGAAAATGCTCTGTTTGCTGACTCAGGGGTTATAACACCTGTATTGATTCCACCCTGGCCAAGAGCAACATGAATTTTTTCTTTATGGATAAATGAATACTCCATCCCCTCCATTTCCGCTACCAGAACATGAAAAGTATTCGTTCCAAGATCAACTATTCCGACTCTTGTTTTCATAAAAAATTTGACGCGAATATAGTGTGAAGTTGAGATTCCGTCAATTCAAGTCCTTTATTTAATCATTATGGAATTGCAGGGCTAAATTCTCCAAAGTTTCTTAATTTGGCTTTCTACATTACAAAATCATATGGCAAAGAAAACCTCCAAATCGAAGTCTAAATGGGTAACATCCAAAGAGAAGTTCGCCTTGCTTGAAAGGAAAAACAAGCAGGCTTTGCTTGGCGGAGGTGAAGACAGGATTATTGCTCAACACAACAAGAACAAATTAACTGCCAGGGAGAGAATTGAATTACTGATTGATAACGGAACTTTTAATGAAATTGGAAAATTTGTCAAACATCGATCGAAAGATTTTGGACTTGATAAAGTACAGGTATTGGGTGATGGGGTTATTACCGGCTATGGATTGGTGAATGGAAGATCTGTCTACGTATTCTCGCAGGATTTTACAATTTTGGGAGGTTCGTTATCAGAAACTCATGCGGAGAAGATTGTTAAACTGATGGATCTTGCACTAAAAAATGGAATTCCCTTAATTGGGTTAAATGATTCAGGAGGCGCGAGAATTCAGGAAGGGGTAGTATCTCTGGGGGGCTATGCTGATATTTTCTACCGGAACACGCTGGCCAGCGGCGTGATACCACAGATATCTGCGGTTATGGGCCCATGCGCCGGTGGTGCCGTTTATAGTCCTGCAATCACAGATTTTATTTTAATGGTTGAGCACACATCTTATATGTTTGTGACAGGGCCAAACGTTGTAAAGTCTGTTACACAAGAAGAAGTTTCTGCTGAAGAATTAGGTGGTACTTCTACGCACAGCACCAAAAGTGGTGTAACTCATTTTTCCTGTGCCAATGAGGTGGAATGTATTCAACAAATAAAGCAGTTGCTTAGCTATATGCCCCAAAACTGTGAAGAACAACCTCCCCTGTTTGAATATGACCCTTCTGAAGAATTACGGCCTGATTTGGACACAATAATTCCTGACAATCCAAATCAACCATATGATATCCGTGAAGTAATTGATCAAATCATTGATGGAAATACATTCCTGGAAGTGCACGAAAATTTTGCTGAAAATATAGTGGTGGGGTTTGCCAGACTGGCTGGTCGAAGTATTGGCATTGTGGGAAATCAGCCTTCAGTACTTGCGGGTGTATTGGATATCAACTCCAGCATCAAAGGCGCAAGGTTTGTGAGATTTTGTGACAGTTTCAATATCCCCTTGCTGGTATTGGTTGACGTACCAGGGTTTTTGCCAGGAACTGACCAGGAGTGGAATGGTATTATTACTAAT
>Ga0214471_10004178_pt1 | contig 11154 bp, 9 predicted proteins | sample RVTome_5_FD_207665 | JGI IMG/M metagenome (GOLD analysis project Ga0214471, IMG submission 207665) | Soil microbial communities from uranium-contaminated site in the Upper Colorado River Basin, Wyoming, United States - RVT142D155 | ecosystem: Environmental > Terrestrial > Soil > Contaminated >... | reverse complement strand
GCTGTGCGCCGAAGCCGAGCTTGCGCGCGGCTTCCTGCTGCAGGGTCGAGGTCGTGAACGGCGGCGCGGGGTTGCGCTTGCGCTGCTTCTTCTCGACGCGGGCGACCGTGAGTGCGCCGCCCGCCGACTGCGTAAGCGCGCGTCGCACTTCCTCGGCGCGCGCGGCCGTGGTAACCGTGAACTGCTCGACCTTCTCGCCGCCGAATTCGGCGAGCCGGGCGGCGAACTGCTGCGCGTTCTTCTCCGCCAGGGCGTCGATCGTCCAGTATTCCCGCGCGACGAAGGCGGCGATCTCCTCCTCGCGCTCGCAGATCATCCTGAGCGCCGGGCTCTGTACCCGCCCGGCCGAGGCGCCCGATAGCCCGGCCTTCTTCCACAGCAGCGGCGACAGGTTGAACCCGACCAGGTAGTCGAGCGCGCGGCGCGCGAGGTAGGCCTTGACGAGCTCCTGCGAGATCTCGCGCGGCTGATCCACGGCTTCCTGGACCGCGTTCTTCGTGATCTCGTAGAAAACGCTGCGATGCACGCTCTTGCCGTCGAGCGCGCCGGCATCCTTCAGCAGCTCGTAGAGGTGCCAGGAAATCGCCTCGCCCTCGCGATCCGGGTCGGTCGAGAGGTAGAGCGCATCGGCCTTCCTCACCGCGCGCGCGATGGCGTCGACGTGCTTGCGGTTCTTGTCGATGATCTCCCAGCGCATCGCGAAACCCTGCGACGGGTCGACGGCGCCTTCCTTCGGCACCAGGTCGCGGACGTGGCCGTAGGAGGCCATCACCTCGAAGTCCTTGCCCAGGTACTTCTTGATGGTCTTCGCCTTGGCCGGCGACTCGACGATGACGACATTCCTGCTCAAGAAATCTCCGCCCCAGAAAAAATCAAGCCGCGGTGGGCCGCGGCGTCATGAATCCAGCCTAGCGACCGGGCTCAGTGGAGCGCCCCGCTGCATTCCTCGAACACGAGGTCCTCCATGCGCGAATACGCCGATTCCTGCCCGGGCTGGCTGAACAGCACCATCAACACGACCCATTTCAGCTTCTCGATGTCGATGTCATCGCCATCGAGCGCCATCAGCCGGTCGATCACGCGCTCGCGCTGCGACGGCGAGAGGATCCCGACGTGTTCGAGGTACACGAGGTAACCGCGGCAGTCCGTGTCGAGCCGCGCCTGCTCGAGCGCGTCGAACACCCGGATCGCCCGCGCGGTCGGCGCGAGCTCTGCGCGGGCCGGGTCCGTGGCCAGATCCTCCAGCCAGGCGAGCGCGCGCTCGACTTCCGCCGTGGGAAAGCCTGCGCGTTCGAGCTCCTGCGTCAGCGTGTCGCGGTCGGGTTCGAAGCCCTCATCCAGCTCGCCATCGAAGTAGTTCTCGAACAGATAAATGAGGATGTCGAGGACGCCTTCCTTCATTCCTTCTTCCCCGGCAGCCTTCGGCAGAAGAACCCGCCGTGCTGCTGTTCGACCCGCCCCTCGAGTTCGAGGATGAGCAGCATCGAAGCCACCGCGTCGGTTCGCAAGCCCGTTCGAGACACGAGCGTGTCGACGCTGGCCGGCTCGAAGCCGAGCGCATCTAACAGGATTTCATACTCCTTGTCCAACTCGGGCCCGGAATCCGTTTGCCTTTCAGGCGTTTCGGCCCGCACCCCCTCGGTATGAAGACCCGCGAGGAGGGCGCCAAGTTCCGTGAATATGTCTTCTGCGCTCTCGACCAGCTTGGCGCCCTGCCGGATCAGGCGGTGGCAGCCGCGCGACATGGGGCTGTGGATCGAGCCGGGGATGGCGAACACCTCGCGCCCCTGTTCGGCGGCGAGCCGCGCCGTGATCAGCGAGCCGCTGTTGAGCGCGGCTTCGACCACCAGCGCGCCGACCGACGTCCCGCTGATGATGCGGTTGCGCCGCGGGAAATGCTCCGGGAGCGGCGGAACGCCGGTGGGAAATTCCGAGACCACCGCGCCGCGCGCGGCGATCTCGCGCGCCAGTGATTCGTTGTCCCGCGGGTACACCTGGTCGAGCCCGCAGCCCTGCACCGCGATGGTCCGCCCGTTGCCTGCGAGCGCGCCGCGATGGCTTGCCGTATCGATGCCGAGCGCAAGCCCGCTCGTGATCGTCAGTCCCGCGCGTGCCAGGTGCTCGGCAAACTGCGCCGCGGTGTCGCGCCCGATGGCCGTCGGGTTACGGCTGCCGACCATGGCAAGTTGCGGCAGGCCGAGCGCGCCCGCGTCCCCCTCGACGAACAGCACCAGCGGCGCATCGGCAATCGTGGCGAGGAGCGGCGGATATGCGGCCGTGCCCCAGCCGACCAGCCCGTGCCCGCCGCCCGCAAGCCAGCGTTCGTCGCTCGCGAGGCCTGCGGCATCGGGTTGCTTGAGCGCGGCGATGGCCGGCGCCGGGAGCCCGAGCGCCGCGAGCGCAGAGCGGGATTCCCGCGCCAATGACGCAGGGGCGTCGCGCGCCGGCCCGGGCGGCAGCTGCCCGGCGTGCAGGCCGGGCGCGCGCGCCAGCACCAGCCAGGGCATCGGGTCGTCCATACGAGAAGAGCCTACCGGGAATTGCGCCCGGCAGGCTCCTCGTTAATCGACGCTGTTTGCGCGGTTCCGCGCGCGGCTTCAGCGGCCGTAGTGCGCCGCCAGCCCGGTGTCGCGATGTCCGACGCTGGGATGCTTGATGTAGTCGCCGACGCGCATCTCGACCGTGGACTCGACCACCAGGCCGTAGCTCATGCGATCGTCCACATTGAACAGCAGCAGCGTGCCGCTGCGCTCGGTCGGCAGCCGCACCTTCCGGTAGTTGGTCGACATGCTGCGCCAGGTCGAGCTCTGGTCGAAGCGGTCACGGACCTGTTCGCCGCGGGCGAAGATCCCGATCGCGTTGCCCCGGACCAGCCCGTCGCGGGTTCCACGGTTGATCGCGAGTACCTGGTAACGGCCTGCGACGTACACGCCGTCGACGACCGCGATCACCTGGCCGTCGAGTTCCGCATCGCTCGGGGCGCTCGGGACGAAATCCGGCCCGATGTCCGTCGCGGCCGGGACCAGCACGTCGCCCTGCAGGATCTCGCGGCCGACTTCGACTACGCGCATGTGCGCGATCGAGTCACGGTCCGAGCCGCTGTTGTCGATGATCTGTGCCGTGGCGGCGTAGTGGCCGATGTAGCCGAGCAGGTCGCCGTCGTCGGGGTCGTGCAGCTTCTCGCCGACGTTGATGATCGTGTAGCGCTGGCCGACGGGCGGTGCCTCGAGCCCGCGGGCGTACACCTCGTTCTCGGTCGAGCCGATGATGTGCCGGTCGCGGATGCCGATGACGTAGGGCTGGTCCTTGACGTCATCCTTGCTGAGCACCTGGGGGCGGCCGACGAAGGTCATGAGCAGGTCGTACGGGATGGCCCGGATCGCGTCCGTGAGCGGCCCCGAGCGCACCTGTGGCGACAGACGCACGTCGCCGGCGCGGCCGACCGTCACGCGCGGCCGCCCGTCCACGTAGACGAGGTGCAGCACGTCCCCCGGATAGATCAGGTGCGGGTTCTGGATCGCCGGATTGACGTACCAGATCTCCGGCCAGTACCAGGGGTCGCGCAGGAACACGGCTGAAATGTCCCACAGTGTGTCGCCGCGCTTGACGACATAGGTGTCGGGGGCGTCGGGGGCCAGGGGCACCGACATGGACTTGCCGGAGACGTCGTCCTGGGCCAGGGTGGGCGCCGAGGCTCCCAGCGCAAGCCCCAGGCAGGCGCCGGCGAGGCTGAGCGCGAACGCCCGCAGCCTGCGGCTCATGGCGGGCGAATGATCGGGGCTCATGCGTGGGAGACGATCCATCCCTTTACTCCGTCGGGTGTCAGGGTCGCGACCATCGCCTTATAATCTGCCCCTGCGCAAGGCTGCTGCCGACTGAGTCTCAGTCGGGACTTTCCGCTGGATGGCGATGGAATCCAGTGGGGTTGGGTGGTCCGTAAGTTCAAGCGTGGCTTAACTTTAGCAGCATTTCTGCAGTAAGTGGACGAGTCCCGGGACGGCCCGGGTCCGGTAATCAGACGGCGGTCGCAGGTTCGCATCGAAACATGGCAACTCTCACGATACTCGAGTACCCGGATCCCCGGCTGCGCACCCGTGCCGCGCCGGTGGCAGTCGTGGACGCGCGCGTCCGCCGCCTGATCGACGACATGTTCGAGACCATGTACGCCGCGCCCGGCGTGGGCCTCGCCGCGACCCAGGTCAACGTCCACCAGCGCGTGCTGGTGCTCGACGTCACGCAGGATCGCAGCCAGCCGATGGCGTTCGTCAACCCGGAGATCATCGAGCTCGAGGGCGTGGCCGAAGGTGAGGAAGGCTGCCTGTCGGTGCCCGGCGTGTTCGACAAGCTCAACCGCGCCGCGCGCATCGTGGTCCGCGCGCTCGACCGCGACGGCAAGCCCTTCGAAATCACGGCCGAGGGCCTGCTCGCCGTGTGCATACAGCACGAGGTGGACCATCTCGAGGGCAAGCTGTTCGTCGACTATCTCTCCGAACTCAAGCGCACGCGTATCCGCAGGAAACTCGAGAAGGAGCGCCGCGAGCGCGCGGACGGAGCGCCGCCGCGCGAACGATCCCGCGTCCCGGTCATTTAATTCGGCTCTGAGCCGAATTAAATCCCGATGACTCACCGGCTGGACATCGTCTTTGCCGGCACCCCGGATTTCGCGGTGCCGGCGCTTGCGGCGCTGCATGCGGCGGGGCATCGCGTGCGCGCGGTGTACACGCAGCCCGACCGCCCCGCGGGTCGCGGCCGCACCGTCACCGCCGGCCCAGTCAAGGAGTGCGCGCTCGCGCTCGGCCTGCCGGTGGAGCAGCCGGCGACGCTCAGGTCGGCGGACGCGCACGCCCGGCTGCGTGGCTACGCGCCGGACCTGATGGTGGTCGTCGCCTACGGCCTGATCCTGCCGCAGCCGGTGCTCGACGTGCCACGGCTCGGCTGCCTGAACATCCACGCATCGCTGCTGCCTCGCTGGCGCGGCGCGGCTCCGATCCAACGCGCCATCCTCGCCGGCGATGCCGAAACGGGGATCACGATCATGCAGATGGACGCCGGCCTCGACACTGGGCCCATCCTGCTCGAGCGGGCCACGCCGATCGAACCCCGCGCGACCGCCGCCTCGCTGCACGATCGGCTGGCGCGGCTCGGCGCCGAGGCCGTGGTCGAAGCCATCGAGCAATGCTGCGGCGGACGGATCGAGCCGCGGGCGCAGCGTGCCGGGGGTGCGTGCTATGCCGCGAAGATCAGCAAGCAGGAGGCCGTGATCGACTGGTCGCGCAGCGCGGGCGACCTCGACCGGCAGGTGCGGGCATTCAATCCCTGGCCCGTGGCCGAAACGACCTGGAACGGCGCGCAGCTGCGGATCTGGGATGCGCAGCCGGTCCGGCGCACCGTGGATGCGCCGCCCGGCCAGGTGATTGAAACCGGCGCGCGGCTCGTAGTCGCGGCCGGCGACGGCGCCTTGCAGATCGACCGCGTGCAGATCGCAGGCCGGCGGGTCATGACCGCTGCGCAGTTCCAGAACGCGCACCCGCTTGGCGGCGGACGGTTCGGGGCTTGAGCGCGGCGCCGACACCGGCCCAGATACGCGCGGCCGCGGCGCGCTGGGTGGCGGAGGTCGCGGATCGCGGGCGATCGCTCGACGAGTTGCTGGCCCTCGATGCGGACGAGGGCTCGGCGCGCGGGCTCAAACGCTCGCTCTGCTACGGCACCCTGCGCTGGCATTTCCGCCTGCGGGCGATCCTGCGCGAGCTGACCGACCGGCCGCCCGAGAAGCTCGCGCCCAGCTTGCGCGCGCTGCTCGAGCTCGGCCTCTACCAGTTGCTCTCCGGCGAAGTCGCCGAGCACGCGGCGGTGGCCGAGACGGTCAGCGCGGCACGTGCGCTCGGGCACGCCAAGGCGGCGGGTTTCGTCAACGCCGTGCTGCGCCGCTTTCAGCGCGAGCGCGTCGCGCTGCTTGCCAGCGTAGACGCCGATCTCGCGACCCGCACTGCGCACCCGCGCTGGCTGGTGGACGCGATCGCTCGCGACTGGCCGGGCTCGGAAACCGCGATTCTCGACGCGAATAACGCGCATCCGCCCCTTTGGCTGCGCGTCAACTGCCTGCGGGTCGGCATCGACGAGCAGCTGCGCGCGCTCGAAGCCGCGGGATTCCGCTGCCATCGGGATGGGATCGCCGCCGACGCAGTCCGGATCGAGCCTGCCGCCGAGGTGCGCTCGCTGCCCGGTTTCGCCGAGGGACGGATTTCCGTGCAGGACGCCGCTGCGCAGCTCGCCATCGAGCTGCTCGGGGCCCGGGTCGGGGAGCGGGTGCTCGATGCCTGCGCGGCGCCGGGTGGGAAGACCTGCCATCTGCTGGAGCGCACCGGCGGGAACGTGGACGTGACCGCGCTCGATGCCTCGACCGCGCGGCTCGAACGCATCCGCGCGAACCTCGACCGGCTGGGCCTCGCCGCCACGCTGGTCGCCGGGGACGCCTTGCGGCCCGATGCATGGTGGGACGGGCGCCCCTTCGATCGCATCCTGCTCGACGTGCCTTGTTCGGCAACCGGCGTCATCCGGCGCCATCCGGACATCAAGCTGCTCAGGCGTCCCGGCGACCTGCGCCCGATGGCCCGCCGGCAGCGCGCGATGCTCGACGCCCTCTGGCCGACCCTGAAGCCCGGTGGTCGCCTGCTCTACACCAGCTGCTCGGTGCTCAAGGCCGAAAACGCCGACGTGGTCCGCGGCTTCCTCGCCGTCACCCCGGCCGCCTCGGATCGGACGCCGGAAGCGGTCGCCGAGTGGCCGCAAGGGCTCCCGGGTGCCGGTCCGGGCCATCAGCGATTGCCCGGTGAGGCCGACATGGACGGCTTCTATTATGCTTGCCTCGACAAGCGGGGCTAAGCGTTGGAATTGAGCCACAGCCGATCCAGGACCGCCCGCCGCGAGCCGCCGCTTCCGGGGCTCGGCGGATGCCTGCTGCTGTGTTTTCTTGCAACGGCCAGTGTCGCGGCCGAGACGGTGCTCGCCATCCTCAGCGCGGAACTGCGTCTCGGCGAAAACGTCTACGAGCTCGATGCGAGGCTCGCCATCGATCTCGCCGAGGATGCACGCCAGGCAATCGACGACGGCCTCACGATGCGGCTCGACTACCAGATCGGCATCAGCCGTGTCCGGGCCTACTTACCCGACGACGGCATCGCCTCGCTGGTCCAGGGCTACGAGCTCAACTACCACGCCCTGAGCCAGCGTTACCTGCTGCGCAACCTCAACACCAGTGAGCAGTTCGACTTCGGTTCGCTGCAGGCGGCGCTCGACCGCCTGTCGGAGATCCGCAGCCTGCCGGTGATCGACGCGCAGCTGCTGCTGCCGGGACACGTCTACAAGCTGCGCGTCCGTGGCGTGCTGGACATGGGTGGGACGCCGGCCGCCCTGAAATGGCTGCTGTTCTGGACCGACGATTGGAGCAGCGCAAGCGAGTGGTACTCATGGACGCTGCAGCCCTGAGGCGGGGCGCCTCCGCCGTGTTGATGGGCGTCGGGGGCCTGCTCTGGCTGGCGGCCATCCTGTTCATGGCGCAGACGGCGCAGAACTCCGAGCAGTTCGGCCGCCTGCATCCGTGGATCCTGATGATCAACGTGGCCGGGCTCGTGGTCCTGCTGGTCCTGCTCGGCGCGAAGCTCACGCAGCTGGTGCGCGACTGGCGCGGCCACGTGATCGGCTCGCGGATCAAGGCGCGCATGGTCTGGATCTTCGGCGTGCTCGCCACGCTGCCGATCCTGCTCGTGTATTTCTTCGCGGTGCAGTTCCTGAACCGCGGCATCGACAGCTGGTTCAACGTCGAGATCCGCCGCAGTCTCGACGACGCACTGGTCCTGTCGCGCTCGGCGCTCGAGGTGCGCATGCGCGAGCATCTCGCGGACACGCAGATCGTCGCCGACGAGCTGGCCGCCACTGGCGGCGCCTATCCCGGGCTGCTCGAAACCCTGCGCCAGCGCGTCGGCGCGCTCGAGCTCACGATCGCGACCGAGAGCGGTTCGCTGATCGCGCTCAGCAAGGGGCTGTCCTCGGACCTGGTCCCCGAGGAACTCCCCGACGAGCTCCTGCTGCAGGTCAGGCAGGGCCGGCCCTTCGTGAGCCTCGAGCCGCAGGCGAGCGGCGGATACCTGGTGCGCACGGCGGTGCAGCTCGGGCCCAGCATCCCGGGGCGCGAGCGCCTCGTGCTGCAGGCCGTTTACCCGGTGGCCGAGCGACTCGGCGCGCTGGCCGATACGGTGCAGGCGGCCTACCAGCAGTACGGTGAGAAGGACTACCTGCGCAAGCCGCTCAAGGCCAGCTTCATCCTGACGCTGACGGTCGTGCTGCTGCTGTCACTGCTCGCCGCGTGGTATGGCGCGATGTTCACCGCACAGCGCCTCGTGCAGCCGATCCAGGATCTCGTCAAGGGCACGCGGGCGGTGGCGCAGGGCGACCTCGACACGCGCCTGCCGCTGACTTCGCACGACGAGATGGGCTTCCTCGTGCATTCCTTCAACGACATGACCAAGCGGCTGCGCCGCGCCCGCGAAGACCAGCAAAGCGCGCAGCAGGCCGCGGAGACCGAGCGCGCCAACCTCGCGATCATTCTCGCGCGGCTGTCGACCGGCGTGGTCTCGCTCGAGCCGGACCTGCGCGTGCGCACGGCCAACCGCGCCGCGAGCATGATATTGAGCGACGACCTCGAGGCCCGCGTGGGGCAGGGTCTCGGCGCGCTCGGGCCGCCGGAGAGCCTGCTCGGCCAGTTCAGCGAATCGGCGCGCGCGCGGCTCGCCGCCGGCGACGTCGAATGGCGCGAGCAGTTGACGCTGGCGTCCGGCTCGGGCCGGCGCGTGCTGATGTGCGCCTGCACGCCGCTGCCGGGAGAAGGCGATGTGCCGGCCGGCTACGTGCTGGTGTTCGACGACATCACCGTGATGCTGCAGGCGCAGCGCGAGGCCGCCTGGGGCGAAGTCGCCCGCCGCCTCGCGCACGAGATCAAGAACCCGCTGACGCCGATCCGGCTGTCCGCCGAGCGCATGCGGCACAAGCTACTGCCGTCGATGGCGGAAAAGGACGCTCAGATCCTCGATCGCGGCACGGAGACGATCGTGCAGCAGGTCGAGGCGATGAAGGAGATGGTCAATGCGTTCAGCGAGTACGCGCGCGCGCCGCGCTTCGAGATGTCCAGCGTCGACCTCAACAAGCTGGTCACCGAGGTGACGGACCTCTATCGCGCGCAGGACACGCGCCGCAAGGTGCGCCTGCAGGTGTCGCTCGATCCCGACCTCGAGACGGTGGTCGCCGACCAGGGACGGCTGCGGATGTTGCTGCACAACCTGCTGACCAACGCGATGGAAGCGCTCGAGGGTCGGCGTGGTGGGGAGATCCTCGTGGTGACGTGCCTCGCGAGTCGCGGTGGGACGGAGGTCGCGCAGATCACCGTCGAGGACGACGGGCCAGGCTTCCAGCGCGAGCTGATCGGGCAGGTATTCGATCCGTACGTCACGACCAAGGCCAAGGGCACGGGCCTCGGCCTCGCGATCGTGCGCAAGATCGTAGAGGAACATGGGGGGCACATCGAGGCGGAGAACCGCGCCGAAGGCGGCGCGCGCGTACGCATCGATCTGCCGTTGAGCGATCTGGGGCGGCCCGCCGTTGCGCAGCGGGGCGAGCGCAAGGCCGAGCCGAGGAGGGAGCGTGCATGAGCACCGCGCGGATACTGGTGGTCGATGACGAAGCGGACATCCGGGAGCTGGTCCAGGAGATCCTGAGCGAGGAGGGCTACACGGTCGAAACCGCGGCGAACGCGGCCGAGGCCCGGTCCGCCTGCGCGAGGCAAGCGCCCGACCTGGTGCTGCTCGACATCTGGATGCCGGACACCGACGGCATCAGCCTGCTGCGCGAATGGCAGCTGGCGCAGTCGTTCTCCGCGCCGGTCGTGATGATGTCCGGCCACGGCACCGTCGAGACCGCGGTCGAGGCAACGCGCCTCGGCGCCGTCGACTACGTTGAGAAGCCCCTGTCGCTTGCGAAACTGCTGCGCACGGTGCAGAAGGCGCTCGATGACGGGCGCCGCCGGCACGGCGCGCGCACGCTCGTGCCGCCCCTGCTCGCGCCGGTCGGGCGCAGCCGGCTGATGCGCGAACTGCGCGAGCAGGTCCGTCAGCTCGCGCCGCACGAGGCGCCGATCCTGATCATCGGCGAGCCCGGCACCGGCCGCGAGGCCTTCGCGCGCTACATCCACTCGTTGAGCCCGCGCGCCAGCGGTCCGTTCGCGACGGTCGTGGCGGGCGCGCTGACCGAGGGCGATCTCGAGGCCAACCTGTACGGTGTCGGCCACGGCGACGATGGCCGCAAGGGCCTGCTCGAGCAGGCCGAGGGCGGCACCTTGTACGTCAATGCGCTCGAGGACCTCTCGGCGGCGGCGCAGCGCCTGCTGCTCGCCGCGCTCGACACTGGCAGCTTCACGCGCAAGTCCGGCGTCGCGCCACAGCGGTTCGACGCGCGCGTCGTCTCCTGCGCGCAGCCCGGGTTCGAGACCCGCGGCGCGGAGCCGTTCCGCATCGACCTGCTGTCGCATCTCAACGTGCTGACGTTGCGGACCCCGCCGCTGCGCGACTACGCCGAGGACGTACCGGAACTGCTGCGTTACTATGTCGACCGGCTGGTGGACGAGGAGCGCCTGCCGTTCCGCCGCTTCGGCGTCGCCGCCCAGAACCGGCTGCGCCATTACCCCTGGCCGGGAAACATCCGCGAGCTCAAGAACCTCGTGCACCGTCTGCTGATCCAGGGTGGCACCGAGGAGATCCGGCTCGAGGAGATCGAGCGCCAGATCGCCGCGCAGGCGGTCGTGGACGAGCCGCTGGTGAAGCAGGACCTGCTCGCGCTGCCGCTGCGCGAGGCCCGCGAGCACTTCGAGCGCGCCTACCTCACGCAGCAGCTGCAGTTGTGCAACGGCAAGGTCGGCCAGCTCGCCAAGCGCGTCGGGATGGAACGCACGCACCTGTACCGCAAGCTGCGCTCACTGGGCGTGGACTTCCGGCAGTCGGAGGAGTGAAGGAGGCTCATCCTCCGTGCGCGGGAAAGTCCCGCATCGCGGTGGACACCGCGTGCTGGATCGCCGCCGGCTCAACCTGAAAACCTCAGTTCCTTGCCCCG
>Ga0214471_10004177_pt1 | contig 11155 bp, 7 predicted proteins | sample RVTome_5_FD_207665 | JGI IMG/M metagenome (GOLD analysis project Ga0214471, IMG submission 207665) | Soil microbial communities from uranium-contaminated site in the Upper Colorado River Basin, Wyoming, United States - RVT142D155 | ecosystem: Environmental > Terrestrial > Soil > Contaminated >... | reverse complement strand
CCAGAGGGCGGCGCTGCGGAGACTCCGCTCCACCATTCCCTCCAGATCGCTCCGGTTCCGGACCCCGAGGATCCGTGGACCGTACGCCACGTTCTCGAAGATGGACTTCGGGAACGGGTTCGACTTTTGGAAGACCATCCCGACCCGCTTTCTGAGCTCCGTGACGTCGAGGCCGGGGTCGGAGATGTCGGTTCCGCCGATCCGGATACTCCCCGTCATCCTCACGCCGTCCACGAGGTCGTTCATCCGGTTCAGGCAGCGCAGCAGGGTGGACTTACCGCAGCCGGACGGACCGATATACGCGGTCACCCGGTGCTTGGGGACCGACATGGAGATGTCCTTGAGCGCCAGCTTCTGGCCGTACCAAAGCGAGACCTTCTCGATCTCCACCATGGGCATCTCCATGATGGGCGCCTCCGCCGCGCCGGGGTTCAAGCTCTGTCCGATCGTAACAGGTCCAGGTCCGGCCATGTGCTCCTCCGTGAGAGGCGGTTAGACGGCCGACGTCGCGTATCGGCGACGGAGCCGGTTCCGCATGCTGATGGCGAAGATATTCAGCAGCACGACGATGAGGAGCAGGAGCAGCGTGGTCGCGAACACCATCGGGCGCGCCGCGTCCACGTTGGGGGACTGAAAGCCGACGTCGTAAATGTGGAAGCCCAGATGCATGAACTTCCGGTCGAGGTGGAGGAACGGCCAGTACCCGTCCAGGGGCAGCGACGGGGCCAGCTTCACGACGCCGGTGATCATGAGCGGGGCGACCTCGCCCGCGGCGCGGGCCATCGCCAGGATGAGCCCGGTCAGGATGGACGGCATCACCGCGGGCAACACCACTCGCAATGTGGTCTCGAGCTTCGTGGCCGAGAGCGCCAGCGAGGCTTCCCGCGTTCCGCGCGGGATCGCGGCCAGTCCTTCCTCGGTCGCGACGATGACCACCGGCACCGTGAGGAGCGCCAGCGTGAGCGACGCCCACAGGATGCCCCCGGTGCCGTAGGTCGGCGTCGGGAGTGCCTCCGCATAGAAGAGCCGGTCGATGGAGCCGCCGACGAAGTAGACGAAGAAGCCCACCCCGAACACCCCGAACACGATGGACGGCACGCCGGCCAGGTTGTTGACCGCGATGCGCACCGCGCTCACGAACAGCCCCTGCCGCGCGTACTCCCGCAGGTAGAACGCGGCCAGCACCCCCAGCGGCGTGACGAGGATGCTCATGATCACGACCATCATGACGGTGCCGAAGATGGCCGGGAACACGCCGCCCTCGGTGTTCGACTCCCGGGGCTCGTCCGAGACGAACTCCCATATCCGCCCGGCGTAGTAGACGCTCTTCGCGACCACCCCCATGGTGTTGGGAAAGCGGACGTCCACGATCAGGGCCAGCGGCCACTCCTTCTCCTTGCCCCCGTCCGCCTGGACCAGGATGGCCGCGGTCTGGCTCTTCCGGAGCTCGACCAGGCGCGCCTCCTGGATCTTGTATCGGTCCTGCAGCGGAGCCAGCTTGGCCGTCTGGGCCTCGACCTCCGGTCCGGAGGTGATCCCCTTCAGCTCGAGCCCCTTCAGCCCGAGACGGACCTGCTCTTGCTGGTAGTTGATGCCGCCGATCTCGCGCGTCTCGATTCGCCGGATCTCACGCCGGATGCGAGTCACCTCGGGAATCCGCCGCTGGACCTCTGCCCAGGCCTCGCTCCCGCTCGCGAGGGCGCGGCCGCCATCCCGCACCTCCTTGATGGTTCCGATCAGCACGCCCCATTCCGTCCGCTCGATCAACGCGACGTCGGCGGGATACTCCCGCTTGGTGATCTGGCTCTCGTCCACCCACCGGAAGTCGGCGCCATAGATGTCGCGGTTGCCTACCTTCATCTTGATCCGGTACTCGCCCACCCGCCCCGGCACCGGCTCCCGCTCGGCAACCTGCCCGGCTATGGCCGTGCCGTCGGTGAGGGTCGCCCGCAAGACATTGCTCGGCCAGAAGAAACCGAGCCCGTTGTAGAGGATCAACGCGATCAGCCCAGCGACCATCAGCAACGCAACGGCCAGCGCCCCTCCGGTGAGCCAGATGAACGGCTCGCCGCTCTTCCAGAGCTTGCTCATAGGTACTGGTACTTCCGCCGGAGCTTGAGACGAACCAGCTCGGCCACCGTGTTCACGGCGAAGGTGAGGCAGAAGAGCAGGAACGCGGCCAGGAACAATACCCGGAAGAGCGTGCCCTGCTCCGGCGCTTCCGGCAGCTCCACCGCGATGTTCGCCGACAATGCCCGGAACCCATTGAAGATGCTCCAGTCCATGACCGGGGTGTTGCCGGTCGCCATCAGGACGATCATGGTCTCGCCCACCGCCCGCCCGAAGCCGATCATGATGGCCGAGAAGATCCCCGGGCTGGCCGTCGGCAAGACGATGCGCACCGCGGTCTGCCAGCGGTTGGCGCCCAGGGCCAGGGACCCGGCCCGCAGATGCTGGGGCACGTTGGACAGCGAGTCCTCCGCGATCGTGAAGATGATCGGGATGACCGCGAAGCCCATCGCGATGCCCACGACCAGGGAGTTCCGCTGATCATACGTGAGACCCAGCGCCGACAGCAGCCAGCCCCGGTAGTTGCCATCGAGGAGTGCCCACTCGATCATGCCGCCGAGCTGGAACGCCACCCACATCCCCAGCACGACGACCGGCAGCAGCAGAAGAACCTCGCTGCCCGTGCGGAAGCGGGACCGGACATGCGCGGGAAGCAGGCGCCACAGCAGCAGCGCGCCCAGGATGAAGACCCCCTGGACCAGCGGCATCAGGAAGAGGCCGGGTACCACCTTCTCCACCATCGGGGCCAGCCAGAGCCCGGCCAGAAAACCCAGCACCACGCTGGGCAGGGCGGCCATGATCTCCACCACCGGCTTGATATAGGCCTTCAGGTTCGGGTGCATGAACTCGCTGACGTAGACCGCGGCCAGCAAGGCCACCGGAATCGCGATGAGCAGGGCGTAGAAGGTCCCCTTGAGCGTGCCGTAGATCAGGGGCGTCAGGCTGAACTTGGCCTCGAAGTCGTCCGTGCCTCCGGTCGACTGCCACACGTAGGCGGGCTCGGTGTACCCCTCGTACCACACCTTCCCGAACACCGTCTGGAGCGTGATCTCGGGGTGGGGGTTGTTCACCTTCCACTGGGAGATCGCACCCCGCGGGTCGGCGGAGAGCACCGCGTCGCCCTTCGGGGCGAAGGCGACCGACTGGATCCGGCCTCCACCGTCGCGCAACGAGAGCAGCGTCTTGCCGGAGGTGCCGTAGTGGACGTGGAGCCCGCCCGCCGCGTCGGCCGTGACGAAGCCCTTGTCGCGGCCCGACGCGCTGATCGCGATCACCGGGCCCTGGTGGCCCTGGAACTGGTAGATGCGCGCGAGCCGGCCCTGGAGGACCTGCCACGAGGACACACCACCGGCGTGATCGCCGACCAGCAGGGTCCGGTCCCCGAGGAGGAATGCCAGCGTGGTCACGGCCACCCCCGGGGTGACGGTCACGGCCTCGGCCACCTTCAGACTGGCCTTCTCACGGAGGTCGTAGCGCACCACCTGCCCACGGGATGTCCCGATGAACAGATCGTCGGCTCGGCGGTCCAGACCGAGCGCCGTCACCTCGCCGTCGATCGAGAGCGGAAGGGGCGCGAGCGACTCCTCGCGCCGACTCGCCCCGACGAGGGACTTGGTCTCGATCACCGTCTGGAGGATCAGGTCACTTGGGCCCACCTGCGCCACCGTTACCGGGCCGGACTCCGCCGTGGCGCTCGCCACGTCCAGGATCGGCCGCTTCCGTTCCGGGTCGAACCGGGAGGGGGCTCCGAAGCTGGGCTGCCCGACGACCTCGCGCTTGCCGTCCTTGTAAGTCACGTCGAACTTGATCTCGAGGGGGATGACCCGGCCGTCGGAGGTCCCGATCAGGTACTTGGAGGTTCCGACCAGGTACTTGCCGGCGCCGGTGTCGGTGACCCGGGTCACGGTGGCGCCGTCGAGGTCCTTGATCGGCACGGCCGCGAGGACGCTCCCCCGCTTGAGGTCCGTCAACTGCAGCACGCCGCTCGAGAGCACCTGGCTGGCGACCTCTCGGTACTCGTCGACACCCAGAGGACCGGCGGCCATCGCGCCGCCCGCGGCGCCTCCCACCGGGGATCCGACCAGCTCGGCGGTCGGAACCTGGAACAACGGGTACACCTCGGCGGCGATGACGAAGAGGATGGCGAGGATGGAGGCGATGATGATGATGCCGCCGACCACCACCAGGCGCGACGCCCAGCGGTCGGCCACGATCCGGCGGGCCGTGCGCGCGCGGGAAACGTTGAGCGGGCGGGCCGGTGTCGCCGGCCCGCCCGCGCCAAGTACCTCGGGACCGATCGCCACTTACTGGACCTTGCCCAGCTCTTCCTTCGCGATCGTCGCGGGAATCGGGAAGTAGCCGTCCTTGATGACCACCTCCTGCCCCTCCTTGGACAGCAACAGCTTCACGAACTCACGGGTGAGCGGGTCGAGAGCTTTCCCCGGGGCCCGGTTGACGTAGACGAACAGGAAGCGCGAGAGGGGATACGTGCCCGCGTAAGCGTTGTCCGGGTCGGCCTCGTAGCACTTCGCCCCTTCCTTCGCCGCGAGCGGCACGGCCCGCACCCCGGCGGTGGCGTAGCCGATTCCGCTGTAGCCCATGGCGAAGCGATCGACGGTCACGCCCTGGACCACCGATGCCGACCCCGGCTGCTCCTTGACCTCATCCTTGTAGTCCCCGTTCTTCAAGGAGTGCTCCTTGAAGAATCCATAGGTCCCGGAGGCCGAATTGCGGCCGAAGAGACTGATGGGCTTGGCCGCCCACTCGCCGGTGAGACCGAGCTGGCCCCAGGTCTTGATGTCTTCCTTGTAGCCCCAGCGGCGAGACTTTGAGAACACCGCGTCGACCTGGCTCAACGTCATGCACTTGAGCGGGTTGTCCTTGTTGACGAAGACCGCCAGCGCATCAACCGAGCTGCGGATCGGCGTGGGCTTGTAGCCGTACTTCTTCTCGAAGCTGTCGATCTCGGTGCCCTTCATCTCGCGCGACATCGGACCGAGCTGGGCCGTGCCGGAAATCAACGCCGGGGGCGCGGTGGACGATCCCTTGCCCTCGATCTGGATCTTGGCGTTCGGATAGAACTTGTTGAAGCTCTCCGCCCAGAGCGTCATCAGGTTGTTCAGGGTGTCCGAGCCGATGCTGGAGATGTTCCCGCTGACCCCACTCACCGCCTTGTACCCTTGCAGAGCCGGGTCCAGCTTCGGAGGTCCCGAGGCGACCGCGACCGTCGCCGACAGCGCCACGAGCGTCAACCCAGCAAGCATCCGCTTCCTCATCCGTGTTCTCCTTTTGGTTGTGGTCGGGATCATCCGCTGCCCATGTTTCGCCCGCGTAACCGTGACGTTACGTTTCTGTTACGAGCCGGTCCGCCCGGGCTCCCGGAACCGGTAGCCCACCCCGCGCACCGTCTCGATGCCCGGTACGGGTGTCTTCGCGGCGGTGAACTTCGCGCGCAGCCGGGCCACGTGCACGTCGACCGTGCGCGGCTCCACGAAGCCGTCCTGCCCCCACACCATATCGAGCAGCTCCTCGCGGCCGAAGACACGCCCGGGGGAACGGACCAGGCTGGCGAGCAGATCGAATTCCTTGCGAGTGAGCTCCACGACGCGGCCCTTCATCTTGACCTCGAAGCGCTGCCGGTCGATCTCGAGATCGCCCGCCCGGAGCGGCTGGCCGGCCGCCACGTCCCCGGGTCGGCCGCGGCGCGACACCGCGCGGACCCGGGCCAGCAGCTCGCGCGGGGAGAAGGGCTTGGTGACGTAGTCGTCGGCGCCCATCTCGAACCCGAGCACCTTGTCGCCTTCTTCCGCGCGCCCGGTGACCATGATGACCGGGATCGTGGCCGTCTCCCGATCCTGCTTGAGCCGGCGGCAGATCTCCCAGCCGTTGAGGTGCGGCACCATGATGTCCAGGAGGATCACGTCGGGCCGGGCCTCCCTGACCTGCCGGAGGGCGTCCGTGCCGTTGGCGGCCAGCCGGACGTCGTAGCCTTCCTTTCCGAGGTTGTAGCGAATCATCTCGGCGACGTCCGCCTCGTCCTCCACCACGAGCACCCGCGCTCTGCGGGGCGCACTCGGCTGCTCTGGACTTCCTCGCCGGCTGCCGCTCGCCATCGGCTCCACCCCCACGCACGTTCGTGCCATGGGCGGAGTGTGCGCGGCCGGGGTTACGGGATGATGACGCCGGCGTAAATCGTGGGTGAACACGGAGGCGGGAAAACCAAGACGCCCCCGCCGGGAAGCGGGGGCGTCGGGTACCGCGGAGCTAGGGGCGCGCGCGCCTTACCCGTCTTGGAATGAATCGGTCGTCGTCGTCCGCCGGCACATGGTACCGTCTCGGCCGAGAGGGTCCAATCCGACGTGCCTATGGCGTCCTCGAGACAGATCGGCCGAGCCTATGACTGGCACTTTCGTAACACTCCCGTGATTTGACCTTGCACGCTGCCTCTCCGAGACTGGCGGCCAGGCCCGCCGAGCGCTGGCCTGACCCAACCATGACCACGCCGCCACTGCCGCCGGACGTCTTCGTCAACCGCGAGCTGTCCTGGCTCGAGTTCAACCGCCGGGTGCTCGAGGAAGCTCAGGACCCGAGCGTCCCGCTACTGGAACGCGTAAAGTTCCTGGCTATTTTTAGCTCGAACCTCGACGAATTCTTCATGGTGCGGGTGGCCGAGCTCAAGCGCCGGATCCGCGCCGGGGACCCGACGACGGGGCCGGACGGGCTCTCCCCGGCGGAGACCCTGGCCGCGGTCGCCGACAAGGTCCACCGGCTGGTGGACGCCCAGCACCGCTGCTTCCTGGAGGAGCTGGGCCCGATCCTGGCTTCCGAAGGCATCCGCCTGGCCCGCCCGAAGGAAGTCACCCCGGAGCAGGAGCGGTTCCTCGACGAGTATTTCCAGCGGACCCTGATGCCCGTCCTGACCCCGCTGGCCATCGACCCGGGCCATCCCTTCCCGCACCTGGCCAACCGGTCGCTCTGCCTCTTGGTCGCGGTCCGAGCGGTCACCGCCAGCGTGCTCCCCCACACCACCCTCACGGTGGTCCACATCCCGAGCCAGGTCGTGCCGCGCTTCGTGCCCCTCCCCGGCCCGCCCGGGCAGCACGCGTTCATGCTGCTGGAAGACGTCATCCGGCTCCAGCTTCCCGCGCTCTACAACGGCTACGAGGTGCTCTCCTGCCACGCCATTCGCGTGACCCGCGACGCGGACATCGCGCTCGAGCGCAAGCGGGCCGTGGATCTGCTCACCAGCGTGGAGGCCGGGGTGCGCGAGCGGCGCATGGGCGACGCGGTCCGGCTGCAGTGCGACCCCGATCTGCCCGCGGAGCTGCTCGCCACCCTGGTCGACGAGCTCGAGCTGGGCCCGGAGGATCTCTACGCGGGCACCGGCTTCACCGCGTTCACCGACCTGTTCCAGCTCTACGCGGCGGTGGACGTGCCGCGCCTCAAGGATCAGCCGCTCCCGCCGCGCCCGCTCCCGGCGTTCGCTGCCTCCGCCGACGTCTGGAGCGCGATCCGGAGCGGTGACGTGCTGGCTCACCACCCGTACCACTCCTTCGACGCGGTCACCCGCTTCGTGAGCGAGGCCGCGGTGGATCCCCGGGTGCTCGCCATCAAGATGACGCTCTACCGCGTGAGCCCGACCTCCCCGATCGCGCAGGCCCTCACCCTGGCCGCCGAGAACGGCAAGGAGGTCGCGGTGCTCGTCGAGCTGCAGGCCCGCTTCGACGAGGAGGCCAATATCCGCTGGGCGCGCGCGCTCGAGGAAGTGGGCGCGCACGTCGTCTACGGGCTGCCCGGCTACAAGACGCACTGCAAGGCCTGCCTCGTGGTCCGCCAGGACCCCGACGGGATCCGCCGCTACTGTCACCTGGCCACCGGCAACTACAATGCCCGCACCGGCGGCATCTACGGCGACTTCGGTCTCTTCACCTGCCGGGAGTCGTTCGGCGAGGACGTCACCGAGCTGTTCAACATGCTGACCGGCTACACGCGCCCGCGCCGGTTCCGTCACCTGCTGGTGGCGCCCACCGGGCTGCGCGAGGGCTTTCGCGACCGGATCCGGCGGGAGGCCGAGCATGCCCGGCGCGGCCGGCCCGCGCGCATCATCGCCAAGATGAACAGCCTGGTGGATCGCACCCTCATCGAGGAGCTGTACCTGGCCAACCAGGCCGGCGTGGCGATCGACCTGATCGTGCGCGGCATCTGCTGCCTGCGCCCGGGCATCCCGGGCCTGTCGGATCGCATCCGGGCGATCTCGATCGTGGACCGCTACCTCGAGCACGCCCGGGTCTTTTACTTCCAGAACGGGGGCGCGCCGGAGTACTGGCTGGCCTCCGCCGACTGGATGCCGCGCAACCTGGACCACCGGGTGGAGGTGGCCTTCCCGGTGCTGGACGCGCGCCTGCAGGCCCAGATCCACGAGGTGCTGGAGCTACAGCTCGGCGATACGGCGAAGGCACGCGAGATCCTCCTCGACGGCAGCTCGGCCCGCGTCCGGGCCGTCGACACCCCTCCGCTACGCTCCCAGGAGCGGCTCTACGCCCTGGTCGGGGAAGGCCGGGCCTAACCGGCTCTCACCCGGCCACCCTCGCCTCCATCTCCACGCTGCCGGGGCCGCTCTCGGCCAGCAGCGCGTTCGCGATCGTTCGATCGTTGGTGACCCGGGCGACCTTGTGCTGATCGCCGAGGCGCCCCGCCGTCCGCATCCAGCGATGGAAGGTTCCCGCGGGCAGCGCGGTGACGGTGGGCGCGATCATGCCGACCGACCCGCTGCGCTTGGTACGGTAGTCGGTGTTGAGCGTGGCCAGCGCCTCGTCCAGAATCCGCGCGAAGTCATCCGGCTCGGTCGGAGGAACCCGGAACTCGACCAGCCACTCGTGCCCGCCCCGCGGCTCCGCCGCGCTCGGCCATCGCGGCGCCACCGTGAACTCCACCACCTCGGCCTCCGTCCGACGGCATGCGCGCACCAGCGCGCGCTCCACCTCCTCGACGATGACGTTCTCCCCGAAGGCGTTCACGTAGTGACGCGTACGCCCGGTGATCACGAGCCGCAGCGGATCCCGCGCGGTGAACCGCACGGTGTCCCCGAGCGCGTACGACCAGAGGCCGGCCGGCGTGGTCATCACCACCGCGTACGGGCGCCCCAGCTCGACCTCGGCCACCGTGTGCCGCCTCGGCGCCCCGGTGCCCAGATCCTCGACGGGCACGAACTCGTAGAAGATGCCGTAGTCGAGCATGAGGGTGAGGCCGCCCTCCGACTCGGTCTGCACCCCCACGAACCCCTCCGACGCCGGATAGACCTCGACCCGCGCGAGTCGGCGGCCGAGCCACTCCTCGAACACGTCGGCGTAGGGCGCGAAGGCCACGCCTCCGTGAATCAGCACCCGCAGGTGGGGCCAGAGCTGCCCCAGGCTGCACGCCCGGCGGCCGCCCGCCTCGGCGTGACGCGCGATGCGCTCGAACAGGATGACGAGCCACGACGCCATGCCCGAGAACAGGCGAATGTCCTGAGTCGACGCGAGCGCCGCGATGGCATCGAGGCGCTCCTCCCAGTCCGGGATCGCCGCGCAGCCCGGGCCCGGGGAGTAGCGGCTGCGGATGCCCCACGGCAGGCGGCTCGCCACCAGGCCGGAGAGATCGCCGACCTGCGTCCCCTCCCCGAGAGGGCTTCGTCGCGTGCTGCCGCCCAGGAACAACATCGGCCCTCCCATCAGCGCCGGGCCGCCGCCCGCCAGGCTCGCGGCGCGGAGCAAGGCGTCCCAGCCGCCTTTCTTGTGCGCGGCGAACGCCTCCGGCGTCACCGGGATCACCTTGTCCCCCGCGGTGGTGCCCGAAGTCTTCACCCAGTCCCGGCACCGACCCGGCCACGCGACGGACTCTTCCCCGGCCGCCGCCCGCTCGAGCCACGGCTGGAACTCCCCGTAGCCCCGCACCGGCACGCGCGCCTGATACTCCGCCACCGAGCGGATGCCCCCGAAGCCGTGGGCGAGTCCGAACTCGGTGTCTCGCGCCGCCGCGGTCAGCCGCCGTAGCGCGCGCTCCTGGACGCCGGCCGGATCGCGCCAGACCGCGTCCAGCCGCCGCCGTCGCCGGCTTGCGTACCAGTCGATCACGGTGCCCGCGAGCCCGCCGATCACCGCACCCCTCCGAGCTGGGGCACCGCCACCTCGCGGCGGCTCCGCGTGCCCTCGAGCCAGTCGGCCAGCACCTCCGCGAACGGCTCCGGCCGCTCGAGCATCGGGGCGTGCCCGCACTGCGAGAGGTGCCAGAGATGTGCGTCCGGGATCAGGGCGCGGAAGCGCTCGGCCACGTCGGGTGGGGTGACCCGATCCTCGAGGCCCCAGATCAGGAGCGTCGGGATCCGGATCTCCCCGAGCCGTCCCTCGAGATTGTCGCGGCGCGCGTCCCGGGCCAGCCGCAGGATCCGCAGCGCGGAGGCCGGCGTCGTGACCATTCGGTGCACGTCCTCGACCCAGCCGTCCGTCACCAGGTCCGGATCGAAGAATACCTCCTGCATCTTCCGCCGCACCCACGTGCGGTCCGGACGATGCGGCACCCCGCTCGCGAAGCCCCGCTCGAAGAGCCCGGACGATCCGGTGAGGACCAGCCCCGACACGCGCTCACCGTGGTCCAGCGCGAGCCGCAGGGCCACGTGCCCACCGAGCGAATTGCCCCCGAGCACGGCGCGCGGGATGTCGAGCGCGTCCAGGAAGCGCAACACGTAGCGCCCGAGCGCGCCCACCGACGCCTCGCGCAGGTCGGGATGAAACACGGGCAGGGTGGGCGCGATGGCCCGGTACCCGTCGTCCAGGGTGTCCAGCACCGCATCCCAGTGCTGCATCTGGCCCATGAGCCCGTGCAGCAGCACCACGGGCTCGCCGGTGCCTCGGCCTCGCTCCAGCCAGCGGAACTCCGGATCCTCATGAATGTCCACGGTGATCTCCTTGTCGAAGGCTGACTGTCACCGTTCAGCATGCACGGAGGGAATTGATCGCATACCATTCCCCACGTGAAGTTTTCGCGACGTGGCGGCGGGCGACGGCCCGGGACGGGCCTAGCCTGGATTATTCACGAACGCGTGCGCCGC
>Ga0214471_10004175_pt1 | contig 11155 bp, 10 predicted proteins | sample RVTome_5_FD_207665 | JGI IMG/M metagenome (GOLD analysis project Ga0214471, IMG submission 207665) | Soil microbial communities from uranium-contaminated site in the Upper Colorado River Basin, Wyoming, United States - RVT142D155 | ecosystem: Environmental > Terrestrial > Soil > Contaminated >... | reverse complement strand
CGGTACTCCGGCGAGGCGTGCAGGTCGTTGTTGAGCCCGCCGGGCTTGACCTTGATGTTCGCCACCGCTTCGGGGGCGAACTTCGCCGCCAGCGCTTTTTCCATCTCGGCCTGGCGGAACGCGCTCGGACCCGCGCCGGTGACGCCGACTCTCACTTTGCCGCCGCCGAAGTCGGCGACGAAGACGCCGACGATGGCGAAGCGCGAGGCGGGGTTCTTGAACTTCATGTAGGCGGCGCGTTTCGGCGCCGGGAACGCCACCGAGGTGATGAGCTCGCCCGGCTCGAGCACGGTCTCGTAGAGGCTCTTGAAGAACTTGTCCGCCTCGATCTTCCTCTTGTTGGTGGTGATGGTGGCGCCGAGGCCGAGCACCGCGGCCGGGTAGTCCGCCGCCGGGTCGTTGTTCGCCAGCGAGCCGCCGAGGGTGCCCATGTGGCGCACCTGGCGGTCGCCGATGATGCCGGCGAGCGCCGCAAGCGCCGGGATCGCCTTCTTCACTTCGGCGGACTCCGCCACGTCGGCATGGCGCGTCATCGCGCCGATTTCGACGCCGTTGCCCGAAGCCTTGATACCGACTAATTCTTTCAAAGAAGACAAATCAATCAAGTCCGATGGCGAGGAGAGGCGCAGCTTCATCGCCTGCACGAGGCTCTGCCCGCCGGCGAGGTATCTCCCCTCGGATTTTTGAGAAGCCAAACCCAGGGCTTCCTTCGTGCTGCCCGGCCGGTGGTATTCAAACGCGTGCATGGCTCTTCTCCTGGAGATGCTTCCAAACCGTTTGCGCCGTGGCCGGCATCGCCACGTCCTTGACGCCGAGCGCGTCGGTGATGGCGTTCATCACCGCGGCCGGCGCGCCGATCGCGCCCGCCTCGCCGCAGCCTTTGACCCCGAGCGGGTTGTGCGTGCACGGGGTTTCGCGGGTGTCGAGCTTGAAGAACGGGACGTCGGATGAGCGCGGGATGCAGTAGTCCATGAACGAGCCGGTGACGAGCTGCCCCGAGGGCTCGTAGCGGCAGCCCTCGGTGAGCGCCTGGCCGATGCCCTGCGCGAGGCCGCCGTGCACCTGGCCTTCGACGATCATCGGGTTGATGATTTTGCCGAAGTCGTCGACCGCGGTGAACGCCGCGATCTGCGTCGCGCCGGTGTCCTTGTCCACCTCCACCTCGCAGACGTAGGTACCCGAGGGGAAGGTGAAGTTGGCCGGGTCGTAGAACGCGTTCTCGTTCAGGCCGGGCTCGAGCTTGTCGAGCGGGTAGTTGTGCGGCACGTAGGCGGCGAACGCCACCTCGCCGAACATCTTCTTGCGGTCGGTGCCCGCCACCTTGAACTCCCCGCGGTCGTACTCGATGTCCGACTCGGAAGCCTCGAGCAGGTGCGCGGCGATCTTCTTGCCCTTCGCCACGATCTTGTCCAGCGCCTTCACGATCGCCGTGCCGCCGACCGCGATCGAGCGCGAGCCGTAGGTGCCCATGCCGAAGAGCACCTTCGAGGTGTCGCCGTGCACCACCTCGACTTGCTCCATCGTCAGACCGAGCCTGTCGGCCACCACCTGCGCGAAGCTGGTCTCGTGCCCCTGGCCGTGCGAGTGCGAGCCGGTGAACACGGTCACGGTGCCGGTCGGATGGACGCGGATCTCGCCCGCCTCGAACAGCCCGGCGCGCGCGCCTAGGCTTCCGGCGACGTTCGACGGTGCGATGCCGCAGGCTTCGATGTAGCACGCATAGCCGATGCCCCGCAGCTTTCCTCTTTGTGCGGATTCGTCTTTTCGTTTTCCAAAGTTTTTTACGTCTGCCAACTGCAAAGCCGCGTCCAGGGTCGCGTCGTAATTGCCGGTGTCGTAGCACAGCGCGACCGGCGTCTGGTACGGGAAGTCGCGAATGAAGTTGCGCCGGCGCAGATCGACCGGGTCGATCTTCATCTCGCGCGCCGCGGTCTCGACCAGCCGCTCGACCACGTAGGTCGCTTCCGGCCGTCCCGCGCCGCGGTACGCATCGACGGGCGTGGTGTTGGTGAACACCGCGGTCACCTCGCAGTAGATGAGCGGCGTCTTGTACTGCCCGGCGAGCAGCGTCGCGTACAGGATAGTGGGAATGCACGAGGCGAACGTCGAGAGGTACGCGCCGAGGTTCGCCGCGGTCTTCACGCGCATCGCGAGGAACTTGCCGTCGTTGTCGAGCGCGAGCTCGGCGATGGTGAAGTGGTCGCGGCCGTGGGCGTCGGAAACGTAGGCCTCCGAGCGGTCGGAGGTCCATTTCACCGGGCGATTCAGCTTCTTCGCCGCCCAGGTGACCACGACGTCTTCGCCGTACAGGTAGATCTTCGAGCCGAAGCCGCCGCCGACGTCGGGCGCGACCACGCGCACCTTGCTCTCCGGCAGGCCGAGCACGAAAGCGGTCATCAGCAGGCGCTCGACGTGCGGGTTCTGGCTCGCCACGTACAGCGTGTAGCTGTCGTCGGCGCGCGAGTGGGTGGCGTTGGCCGCGCGCGGCTCGATCGCGTTGGGCACGAGCCTGTTGTTTACAAAGTCGAGCTTCGTCACGTGCGCTGCGCGCTGAAATGCCTCATCCACTTTTGATTTGTCGCCCAGCGCCCAGACATAGCAGGTGTTGTCCGGCGCTATGTCATGAAGGGGCGTGCCGGAAGAGGCTTTTTTCGGGTCCACGACAGCCGGCAGCTCTTCGTAGTCGACCTTGACCATCTCCGCGGCGTCGCGCGCCTGCTCTAGGGTCTCGGCGATCACCACCGCGACGCGCTCGCCGACGTGGCGCACCTTGCCCTGCGCGAGCGGCGGGTAGGGCGGCTCCTTCATCGGCTTGCCGTTGACGTCGGTGATCAGCCAGCCGCACGGCAGGCCGCCCACCTTGGCCGCGGCGAGGTCCTCGCCGGTGTAGACGGCCAGAACGCCCGGGGCTTTCTTCGCCTTTTCAAAGTTTATTTTTTTTAAAACTGCATGAGCGTGCGGCGAGCGCACGAACGCCGCATACGTCTGATGCGGCAGCGCGACATCGTCGGTGTACTGCCCGGTCCCGGTGAGGAAGCGATAGTCTTCTTTGCGCTGGACGCGCGCGCCGATCAGGGGGGCATTCATATCTTTCCTCCCATCGCGCGGGCGCCGGCGATGATGCTCTTCACGATGTTGTGGTAGCCGGTGCAGCGGCAGAGGTTGCCCTCCAGGCTCTCGCGCACTTCCTGCTCGGTGGGATCGGGGTGGCTCTTGGCGAAGTCGAGCGCGTTCATCACCATGCCCGGGGTGCAGAAGCCGCACTGCAGGCCGTGGTTCTCCTTGAACGCGGCCTGCATCGGGTGCAGCGTGCCGTCGGGCTTTGCCACCCCCTCGATCGTCATCAGGTCGGCGCCTTCTGCTTGCATTGCAACAATCGAGCAGCTCTTGATCGCGCGGCCGTTCATCAGGACGGTGCATGCCCCGCACTGCGCGGTATCGCAGCCGACGTGCGTGCCGGTAAGCCTAAGGTTCTCGCGGATATAGGTGACGAGCAGCGTGCGCGCCTCCACCTCCGCGGAAACGGGCTTGCCATTGACCTTCATGGATACCTTGATTGTCATGCGAGAGCCTCCTCCGGGGAGAAAACATCCTAGCGCGGCGGTATCATTTATGCCACTCCCATGCGATTGCTTATCGTAGAGGACGACGCCCCGCTCGCCTCGGGCCTGCAGCGCATCCTCGAGGCCGAGGGGCACGCGGTCGACGTCACTGCGCGCGGCGAGGACGCGGTGGCCGCGGCGTCGCACGAGAAGTTCGACCTCGTAATCCTGGACATAGGCCTGCCGCAGATGGACGGCTTCGAGGTGCTGCGGCGGCTGCGCGGCACGGCGTCGGACAAGTCCGGGCCGACGCCGGTGCTGGTGCTCACCGCGCGCGACGCGGTCGAGGACCGCGTGCGCGGCCTCGACCTGGGCGCGGACGACTACATGGTGAAGCCGTTCGCCATGCCGGAGCTGACGGCGCGGGTGCGCGCGCTGCTGCGCCGCTCCCAGGCGCACGGCGGTCCGCGCATCGCGCACGGGCCGTTGATGCTCGATACGGTTGCCAGAAGGGCTTTCCTGAGGAATGAACCCTTGGAGCTCGCGGCGCGGGAGTGGGCGGTGCTGGAAGTGCTGCTCGCCAAGGTCGAGAAGATCGTCTCGAAGGAGGCGATCATCCAGGCGGTGGCGGGCTGGGCCGATGACCTGTCGCCGAATGCGATCGAGGTCTACGTCTCGCGGCTGCGCTCCAAGCTCGAGCCGGCGGGGATCAAAATCCGCACCGTGCGCGGCTTCGGCTACATGCTCGAAGAGTACAAGTAGGGCGCTTCATGGCCGTGCGAAGCCTGCGCGCGCATCTCCTGCGGCTGATCCTGCCGCCGATGGCCGCGCTGCTCGCCCTCGGCGCGGTGGTCGCCTACTACCCGTCGCTCGAGCCCGCCACGCAGGCCTACGACCAGGCGCTGGTCGACATCGGCCTCGCCATCGGCTCGCAGGTCCGCGTCGGCCAGACCGAGTACCGCTTCGACCTGCCGACGGCGGTGGAGCAGGTGCTGCGCACCGACCGCTTCGACCGCATCTACTACCGCGTCATGAGCCCGGCGGGAATGGAGATCGCGGGCGACGCGAACCTCCCCGCGCCGCCGGGCGACGCGATCGCGCACAACACCGTCTACGACGGCAGGAACGTGCGCGTGGTGTCGGTGCAGGCGCCGTGCGGCAGGTCGATCTGCACCGTGCTCGTCGCCGAGACCACCCTCAAGCGCGATCGGCTTGCGCGCGACATCCTGCTGCAGAGCCTCTTTCCCGAGCTCCTGATCGCGCTCGCGACGCTGGTCATCGTGTGGTTCGGCGTGAAGCGCGGCCTGCAGCCGCTGACGCGGCTTTCCGAAGAAATCAAGGCGCGCTCGGCGGGCGACCTGCGGCCGATCGACGCCGCCGGCGCGCCCGAGGAGACGCGGCCGCTGGTCGGCGCTCTGAACGGGCTTCTCGAAGAGGTGTCGGCGGCGAGCCATATGCAGCAACGCTTCCTCGCCGACGCCGCGCACCAGCTGCGCACGCCGCTCGCCGGCCTGCAGGCGCACACCGAGCTCGCCCTCGCCCAGCCGTTTCCCGAGTCCTGCCGCGCGCAGCTCGAGCAGGTGCACCAGGCGACGATCCGCACCGGGCGCCTCGCCAACCAGCTCCTCGCCCTGGCGCGCGCGGAGCCGGGGCAGCGCTCGGTCGCTTCGAAGGTCGACCTCAAGGGCATCGCGGGCGGCGAGGCGGATTCCTGGGTGCGCCAGTCGCTCGCGCGCGACATCGACCTCGGCTTCGAGCTCGACCCGGCGCCGGTGGACGGCGACGCTTTCCTCCTGCGCGAGGCGCTTTCGAACCTCGTGCACAACGCGCTCGAGTACTCGAACCGCGGCGGCCGCGTCACGGTGCGCACCGGGCGGCGCAACGGGCATGCCTTCCTCGAGGTCGAGGACGACGGGCCGGGAATCGCGGCCGAGGAGCGGCCGCGCGTGCTCGAGCGCTTCTACCGCGTGCCCGGCACGCCCGGCACCGGCAGCGGCCTGGGCCTCGCCATCGTGCGCGAGATCGCCGCGAGCCACGCCGCGGCGATGTTCGTCGCCGACGGGGCCGCTGGAGGCTGCAGAGTTGGGATAACATTTCCGCATGGATAGCGTCGATATCGAAGTGCTGCGTACCGCGGAACAGTGGCGCAACAGCGGGCGCAAGGTGGCGCTCGGCACCATCGTCAGGACCTGGGGCTCGGCGCCGCGCCCGGTGGGCGCGATGGTGGCGGTCCGCGACGACGGCCAGGTCGTCGGCTCGGTGTCCGGCGGCTGCGTCGAGGACGACCTGATGGACAAGGTGAAGGCCAAGCTTCCCACGTGGAAGACCCCCGAGCTCTTCACGTACGGCGTGACCAACGAAGAGGCGACGCGCTGGGGCCTGCCCTGCGGCGGCACGCTGCAGCTTGTCATCGAGCCGGTCGGCGACCATAGCCGCCTCTCGGAGCTTCTCGACCGCGTCACCCAGCAACAGCTCGTGAAGCGCCGTCTCGAGATGGACAGCGGCCGCGCCACGCTCGAGCCCGGGCGGTGGCAGGACGCGCTCGAGTTCGACGGCCGCGTGCTCGCCACGGTGCACGGGCCGCGCTGGCGGCTGGTGCTGATCGGCGCCGGCCAGCTCACGCGCTACCTCGCCGAGATGGCGCGCATGCTCGACTACCACGTGGTGGTGATCGATCCGCGCGAGGAATACGCCGCGGGCTGGGACCTCGCCGCGGTGCCGATCGACCGCGGCATGCCCGACGACGTGGTGCGCGAGCTGGAGCTCGACGGCCACAGCGCGCTCGTCGCGCTGACGCACGACCCGAAGCTCGACGACCTCGCGCTGATGGAGGCGCTCAAGTCGGCCGCCTTCTACGTCGGCGCCATCGGCTCGAAGAAGAACAACGACGCGCGCCGCGAGCGGCTGCGCGAGTTCGAGGTCTCCGACGAGGAGATCGCGCGCCTGCGCGGCCCGGTCGGGCTCTATATCGGCTCGAAAACCCCGCCCGAGATCGCGGTCGCCATCCTCGCCGAGATGACCGCGGTGCGCCACGGCGTGAGCGAGCCCTCCTGGGCGGCGAAGCCCGAGCGCCGCTTCGACCCGTCGGCCTGCGAAGTCAAGCAGACTTGAAAATCGTAGGCCTGCTCCTCGCGGCAGGCTCGGCTTCCCGCTTCGGCTCCGACAAGCTGCGCCACGCGCTGCCGCACGGCGTGGCAATCGCCGTGCAGGCCGCGCGCCATCTCAAGCTCGAATTGCCGACCGTCGTTGCCGTGGTGCGCCCCGGCAGCCCCGAGCTTTCCGCGGCCTTGAAAGGCGAAGGCTGCGAGGTCGTGGTCTGCGACAACGCCGCCGAAGGCATGGGCGCGAGCCTCGCCTGCGCGGCGCGCGCCGCCGCTCATTCTCACTCTGACACCGAGGGCTATCTCGTCGCGCTGGGCGACATGCCGTTCGTGCGGCGCACGACGATCGCCGCGGTGCGCGACGCGCTCGCCGCCGGCGCGCCGCTCGTCGCGCCGTACTTTCGCGCGCGCCGGGGGCATCCGGTAGCGCTTTCCAAAGCTTTTTACAAGGACTTGTTAAGCTTGCGGGGCGACGAAGGCGCGAAAAAACTGCTCGCCGCAAACGAGCGCGTGCTTGTGAAAATTCCTGTGGGCGATCCCGGTGTGATTCGTGACATCGACACGCCCGGCGACCTGGCGCCACCGCTTAGAATCTGAACCATGGCCAGCGAGCAGCTCGCGGTCCTCTTCGCAGACGTCTGCGAGAGCACCACAATCTACGAATCGATCGGCGATGCGCGCGCGCTTGCGGCGATCAGCGGCCTGATCCACGTGCTCACCGCGAAGGTCCAGGCGCGCGGCGGCCAGATCGTGAAGACGCTGGGCGACGGCATGGTGTGCCGGTTCAAGGACGCCGACAGCGCGTTCCACGCCGCCTGCGACCTGCAGGAAGCCGCGGTGGCGGCGGAAGCGGGCGACGCGCCGAAGCTCACCCTCAAGGTCGCGTTCAACTGGGGGCCGGTCGTCACGGAGCGCGGCGACGTATTCGGCGACACGGTGAACGTTTGCGCGCGCCTGACCGGGCTCGCCGGCCCGCACCAGGTCCTGACCACGCAGGACACGGTCGACGCGCTGTCGCCGCCGCTGCGCGGCCGCAGCCGGCACCTCTATCCGGTGAAGGTCAGGGGCCGCGTCGAGGAGGTCGAGGTGTCGGAGGTGCTGTGGCGCTTCGACCCCGACGTCACCGAGGCGTTCTCCCGCTCGCAGATCAACGCGGCCATCGCGGGCGACTGGGTGCTCAAGCTCGCCTACGGCGGCGACATCCTCGTGATCGATCTCGCTGCATCGGTCAAGCTCGGCCGCGACAAGGCGAACGAAGTGGTCGTGAACAGCACCAAGGCTTCGCGCGTGCACGCGCGGATCTACGGCCGCGGCGGGAATTTCGTGATCGCCGACCAGTCCTCGAACGGGACCTGGGTAGCGATCGACGGCAGCAGCCGCGAGCTCGCGCTGCGGCGCGAGGAAGCGGTGCTCGGCGAGCGCGGGTTCATCGGCCTGGGCGGACCGGCCTCCGGCAACGGCGATCACGTCCTGCGCTACCGGCTCGAGCGGCGCAAATCCTAGCTATTTCGCCGGCTGGCGCACCGAGCTCGGGCGGAAGTCGTGCGTCAGCTGGTAGACCAGCGCCGGCACCATCTCGTGGCGGGGATTCGATTTGTTCAGCGCGCCGCTCACGCCCTGCTCGGCCGACACGTTGAGGCGGCCGATCTGCCTCCTCGCCCAGGCCGAGCTGCTCCATACGCTGGCGCCGGTCCCCGTCTCCACCAGCCTGCTTGAAATGTCGCCCTTGATCTCGGCGCGCACGCCCCCCTCAAGCTTGGCGAGGTCGGTGACTTTGACGCCGGTATTCGGCTCCGAATAGGCGATGTCGCCGAGGAAGATCGCGGCCACGCCGTATTTTTCGCCGATCTTCCTGAGCGCATCCACATCGAGCTGTCTGCCGCCCACCGCGGCCAGCACCGCTTCGCGGTTTCCCAGCTCGATGAAGCGCGTCCCCGGCTGTGCCGCCTGGATCTGCTCCTGGAACCGCCGCGTGGCATAGGCGTTGATGGCAGCATCGGAATTGGAACCGAACTCGACGATTCCGAGCATCCCGTAGCTCTTCAGATCCATGCGGGGCGGCACGGGCACGACGACCGTGCTGGAGCATCCCCACAGCATTGCAAGCGACAGCAGAAAACCGGCGTACGTGCGCATCAGGCCCTCCCTTGGCATGCTTGCCGGGCCTCAGCCTACACGAGCCCTAGATCTGGTGCTGAAGCGGGGTCGGGCTACTTCGTCTAGCGTAAAATCGGCGCCTTTCCGGGTTGCCAAGAGAATGCTCGCCCCCGACCGGCTCGCGCAGTCAGATCCCGAGGTTTGGAACGCCATCCGGCAGGAGTACCAGCGGCAGGAAGAGCACGTCGAGCTGATCGCCTCCGAGAATTACGCCAGCGCGGCGGTGCTCGCGGCGCAGGGCACGGCGCTCACCAACAAGTACGCCGAGGGCTATCCGGGCAAGCGCTACTACGGCGGCTGCGCCTTCGTCGACGTGGCGGAGCACCTCGCCATCGAGCGCGCGAAGCTGCTGTTCGGCGCGCAGTACGCCAACGTGCAGCCGCACTCGGGCTCGCAGGCGAACCAGGCGGTGTATCTCGCGTTTCTCAAGCCGGGCGACGGCATCCTCGGCATGTCGCTCGCGCACGGCGGGCATCTCACGCACGGCGCGGCGGTGAACGCGAGCGGCAAGCTGTATCACGCCGTGTCCTACGGCCTGGACCGCGACGAGGTGCTCGACTACGCGGAAGCCGAGAGGCTCGCGCTCGAGCACAACCCGCGCGTCATCGTCGCCGGCGCCTCGGCGTACTCGCTCGCCATCGACTGGCAGCGGCTGCGCCGCATCGCCGACGGGATCGACGCCATCCTGATGGCCGACATCGCGCACTACGCCGGGCTGGTCGCGGCAGACCTCTATCCGAGCCCGGTCGGCATCGCCGACGTCGTCACCACCACCACGCACAAGACGCTGCGCGGGCCGCGCGGCGGGATGATCCTCGCCGAGGCGGAGCACGAGCGCGCGCTGAACTCGGCCGTGTTCCCCGGCATGCAGGGCGGGCCGCTGATGCACGTCATCGCGGCGAAGGCGGTGGCGTTCGGCGAAGCGCTCAGGCCCGAGTTCAGGTCTTATCAGGAACAAGTCGTGAAAAACGCCAAGACCATGGCGGCGACACTGCAGAGCCGCGGCCTGCGCATCGTGTCGGGCCGCACCGAGTGCCACATGTTCCTCGTCGACCTGCGCGCCAAGCAGATCACCGGCAAGGACGCCGAGGAGGCGCTCGGCCGCGCCGGGATCACGCTCAACAAGAACGCGATCCCGAACGACCCGCAGAAGCCCACGGTCACCTCGGGCATCCGCATCGGCACGCCGGCGATGACCACGCGCGGCTTCGGCGAGGCCGAAGCCGAGAAGCTCGCGCACCTGATCGCCGACGTGCTCGAGGACCCGGCGGGCGACGCCACTTCGCGCCGCGCCGGCGCCGAGGTGAAAGCGCTCTGCGAGCGCTTCCCGGTCTACGCATGAAGTGCCCCTTCTGCGGCTCGGAAGACACCCAGGTCGTCGATACCCGCGCCAACCTCGAGGCGAACACCGTGCGGCGGCGGCGCAAGTGCGTCAGCTGCGAGAAGCGCTTCACCACCTACGAGCGCGTCGATCTCAAGATGCCGCGCCTGGTGAAGAAGGACGGCAGCCGGACCGACTTCGACCGCGACAAGCTGATGGGCAGCATGATGCTCGCCCTGCGCAAGCGCCCGGTGGCGACCGACGAGATCGAGGGCGCGGTCGACCGCATCATCGAGCGGCTGCGCTCGCTCGGCGAGCGCGAGGTGCCCACCACGCGCGTCGGCGACTTCGTGATGCGCGAGCTCGCCAAGCTCGACAAGATCGCCTACATCCGCTTCGCCTCGGTCTACCGCAGCTTCGAGACCCCGGATGACTTCCGCGAGGCGGTGCAGGAAGTGAAAGCCGGAAGAAAAAGACGGAAGTGACCCGCTTCTCCGCTTTCGACCACGCGATGATGCGGCGTGCGCTCGAACTCGCGGAGAAGGGCCTCTACACCACTACGCCAAACCCGCGCGTGGGGTGTGTTGTTGCAAAAGAGAACATCCTATTAGGCGAGGGCTGGCACGAGCGCGCCGGCGGGCCGCACGCCGAAGTCGTCGCCCTCGACAAAGCGGGAAGCGCCGCAGCGGGCGCGACGGCCTATGTGAGCCTCGAGCCGTGCAATCACCAGGGGCGCACGCCGCCCTGTGTGGATGCGTTGAAAAAGGCCAAGGTGAAGCGCGTGGTGGCGGCGATGCGGGATCCGAACCCCAAGGCCTCCGCAGGTGGGAAAGCGCTTGAGAGCGCCGGCATCGCCTTCGAGCACGGCCTGATGGAGGACGAAGCGCGCGAGCTCAACATCGGCTTCGTCTCGCGCGTGACGCGCGGGCGGCCCTGGGTGCGCCTGAAAGTTGCGGCTACGCTGGACGGGCGTACTGCTTTGGCTGATGGAACATCCCAGTGGATCACCGGCGCCGAGGCGCGGCGAGACGCTC
>Ga0214471_10004174_pt1 | contig 11156 bp, 12 predicted proteins | sample RVTome_5_FD_207665 | JGI IMG/M metagenome (GOLD analysis project Ga0214471, IMG submission 207665) | Soil microbial communities from uranium-contaminated site in the Upper Colorado River Basin, Wyoming, United States - RVT142D155 | ecosystem: Environmental > Terrestrial > Soil > Contaminated >... | reverse complement strand
AAGCGGTCCAGCTCGCCATAGGCTTCGTTGAGCGGAAAGCGCGGCAGGGCGAAGCGGTCGGCGAATTCGCCGGCGGCACCGGAGTGCTGGCCGAAGGCGGCGGCGAAGCCGGCCTCGAGGACGGTCCGGCGCAGCGCCAGGCTCATCTCGCCGTAGGGATAGGCGAAGAGTTGCGGCGCGTAGCCCAGCTCGGCCGTGAAGCGCTTCGTCGCCTCGGCGATATCGGCGCGCTGCGCGGCCGGCGTGAGCCACGCCATGTGGGCGTGCGCGTGGCCGTGGTGGCCGATGGTGACCAGCGGGTCGGCGGCCAGCTCGCGCAGCTGCGCCCAGCTCATCGAGCCGGCGAAGCCGAGGTCGAGCGGCTCGGTGGACACGAAGAGGGTGAACGGCAGGCCGGCCGTCTTGAGGCGCGGCCAAGCCTCGCGATAGACCGAGAGGGCGGCGTCGTCGATGGTGATCGCCACCGCCCGCTCGGGCAGCGGCGCACCGGCCGCGAGCCGGGCGACGATGTCAGGCAGCGCCATCACCCGGTAGCGGCCGGAGGTCAGCTCCGCAAGGTGCGACTCGAACTGGGCGAGACGCACCGACGTCGAGGGCAGCGCGTCCTCGCCGAAGCGATGGTACATCAGCAGCACGGCACCGTTGTCGGGGGAAGAGCGACTGAGGGCGGGCGCCTCAGGCTGCTGCGCGACCGCCGGCGCAGCGGCGCCGAGGCAGGCCAGGGCCGCCAGCCGGAGTGCCAGCCGTCCAATCCTCTGCAGATCCTGCAGCCGTCGCATGGCGGCATTCTCCTTCGGCACCGGCGCTTGCTGTGCGGGCGGCGGACCTGTCGGCATTTGCCTGATTCGCTGCGGCCTATCGGGCTTGCCGGACTCGCCGCCACGGGCCAAGGTAAGGCCGTTTCGTCCCGCGCCGGCACGAGCGTGGCGACCGGAGCTTAAGAAAGGGATAAGCCGTGACCGAAATCTTGAGCGATGCCGGGCTGGACCAGATCTTCCGTCAGGCGCGCACCTTGCGGGCGTGGCGCCCGGAGGCGGTGAGCGACGTCCTACTGGAAGCGATCTACGACCTCGCCAAGATGGGGCCGACCACCATCAACAGCAGCCCGCTGCGCGTCGCCTTCCTGCGCAGCAAAGAAGCCAAGGAGAAGCTGCGCCCGGCGCTCGACGCCGGCAACGTTGACAAGACCATGGCGGCGCCGGTCACCGCGATCATCGCCTACGACCTGGAATTCTACGAGCTCTTCCCGAAGCTGGCGCCCAAGCGCGACGGCCGCAAGATCTTCGCCGGCAAGACCGAGCTGATCGCCGAGACGGCAATGCGCAACGGCAGCCTGCAGGGCGCCTACTTCATCATCGCCGCGCGCGCACTCGGCCTCGACTGCGGGCCGATGTCCGGCTTCGACCGCGACCGGGTCGACGAGGCCTTCTTCGCCGGCACCACCTGGCGCTCGAACTTCCTCTGCAACCTCGGCCACGGCGATCCGGTGTCGCTCAGGCCCCGTGCGGCGCGGCTCGACTTTGACGAAGCCTGCCGGCTGCTGTAGGGCGCAGGCCTCAGGCGGCCATCAGCCGGCGCGGCGCGGCAGCGTCGGCCAGCAGCGGATAGCGCCGCGGCTCGAAGAGTTGATAATGCCACCACTCACTTCGGTTCCAGTCCCAGCCGGCGGCGGTCATCACGCCGAGCAGCAGCGCGCGATTGCGCTGCACCTCGGCCGGCAGGTCGCAGCGCGCGTGGTGCGACAGCGCCGTGAAGTCGTCGAACGGGGTGCCCATGTCGAGCGCCGCGCCGCTCGCCGCCTCGACCAGCGTGAGGTCGACAGCGACGCCGCGCGAATGGTTGGAGCCGACGCGCGGGTCGGCCACGAACTCGGGGTCGGGAAACAGCTCCCAGAGGCGCCACTGCGCCTCGACCGGGCGGAAGGCATCGAAGATGCGCAGGCGCAGGCCGAGCGGCGCGGCCAGCGCGATGGCGCGCTGCAGCGCCGCGGCGGCGTCGGGATGCAGCTGGGCCTCGGCGCGGCTGTAGATCGGCTTGCCGGTGACATTGTCCGGCGTGGCATAGGCCAGCGCGATGTCGAGGTCGAAGTCGGGCGTGGCGAGGGCAACGAGGGTCATCGGGGAAGCGGCTCTCGGCGGCTGTGCAGGGGAAGGCTTTCCTCTGGTAGCACGGCGACGGGCAGCCGGGATAGGCCGTGACGATGGCACGCTCGCCGACGCTGCTGGCAATTGACGCGGCCGGCGCCGCCTGCTCGGTGGCGCTCTGGGCCAAAGGCCGCATCGCCGCCAGGCGCTTTGCCGCCATGGCGCGCGGCCAGTCGGAATGCCTGGTGCCGATGATCGGCGAGGTCATGGCCGAGTGGGGCGGCGGCTTCGCCGGGCTGGACGCCCTGGCGGTCACCACCGGGCCGGGCGGCTTCACCGGCGTGCGCATCGGCCTTGCCACGGCGCGCGGGCTGGCGCTGGCACGCCGCCTGCCGCTCATCGGCGTCACCTCCTTCGAGGTTGCCGCTGCCGCCGCGACGGCGGCGGAGCGGCACGGCCGCCTGGGGCTGGCGGTCATCGACTCCAAGCGCAGCGAGGTCTTCATCCAGCTGTTCGACGCCGGCCTCGCGCCGCTCGGCCCGGCGCGTGAGATCGCCCTGGCGGCGCTCGACGCCGCCCTGCCGCGCGGCCCGCTGGTGGTGACCGGCGATGCCGCCGGGCGGGCCGTCGCGGCCCTGGCGGCCGCCGGCCGCGCAGACGCGGTGGCAGCGGCGGCGGCCGGCCCGGCCGACGCCGCCCTGCTGGCCGAGCGGGCCGCCTTGCGCGATCCGGCCGCGGCCGGTTTGGCGACGGTGCAGCCGGTCTACCTGCGCGCACCCGACGTGACGCTGCCGCAGCCGGCCCGGCCAGCGCGCCCGCGATGAGCGGCGCTCGGTGAGCGGTCCCCCTGTGCAGAGCTCTGGCGGCGGCGCGACGGTGCAGGACGCCGGCCCCTGCGACGTGGCGCTGCTGGCCGAACTGAGCCGGCGGTGCTTCGTCGAGGGCGCGGCGGCGGATTTCGCGGGAACCCCGTGGACCGCCCGCTCGCTGGCGGAGATCCTGGCGTTGCCGGGCGCTTTCGGGCTGCTTGCCGTGGCGGCCGGCGAACCGGTCGGCTTTGTGCTGGCGCAGGCCCTTTTCGAGGACTGCGAGATCCTCTCCCTCGGCGTGCTGACGGCCCGTCGCCGGGCAGGCCATGGCCGCCGCCTGCTGCGCGCGGCCGGCGCCGCCGCGGCTGGCCGCGGCGCCCGCCGCCTGCTGCTGGAGGTTGCCGAGTCGAACGCCGGCGCCAGGGCCTTCTATCGCGCCGAGGGCTTCGCCGCCGTGGGCCGGCGTAGGAATTATTACCGCCTCCCGGACGGCACGCTGGCCGATGCGGTGATCTGCGCCCGCGCCCTCGAGGCGCCAGCCGGCCAACCGGACTGAGGCCCTGCGCCCGGGGCGGCCTCCGCCAGGAGACCACGGGCGGCCCCCGCCAGGAGACCACGGGCGGCAGCGAGTGAAGCCTCTTTAGTTTAGTTGAAAAAGACTGATAACGACTTCAATACAATACTCGGGGACATTTTCCACTTTTCCTGTTTGTTTTTCCTCTTCAATAGTGTTGATTCCAGCCTCCAGAGTTTTTATATAAGCGAAAGCGATTTGGAGGAGTTCAAAAGGTCGATGTCAGATCAAGCGAAGCAAAGCGAGTTGCTTTCTTTGACGACAAACATTGTCGCAGCGCACGTGTCGAATAACGCCGTCGCAGCCACCGATCTGCCGATGATTATCCGCGACGTTTACGACACGCTGTCGAATGTGGGCAGCCCGCGCGAGCGCGAGCCCGAGCGGCCGTCCCCCGCGGTGCCGATCAAGAAGTCGGTGACGCCCGAGTTCATCATCTGCCTGGAAGACGGCAAGAAGCTGAAGATGCTGAAGCGGCACCTCAAGACGGCCTACGACATGTCGCCGGAGGACTACCGCGAGCGCTGGGGCCTGCCAGCCGACTATCCCATGGTGGCCCCCAACTACGCCCGTCAGCGCAGCAAGCTGGCCAAGCAGATCGGCCTGGGAACCCGGGCCCGGCGCAAGGGTTAGGCGAGGCTGCCGCAGTCGGAAGATCCGGATGCGGCTGGGAAAAGCGGCGTCGCCGCCATTAGGCGGGCGGCGCTTTTTCCGTTATAGTGACGCGACCGGTCCCGAACCGGGCGCCTGGCGAGGCCTGCTGGCGGCGGCCTTCGCCGGAATGCCCCGGGGCTTGCGTAGGGTATAAACAGGACTTGCTTCGTCATGGCTGACCGCCTGGAGAAACTGTGCATCGAGAAGGGTCTGAAGATGACCGAGCAGCGCCGCGTCATCGCGCGCGTGCTCTCAGAATCGAACGACCATCCGGACGTCGAGCTCGTCTACCAGCGGGCGATCGAGCGGGATCCGCGGATTTCCATCGCCACGGTCTATCGCACGGTGAAACTCTTCGAGGAGGCGAGCATTCTCGAGCGGCACGATTTCGGCGACGGCCGGGCACGCTACGAGGAGCGGCCGGAGGCGCACCACGACCATCTCATCGACGTGAAGACCGGCGAGGTGGTCGAGTTCTCCAACGAAGAGATCGAGCGCCTGCAGGCCGAGGTCGCCCGGGCGCTCGGCTATCGCCTGGTCGACCATCGCCTCGAGCTGTTCGGCGTGCGCCTCGACGGCAAGCGCAAGGAACGGGAAGAGTCGGAAGGGAAAGCCTGAGGCCGCCGCCGGCGCGCTGCCGCCGGGCCCTCGGGAAGGGAGCAGGATGAGTCTCGCAGAAGCCAAATCGGATCGTCCGGTCGACGTGGTCGGCGGCAACCTGCGTATCCGTCTGGCCGAGGATGTCGCCGAAATCCGTGCCGCCCAGGCGCTGCGCTACCGGGTGTTCTACGAGTCCATGGCGGCGCGGCCGACGCCCGACATGGCGGCCGCGCGGCGCGATTTCGACTCCTTCGATGACTTCTGCGACCATCTCCTGGTGTTCGACGAGGAGCGCGGCAGCGGACCCGACGCGGTGGTCGGCACCTACCGTGTGATGCGGCGTGAGGGCGCGGCCCGGCGCGGCCAGTTCTACACCAGCGACGAGTACCAGATCGACAGCCTGATCTCCTATCCCGGCGAGATCCTGGAATTGGGGCGCTCCTGCGTCGATCCGACCTACCGCAGCGGCGCCACCATGCAGCTGCTGTGGCGCGGCATCGCCGAGTACGTCTTCTACCACGACATTTCCATCATGTTCGGCTGCGCCAGCCTGCCGGGCACCGACCCCGAGCAGCTGCGCATGCCGCTCGCCTATCTCCACCACCACCACCTGGCGCCACCGGCGCTGCGCGCCCGCGCGCTGCCGGAGCGCTACGTCTCGATGGACCTGCTGCCGCCCGAGCAGGTGATCCTCTCCGAGGCACGCCAGGCCCTGCCACCGCTCATCAAGGGCTACCTGCGGCTCGGCGGCTTCGTCGGCGACGGCGCCGTGGTCGACCCGGAGTTCGGCACCACCGACGTCTGCATCGTGGTGAAGACCGACCTGATCACCGAGCGGTACCTGCGCCACTACAAGCGCGATGAGCAGAGCGGCGGCGAGCGCGATGGCGTCGCCGGCGCCGGACCTGGTGGAGGGGCATGACGGCACCCAATTTCGGCTCGCCGACGACTGCCCTCTGCCGCCTTCTGGCCTATGCTGGCCTTACCCTTGCCCTCATGCCGGTCCAGCTGCTGGCTGTGGCTTGGCGCTGGCCGCTGCGCAAGCGGCTGCCGCAGTGGTATCACCGGCGCACCTGTCGCCTGCTTGGCATCGAAATCGAGCGCCTCGGCCAGCCGTCGCGGCGCCACCCGACGCTCTATGCCGCCAACCACGTCTCCTACCTCGACATCGAGGTGCTCGGCGCGCTGCTGCGGACGTCCTTCGTCGCCAAGGCAGAGGTGGCGCGCTGGCCGTTCTTTGCCTGGCTCGCCCGGCTGCAGGAGACGGTCTTCGTCGAACGCCGCGGCCGCCATGCCGCGCGGCACCGCGACGAGATGACCCGCCGGCTGGAAGCCGGCGACGACCTCGTCCTGTTTGCCGAGGGCACCTCGGGCGATGGCAACGGCGTGCTCTCCTTCAAGAGCGCCCTGTTCTCCGTCGCCGAGCACCGCCCCGCAGACAACGCCCTGACGGTGCAGCCGGTCTCTGTCGCCTACACAAGACTCGACGGCCTGCCCCTGGGCCGCTATCTAAGGCCGTTTTTCGCCTGGTACGGCGATATGGAACTCGGGTCGCACCTGTGGCACGCCATCAGCCTCGGCCGCGTGACCGTGGTGGTGGAATTCCATGAGCCGGTGACCCTGGACCAGTTCGCCTCGCGCAAGGCCCTCAGCGATTACTGCTACGAGGTGGTGTCGCGCGGCGTGGCGGCGGCCCTCTCGGGACGTCCGCAGCCGCTGGCGCCGCCGCCCGCTGCGATGGCGGCGGGGGCCCCGGCGGCGACGGTCGCTTGAGGTCGGCGGTGGCGGCGGAGCGGCAGCAGAGCGGTCGGCAGGACGAGGAGCGGCAGGGCCGCTGCAGGACAAGGAGCGGCAGGGCCGCGGCAGGACGGAAGTGGTGAGCGAGAAGATCAAGAAGCGGCTGTTCATCAAGACCTACGGGTGCCAGATGAACGTTTACGATTCCGCCCGCATGGCCGACGTGCTGGCGCCGCTCGGCTACGAGGCGGTGGACAGCCCGCGCGGCGCCGACATGGTGATTCTCAACACCTGCCACATCCGCGAGAAGGCCTCGGAGAAGGTGTTCTCGGAGCTCGGCCGGCTGCGCGCCTTCAAGCAGGAGCGAGCTGCCGAGGGCGCCGGCATGCTGCTGGCGGTGGCCGGCTGCGTCGCCCAGGCCGAGGGCGAGGAGATCCTCCGCCGCGCGCCGCAGGTCGACATCGTGCTCGGACCGCAGACCTACCACCGCTTGCCGGAGCTGGTAGCCAGGGCGGCGCGTGCCGCCGGCGGGCGCGGTATCCTGGACATCGACTTTCCGGCGGAATCGAAGTTCGACCACTTGCCGGAGGAGTCGGGCGAGCCCGGCCCGGCCGCCTTCGTCTCGGTGCAGGAGGGCTGCGACAAGTTCTGCAGCTTCTGCGTGGTGCCCTATACCCGCGGCGCGGAGTACTCGCGCCCGGTGGCGGCGGTGCTCGCCGAGGCGCGCCGCCTCGTGGCGGCCGGCGTGCAGGAGATCACGCTGCTCGGCCAGAACGTGAACGCCTATCACGGTGAGGCGCCGGCGACTGTGGGCAACGGCGGCGTCTGGGGGCTCGGCCGCCTGATCCGCGCGCTGGCGGAGATCGACGGCCTCGCGCGCCTGCGCTACACCACCTCGCACCCGCTCGACATGGACGACGAGCTGATCGCCGCGCACCGCGAGGTCGACGTGCTGATGCCCTACCTGCACCTGCCGGTGCAGTCGGGTTCCGACCGCATCCTGGCGGCGATGAACCGGCGCCACAGCGCGGCCGATTACCTGCGCATCGTCGAGCGCCTGCGCGCGGCACGGCCCGACCTGGCGCTGTCGTCCGACTTCATCGTCGGCTTTCCCGGCGAGAGCGACGCCGACTTCGCCGCTACCCTGCGGCTGGTCACGGCGGTCGGCTTCGCCCAGGCCTACACCTTCAAGTACAGCCCGCGTCCCGGCACGCCGGCGGCGCTCGAGGACGGCCAGCTGCAGGAGGCGGTGAAGGCCGAACGCCTCGCCGGGCTGCAGCAGCTGCTCGGCGCGCAGGCGCAGGCCTTCAACGCGACCTGCGTCGGCCGCAGCCTGCCGGTGCTGCTCGAGCGGCCCGGCCGCAAGCCCGGCCAGCTCATCGGCCGCAGCCCCTACATGCAATCGGTGCACGTCGCGGTGGCGGAGGTCGCGCTGCGGCGGCTCGCCGGCCGGCTGGTCGACGTGCAGATCGAGGCGGCCCATCCCAACAGCCTGACCGGCCGTCTCGACATCGCCCCGCAAACGGGCCCCCAACCGACCCCCCGAACGCTCCCTGGGCGGGGCCTTTCTGCAAGGATCACAGCTTGAGCTCAGACAGTCTCCCCGGCGTCGCGGCGGGCCAGGCCGGCGAACAGACGTTCATTCAGTTCGACGACAACTCGCTGCTGCCGATGCTCTACGGCGAGCACGACCAGCACCTGCTGCGCATCGAGCAGCAGCTCGGCGTCAGCCTCGCCTCGCGCGGCAATCGCCTGGCGATCTCCGGGCCCGCCACCTCGGTCGAGGCGGCCAACGCGGCGCTCACCGCCCTTTACCAGCGCCTGAAGAAGGGCCTCGACGTCGGCGATGGCGAGGTCGACGCGGTGGTGCGCATGGCCCAGCAGGCCTCCGACAGCGTGAGCGGGCACGAGGCGGTGCGCGCGGTGCACACGGACGAGCTGGCGATCGCCACCCGCAAGCGCCGGCTGACGCCGCGCTCGCCGGGGCAGAAAGCCTACATTCATGCGCTGCGCAGCCACGAGCTGGTGTTCGGCATGGGTCCGGCGGGCACCGGCAAGACCTATCTCGCCGCGGCCATGGCGGTCTCCATGCTGATGGAGGGCGCGGTGGAGCGCATCATCCTGTCGCGCCCGGCGGTGGAGGCGGGCGAGCGACTCGGCTTCCTGCCCGGCGATCTGCACGAGAAGGTCGATCCCTACCTGCGGCCGCTCTACGACGCGCTCTACGACATGCTGCCGGCGACCCAGGTGGCCAGCCGCCTGGCCAACGGCGAGATCGAGGTGGCGCCACTCGCCTTCATGCGCGGGCGCACGCTCTCGAACGCCTTCGTCATCCTCGACGAGGCGCAGAACACCACGCCGGTGCAGATGAAGATGGCGCTGACCCGCCTCGGCGAGAACAGCCGCATGGTGGTGACCGGCGACCTGTCGCAGATCGACCTGCCGAAAGGCGCACCCTCGGGCCTGCGCGAGGCGGCCGACATCCTGGCCGACATGGAGGGCGTCGCCTTCGTGCAGTTCACCGCCGCCGACGTCGTGCGCCATTCGCTGGTGACCCGCATCGTGCGGGCCTATGCGGCCTTTGACGCCGGCAAGACTGGAGAAGGAGATCTCTTCGGCCGGGGCCGCTGAGGCCCCGCGACCGCGACGAAACGATGAACGACGGGACTGGAAGTACGAGTTGGGAGATCGCCGTGTCGCTGCACGACGCGGCGTGGCTGGACGCCTGCGCGGACCTCGAGAGCCGCGCCCGCGCGGCGGTGAGCGCGGTCCTGCATCACCTGGAGATCGGCGGACCGCTGGAGATCTCGCTGGTGTTCACCGGCGATGCGGAGCAGCGAGCGCTGAACCGCGCGTGGCGCGACAAGGACCGTCCGACCAACGTGCTGTCGTTTCCCAACATGGATCACGAGGGACCTACCGCAGCCGGCCTGCCGCGGCTCCTCGGCGACGTGGTGCTGGCGCGCGAAACCGTCGCGCGCGAGGCGCGCGAGCAGGGCAAGAGCGCGGCCGACCACACGGCCCACCTGCTGGTCCACGGCACCCTGCACCTGCTGGGCTACGACCACGAGGAGGCCGCCGCGGCCGCCGAGATGGAGGCGCTGGAGCGGGCGATCCTCGCCGGCCTCGGCGTCGCCGATCCCTATGCCGGCGATGCCGTGCCCGTGCAGGAGGGCAGCCATGGCTGATTCCTCCGGCACCGGGCGGATGACCCGCGGCAACGGCCATGCCGGCCTCTGGCAGCGGCTGCGCGGCCTCTTGAAGACGCGCCAGGGCGAGGCGCAGCTGCGCGAGACCCTCGAGGAGATCATCGACGAGATCAAGGACGTCGAGCGCGAGGAGATCAGCGGCGTGCCGATCTCCAGCGACGAGCGCGTCATGCTCTCCAACATCCTGCGGCTGCGCCATCTCACCGCCTACGACGTCATGGTGCCGCGCGCCGACATCGTCGCCGTCGACCTCGAAACGCCGCTCGAGGAGTTGATCGACGTGATGAGCCGCGCCGGCCACTCGCGCCTGCCGGTCTACCGCGACACGCTCGACGAGGTGGTCGGCATCGTCCACATCAAGGATCTGCTGCACCACATGCGCGAGCGCAAGGAGACCAGCACCTTCGACCTGGTCGACCTGGTGCGCCGCATCCTGGTGGTGGCACCGTCGATGCGGGTGCTCGACCTGCTGCTGGAGATGCGCCTGTCGCGCGTCCATATGGCGCTGGTGGTCGACGAGTTCGGCGGCATCGACGGCCTGGTCACCATCGAGGACCTGGTCGAGGAGATCGTCGGCGAGATCGAGGACGAGCACGACGTGGCGGTCGGCCCGAAGCTCATCGAGCGGCCGGACGGCAGCCTGATCGCCGATGCGCGCACCACCATCGAGGAGTTCGAGGAGCGCGTCGGCCCGGTGCTCTCCGACGAGGAGCGTGAGGAGGACATCGACACCCTCGGCGGCCTGCTGTTCACCCTCGCCGGCCGGGTGCCCGACCGCGGCGAGCTGGTCGAGCATCCGCCCAGCGGCATCACCTTCGAGGTGCTGGAGGCCGATCCGCGCCGCGTGAAGCGCCTGCGCGTGCGCAACGTCACGGCGCGGGCACTGCCGGCGGCTGCCGAAGACCGCGGCCGATGACCGCTGCCAGCCCGGCGGCACCGGCGCAGCTGCGCCCGGTCCGGCGCTTGGCGAGCGCCCTTGCGGCGCTCACCGGCTGGCGCCGTCTGCTGCTGGCCGGCCTGCTGGGGGCGCTGGCTGCCGCCGCCCTGCCGCCACTTTACGCCGTGCCGCTGCTGCTGCCCGCCTTCTGCGGCGCGCTCTGGCTGCTGGACGGGGCAGGCGAGGGCGCCGCCGGCGGCCGCCGGGCGGCGCTGACCGGCTGGGCCTTCGGCACCGGTCACTTCGCCGCCGGGCTCTACTGGGTCGGCATCGCCTTCCTGGTGGATGCCGACCGCTTCGGCTGGGCCATGCCCTTCGCCGTCGCCGGGCTCGCCGCCGGCCTCGCCCTCTTCCCCGCCCTGGCGTTCTGGCTCACCCATCTGGCGGCGCGGCTGTGGGGGCTGACCGGCATCGCACGGCTCTTCACCTTCGCTGCCGCCTGGCTGGTCGGCGAGGGGCTGCGCGCCTGGATCCTCACCGGCTTTCCCTGGAACCTGCTGGGCACGGTCTGGGCCTTCGCGGCGGCGCCGCTGCAGCCGGCCGCGCTCGGCG
>Ga0214471_10004173_pt1 | contig 11157 bp, 6 predicted proteins | sample RVTome_5_FD_207665 | JGI IMG/M metagenome (GOLD analysis project Ga0214471, IMG submission 207665) | Soil microbial communities from uranium-contaminated site in the Upper Colorado River Basin, Wyoming, United States - RVT142D155 | ecosystem: Environmental > Terrestrial > Soil > Contaminated >... | reverse complement strand
TGGGGTTCGAGTGCTCGATGATCGGCTGCGAGTTGATGCCGCCCACGTTCATGATTCGTCCCATGACGGTGCCGGTAATCGGCGAGCCGTCCGGATGCGTCGGGATCGGCACTACGGCGTACTCTCGACCGGGCGCACCATGGGCGGTGCCGCCCGAGTTGTCGCCTTGCCAGCCGCTGCTCAGGCCGACGTCGCCGAAGCCCCGCAACTCGGTAGAGATGGTGATGCGGCCGCCGCGGTTCGGCACGTCCTGCCACAGCAGATGGCTGCTCTTCGACATGTCGATCGGCTTGACCAGGAAGAACGTCGCCATGTACTCGACGTTGCCGCGCGCGTTCTTGGGCGCCAGGTCGATATCGTTGATGATCGTGTTGTGGTGATCTCCCGGATCGAGCTCGCCAAAAACACGGCCGGCCAGCGTTTCATACTGTCCGGCGGTGCCGAACGATGCGCCGCCGAAGGCGGGCGACACCTTCGTATCGACGATGAGCTTGGTTACTCGGGCTTGCGTGGCTGGCGCACAGATGAGCAGCGCGGCGACGGCCGCCGCGCTGACCCAGGCCGATCTACGAAAGATTGTTGCGCTGCGGGATAGCATTGGTTTTTCCCCTTCAAGATTTCGTGCACTAAGTCTATTCCGCGGAGCGTCACGGGCACCGCAAGCCCGGAAAACTTAAGTCAATATGGCAAGAGTCATGGCAATAAAGTGAGCGCGCCTGACGCATCCGGCGCGTCTTCTTGTTCGGGCTTCGGCTAGCGCACCTGGATGTTGCCGCCGCCGAGCTTACCTCCGACGCTGTAATCACAGCCGGCGGTGCAGGCGAGGAAGAAGTCGTCGTCCTTGCCGCCTTTCCTGGCTTTGTGCCGGCCTTCGCCGTTGTCGCGCACGCACACACGGAAGCTCGCGTCCGCGCCGTTGAAGGTGCCGGTTCCCTCAAACTGCACGGCCTTCTCCCTCGCCGATACGTCGCCGCACTGGTCGCGCAGGCTGCCGAGCGAAGTCAGCTGGTTGAGAACGATGTGGGCTCCGGCGACTCGATCGTTGAGCTCGAGCGTGCCCTCGAGCGCGCCGTGGCCGCCATCGGCGCGCCGCGCGTCGAAGCCGAAGTTGATCTTCCCGGGACCCGCGTGGGCGAGCCAGCCGCCGCCGCTCGGATGCCTGCGCATGCAGGGGTTGTACTCCGGATTGGTCAGCTCGATGCTGACCAAGCCCCCCTGGTTCCAACCGGTGTACCAGAAGCAGTTTTCCAGATCGTATCTAGGATCGGGCCGCGTAAAATCCGTGCCCGTGACCGCAGTCGATCCCGTGGTGAAGTTCGGGAAGAGCACGGCGGGCGCGGCGTTCTCGGCGACATGGCGCTCCTTGAGGTAGTAGGCGATCTCTTTCGGATTTTCCGGATCGCGGAAGTCGACGACGCGGATGCCCTGGTTGGAAGCGGCGTACACCGCCAGCCGCATGTTGTAGCGATCGTCGAAATTCACGTAGTGCACCATGCCACCGGTGGTGCTTTCAGCGCGGTTGCGCTCGCAGTTCTCGGGCTTGTTCACATCGGGCTTGAAGGTGGACACGACCCGCGGGTTGCGCTCATCGGAGATATCGATGAAGCGCGAATACGTCCTCTGGTTACACATGCCGTTGGCGCTGCCGCCGAGGGCGCCGCCCTCATCCGTCGACACGATGTATTCTTTTCCGTTCTCATGGATGACGTATTCGGTCGCGTGAGAGCTGGCGGTGGATCCGTCGCCGAAATCCGGGTCGATTTGCTGGTCGCACCAGGAAAGCCAGCTGACGAACCTGAGCTGCGGGTTGGGCAGGCGGGAAGCGACGTCCGACGAGTCGAGGATCAGCAGGCCGTTGGCGCATCTGCCGGCGCCATAGAGCGCAAGATAAAGCCGGGTGCCCTCGTCGTTCGAGGTAACGTCGTGAAAGTTCCGCGTGTCCTTGGTGCGCTCATAGATGTCCGGCGGCAACTGAAGCCTGTTCCAGTTCAGCAGACGCTGGGGCTGGGCCGGGTCGGAGGTATCCGTTACATGCAGATCGATACGCGCCGGATCGACGCGAATGTCCGGGCCGCCAAATGGCACGCCGTAGTATGTCTTGGCGTCGGGCGTGATCCATCCGTCATGGTTGCCCGAGGCCAGGCTGAAGGTCGACAGATGCCGCGGCTGGAGACAGTCGCTTGAAACGTCGTAGAGGTCCAAAGGATTCGTCCTCGGATCCTGCAGCTCCGGGCCAAAATCCTTGTAGGCCGCCCCCATGATGTCGCCCGGCCGCCGGGTCGCCTTAGAGACCGGTATCTCGAAGGCGGAATACGCTCGCAGCATCGCCGGCGTCCTCAGAATCTGCACGTCCCTCGGTTGTGAGGCGACCGAAACATCGAGGACCACCGTTCCGGTGGTGGGAAGAGCGATGTTGGACGGGTCGCGCATGCTGGCGAACGCGCAGTGACCGCGATCGTCGACGATAACCTGCAGGTCGCCGAAGCTGCCCCGGTTGTAGAGCGCGTGCTGGCCGACCTTGCGCGCACCGCACCAGTGGCCCTGGAAGCCGTCAGGGGGCTGCCGCTCCGAAAGGAGGACCCCGCCCTGCAGCCCCGGCTCGGGCCGATCACCCGGTCCGGGGACGCAGAAGGACTCGGCTTGCGCCCTGTTTGCAGCTAATGGGGATAGCAGCGCCATCGCCAGCGCCAGCTCCAGGAAATTGCCGTGTCTACGCAATCCGCTCCACAAGGGGCTCATGGTGGATCTCCTCTCCTCCCGTTGCTTCCTTATTACGCGTTCCGGATTCGCGGCGCAACGAAACTAGGTCATCAGCTCATGAGCGACGCAAATGGATTCGAAAAACAGCGGCAGCCGAACGAAGCAAAAAAACAGGGCACGCCGCAATGGCGTGCCCTGTCGGCTCGACTGCCTGAGCGTTGACGTTTGCCTTTCGCCTCAGCCTCGCACAATCATCATCGTCATGCCTTGTTCGCATTCGTTTGGGTGACGATCACGCCCGACTCGTCGGCATGCCAGCGGACTACCCCTCTGAATCCGGGCGTGTATCGCATCGCCCAGAGCCCTCCGGCGCCAGCGTCCGACGAGCTGCCGAAGATAACCCCGTCTTCCATGACGAACACGTCATCGGCATGCCCGCTGCGACGCGTGGAATCGCTCCTGACGGGCGGCACGTAATAGGCGGCGTGCCTGGGGTAGTGGATGTCGGAGAAGTCGACGCCCCAGAAGCCGCCTTCTTCCCAAGCGCTGTGGACGACGTTGCCGCGGATATACCGCTCGACGTCGTGCGTGCCCATGCGGTTTCCGGGCCGATCTTTCGGACAGTTCGCGTGCATGTTCAGGGGAGTCCTGAACCCCGAAATCTCCCTGGGGCGACTCTCGTCGCGCACATCGATGAAGTGCAGGTAGCCGAAAGGACACTGGCCGAGCTCGTCGCCGCTGACGACGGTCTCGACGCGCTCGCCCTCCTTGGGAACTACGATGCCCCAGCTATGCGTCTGGCCCGGCAACGGAGGCACTTGCACCCCTCCGCGCGGCTGCTGGTCGGCCCAGTTGACCTCGCCGAGCCTCACCGGATCGCTGAGATTGTTGATGTCCAGAATGATGAGACCCTTGTCGCGCCACGCTGCATAGCAGCGGTTCCCCCAGGTGGTCAGGTCATGGCACATGACAGTGGGTGCCGACAGGCCGAGTTGGGGGGCGGGTTCCGGGCCGTTCGCCGGGCTTTCAGGCGACCACCAGGTCCGCAGCGGCTCATCGCCCGCTCTCATTCCCGGATACCACCACCGCCCTACGCTCACGGGGTTTGCGGGGTTGGTGATGTCGCAAATGTCGACGATCTGGGCACTGAATCCGTCCGGCCAGAAGGCAGAGAACGCGAATCTGCCTCGTGAATCCTCATGGACCCACAACCCGTGGAACGGCGCACTTTGCGTCGGGTGGATGTCGGCAGGCTGGTAAGAGGCCAACCTGACCGGCGCGGCCGGATTGCTGACATCCCAGGTCTCGAGAGCCTTGTTTCGCTTGACGACCAGGATGTCGCCGCCCTTGATGTCGATGTACTGGGTATTGTCGTTGGTGGTCGAGTGCTCGGTAGCCATGTGGGGCTGCCGCCAGACCACGCGCATGTTTCTCGGATTGGTGACATCGACGATGGTCCACCCGCGCCCGCCGTTGCCGCAGTAGGCGAATCTGCCCCTGCGCGTATCGATGACGCGATGCTCATACGTCTGATCCCAACCCGGCGAGCGGGGTTGACCGGGGAGCCTCATGTCGTTGAAGCCGAGGATGTGATAACCCGCTATATCCCCGTAGCTCGGTTGCATGAGCGGGAGACCGTCATCATGGAAAGCCCAACCGGCACCGGTCATGCCGAAACCAGCACCAACGCCAGCAGCCTTCAAGAATCTCCTTCGATTCATGGTCATGCCAGTCTCCTTGTGAAGTTATGGCGTTAATTCGATCTGCGGGATGTAGCGCGTGTCGGCTTTGATCGCCGTGATCCAGTGGTCGAGCGCGAGGATCCCATGCCGGAGGAGCGGACTATTGTTGCTGTAGAGAAACGGCGAAGACGGCGGCAACGGCCGCCGTCGATACACTGAAGGTGCAGCAGCCTGGTCTGGATTTTCTCATCGCACCCTCCTCGGTCAATAAACGTACTGCGCTGCAGTGTTCCCTTTAAAAAGGCGGCCCGAAGGCCGCCTTTCTCTGCTGCAGCTGCAAGCTTCTCGGCCACTTCCGCCACGCCGGGACCCCTAGGGGAGGACGTTCACGCATTCGGAGGTCTCATCCTTGCCAAGGCCGATCTGCAGCGCCTTGCCGTGCAGCTCCAGGATGTCAAGGCCGGCGCGGCCGCGGTCGGCCACGTAGATGAACCCGCGGTTGTCAACCTCGAGGTTGTTGGACATGTAGCCGCTCGCGGCGGTGTTCGCGTTGCTCTCGGGCACGTAGAAGGCGACTTCCACGGGCGCGTGCGGCTCGCGGATGTCCCAGGCGCGCACGCCGCCGGTGAAGTAGGCTAGGAACGTGAGCCTGCCGTAGAAGGGATTATTGAAGTTCTCCTCGCTCGAGTGCACTCCGAAGCGCGCCCCGCGCGTGCAGTAGTTGCCGCGGGGATACTTCTCGCCGGCGCGCGGATCGACGTGCATGCTCGAGAGCACCATCGGCCCCTGCCACGGGTTCTGCCGGGCGCTGAGCGGCGGCGGTCCGGCCGAGTCGTTCCTGGAGTTCTCGATCGTCACGTCGACCACGAAGCTCCAGTGCGGCGCCTCGTTGCAGCGGTTGGCGGTCGATTCCGAGGCGAGCAGCACGATGTCGCGCGTCTGGAACCTCGTGAAGCAGCCGTAGCTCTTCGGCTTCATGCCGAACACCGGGAAGCTCGAGTGGCCGCCCTGGTCGTTTGACATGTCGAGGCGCGCCGTGGTGGCGTCGTTAAGGTCGGCGACCGTGGGCCGGTCCGGATCTCCGGTCCAGGTGCCGCCGTGCGACGGCGGCAGCAGCTTCTTGCGGTCGATCACCGTCAGCACGCCGTTGCTGCCCACGCCCCAGGCGGCGTAGATGCGGTTGCCGACCGCGTCGTCGTCGGTCGCGCCGCGCGCGAGGCGCATGCCGGCCTGCGGGTGCTCGAACGTGCTGATCGCGCCGTGCAGCGTCGGCGGCAGCGGCCCGGTGCCGTCGGGCTCGGCGCCCGGCAGCCCGAAGGTGCGCAGGTGCTGCGGCGCCATGTGCGGATTTTTCCAGTCGACGATCATCATCTGCTGGCCGACGCGCCACCTCTGCCCCGTCGTCGCATCCACGTCTTTGCTGCCCGGCAGGTAGGCGATGCCGCTCTTGCACTCCCACCAGGGCTTGTGCGTATTGCGGAGGGCCCTCAGCTCGCTCGCCAGCACGGGACTCCGGATGTCGGTGACGTCCCAGACTTCGTAGCCGGAGATGGCGATGCCGCCACCCTGCACATTTCGCATCATGTACACCCTGCCGGGCGTGCCGCCGGGCAGGCCCTCGCCCCGGCACATGCGCACGCTCTGCGACTGGCCGCCGGATACCGGAATGTGCGCCGTCTCGACCGGATTGCGCGGATCGGTGACGTCGATGACCATCACGCCGTTTGCTTCCACCGGAGCGCCCGGCTTCAGCGGGTTGGGCGCGCTGCCGCTATGCGTGCCCACGAAAGCGATCACCCGCCCGTCCTGATACTCGATGAAGTTCGGGTGGTACGCCGAGCGCCCCTGCAAGTCGACATGCCCCACCCGGCGCATGTTCTCCTGCTCGCCGCTCTGGCTGATGGCGAGCGCGCTACCGCCGCCGAGCGCCAGCAGCGCCAGGCCAACGCCGACCGATCCCGCTGATTTTCGCAATGCAGACATACTTCCTCCTCATGGATTCAGAACATCGAACAGCAGATTGACCGGCGAAGGACCGAACGAAGCCCAAGGCACCGACTTCACCTGCTCCACCCCAGGCTTGGACCAGTCGCACACGCCGTCGGGGAAGATCGCATGGAGCTGGTTCTGCTGCTCCGGAGTGAACGCCACCGCGTAGTCCGCCATGTCGACGGGCTTCAGCTGGCACTTGATGATGTCGAGGGCGATCGGCGCGCCCGCCACCAGCTCCGGCGCCAGCCCGACCGGGAACAGCGTGTTGCACTGGCCTGCGCCGGACAGCGTCTGCGTCTCGATGATCTTCACGCCTGCCGACCAGCAGGCGTCGACCGCGTCGGCCGGCCTGTTCTTCACGACCTTCTCGGCGAGCGGCCGGCTGGAGTTGTCGGCCTTGATCGCGGCGAGCCAGCGGCCCATCTGCTCGATCAGCACGTCAATGGGAGCCTGGTTGCCGACAATCACCTGGTTGTCGGCATGGCCGTTCGCGTTGATCAGCCGCGCGCGAATCGAATGCGCATGGTAGCGGACGTGAACATCGCCGTTGACCGCCAGATCACCGCCGGCCATGCGGGTAATGATCGGCATGCTGGCGAGGCCGTTGCCGCCGCCGAGGATGCGCCCGCCCTGATAAGCCCGGCGCGTGGCGCCCAGGTAGGCCGTCGTGCGGCTGGGGATGTGGTTGAGGTCGATATCGAAGCCCCCGGCCATGGCGTTCAGGTCGAGGAACTGATCGACGCTGATGGCGCCGTCGTTCAGCGCCTTCAACCCGTACTGCACGCCCACGTTATCCAGGGGACGCTGCGCAAACCGCGCATCGCCGGGAGAGGGAGTATTGGGAACGTGGCCGTACACGTTCACGGTGTGGTCGAAAACGTCGCCGCGCGCGCCGTACGGATTCGTCGCAGGATCATATCGAAACTCCGGGCCGACTCCCGCCAGGATCTGCGGGGGAAATTCGACCCTCGGATCCATCCTCGGTCCCCGCACATTGCTCATGTGGTTGATCATGCCGGGGACTGAGAGGTATCCCGAAATCGCCTTCTGCTGATCGACCGTGTACATCCCCGGATGCGTGACATTGAAGTAAATGTCGAGCAACCGGGAGCTGCCCATCGGGATCATCCCGGTGGTGACATCCGGGAAGCTGTTCGTGGTGACGATGCCGTCGAACGCACCGGGGTAGTTGTCCCCCGTCTGGTTGCTCTGGTAAGCACCGCCGGAGCCGCCGGTGCCGATCGTGAACAGCGGCACGCCATAGCTCTCGATGAAGCGCTCCTTGACCATCAGGATCGTCTCGGACGAAAGCAGGTCGTTGCAGTTGTTGCCGAAGGTGTTGAGGGTCGCCGCAGCAACCCCGTAGCCCTGGCTGAGATAGGAGTGGTTGACCGGATTGACGATGCTCTGCCCTTGCGTGTACCAGCCGCCGATGCAGCCGCCGCCGAGCGGATAGATGAACCTCTGGTTCCAGCCGCCGGGCGGCGCGAAGGGGCTGGGCGCCGCGTCGTTCGGGTTGTGCAGGATCGCGGTCTGGTAAATGGCGCGGTTGATCGTCCCCGTCTCCAGCCGCACGATGTAGGGCACGGTGGCGCCGGTCACGGTCGTGGTGGAGGCCAGGTCCTCCGGCAGGCTCGTGTGCGGTTCCGGCAGCGACGCGAAGGCACCGCCCGTCGTGCGATAAACGTACTGCACGCGGGTGGGCACGGAGCAGTTCGAATCCAGCGGGGCACCGAGCGTCGGGCTGCCGGGAAACGGAACGAAGTCGTCAGTCCTACATGCGAACGGAAACTCATGCGGGCCGGAGATCATCGGGCCGGTGATCGGGTAGTTGGTGATCTCCAGGGACTCGTGCTGCTTGCCGCGGAAGGACGCGCTCAGCGTGTTCGTGCCCAGCTGCATACCGCTCACCAGCCCCATCAGCCCGCCGGCGGCGGGCCTGAAGTGCGCGCTGACGTCGGCGCCATTGAGGTGCACGCTGACGCGCGCGAGGTCGAGCCCCGGCGGCGTGGCGAGCTTGATGAGCGCATCGCCGCCGCTCACCAGCTCCGCGCGCGACGAAAGCACGCTTGCCTTGATCAGGCCGTCGGTGTTTTCTGCGGCAGCCGCGAAGCTCAGGACAAGCGCCGAGCCCAGCAGCGCGGCGCCTGCATACAAGAATGGCCTTTGCTGCTTCATAAATCCTCCTATTCGAAGAAGACGCTACTCATCGCTAGGCGTCCGGCACACGAAGTTGGCCGCGTCGTCGGTGCTGCCCGAGCCGCTATAGACGGCGACCTTCGGGTAGACGCAAAGCGGGCGGGTCCGGTCGACCACGCCGGCGGTGAGGTGCGAGGCGATGATGCGATCGGGCGCCTGGCCTTTCTCGACCCAGTTCTCCAGCGCGGTCAGCATGTCGAAGGTGTTCGGGCCGGGGCCGCCGGAGCAGTGCTGCATCCCGGGCACCATGAACAGGCGAAAGAAGTCCTGCGTGCGCTCGAGCGCATCTGCGCGGTCTTCGCGCCTGTGCGACATGAACGACACCACGTCCTCGAAGTAGTTGATCGTATTGAGCGGCGAGATATCCGGATCGCTCCAGCCGTGGTACACGATCAGCTTCGAGCCGAGGTTTTTCAGCATGCGCAGGTCAGCGTCCACGGCGTCGAGCGAATGACCGACCTTCGCCAGCGCGAACAGCAGGTCGCCGTCGAAGTTGAAGCTCATCGGGTCGTAGCCCGGGTCCTCGAACACCATGTACTTGAAGAAGCCGTTGGCGGCCAGCCAGTGAAGGCCGGTGAACGGCGCCGGGCCGGTGGTCCACGCCGCCCAGCCGCCCGCTCCGCCTTCGGCGCCCGGGACCAGGGGCGGGTGGACGAGCTCGCGCCAGGACGTACGCACACCCGACCAGATATCCTTGATCGCCTGCACCTGCTTCGGCGTGAAGCAGGTCGCGGGATCCTGGCCGGCCTGGCAAGTGAGCACGGCGGGGTCGATATTGCACTTGCGCGGATCGTCGATCACGCCGTCGACGATGCCGTCGATCGCGTCGCAGGCCGCGGCCGTGGCGTTGCCGAGGATCGCCGTCTTGCTCGCCGGAATATAGCTTTCCGGGTCCTTGAGCGTGGCCATCGAGTACCACAGGTGCGATCCGGCATAGAAGCGCGTCCAGTTGTTCGCCGGATCGCCGGCGATCAGGCCGTCGAAATCCCCGGGATAGCGCTGCGCCTCCATCAGGCCCTGCTGGCCGCCTTTCGAGCAGCCGACGTAGTAGGAGTACTTCGGGCGCTCGCCGTAATACGCGCGCGTAACGGCCTTGCCGTTGACGGCAGTCACGTGCGTGCCGCGATACCCGAAGTCGGCGACGAGGTCCGGGCGGCCGAGCGCCCAGGTGGAGTCGAACGACCCGGAGCTCACGTGTCCGGTATCGGTGCTCGCCGTGGCGTAGCCGCGCGTCAGGGCGTTGCGCATCGCGCCGTAGCTGATCACCCCCGCCGTGCCGCCGTTGCCGACGAGCTGGAACTTGCCGTTCCAGTCTTCGCTCGGCAGCCACACTTCGAAGCGCACTGCCGGCGAGCTCACGCCCACCACCCGGCAGATCGGCACCGCGATCGTTCCCACCGGGGCGGGATTGGCTCCCGCCGGTAGCAGTTGGGCTGACTCGATTACCGTGTCCTTGAGATTCAGGCCCGTCAGCTCGGCGCACGCCGCCGGATTCTTCGCCGCCGCGGGAACCGAGACGAGCGCCGCCGCTGCGGCCACCAGGCCCCATCGCAGCAGCTTGCTGTGCAAGGTCTTCATTTCTTCTTCCCTTTCAAGTAGTGATGCTCACGGCGCCGGATTGCACATGCCGCCGTCGCCGGGCTGGTTGCATACGTCGCTCGCTTCCGCTTGCGCAATCAGGGCAGCGCGGCCAGCGGCAAGGAGATAACCCTGATCGAACGCGCTGTTCGCCGCAGCAGTCACCGCCGCAACGTAGCCTGCGTGCGTGCCGTAGCGCTCCTCGAGCGACAGCCGCGGATCACCCGCGGCCAGGCGCTGCGCCTTCGTCTTGAAAAACGGCACCATCGCGCCGGCGAGCGCCGCCGCGGCCGCCCTCGCGACTCCATTAAACCTGCGCATCGGCTTTTCCCCCGTTAAGTGTTCGCTAATTCAACGCAGATCAGGCTTCTCTTGATGAACTGCCGCAGGAAATTATTGCCACGCAGCACGACGTTCATGCTCTTTAAGTGTTTCGAATAGTTGGCTGTGGTCGAGCGCCCTAACGCTTTCTAACCTTGCTACGATTAGACACGGGGTGATGGAGGACAGCAATTCCACTCAGTCATCAATTCATCACAAGCAGAAATGAATATCACCTCGCGGCAGTTGAAGGCGTTCCTCCTCACCGCGCGCCACCAGAGCTTCTCGCGCGCGGCCGAGCAGCTCTTTATTACTCAGTCCGGAATGAGCGTGCTGATCCGCGAGCTCGAGGACCAGCTCGGCTTCCGGCTGTTCGAGCGCACCACGCGGCACGTGACGCTGTCCGAGTTCGGCTTGAGGTTCCTGCCGGTTGCCGACAGGAGCCTGCTCGATCTGGAGGCCGCGGCGGCAAACATCGGGCGCCTGGCCTCGGCGGCGAAGCGGCGCTTCGCCATCGGTGCGACGCCGCTGATCGCCGGCAAGCTCCTGCCCGCCGTAATCAGCGAGTTCGCGAAGCGCGATCCCGGCCTGGAGATCATTCTGCGCGACGGCGATCGCGCTCAGCTCGTGGCCGCGGTGAGCTCGGGCGAGATCGACGCGGCGCTCGGCTGCTTCCTGCAGCCCG
>Ga0214471_10004172_pt1 | contig 11160 bp, 10 predicted proteins | sample RVTome_5_FD_207665 | JGI IMG/M metagenome (GOLD analysis project Ga0214471, IMG submission 207665) | Soil microbial communities from uranium-contaminated site in the Upper Colorado River Basin, Wyoming, United States - RVT142D155 | ecosystem: Environmental > Terrestrial > Soil > Contaminated >... | reverse complement strand
GACGAGGTCCTGCTCACCATCGCCGACCGGATCAACGTGTTCACCGGGAACGACCCCGCCTTTTTCCACGGCTCGATGCTCGGCGCCACCGGCGCCACCGGGATTTTCAGCTGGGCGGGAATGAAGACGGGGACCCGGTTCGTCGACGAGTGCCTGAAAGGGAACCACCACGACCTCTGGGTGCGCTCGGCGTTCGAGGCTCTGCAGCACCTCTCCGCCACCATCCGCCGGCCCGGCATGCCGTCGATGCTCTCCCATGAGCACGGGTATCTCAACGCCCTCTCCGCGCTCGGCGGCGCCAGCGCCGGCTCCCCTCGCAAGCCGTACCGGGACATCCCCGATGAGGCTGTCGCCGAACTGCGCAAGTCGGCGGAGCCGCTGATGGCCATCGAGGCGGAGCTGTGACCAACCCGGCGCCCGGGGAGATACTTGTGATCTCCCGGGCCGAGGTCGAGGAGCTGCTGACCCCCGAAGCGTGTCTGCAACGCTGCCTGGACACATTTCGATGGGTGGGCGAGGGCGTGGTCGATCAGGTCAATCCGGTCAACCTTTTCGTTCACGATCGCTCACTGCCCGAGCCGCCATTCGGTCATGGCGTGGTCCAGGCGTTCCCGGCGTTGATCCGGCCCCTGGACCGAGCGGCGGTCAAGTGGCTATCCAGCTATCGCAAGAACCCGCTGCGTGACCTGCCCGGCATCTCCGCCATCGACTTGATCACCGACACCGAGACCGGCATGCCGATAGCGCTGGTCGACGGGACGTCGGTGACCAACCTGCGCACCGGAGGCCACGCCGCGGTCGGCGCCAAGTATCTCGCCCGGCCAGACTCGGAGACGGTGGCGGTGATCGGATGCGGGCACGAGGCCCGAACCCACATGCTGATGCTGAACGAGCTCTTCCCGATTGCGAAGGTGCTCGCGTTCGACATCTCCGCCGATCAGCAGGACCGTTTCTGCGGCGAGATTCGGGACTCGCTGGGTCTGGCGGCCACACCCGCCGAGAGCGTCGAGGCCGCTGTCGCCGGGGCCGACATCGTATGTGTGGTCACCTCGGCCCGGGAGCCGGTGCTGATGGAGAGTTGGGTCGGCCCCGGGACCCATGTCTGCGCGACGACCGGGTTCAGCGACGTCGACAAGAACTGCGCCACCAAGTTCGACAAGTGGGTGGTCGGTTGGTACGGCCGAGACCTGGAATGGATCGAGGGCCCGGAGGTGGGGAAGCTGGGAGGTCTGGCCTCAGGGGACCTGACCAAGGCCGACATCCACGCCGACATCGCCACCGAATTGATGGCTGGGCTCAAACCCGGTCGTGAAAACGACGACGAACGGACCATCATGACCCATCTGGGGATGGCCGCGCTCGACGCTGCCGTCGCCTCGCTGGTCTACGAACTGGCTCTCGACCAGGGCGCCGGCACCATGATGAAGATCTTCTAGGAACCCATGAAGGCGGAAATGGAACAGAGCTCGACTCTCGGACAAAAGGTCGACATGACCGCTCTGATGGAGACCCTGGATTACATCCGCCCCGCCCTTCATGCCGACGGCGGCGACCTGGTCTACCACGGTGTCGACGACGAGGGCATCGTCCGCTTGGAGCTCCTCGGCGCTTGCGGCACCTGCCCGCTTTCGATCGTGACCCTGGTCTCGGGGATCGAGAGACTGGTTCTGCAGCGGGTCCCCGGTGTCAGCGGGGTGGTTGCCCACTCGCCTGTCATACCCGGGCTCTCCGGGCTCGGCGAATGACCACGGCTCGGTCCTAGCCCTGGAGCATCTCCACAGTCTGACGGGGTCCGCCGTTGCCCCAATCCACATCGACGATGACATCGGTCACGCCGACCTCCTGAAGTCCGGCTAGTTGTCCCGCCACCGATTGGGTTGGCCCGGCGACCCGGATCACGATCCGGGTAGGGGCGTCACGGCCCGCTCGAGCCGACTCGGCGGCGATGGCGGCAACCCCGGCACCGAGGATGTCGAGGTCGATCTCGTCGACATGCTGCAAGGCCACCCAACCGTCGCCGATCCGCCCGGCACGACGGACCGCCGCCGGTGTCATCCCCCCGATCAGGATCGGAACCTCATGCGCAGGAGTCGGGTAGGAGAGCACCCCATCGGGTATCCGGTAGTGCCGGTACTCCTTGGGGCGCGGCTCACCGGTCCAGCATTCACGCATGATCTCGATCCACTCGTCGAGCTGTTCCCCCCGAGTCTGGAACGAGGTGCCCAACGCGTCGAACTCCTCGGCGAGCCAGCCCGCCCCGGCTCCAACCACCACCCTGCCGTTGCTGAGTGCGTCCAAACTCGCCAGCTGTTTGGCCAGGATCATCGGGTTGCGCAGAGGCACGATCAAGACGGCGACCCCGATCTCGACCCGTTCGGTGACCGCGGCGCACATCGCCATCGCAATCAGAGGGTCGTGCCAAGGGTCCTCGGGGTCCCAGGTCATCTTCCCGTCGGGAGAGAATGGGTAGGGCGAGGAGTGGTCGCGCAGCATGACCACGTGATCGCTGACCCACACCGAGTCGAATCCTGCCTCCTCGGCGAGGCGGGCCGACTCCAGCAGAGGCACCTTGCGGGCGAGAGGCCCCGAGCTGGGCAACTTGGCCCCGATGCGGAGAGGCGAGCTCACGTCAACCATCCGCCGTCGACGACGAGGACATGGCCCGTCACATACGAGGCGTCGTCCGAGGAGAGGAAGTCGACGGCGGCGGCCACGTCGCCCGGTGTACCCAGACGTCCGAGCGGGATCAGATCCTCCGCCTGACCGGCGAGGGCCGCCGGGTCGGGGATCAGCGATCGCATGAAGTCGGTGGCGACTGTGCCCGGTGCGACCGCGTTGACCCGGATGCCGAAGGCGGACATCTCCCGGGCCGCCGAGACAGTGAGCATGCGCACCGCGGCCTTGGAGACGTCGTAGGGCACCATTGGGTTGCTTGAAGCGGTGAAGGCCGAGGTGGAGGCGATGTTGACGATCGACCCGCGACGGCGCGGGATCATGACCCGGGCCGCTGCCTGGAGGACGAAGAAGACGCCACGGCAGTTGACGGCCATCAGGTCGTCGAAACGCGCCGGGGTCACCTCGAGGAGCGGCATCGACCATCCCACCCCGGCATTGTTGACCACCGTGTGCAGCGGCGCGGTCTCGTCGGCTTCACCGAGCACTGCACCGATGGTCTCGACCCGGCGCACGTCCAGTTCGAGCGCATGCACCGAAAGACCCTGAGCGCTCAACTCGTCGGCGACACGGGTCGCCTCGGCCAAATCGGAATCGGTGAGGAAAACGACATCACCGCGGCGTGCCAGCCGCTCGACGATGCCTCTACCGATGCCCCTGGCGCCCCCAGTGACGAGAGCGCCAGTCACATCGTTGCCCGCTTCCGCCATCGGGCGTCAGCGAACCGGTCGGATCAGCTGCACGGAGGCAGGCCCTCGGTGGGGCCGATGATCTCGGTGTAGAGGTTGTCCAGTGTGCCGTTCGAGATGTAGTAGGACAGCCACCCGTTGATGTAGTTCTGCCACATCACGTCGCCCCTGGGCAGCGCCCATGCGCCGTACTCCTGGGAGAAGGGGGCGTCCGGGTTGAGGATCGACGTGCCCGCATTCTCGGCCACGAACGGGATCGCCTGGTACTCCTCGACCACAATTGCTGCTGCACGACCGGCCGCCACCTCGAGGAAGGCAGGCGCCTGCTCGAGCTCGATCAACTCGGCCTCGGGGAACATGGTGCTGACCAGGTTGGCCGCGGTCGACCCGATCAGAGCTGTGATGGCCACGTCGGGGCTGTTGAGATCGTCCAGGGAGGTGATCCCCGCCTCGTCGTTGACAACTACCACTTGCCGGTAGGGGACGTAGGGGCAACTGAACCACATCTGCTCGAGACGAGGCGGTCGGCCCACCAGACCCACCGACACCATGTCGAACTGGTCGGCGAGAAGACCGGGGATCAGGGCGTCGAACTCCTGGTCGCTTATCTCCAACTCGACCCCTAGGTCGGTGGCCAGCATGGTGACCAGTTCCACGTCGTAGCCGGCCGGCTCGTCGTTCTCGTCGCGGTACATCTGGGGCTCGAATTGGAGAGTCATCCCCACCCTCAGCGTCCCGCGCTCCTTGATGGCGTCGAAGTGGTTGTCCTCGAAGGCTTCGGGAGTTGCGACCGCGGTCGACCCGGTCTCGCCCCCGGCGACGGTTGTGTCCGACCCCTCATCGGCGTCGCATGCGCCCAGCACCAAGGCCAGCACACTCATCAGCATTACCCATCTGATACTTCGTCTCACTCCTGTGAGCTTCCTTTCTCTCGCACGGACCCTGGACGCGTCGGCGCCAGGCTTTCTCCGTCGGCGGCACCTAGTGACGTGTCACCGACCGAAGCTGATGTGGAGCCGGACGAGGCCCGAACCGTCTCCTGGAGCTCACGCAAATGAGCCGCCCTGCGATGGGCCAACGGTGCGAAGGCCTTCGCCTTGGTGTTGAGCAGGTCGACCAGCGCGAAGCGACGCTCCAGATACTTGACAAGGAAGTACACCGCGGTGGTGAGCACCAGGTAGATGAGCACGGTGCTCAGGTAGACCTCGAAGTAGCGGAATGTGCGGTTGGCGAGACGATTGCTGACCCGCAACAGCTCGGGGACACCGATCAGATAGACCAGCGAGGAGTCCTTGATCATCCCGATGAACATGTTCCCGGTTGGTGGGATGACGATCCGGGTTGCCTGGGGAAGGATGACCATGAGGAAGGTCTGCGCCCGCCCCATGCCCACCGAGAGGGCGGCCTCACGTTGGCCGTGGGGAACGGCCTGGATCCCACCCCGGAAGATCTCGCCGAGCCAAGCCGAGTACTGCAGGGTGAGGGCGAAGATGCCGGCTTGGATCGCCGTGACCTGCATGTTGAAGGAGATGGCGACGCCGTAGTAGACGAAGAGGATGAAAACCAGGAGCGGGATGGCCCGGAAGAGATTGATGTAGCCGGCCATGATGGGCTGCAGGATCCGAGACTTCGATAGCCGGAGCAGCGCGACTACGAGACCGAAGACGATCGACAGACCGAAGGCCACGAACGAGATGAAGATGGTGATCTTCACCCCGTCGAGAAACAGCGGCATGTTGTCGAAGATGAAGTCCCAGCTGATGTCGATCTGGGCGAGGGGCATCGTCATCAGAGCACCGCGTCGATGAAGGCTCGGGTTCGGGGCTCCCGGGCGTCGGTGAATATCTCACGGCCGCCTTGTTCCACGATCAGGCCGTGATCCATGAAGATGTTGGTGTCCCCCACCCCCCGGGCGAATCCCATCTCGTGGGTGACCACCACCATGGTCATCCCCGACTCGGCCAGCGCCTTCATCGCGCTGAGCACTTCCCCGACCAGCTCGGGGTCGAGTGCCGAGGTCGGCTCGTCGAACAGCATCACCTTCGGCTCCATTACCAGAGCTCGGGCGATGGCGACTCGCTGTTGCTGACCGCCGGATAGCTGTGCCGGGAAGCTCCCGATCTTGTCGAGAAGCCCGACTCGATGGAGTGCCTGGGCAGAGCGCAACTCCGCCTCGTCGCTGTTCACCTTCTTCACCCTGCGCAGGCCGAGAGCGACGTTGTCGAGGGCGGTCAGGTGGGGAAACAGGTTGAACTGCTGGAAGACCATGCCGATCTGTTGTCGCAACACCCGAGACTTGCCGCGGAATTTCGATTTCTCCCCGGCCACGCCAGGTCCGAACTCTGTCCCCTCGAAGCGCACGGAGCCCGAGTCCGGCTCCTCGAGCAGGTTCATGGTGCGCAACAGGGTCGACTTTCCCGAACCGGACGGTCCGAAAATCACGATGTGCTGACCGCGTTCGACGACGAGGTCGATGCCCTTCAAGACGTGGTTGGACCCAAACGTTTTGTGGATCTGGCGGAGCCGCACGACCTCGGAGCTGTCGGTATCTAGTGACACGCCTCGCCCCTCACGTGCGAGGGTGGGTCTCTGTGTCGAGCCTGTCGGCAGTGGGGCCGGTCCAACGTCGCTCCTCCCAAAGTCGGCCTGCGGTGACAGCGCCAGTACTATAACGTACCGGCTCGTTCCTTGCCGGGTGATTGGGAGTTGGTCGGAAACCCTGTGGCTGCCGCTACTTGAGGGTTAGTCGTCCTGGCCCGGATTGCTACCGCCGCTCCGGCATACGGTGGGTGACTTCTGGTACGGCCCGGTATCGGCGGGCGTATGGCTAGCCGCGCTGGTCGGCACCTCGTTGCCGCGCCTCTACGAAGGCAAGGACCGCGACCAGTAGCGACACCAGGGCCAGGGCCACCCAGGCCGGAATCAGCCCCAGGGCCGGGATGGACGCCAGAAGGACGATCATCATCGACCATCTGACCGCCGGAACCCGGACCCCGGCCAGGGTCAATGCCAGTGCGGTGCCGCCCACGATCAAACAGACACCGAACCCCAATGCCATCGTCCCCTGAATTGCAAGCGGATCTTTCGGATGGGCGATCGTCTCCTCGACGCTGATGGCGTAGCCGATCACCCCGAATATCAGGGGAAAATGAGCGAACGAGTAGACGTCCCGGGCATATCGACCGATCCTCGCCGGACTCTGCGACCTCATCGTCTCTTCGAGCCGGTCCTTGGCCCATCCGAAGTAGGTCCACCACAAGGCGCACGAGCCGGCGACCGCAGTGACCGCCACCATGAGCAGCCGCCCACTCAGCGGCTGGTCGCTCAAAGTGACACCGGCTGCGATCAGTGCCTCGCCCAGGGCGATGATGACGAACAGCCCGTGGCGTTCCGAGAAATGACCAGAGAACAACCTCCACTCGCTGCGTCCTGCTCGCAAGGCAGCGATGACGTCGAGGATGGCGGCAACCCCCAGAGCCAGGATTCGACGATCCGGTGGGAGGAACATCGCGGTGAGGATCGCCAGCAAGCCGAGGCTCGACATCAGAGTCCAGGTCTGCACACTCCGAGTCCAGACGATGTCGCCTCCCGCCAGCCGCCACTGCAGTGAGATGCCGACCATCCGCAGGATCAGGTAGGCCAGCGCAAAGAGCCATCCCCACTCGGTCGTGATCAGGGGCACCGTCACCGCCATCAGGAAGGCGAGGGCCGTCGCCAGCAGGGTTATGAATCGGATCCGTCCGTGCTCGGTGTCGGCCTCGTTGAGCGACCAGGTGTATTGCGTCCACGCCCACCACACAAGCCAGAAGACGATCAAGGCGCGGAGGAGACCCGATGCGGTCAGATCGTGGGCCAAGGATGCGGTGACCTGGGTGACGGCGAATACGAAGACCAGATCGAAGAAGAGCTCGACGAAGGTCGCCCCCTGCTCTTCGGTTCCTCGGATGCTGGTCACGCCCGCCGGATCCTAAGGTGCCGGATTCCACCCCCGGGTGCGATTGCCAACGACAGCTGTCTTCGAGTCAGGAGGGCTGGCGGTTCGAATCTGCGCCGGCGCGCCATTTGCCGACCATCCTGTTCAGCGCCCCAAGGTTGGGCGCCCAGCCGACTCCGAACACTTTGCCCGCGATGATCGGACCTTCGGGATTCCAGTAGGTGCTCCGCACCCGCCCGATGGTCGGCATGCGGAAGTCGTACGGCACGAAGTCGGCGACCTTTCCATTCCAGGTTCTCGCGTCGGGAGGCTTGCGGAGCTCTTGGATGACTGCGATGACTCCGATGATCGCGAGCGCCAGTCTCCAGAAGTTCTTGACCGTCGAGACCCTGCGTTCATCGTCCATGGCCACCAGGCTACCCCGGACCGCAATTCGTCTCTGCGCCGCGAATCCATCGCCTTCCGAGAGGTGATTGGGATGCACGACGTTCCCGATTGGAAGGTTGACCACGGATAGTGAGGTCCAGCGGCGCGGAGCAGTGAAAGGGAACGTATAGTCCGCTGACTTGAGTTGTCCGTGGGCACTCCGAGGTCCAATCCTCGATTCGAGGGATGTCCCGTGGTTGGGCGAGGACCACTGCTCAAGAGAGAAATATGGGACCAAGGGCGGCGTTGGCTGCTCGTGGTCCGAAGTGATCAGGGAGGCACAATGAGAAAAGGTTGGCGCTGGCCATTGGCTGGGGTCGCAGGCCTGATGGTCGCACTATCACTCTTCGTGATACCGGCAATGGGTCAGGGTCCGGTCACCGAAGAAGTCGGAGTGCTTCGTCTCCATCTGAACTCGGACGGGGACAGGTTCGTCTTCGATGCGGTCGCCCCCGGGCCCGACCTCGTTCAGACCCTTTCTCAGACCAACTGCAAGCTGTCCAGCAGCGGCGCATCCTTGGTTGGGGTCGTCGGGTCAGGGGACCAACTGAACAAGAAGCCTTTCGCGGGTCTCAAGGACCATCGGATTGGGGTGGGTCAAAACGGCGAAGGTAACGGGGAGCCTTGTGCCCGGATCAACAAGGACCTGGGGCAGGCATTGTCGCTCAGTCTCGTGGGTCAACTCGACGGCCAGAGCATTGGCTACGCCGAGATCGACCTCGGGTTCAAGTTCGATGGCGACGCCGTGCTCGAACTGAAGAAGGGCGGCCCGTCCGGCACGGTGGTCGACACCGTGACGGTGACGTGCAGTGGCGGCTCCGATTGCGGTCCCGACTCCGGTGGCTCTGACAACGAGAGGGTCATCCTCTATCTGGACCCAGCCGACGATCCCGGTGACGGACACTGGCAGGCGTCTGCCATCGACGGTGCCTTCGACACCATCGTGATCGAGCCTGGCAATGCCGCCTCCTCCGGCGTCGTCTCACTCGAAGGTGGATTCAGTGGCGCCGCCCCCGGGCCGCTGGGAACCAGCCTTGGCACCAGCGACACCTTGTTCCAGGTGGTCGAGGCCTTCGACGGTGAGATCGATTGCGAAGACACCGTCACCCTCGGTGGCGGCGACGCCACCACCCAGATCACCCGGGGCACCGACATCGACGGCGGATGCAAGGGACCCGAGGACGGTCTTCTCTTCAACTTCGAGTCGGGAGTCGAGGGCGATCGCCTCTTCGTCGACTTCATCACCGAGCCGGTCGACGCCGACCCCGACACCGTTGCCCAGTTCCTAGAGGTGATCACCTGGCGCTACGACAGCCCACCTGACGTCCCCGGAGGTGAGAGCCAGATTCGGATCCTTCGCTACGACGATCATGTCGGCGCCGGGGAGCGAGTGATGCCATGGTGTCTGATCGATCCACGTGACGGCGCCGGTGACCTGCCGGTGGGAACAGTCCTGGACCCGGTCGACACCACGGAGATCCTGCCCGCCGGGCACACTTCGTGCTTGATCGAGTCTCAGAGCTATGTCACCGGTCTGATGGACATCCTCGACCACCCGATGGGGACCTTCCTCGAAATCGACACCATCTACAACGTCGGCGATGGGAAGAGGTCCAATTGAGGAGAGGACGCTCCGAGGTCTTCGAGGAGTCGGGTCGCCTCCTCGAAGACCTCCGCGCCGCCGATGCCTGTCTGTGCCTTGACCAAAAGGAGTAGCGCCTCTTCGTAGGCCAGCCTTTGTGCCCGGGCACTGGCCAGCGCCCGTTCGATGTGAGACGACGCCTCATCGGGCCGGTCCATGGCGACGAGGGCTTGTGCCCGCAGCCGTTCCAGTGGCACTTCGTAGAGGGCGGCGTCCTCCCCGGCGAGCTCGCGGGTGACAGTCACGACCTCGAGGGCGCGTAGCGGGTCGCCGGATCGGGTCAAGGCGTCGGCCAGGTGCACGGAGGCATCCACGGCGAAGAAGGGTTGGCCCATCCGCCTTGCCTCGTCGATGACCAGATTCAATGCGCTCACTGCGGCCTGATGCTCTCCCCGCTCCATCCTGAGACGCCCCAATTGAGTCTCGGCAAAAAGGGCGAACCCGAGCATCTTCTGCGCCCGCAGCACCCGCCTCGCTTCCTCCAGGACGGTCTCCGCCTCGTCGAATCTTCCACGGCTGATGAGGACCTCGCCGAGATTGGCAGCCGCGGCACCTTCGTCGTAGGTGTTCCCCGCCCGCCGGCCCACCTCCTGGGCCTTGGTGTACAACGAGACGGCATCGTCCCAGCGTCCGTCGGAATAGGCCTGCACCCCGAGGTTGATGGCGAGGAGCGAGATCCCGGAGAGGTCGCCGAGCTGCTCGAAGATCTCCAGCGCTTTCTCCTCGTGGACAGCCTCGTCTCGCATGCCCAGGATCTGGTATGCCTCGTCGATCTTGGTATAGGCCCGGGCCAATGCCGTCAGCTCCCCGCTGGCTTCCGCCTCCTCCACTGCTCGCAGACCGACTTTCAGCGCCATCCTGGGCCGGAACTGATCGGCAAAGAGACCGGCGCGAACCACCCGCAGCCGGGCGGTGACTCTCCTCGCCTCGGGACTGTGGCCCCCCTCGACCAACTTCAATCCAAGAGCGGTCTCACGCAAGGCCCGGGAGAGTGCGCCCGTCCGGTGCAAGGTGCGAGCCAGGTCGAGCCGAAGGTCGGCGCGCGCCACCGGGTCGTCGGGGAGCAGCCTGATCGCGGCACGCAGTGAGACCATCGCCTCGTCGTACGACCCCGCCTCGTATCGGACCTTGGCCAGGTCGGTCAGCACTCGGGCCCGATCGGATGGAGTGACCCAGTCGAGCCGTGCCGCCGACTGCAATGCCCGCTCGTAGAAGACCTCCGCTTCGTGATTGGCGTAGATCTCCTTGGCCCGATCTCCCGCCATCTGAGAGAACAGCCAAGACCGGCTCCATCTTGTCGCATGGAAGTAGTGGAGCGAAAGAAGCTCGGCGATCTCCTCGGGGTGGCCGTCACAGTCGGCGAAGATCGAATCGCCCACCCTGGCGTGCAGGTTCTGTCTGGTGCGGAACGGAAGCCCGGCGTAAGCCACGTCACGGATCAGACCGTGGTGGAACTGGACCCAACCCGACCGGTCGAGCGTCACGAAGTCGGAGAGCCTCTTGATGGTTCGCGTCTGACGGTGCGGGTCCTGTCCCTCATCCCCGAGGACCGATGGGAGGTGCTCGAGGTTGAATCCGGCACCGAGGACCGACACTCGCCGGAGAATGTTCCGGTCTGACAAGGGCAAAGTGTCGATGCGAGCCGCGATCAGCGCTTCAACCGACTGGGGGATCTCGTCGAGGGATCCGCTGCTGCGCAGCGTCTGGAGCAGCTCGATGAGGAACAGGGGACGCCCCTGCGCCTGTCGGGCAAGTCGTTCCACCTGCTGTGGGGGCAGAGGTGAGGCCTCGGTGGC
>Ga0214471_10004171_pt1 | contig 11161 bp, 4 predicted proteins | sample RVTome_5_FD_207665 | JGI IMG/M metagenome (GOLD analysis project Ga0214471, IMG submission 207665) | Soil microbial communities from uranium-contaminated site in the Upper Colorado River Basin, Wyoming, United States - RVT142D155 | ecosystem: Environmental > Terrestrial > Soil > Contaminated >... | reverse complement strand
TATTCCAATAGCACCTACTCAAGATTGCTCATCAAAACACAAGAACAGCAATCAATCATCAACCTATTTGGGCTCAAAATTTAGTTTTTTTGGATTGGGTGTCCCATTGCACAAAACAGGAGGAGGCCATGGATTTGGTTTGGGAATTAGTGACACTAACCTTTATTGGACGGAATCCTGTGAACATTGGTTGAAGTCCAATAAGTACATGGATTAAAGATTTTGTTATTGAGTTGCGGCCATTTTTCTTATTATTATATTCAAAATCGTTCCGCTATAATTAAATACAGTAAATAATAACAAGGCAAATTAAACGAAAATGTATTATTTACGGTATTAAATAGAAAGTTTATTGGTGAAGATTGACTTCTCTGAGACTCTTTTAGGAAAACAACTTTCAACCTTGACAAACCAGCAAATGAATGGGTTATTATATTGATTCATTAAAATTAAGCTAAAAGCACTGAAACTTTTTAGAAATATAGTATTGTTACTAACTAATAATGGGTTAAACCTTGGCAATAACTTTGATTGATTAAAAGTTCTTTCCAAAATAAGTATTAAAATTTTCTAGGTTAAAATAACCTAATAAAATCAAAAACATAAAACTAATTAGGGTTGGGTTTGCCCTATATATGAGATCAAAATATTTTTCATTTATCAAACAATGTAATCTTTTATAATAAATTTGAATCTCTTTAAAATTAAACAACCGTTTTCATAATTTATTTTTACTTTTTATAAATAGATGGTGAAAATATATAAAAAATCAAAAAAAAATTACGCAACCGATTGCGTAATATAATTATTTGTGTATATTTATAAAGTGAAAACTAATTTGTGATAAAATCTATAGATATCACAATAAATTAACTAACAAAACAAAAATTTTACAATCGTGATTATTCCATTTATTAAAAGCTTTTTGCATTTTGAGAAACATGTTTGAAAACCTTCTCTTTGAACATGTTGTTGTTTTATTAAAAAATGGGAAATGTTTTTTTTAATTAATGATAATTAACCAAACTTTTTAAACTAATTAATTATGACTAACAAACTATTTAATGTAAGCAAATTAAAAGGAATTGGGCCATTGATTCTTCTTTTAATCTTTATGTTTACATCGAGCATGAATTCTCAAATTACTGTTTCAGGAGTTGTTTCGGATGTTAATGGCCCTATTCCAGGTGTAAATGTGGTTTTACAGGGTACCAATAGAGGAGTGGTTACTGATTTTGATGGGAATTATTCAATAGATAATGTTCCATCAGATGGAATATTAGTATTCAGCTATATTGGGTATGCAACAGTTCAAGTAGTGGTAAATGGACGTTCACAAATCAATCAAACACTTGTAGTAGATACAAGCACCTTGGATGAGGTTGTGGTTATTGGGTATGGTTCTATGGAACGCTCAAATGTGACGGGTGCAATGTCATCAATAAGTACTGACGAAATCGAAAAGGTGCCATTACCCAATGTCATTGAAGCGTTAAGAGGACAAGTTTCCGGTTTAAGGGTTACCAGAGGCACTGGAGAACCAGGGACGGGAGTGAATTTTACTATTCGTGGGTTAAACTCTCTTGGGGAAGGTTCCGGATCGGTAGGTGATGCCAATCAACCTATTATTGTAGTAGATGGAGTTCCATTACCTGGAGGGAATCTTAACGAAATCAACCCAGATGATATCCAAACCATCAATATTCTTAAAGACGCTGGGGCGGGAGCGATTTATGGATCCAGCGCAGCAAATGGGGTGATTTTAATTACAACAAAAACAGGTAAAATTGGCAAACCAAAAATTACGGTTAATGCTTCATCTGGCATTAATGAAGTCGGCACCAGAGTAAATATTATGAATGGTGATGAATATGTAAAATATCTTTTTGATTCGGGACAGGGAACAACATTAAATGGTGCCTTGCATCCAAATGAATTGGAAAACTATATTGCTGGTAAATCGGTTGACTGGCAAGAAGAACTGCTAAAACAGGGATTTACTTTCAGCACTAACTTTTCGGTTTCTGGAGCATCTGAAAAGTTTTCATTTTATCTTAACACAGATATGTATAAGGAAACCGGGATTGTAACCGCGTCAGATTATAACAGATACTCTGTGAGATTTAATGGGGAGTTTACCCCATCTGATAGATTTAAAATTGGTGCAAAAGTACAATTAACAAAAAGTATTGCGGATGAAACCAGTGTTAGATCCATTACAGATTTTAATGTAAATGGTGGTTTCGCCCCATTTATTCCAATTTTTACCAATACACCACTCGGAGATTTATATGAAGATGATGGTTCGTATGCCAAGTTCATCACAGACGATCAATTTCAAGTGAATCCATTTCACAGATATAATGAATCCATTGTGGACAGAAAAATCACAAGATCTTATATAAATCCATATATTGAGTATCGCATTCTTGATGAACTGACCTATACTCTAAATACGTTTGCCGAAGACAGAAGTCAGTTCTTTGGTAGATTTACATCAAGCGATTACATAGATGGGGATCCAAGTACAGCTCAAATTCAAAAGCAAAGTTCGGTTAATTATTTGGTGGACAATATTTTGCACTACAAAAAAGATTTTGGCAAGCATGGTATTGATGCCACCTTCGTTTATGGTTTCCAAAAGGATGAATGGGAACAATTGAATGCCTTTTCAGATAAATTGGCAACTGATTTACTGGGCTACCATGCTATTGATGATACTGCTACAGATGACCAAAGGTTTAGTTGGGATACTGACGAATCTGGTAAAGTTTACTATGTTGGTAGATTGGGATACAATTATGATAGCAAATATATACTGACCTTAACGGTGCGAAGAGACGGCTCTTCAAAGTTTACAGGAGACAATAAATGGGGAACATTTCCATCAGCTTCTTTTGCATGGAATGCCCACAATGAAGAATTTTTGAAATCTAACGATTTATTCAATGTAATAAAGTTGAGATTAAGTTATGGCGAATTGGGTAATGATAGAATTGGTACTTATCGTTATTTGGCAAATCCAAACGTGGTTCGTTCAACAATCCTTGTGGACCAGGATGGAAACCCAAATACAACAGATGATTTGGTCGAACAAAACATTGTTGGTTACGCAAAGGGTACTCTGGCAAACCCATATCTAAAATGGGAAACCAGTAAACAATTTAATGTAGGTCTTGATTTTGGAATTCTGAACAATAGAATTAGTGGTTCTATAGATTTTTATAAGACAAAAACAACCGATTTGTTGTTGCCTGAAATTATACCTATTATCAATGGTTACGAAAGCTATATCAATAATGTTGGGGAAACCGAAAATGAGGGAGCTGAAGTAACACTTAAAGGAAATATTATAAATACTGAAGATTTTAGCTGGGATGCAACTATTAACTGGGCAACAGATAAGAATAAGATTGTTCGCTTGAGTAGGGGAAGTGTCGATGAAAATGGCAATCCAATTTCTGACCCAGCCAACGGTTGGTTTATTGGTCAAAGTATAGGTGTAATATACAACTACAAGTATTTGGGGGTTTGGCAAGAAGATGAAGCTGCTGATGCTGCTGTATATAATCAAGTTCCTGGAGACGCAAAATTTTTAGATGTCAATAACGATGGCAATATTACCCCAGGAGAAGACCGAATATTTTTGGGAAATACAACGCCAGATTGGTATGGCGGTATCAATAATACATTTAGATATAAAGGGTTTGAGTTGTCTGTCTTGCTTGAAGCAGTTCAGGGCATAAAAAGGGTAAATAATTTTATTGGAACCTACACTGGTAGAGGTAATCAAGTGGCAATTGATTATTGGACCACAGAAAATCCTAGTACCAGCTATCCTAGAGTTGGAGGTTCCGGTAATTATGATGGTGCTAGAGGTGATGCAGTAAAAACACAGGATGCGTCTTTTCTTGCTTTAAGGAATGTTTCGTTGTCCTATAATTTACCAAGTGATGTTCTCAAAAACACATTCGTACAGGGAATTTCATTATATGTAAGAGGGAACAACCTAAAATATTGGACCGACTTTGAGAATTCATATTCACCGGAAACGGGTATTGGATCCTATCCTATCGTTAAAACCTGGACCTTAGGGGCATCAATAACATTTTAAAAAAAATTACAATTATGAAAAAATCAAATTTTTATTGGTCAATTATTTTTGGACTTCTTGTCATTACAAGTTGTGAGAAAGAAATTATTGATCTTACAGAAAGAGATAGACTTCCTACTGATATAGCCGTAGCAAGTCTTGAAGGTTTAGAAACATCCATGCTGTCAGTTTATGAGCGGGCGCGATCTTTACATGAAAACAACGAGATTTCACTTTGGCAACAATGTGGAACCGATATTGTTACATCAGGAACTAACATGGTAGATAATCAGCCTGGAGGAATGCCTGGAATGATGCAATATGGAAATGGTTTTGATGCTTCTAGTCCACAGTTAGAAGATATCTTTAACGGATTATACTTGTCATTGGATAGATGTAATGTGGTCATAGCCTACGGCGGAAATTTTGAACCAGGTAATGCCAGTGAGGAGACCAGAAAAAATAAAATAATAGGCGAAGCCTATGCTTTGCGAGCTTATGTTTATTTAGAGTTGGCTGAAAGATGGGATAATGCGGTAATTACGGAACTGGCCGAAACAGTTGATGATATTAAATTTACGGCGGATTTATCAACGCGAGATGAGTTAATGCAACAAGTTGTTGATGACGCTTCCGCAGCGATTCTGTTACTAAAATCTAGAATTGAAAATGGAGATGTTGGAGTACCTTCTAAAGATATGGCTTATTTATTATTGGCAAAAGCACAGATGTGGTTGGGGAACTGGGCGGAAGCCGCAACAACTGCAGAGGGTGTAATTTCCCAAGGAGCACAACTTCAACCTTTGGATGGTATTTTTGGACTTCAAGGAGGTAAAACAGGTGAAGAAAACAATCAAGAATTGATCTTCTCTTGGATATTTAATCCAGCCGACCAAAACAGGCCTCAACGTACCGTACAAATGTATGTTCCGTTGTATGATAGGGTTCCCGGAATTAAAAGAACTCTGGAACAAGGAGGAAGGCCATGGTCCAGATTGTCCCCTTCTCCTTATTATTGGACCCTATTTGAAGCAGGAGATGGCCGTTTGCAGGCTTGGCATAAATTGTCTTGGACCGTGGATGACCCTGACAATATTGATCCTTCATTTGGCGATATAAATGAAGGGGATGAGTTAACATCTAATTCACCTTATTTTCTTAATTGGGCCTCTAATGATAATGCCGCACGCTATTTAGAACCTACAACAACTAAAAATTGGGAAGATGGCACCTATGGCAGATTGGAATCAGAAGCTCAAGGGTTTAGAAATGTAATAGTTTATAGATTGGCCGAAGCATACATAATTGGTGCAGAAGCGTATATGAGAAATGGAAATATGTCTAGAGCTCTTGAGTTGATCAATACAATTCGTGAAAGGGCCTTTGGAGATTCATCTCACAATTTTACCAATTTGGATATGGAAACTATTATTGAAGAACATGCCCGTGAATTAGGACATGAAGGACAGCGTTGGGCATTTATGAAACGTTTGGGTCTATTAGTTGAAAGAGTAAGAATGTATAATCCAAGTGCATCACCTAATATTCAAGATAAAAATGTAAGGTGGCCAATTCCCCAAAATTTTGTTGATCAACTTGGAATAGAGCAAAATCCTGGTTATTAAAAATAAAAATTATGAAAAAAAGTGTCAAAAAAATACTCCATTTATTTACAATTGTGGCTTTAGTTATTTCAACTATTGGTTGTAATGATGATGATCCCTTCGCTGAAGTAAACGTTAGTGGAAGTGATGTAATGTCGGGTTATCCTTTAGATCAAGTAACGCTTCAAGGGTCTAATTTTGAATTAGTTCAGTTTGTGTTCGTAGGAAAACTTCAGGTAGAATTTCAACTGGGTGATGGAATACTCACTTTTGTAATACCCCAAAATGCGGTAATTGGGACAACAACTATAACATTGGCTATGGTTGACAATTATAGGGTAACATATCCTTTTGAGGTCCTGTTGACCCCAGTTCCAATTATTCAGGCGTTTGATAAAGCATATGCTGCCGCTGGAGAAAGCGTTACAATTACCGGTACAAGCTTTAATGCAGAATATAATCCTGTTGTTACGTTTGATGGAATGGAAGCATCCATTACGTCCAATACGCCTACCCAACTTGTTGTAACTGTTCCAGCAGGTGTTTCAGATATTGATTATCTTGAGGTTGAAGTTTCAAACAATTTTGGTTCAGGTGCTGCCACTACTGCATTCGTTGCCCGTCAAAATCTGTTGGTCAATAGTCAATTAAGTCAAGGCTCTGGAAATGATTTTACAGGTTGGGAAAAATTAAATGGAGGAGATACCATGACAGAATTGACAGGAAATGCAGCTTATGGAGGAGGCAGGTCAATGCGTATTGCACCCGCTGGTGGTAATCCTTGGGACAGACAATTAGCCAGTACACCTACACCTCTCAATTTTGGAGAGGAATATACCATTATCCTGTTTGCGAAAGCAGAAGCAGCAGGAGCGCAAATGAGAGTATCTGTTTCACAATATAATGGAAGTGGTGCAGATTATTTCTATGGCGAGACTAAAGAGATTTCTAATACTGCATGGCTACCTTATACTTGGACGTTTACAGTAACCAACGATTTACCAACCCATAAGGTTGTATTGGATATGGGCATGGGCAGTGTACCATTTGGTATTGACCATATTGCATTGGTACCCGGCTCATTTTCAGCAGGTGTAGGGCCTCCTGAACTATTGGCAAATGGTAGTTTTGAAGACGGATTGACAGGATGGGCTACGCTTAACGGTTCTCATAGCGTTTCAACCACTGAGTCTTATTGTGGAAGCCAATCCATGACGGCTACAGGAGCTGCCAGCAACCCTTGGAACACCCAGCTTGCCTCTGATCCTATGGATATGGTAGCAGGAACAGATTATGAAATCAGTTTCTGGGCAAAAGCAGCAGGGCCAGGAGGAATTTTTAGGATCTCTATGTCTCAATATGATGGAAATGGTTCAGACTTCTTCTATTCGCCTGATTTAGACATTCCAGAAGACTGGACGTATTTCTCATTCGTTGTGACTGCAGCTAATGTTCCTTCAGGTGAATATAAATTACTGTTTGATATGGGAGCCACAAGTCAGACCTTCTTTTTGGATGCTGTAAGTGTGAAGGAATACGAATTTACTGGAAGCTTAGTGGCAAATGGTGGTTTTGAAGATGGTTTGACTAATTGGACTACACTTAATGGAGCTCATGCCATTTCTACCACAGAGTTCCATTCTGGATCGGCATCCATGACCGCAACGGGTGCAGCTAGTAATCCATGGAACACTCAATTAGCTTCCGATCCTATGGATATGGTTGCTGGAACTGATTATAAAATCAGTTTTTGGGCAAAAGCTGCTGGACCTGATGGAATATTTAGGATTTCAATGTCGCAATATGACGGTAATGGATCGGATTTCTTCTATTCTTCAGATTTGGATATCCCAGAAGACTGGACATATTTCACATTTGTTGTAACCGCAGCCAATGTTCCTTCGGGTGAATATAAATTGTTATTTGATATGGGTGCCACTGGACAGACATTCTTTGTGGATGACGTAGAAGTTACTGAATACGATGCATGTGAATAAACTTTGTATGATTATATATTTGAGCTAGTTAATTTGAGTTAGTATAAAAACCGTCTTATTTTTTCAGGACGGTTTTTATGTTTATCCGTAAATTTCAGATATTTAAGTAATAATGAAAAAATAGTGCTACTACTGCTTTTATTACCTTTAGTGTGCAGCAATTCAAAAGACAAGAATTTTTTTGATGTAAAGCCATTTGTAAAATTGCATAGGGGGAAACGTGCTACTTAATAGCGAACAATGCCGGACCTTAACCATTTTTAATGAAATATAATAATGACATATTTTATCTAAAACTAATATCCTTATTGGTTGTTTTGATTGGCTTATCTGTTTCGGCTTATAGTCAAATCAAATTGCCCGAACTCATTAGTGATGGATTGGTTTTACAACGAAACCAGGAAATTAAAATTTGGGGTTGGGCATCTTCAGGAGAGTCTGTAACGCTCAATTTTAAGCATAAAAACTATAAAACCAAAGCCGATTCAAACGGTAATTGGGAATTTCGTTTACCACCTCAAAAAGAAGGAGGCCCTCATAAAATGATTTTTAATGGAAAAAACAAAATTGAGGTTGACAATATTTTGTTTGGAGATGTATGGTTTTGCTCTGGTCAATCAAACATGGTTTTACCCATGGAAAGAGTTAAGGAACGGTATCCCGATGAAATTGCTAATGCCAATTACCCGGAAATCAGAAATTTTTTCATTCCCACAAAAGCAAATTTGAAAGGTCCCCTAGAAGATTTACCTCATGGTGAATGGAAATCTGCTATAAAAGATGATATTATGGGGTTTGGAGCGGTGTCTTACTTTTTTGCAAAAGAACTTTACGAAAAATATCATGTTCCAATTGGTTTAATCAATGCAAGTGTTGGAGGAACTCCAATTCAGTCCTGGATTAGTGAAGAGGGGTTTAAAGAATTTCCAAGAGATATGGCAAGCATCCAAAGAAACAAAAACACTGGCTACGTGAAAAAAATTACCTCAAAACCATCTTCAACCAATAACAATAAACAAAATGATAAAGGTTTAATTGAAGACACAAAATGGTATGAACCTTCTTATATACCAAAAGGTTGGACTAATTTTTATGTTCCAGGTTATTGGGAAGACCAAGGTGTTAAAGACTTGAACGGAATTGTATGGTTTAGAAAGGAGATTGATATCCCTGAATCCATGACAGGTGTTGATGCCAAACTTTTTATGGGCCGAATTGTCGATGCAGATGAAGTATATGTGAACGGAACCAAAGTAGGGAACACCACCTATCAATATCCTCCAAGACGATATGCAGTCCCTAAAGGTATCTTGAAAAGTGGAAAGAACATAATAACCGCTCGTGTTACCAATTATATGGGAAAGGGAGGCTTTGTTCCTGATAAACCTTATTATTTAACAGCAAAGGGTCGTGATATTGACCTTAAAGGCGAGTGGCAATATAAGGTTGGTGAGGTTTTTAAACCAATATCAGTAGAGAGTAACTATAATCGATTTTCGGCACAGGACCAGCCAACAGCATTGTACAATGCCATGGTCACACCTGTCATCAATATGAAAATAAGTGGGATTTTGTGGTATCAAGGTGAGACCAATGTTTGGAATCCCAAACCATATCGCAAATATTTTCCTGCATTGGTCAAGGATTGGAGAAATCAGTTTCATCAGGGCACTTTACCTTTTTTGTATGTACAACTGGCCAACTTTCAGGATGTCGATTATTTGCCTGCTAAAAGTCATATGGCTGAATTAAGAGATGCCCAGTTAAGCGCACTTAAGATACCCAAAACAGCTATGGCCGTGGCCATTGATTTGGGAGAATGGAATGACATACATCCATTGAACAAAAAAGATGTTGGCAAGCGTTTGGCATTGGGTGCCATGAAATTTGCTTATAATGAAGATATAGTCTTTTCAGGGCCGATCTATGAATCTTCCGAAATAAAAAACAATCAAATTAGTTTGTCTTTTGATGCTGTTGGAAGTGGTTTGGTTTCCATTGACGGTGAGCCTTTGAGTAGATTTGAGATTGCCGGGGATGATCAACACTTTGTTTGGGCCAAGGCCAAAATAGAAGGCGATAAGGTAATTGTTGAAAATGGAAACATTAATAATCCAAAATATGTCCGTTATGCATGGTCCGATAATCCCCAAGGAGCAAATTTATACAACAAGGAAGGGTTACCTGCATCACCGTTTAGAAATTATAACCCCGATTCGTTAAACAATAAGCCTTGGCAAGGCAAAAAAGCAACTGTTGTTTTAACTTATGATGATGCTTTAAACGTACATTTAGATAATGTTCAACCTGCTCTAGATGCGCTTAATATAAAAGGAACTTTTTACGTTTCTACATATTCTGAAGCTTTCAGAAATAGAATAGATGATTGGAGAAGATTAGCACATGGAGGTCATGAATTGGGCAATCATACGATATTCCACCCTTGCGTTGGTAAAGACAGTAGACCTTGGGTAAATCCTAATTATGATATGGGTGCCTATACTGTAGAGCGAATGGTTGATGAAATAAAATTCAATAATACATTGCTTGAGGCTGTCGATGGTAAAAAAGAACGGACATTTGCTTATACATGTGGAGATTTTACTGTAAATGGAAATGACTTTTTCATAGATAAATTAAAAGGTGACTTGGTTGGTGCTAGAGCGGTTCGCCATGAAATGCATAAAATTGAAGATATCGATATTTATAGTATTGATTCTTATGCTATTATTGGCGAAACAGGTGAACAAATGATAGAACTTGTTAAAAAAGCTATTGAAACAAATTCTTTATTAGTCTTTTTGTTTCATGGTGTCGGAGGAGAGCACTCTATGGATGTTTCGCTTTCGGCACATCAGGAACTGATAGAATATTTAAAATCTCATGAAACTGAAGTTTGGACGACTACCACGCTCGAAGCTGTAGAGAATATCAGGAAAAACCAATCTAACTAAATCTTCCAAATGAAAAAGATACTTTTCTCAATATTTTTTATCCTTTTCATTGTTGCCCAATCCAATGCTCAATGGTGGTTGATGTCTCAAAAAGAACGAGATAGCATCAATCAATTAGGTCAAATAAATCAGGAAAACATGGTGCAGCAGCTAGGGATAATTGAATTAAGACCAGGATTTAGTGGAAATGATTCTGATTCTAATCACGCCAATTATGATGAATCCAAAGCTAATCCTTGTCCTGAACTTCCAGAATTACTGATTGCCAACAATGGAGAAAAAATAATAACTGCAGATGATTGGTGGACAAAACGGCGTCCAGAGATTGTTGAAGATTTTGAAAGGGAAATTTATGGTAGAATTCCCAATAATGTCCCAAAAGTTACCTGGACCGTTGAAATTGAGGATAGAGAATTTGTTGGACGTACACCGGTAATTGCAAAAAAACTGGTTGGACATGTTGATAATAGTACTTATCCATCGGTAAGTGTCGATATTAATGCCATATTGGTA
>Ga0214471_10004169_pt1 | contig 11162 bp, 6 predicted proteins | sample RVTome_5_FD_207665 | JGI IMG/M metagenome (GOLD analysis project Ga0214471, IMG submission 207665) | Soil microbial communities from uranium-contaminated site in the Upper Colorado River Basin, Wyoming, United States - RVT142D155 | ecosystem: Environmental > Terrestrial > Soil > Contaminated >... | reverse complement strand
GGCCCAAACGTCGCTCCGCGCGTCGGCCCGCTGGCCGCCAGACTGCTCAGGGCTCATGTAGGCCACCGTTCCCGCCATGCCGGTCGGCCCGCTCATTCGGTGCTCGGCCGTCCGCGCGAGTCCGAAGTCCAGCAGCTTGACCACGCCATCGCGGGTGATGAACACGTTGTCGGGCTTCACATCTCGGTGTACGATCCCGCGAGCGTGGGCGGCGGCCAGCGCCCGGGAGATCTGCGCGGCGATGTCCAGGACCTCCTGGATCGGTAGCGGCGGCCGATCGAGCCGGGACCGCAGCGTCTCACCGTCATAGGCGGGCATAACGATGAACTGCCGTCCATCTTCGGTCTCCCCGATTTCATGGATGGTGCAGATATTCGGTTGGTCCAGCGCCGACGCCGCCCGGGCTTCATCCAGCAAGCGCTGCCGGGCCTGGGGATCGCTGCGGATCTCGGGGGCAATGAACTTGAGTGCGACGGCGCGGTCGAGTCGCGCGTCCCGGGCTCGATAGACCACTCCCATTCCGCCTCCGCCGATCCGCTCGAGGATCTCGTAGTGCGAGACCTTCCTGCCGATCCATGGATCAGGCCCGTCTCCGGCCGCAGCCGCCGCACGCAGGAGCCCCTGCATACCAGAGCCGAGCAGATCCTGCCGCAACCGTCCGACGTATTCCGGCGCTCCATCGGATGCCTCGAGTAACCTGGCGAGTTCAGCGCCGAGCGCTGGATCGTCGCTGGTCTCGCGACTGACGAATTTCGGCGCGCTGTGCCACCGGAACCTCAGTTGCTTTTTCCAGGAGCAGTTCCAGCCGATCCCAGCGTGAGCGTGTCACAGGAACGCGGGCTACGAGGCTCTCGCCTCGCCCAGATTGGTGCGGAGCCAGGCTTGCGCCATGGTCCAACCGCGCGTCACGGTCGCCGTGGATAGATCGAGGGCCAGCGCGGTCTGCTCGACCGTCATGCCTCCGAAGAAGCGACACTCCACGATGCGGGCCTGCCTATCACTGAGGACGGCGAGGCGCTGGAGCGCCTCGTCGAGGGCCGCGACCCGGTATTCCCAGGTGGAACCGGACGTCTCCAGTCCAGCGGCGATCTCCTGCTCGCCCAGCGAGATACGCTGCCAGCCTCCACCGCGTTTCTGCGCGCGGCGATCCCTGGCGTAGTTGGTCAGGATGTGACGGATGGCTCGCGATGCCGCCGCGAGAAAGTGCGCTTCCGTGTCCCAGTTCGAGCGGCGCTGGTCCACCAGCTTGAGATACGCCTCGTGGACAAGGGCGGTGGTGTTGAGCGTCTCGTCTCCCCGCCAGGCACGGCGCTGCCGGTGGGCCAGCTCGCGCAGCTCCGCGTAGACCAGGGGAAACAGCTCCTCGAGTGCCTCGCGACGGCCCTCGCGCAGATCGCTCAGCAACCTGGCCACGGACTCCCGGCGGGCGGATTCAGGTGCGCCCGGCTCATCCGTGGGTCGGTTGATCATGATTCTGTCGATTCCGTGTATCCCCTTCGGGCAAGGGGGAGCGCCGCTCCCTCGGGTACGATGCCTCGACCGGAGGGAAATGGCAAGACTGGTTGCCGATCCCCTGCGTTACGCGGCATCCGCTGGAGGATTTCAGGGTCACGCGCCCGCTGCGCGACGGCCCGCGAGCGCGCGTTCACTTCCAAGCCGGGAGACGCACCAATGAAACGTCGGGTCGACTCGATGGCTGCGCCGTTCATCGGCCTCATTCTGTTCGCAGGCGCGGCGCAGGCTCAAGTCAGCTGGTTCGTGGGTGCCATGGGTACCATGCCCGTCGGAGACTACGGAAAGTACGCCAACATCGGTTGGCTGGCGGCTGCGGGGGCTTCGTTGCCGCTATCGGGAGGCAACGCGATACGGATCGACGGCAACTTCGGGATCAACCAGCACGATTCCGAGTTCGACGGTGGCGACGCGAGTACCACTCTGATGGGTGCGCTGGCGCGGTTCATCAAGCCGCTCGGAGGGGGAGCTTCGGGATTCAGCGCGGATCGCTCCGGAGCACGGCCATTCCAGGACGGAGGTGCAGGATCATCCGCGTATCTGCATGCCGGCGGAGGAATCCTCCTGCACAAGTACAATCCTCCTGCGGGGATCGATGGGTCTACTGATACGCAAGTTGTAGTGTCGCTAGGCGCCGGGATGAACTTCGGTCGGTCGCTCTTCGGCGAGGTCGCGTATAATCACGGTCTTGATGAGACGACATACCTCTCCTTCGGCCTGGGATTCAAGTTCGGAAGCCAGTAGGGCGACGGCACCGCGGGAGACCCAATGACTGCTTTCCCCCCTGCGCGACCGCGTGGCGGCGTTGCGTCACGTTGCGACGGTCCGATATCCGGATGGAAACCGTGGGTCGCCATGATTGCAGTGTGCGTCGCCGGAAACTGCGGCGGCGACGGTGGCCAGGCGCCCGACCCCGATGCCATTGCCACGGTCTCGGTGAGCCCGACATCGGCCAGTGTCGACGTCGGCAGCACCACGCAGCTTCAGGCAACTGCGCGCAATGCAGCCGGTGAGGCCGTCAGCGCGACATTTTCGTGGTCGAGCGGCGCAAGTGCCATTGCCACGGTGAGCGGCGTCGGCGTCGTCACTGGCGTCAGCGCCGGGTCGGCGTCCATCACCGCCAATGCGGGCGGTCGCAGCGGCAACGCCACCGTCACGGTCAACGACCCGTTTCCTCCATCGGCTCCATCGGGTGTGCAAGCGACGCCAATGTCCGATACCCAGATCCAGGTCACCTGGACCGACAACGCCAACAACGAAACGGGATTCCGGATCGAGCGTGAAGCCGCTGCCTCGGACTTCGCGTCAGGCACTTCCACCGACATCGTCGTCCTGCCGGCGTATGCACAGGCGGGAACGACGGGGCCCAACGTCACTACGTTCCTCGACGCGGGTCTGACCGCCGGGACCGATTATCGGTACCGCGTGCTGGGATGCAATGAGAACGGCTGCTCCAATCCGAGTGGCGAGTCGTCCCCCGTGTCGACTCTCGACCAGCCCGTGCTGACCGTCCGGAAGGAGGTACAGTCTTACCTGGGCGGTACACCGGACAATCCGGCGGACCCATCGCTGACCGGGTTCGAGTTCGAGGTGCGAACGGCCGGAAGCGCAACCGTGGTGGCCACGATCGTGACCGACGCTGCAGGTGTCGCGCAGGCGTCACTCCCCAGCGGCATGTACGACGTCCGCGAGACTGACGGGAAAGGTCTCGAGGATGTCACGCAGGCCATCAACGGGAAGGGCGTCATCGCGGGCCAGGCCAACTCCGTCTCGTGGGTCAATCGGCAGCCAGCGGTTCCGCTCGGAATCCTCGCAGTACAGAAACAGATCCAGTCTTCCGCCGGCGGCTCGCCCAACAACCCGTCGAATCCACCGCTGTCGGGGTTTGCATTCCAGATCCGCGTATCCGGCTCGTCCATGCTGCTCGCAACGGTCACCACAGGAGCGGACGGGAAGGCTTTTGCCAACGTACCTGCAGGATCGTACGACGTTATCGAGACCGACGCCCAGGGACTGACCGATTTCACGATGCTCGCGGCCGGCGTCGTGGTCACCGACGGGAATGACACCGGGATCGGGTGGATCAATCGACAGGCGCTGCAGGTGTCCGGGACGCTGACGCTGGTGAAGACGGTGCAGGGGAAGGACGGCGGCGCGGCGGTTCCGCCCTTCACGCTCGCGGGCTACGCCTTCGACGTCCGACAGACAGGAACGGCCACGGTGGTCGCGCAGCTTGTGACCGACGCAACGGGCAAGGCGGAGGTCATGTTGCCGGCGGGGAGCTATGACGTCGTCGAAACCGATGCGCAACTGCTGATCGATGTCACCGGCCCGTCCGGCATGGGCAACGACATCCCGATCATGGCCAGCCAGGACACACCCCTCAACTGGATCAACAAGCAGCAACACCTGGTCGGGATGCTCAGGTCCCCGAATCAGCATGCCATCATCCGGAGGACCATAGCGCCGTTCGACGTGGTTCTGTTCCCGCCCCTGCAGGGTTCGATCCCGCCGTTGTTCGGCGGGGCGATGGGCAACGGCAACCTGCTCACCATCGATTTCATCCCTGCAGGTCCCGACAACGTCCTCGTCGCGGAGCGCAATCCGGTTACGGGCGCGATCATCCGCACGTTCACCGAAGACGTGCGAACGATGGGATCTGACCCCTGCTATCAACTGGCCTGTCTCGCCACGCTCCAGACGCCAACGCTGGAACTCGAAGTGTGGCGGCTCGATCCGTTCACGTCGACCTGGACCATGGTCGCGCCGGGGCGCGATGCCACAGTGGTGAACGGCCCCAACGGCGAGACGCAGATCTACTTTGACAACTCGAGCGGCGCGATGATGAAACGCGAGCCGGGGATCTTCCCCGGTCCGTCCGGTGGAGTCGCGGCCGCTGTCGGTCCGGTGACGTTCTCCGGCCTGCCGGGAGGCTTCAACTACTACGAACCCAGCGTGTGCCCCGGAAACGGGACGATCCTGTTGCGGCGGACGCCAGTGTCGATGGGGAACATCAGCGACATCGTTGCTTTCGACCTCGACCTCCAGGCTGCGATGCTGACGAATCAGCGCGTGCTGACCACTGACGGCGGCAGCGCGTTCCCCGTGTGTCTCGACGATTCCGGCATGCTCCCCGAGTACTTCTTCAATCGCGTCATTGCGTTAATGGGCAGTGTCTGGAAGAGCGAGGCCAATGGCACGCAGGTGAGCCTCGGGGACCCCGCCGAGTACAGGCCGTTCCGATGGCGTTAGGTCGGCGGAGCCCGGCGGGCGAGACCGACGTACGAGGTGTAGCGCGTCTTGCTGGCGCCCCGGGAGCCGCCGTCGAAGGCGCTCAACCGGGCGGCACTGCAGCAGAATCGCGCGGTGCCGCATCCATCTGCTCGATCCCCGCCAGCACCCGGGACAGCGCAGCCGCGACAAAGGCCATTGGGTCGGCGAGCGTGGTGGGCGTGCTCCGGAACGCGCGCGACTGATACGCACCCGCGGCTCCCGCGTCGCGTACGGTGATGGTCCAGGCGACCGAGTCCTGCCCCGCGAAATTGAAGCTCGCCGCGATGGACACCATGAGGTCGGCGCGCAGCACGGTGAGGACGGTTTCACGGTTGCGCGAGCGCGCCAGAATCCCGAGCGTCGAGTCCCGCGGTACCTGTACGAACCGCGGCAGGGAGCGAATCGCGACGCGCAGAACATCCATGACGACCGAGCCGGCTTCCTGCACCTCCAGGTTCTCGTGTGGCGGGTGATTCCAGATGATGATCCGCCTCGGAGGTCCCATGTTGCGCGCCCGCTCTTCGAAGGCGCGCACCTCCGGGTCAACCACGCCGGCTCGTGGCGCAAGATCCATGCTGGTCAGGCGGCGCACGGCATAAGCAGCGAGTGAGTCGATCGCGATGCCGATGCTGTCCCTGGGAAGCCGCCGCGAAACCTGGTTCGACGCATATCCGCTGTGGGCGGTGAAGTCGCGCAAGCGAATCTCACCTGCGAAGGCGCTGTCCCGTCGAAGGGTCGCCCGGGGGTACACGCCGACGTCGTAGCCGCCGTCGGTCGCCAGCGAATCGAGCGCGCCCTGGCCGCTCGCGCCGCTCTCGGCCGTCGTGGCCTGGTACCGTTCCGCGTCGAGAAGTCGCGCCACGCGAGCGGCCAGCGCCCGGCTCACGGAATCCGACAGCGTAACGATGAGCGCCTTCCGGCGGGGTCCGAGGTTGGCTCGCCGTTCGTTGAGTCCGGCTCGAGAAACCGAGTTGGGCGAGGGGGGGCGAATCACGGGATCCGTCGGCGCCTGCGTCCGGAGCAGCTGGACGAGGTTCGCGAGGGAATCAACGGCCGACCGCGGGGGTGCGGCGTCAGACCTGCGCGAGATGCCGCCGACCGCCGGAGGTGCGGATGCTCCTTCCCGGCCGGTGGACCCGGCATCCGGTAGAGTCCGTGACGGCGGTGCGTTGACGCCCGTCGATGACAGAGCCCGGGGCGTGCTGTCTGGCGACGCACTGTCTGCAGGAGTGGGCGTAGGCACGGGCGTCGAAGGACGCGCCACCGTCCTGCCGGTATCCCCGGGAGCATTGCCCCAGGTCCGCAAGACGATCGCGGCGATCCACACGAGCGCGAGCACACCCAGCGCAACAGCCGGCACCCATCTGCGCGCGCCCTGTCGCTCTCGATCGTGCGGCTGGTAGTCGCCCGACGGCACGACGATCGCTTCCAGTTCCGTCCGAACCGCCTGCGCGTTGGCGGGTCGGTCGCGGGGATCCTTCGCCAGGCACTGCATGAGAAGGCGCGCCAGGCCGGACGGCACATCGGGGCGAAGCGGCTCCAGCGGTGCCGGATGTCGGGTCAGTTGCGCCGCGAGGGTTGCCTGCGGTGAAGGTTCCGCAAACGCCGGCGCCCCCGTGAGCAACTCGTAGCCCAGGAGTCCAAGCGCATGGATGTCGACGCGATGATCTGCCGCCGGATCGCCGGCAAGCTGCTCGGGCGCCATGTACTGGGGCGTTCCGATGGCCATGCCGCTCGTGGTCATCCCAACGGCGGGCAGCGCCGCGGAGAGTGCCTTCGCGACGCCGAAGTCCGCCACGACCGCGTGGACGCCGCTTCGCAATACGTTGGCCGGCTTCACGTCGCGATGAATCACGCCACGCTCGTGGGCGTGCGCGAGCGCGTCCGCCACATCGTGCAGAATGCCCATCACTTCGCGAGGGCTGAACTTCGACCCCCTGGCCAGCGCATGCTTGAGCGACTCGCCCTCGATGAAGGGCATCGTGTAATACAGGATGCCTTCCGTATCTCCCGCCGAGAGCAGGGGGACGATGTGAGGGTGCTGGAGTTGCGCCGCAAGCTGGATCTCACGACGAAACCGCTCGCGGTTGACGCCGGCGGCAAGGTCGGGCGGGAGCACCTTGATCACGACACGTCGGTTGAGCGCTCGTTCCGTGGCGACAAACACGCGGCTCATCCCACCGCCACTCAATTCGCTATTGATGTCGTACGCCGACTCCAGCGCCGCTTGCAACGCAGCGACCAGGGGGTCGTGTGGTAACGTCATCCTCGGCGAAACGACGCGAGCGCGTTGTAACGAAGTGCCACTGGGTTGCCTGTGCTTGCGGGTCCGATGCCCATGGGTGTAGCGAGAACGAAGTAACGCTGGGCGCCATCCGGAAGTGAGACACTACCTGCGGCGCAGGGGTGTCGCAAGGCGACGGCTCACGCTGCCAGCGCGACGTGCCCTCGACTGCCGTGCGAACCCGGCCCGGCAGGGGAGTCCGACACGCTGCTGCCCGACCGGTAGTGGAGCTTTCGGTTGGGGTGACGTGCGGGGGATGGGAATCGAGTCGGCCTGAGTGGGTGAGTGCTGGATGCTCGATCTGCTTCCTGGTCCTGGAGCTGGTGCTGAGCCAAACCCCGGCGCCAGCACGTGTCACCCAGTTCCAGCCCCAGTTCTGAGCACTCAGCGATCTGGCCTGAGTGGTACGTGGATGCGTCAGTCTCCATCACGCGCTCCGAGTTTCAGGATGGACACTAGCGCGTTCGGCCGAAGCGATCATGTCCGAGCATCGTATAGAACAGGCCTAACGTTCCGCGGACCTGGGCACGGTTGCCGGCTCCGGGGAAGAACGAGTCGCGTCGCGACAGCACATAGCGAACCGCGACCGCCCGCTGGCCGTGCAGTCGCAGGGCGAAGGCCGCATCGAGTCGGAAGATGTTGTCATGCCCACTCGTGCCGGCAATCCGGCTGACGAAGTACTCGCGCGCGGCGAGGTCCAGAGCCGCGCGGTCCCTGAAGATGATCCGGGACGCCAGCAGCGAGTGAGGCGCCACGCCATAGTGGTAGTCGGCTGTGTCCAGCCCGGCGAGCGTGCCGACCGCCGCGAACCCGGCGCCGGCGAGGGCCGTACCCTGGACCGCGATCGCACCCGGAGGGCGCCACTCGAAGGTCGTGCCAATCGACACGGCCGTGCTGGACACCCGAAACAGCTCTGGGGAGATGTAGTCGTAGTTCCCGTACAGGCCCCAGACACCGCGGTACGCGCTGCCCAGCTGCGCGCCGCGTCCGACGAGCAGTCCGCGTATTAACGCGCTCTCGAACCCGGCGGCCGTGGAGCCCGTTACCTGAAGCGCGAAGTAATCGAATGGGCGCCGCCACCGATAGTCGGTCTCCCCGCCAGGCAATCCGTACTCCATGGAGACGTCGATCACACCCTCGACAGGACGAAGCCGAACACCGCGCTCGCCCCGCCCCTGCGTTGTGGCCGTAGCTCCGACAGCGATCCGCCGGAAGTATGCCGCTTCCCGACTGGGAAAGACCGCATCGAAGCGCCGCCCGAAAACGCGCCGGTTGAATACCAGGGTGGGCGCGATCGCCGTCGTCAGCATGCGGCGCCCCAAACCGGCGTCGGACGGTTCGTTCTCCAGCAGCAGGCTGCCGATCCGGAACAACGCCTCGCCCAGAAACGACCCGGCAATACCGCTCGCTATCTGGTCGTTCCGAGACGGAGGCGTGACTTCGCCCGCAATCTCCCACAGTACGCTACCGGCAAACGTGTAGCCCATCGCGGCCCAGTAGTCCTGCCCCGATGCCCGCGCGAACCCGTGGTAAATGGAGCCCTGGTAGGGATGGCCGAACTGGTTGATCTCGAACGGGTCGTTCTCTATGACCCAGCTCGATCGGAGGTTCCTCCGCATCGACTCCAGGTTGGAACGGTACGGGTCACCCAGCGCGGCGCGATCGAACAGATTGAGCAGGACATCGAACCCGACGATCTCGAGCGCCGGGATGACATGGCTCCGCGCCGAGTCCGGACGCGCGATCTGACCGTGCGCCGCTGCAACTGGCAGGAGGAGGGTCAGAGCCAGTCCAAGCCTGCAACTCGTCACGGAGCGCTCCAGATCTGGTGCTGGTCGCCGTTTGGGTGAGACGGGTCGAACCATCACCACACTACCCACTTGGGCACCAGTCTGGCTCAACCGTATCTCATCGTGGTATCCTCGCAGCATGCGACCGGAGTCGCGCGTCATGGCACGGTGGCGCGGCCACAACGTGGCGGAGAAGCGGCTACGGACGGCCCGACCGTTACCGCCTGGTCGGAATCGGAGGAGCTGCGCCGGTCGGCCTTGGACGGTGAAGCGTCCCCGGCGTTGAGAAGCGGCCCGGAGTGAATCCGCCGTCCTTTTCCACACCACAACGGGAACAGGCGCACTCACTTTGCGTCTAATACGGGTGCCTCGCGTTCAACTGTGGAGTCTCGTTTGCCTTGCGGTTGGGATTGCCTGCATGCCGGTAAACTCGGTGCGTTGGGCGCTCGAGCCGTTGCCCGATGGGGCCGTTTGTGTCGTGCCGATCGACGAGGGTCCACGAAGAGTCGACGTGACCGAGCAGAGCCGGCGGGCCTGCGTGGCGATGGCTCAGATCATCGAGCCTGAACCACCGCGCATTTCCACCGAAGCACTCGAAGCCGGGCCGCCGAGCGAACGCTCGTTCCGTTCGGACGAGCACGTGTCGTGCCGGTTCGTCCCTCGTGACGGGGGGCAGGGTGGCAGCCTCAAGTTTCGCTGCATGCGCACCAATGCCGCGAACGAGCTCTACGACGACGACGGTGACCTGGTTCGTGAGGCCGTCGCGTTCGACGACAACGGCGAACTCCGGGACGACGATGGCCAACCCGTTTTGAAGGAGAGCGGGAAACCGCGCAAGGGCGATGAGCTCCGAATCAAGTACTTCGTGGGCTCCGAGCCTGAAGCGCGATACCGGGAGATGTTCACCGAGACGGTCGTCAGTCACCTCTTCTGGGCGCTCGGCATCCCAGTGGACCGAGTTTACATGCCGGCAAGCGTTAGTTGTTTCGGATGCGGGCCCGATCCGTTCGGCCAGTTGACGTCAGATTCAACGAGGGAATCGCACGTCTTCCGGTTCGCATCGGTAGAGCGTCGCTACGACGGAAAGCGGATCAACGTCGATCGACGGAGAGGCTGGCTGGGTCTTGGTGGGGGTTACGGCCACGGTTTCGCCTTCGGAGAACTCGAAGGGCTCGCTGCGTCAGGAACCACCGAGCGCAGAATCGCCACCGAGGTACTCGTGACGGCACTCAACATCGTTGCGTACAACAGTCCCAGCTCGTACCAGAACGAGCTGGTCTGCCGCAGGGACAAATGGGACAAGGTCACCGGCTTGTGCGAAGAGAGCGTGGCGTACGTGCAGGATGTGGGTGGAACGCTCGGCGGAGAGAAAGCCCGGACGCTCAGAGGCGTTCCTGACTCCGAAATGAAAGACCATCCCCGCGGCGACTGGCCGACGTTTTCGCAGGAGCGCGTGTTCCGTGACGCAGGCCGCTGCAGTTTGTTCTACGAGATCGCCGGCGTGGAAGAGCTTTCGGAGTCCGGCCGTCTGGCGCTGGACCGCCGGATACGGGGCCGGGTCGGCATGCCGGAGCTGCTCCGCATCTTCGAGAAGGCCAGCATCCACCGGATGGACTCGCGGGTGACGCGGCTCGCGTCGGCGCGAACGGGATTGCCGCCTGGGGCAGAGCTCGACAGGCACGTGCGGCTGATGTGGGCGGAGGCGGTCAACGACCGCTTCAATGAAATCCTGCAGGCACGGTGCCCTCAATGACGCCTGAGTATCGCGGGCGACGATAGCGCCTGACGTGAGCCATCGCATCTCCGCGTGCGCACCGGGACGACTGTGCGCGTGGCCAACGAGGGCGGCCGCGCCCACACGTTCACGCCGGTCGCCGTGTTTGGAGGCGGCCGGGTCCCACCGCTCAACGTCGGGCTCATCATGGCGTGCGAGTGCGCACCGAGCGCGGTGGATCCCTGGCTCGTCCTCCCGGGGGACGCGTCGACATTTCCAACCTGGCTCCTGGCTACCACACCTTCCACTGCTGCTTCCATCCCTGGACGCGTGCCCTGATCAGGGTTGAATGACGGGGTGCGCGGGCGCACCACGCGCTCCGGTTGGCGTTCGCAACGGACCTGGTTTTCGCGTCCAGGTCGACGTTCAACCAGGCTCTCGAGAAGCACACAGCCGGACGCCGTCGGACCTCAAGGTCTTCGATAGCAGTGCAATCAGGTCGGGTACCACGGGTCGTGGGACAACAGCTACGAGAGTGCGGGGTTCACCCTTAATCCCGGAGAGACGTAACGGATCCGGATCCGCCGCT
>Ga0214471_10004168_pt1 | contig 11162 bp, 12 predicted proteins | sample RVTome_5_FD_207665 | JGI IMG/M metagenome (GOLD analysis project Ga0214471, IMG submission 207665) | Soil microbial communities from uranium-contaminated site in the Upper Colorado River Basin, Wyoming, United States - RVT142D155 | ecosystem: Environmental > Terrestrial > Soil > Contaminated >... | reverse complement strand
CGGCTGCGCGCGTACTTCTCGATGCGGGCCTTGGCGCGGCGGCGCAGGTAGGCGTCGGTCACCTCGCGGAGGGCGTCGCGGGCGTCGGCCGACCACTTCACCGGCACCCCCGGCATCGACTCCTCCTCCTCGATACCGCCTTCCTGGGTGGCGATCGCCTCCACCACCTCGCGCGAGACCTGCTGGAACTTGTCGGGCGCCGCCTGGCACACCGGGCACGTCACCACCGCGTGCGGCCCCTTGACGGTGTAGCCGCACACCGAGCAGATCGCGGTGACCGCCTGCGAGTCCCTTCGCAGCTGCGCCACCGCGAGGTCCTCGGCGAGGATCTGCATCTTCTCGGCCATGCGGCTCGGCATGAAGATGGCCATCGCCTCGTCGATCACCTTGTTGGTGATGACCGTGTGCCCCTGCTCGATCGCGTAGCGGAGCAGCGCCGTGCGGGCCACGCCCTTGACCTGGGGCGGCACCCGCTCCATCCGCGCCTCCGCTTCCTCGGTCCAGGAGATGATCTCCTCGGCCTTGACGTCGAGCGGCGGATAGAACTTGCCGCCGGTGAGGAGGACGTTGCACGGGGCCAGGCGCAGGAGGTTCTCGGTGTTGGAGCCGAGGTCGACCTCGTGCTCGTCGGAGTGGACGCCGACCCGGCCCAGGACGAGGAGCCAGGGCTGCTCCTTGCGGGCGAACGTGAGGATCTTCTCGAAACACTTGCCGTCGAGGAGCGTGATCGAGAGGTCGACGCCATCGTCGGCCGCCAGCTTGCGGGCGATCTCCAGGTGCGACTGGTAGATCTTAGCCAGGCCGGTATCGATGATCTCCTCGTGGAGCTGCTCCTGCTCCTTGAACCGGAAGATCTTCGACGCCTTCTCGTTCAGGACGCCCACGATCCCATTGAACATCGCGTAATGAAGATAGGGGTCGTAGACCGCGACCGCCTGGACCTGCCGACCGAGCGCCTTGCCGAGGGCCAGGCCGAGCTTCAAGCCGTGGAACGACTGCGGCGAGCCGTCGAGCCCGACCACGATGGCCCCCTGGGCGTCCCGCAGCGGGTCGTGGTTGCGTACGATGAGCGTGTCGCGGGTCACCTTGCGGACGAAGCGCTCGGTCACCGAGCCCAGATGGCTGTCCTTGACGGCGCCCATGCCCAGCGCGCCCATGACGACCAGGTCGTAGTCGGAGGCCGCGCAGTCCTCGATGAGGGCCTTGTAGTGCTTGCCGTCCATCATCTTCGGCGCAAACGCCAGCCCGGCGGCCTCCGCCCTGGCCCTCATGACGTCCAGGTAGGACTCGGAGATCAGCTGCAGGCCCATGGCGATCAGCGAGTCGTGGATCTTGCGCTGGCGCTCGAGCTCGGTCTCGTCCTTGTACTCCTCGGGCAGCGTGTATTCCATCTGCTTGAACCGGTAGTCGTGCAGCCGGGCGGCGTACACGTGACAACCCGTGAGCCTGGCCCCGAACGCGCGCCCCACCTCGACCGCGAGGTCGATGGCCCGGTTCGAGTAGTCCGAGTTGTCGACCGGAACGTAGATGTGCCTGTACATGCCGGAGGTCTCCTATTTGAGCTCGAAGTCGACCGTCGCCGTCGCCCGCGGCGCGACCGTCACGTCCCGGGTGATCGTGCGCGGCTCGTCGTGGAGCGGCCGCCCGTCCTTGTCCAGGCCCTTGGGCCGGAAGCCCTCGTGCCACATGGTGACCTTGTAGCTGCCGGGGGGGATGCCGTCGATGCGGAAGGCGCCGCGCTCGTCGGTGACCGCGTAGTAGGGGCTGTCGTGGACGATCATCCACGCCGTCATGTGCGGGTGGGCGTCGCACACCACCCGGATCACGCCGGGCCGGGTGAGCCGCTTCGTGATGTCGATCATCTGGTCGCGATTGGGCAGGGCGAGGTTGAAGACGGTCGGCTTGCCGAGGAAGCCGTGGGTGTTGTGCAGGATCGCGTCGGAGTTCTTCACGCGGGCGCGCTCGCCGGCCATGACTGCGGTGACGTGGGCGACGAACACGCACCGGGCGTTGTCGAGCACGGCCTCCCCCGCCGGCTTCTTGCCGCGGGCGACCCCCTCGAGCAGGATGACGCTGCCGCGCACGCCCCGGGCGGGACCGACCACGAGCGCCTCCGACTCCTTGGAATCGCCGCAGACGTCGCGGTTCTTGTTCACCGGCAGCGACGCCAGCTTCAGCGGGGTGCCGGCGAACTTGACGACGCCGGCCAGGATGCCGGGCTCCGGCACGGGGACGACCTCGTAGGCCGCCGCCGGCGCGGCCAGCGCCGCCGCCAGCACCAGCGCGCCGGCGAGCTTCAGGCCTGGCACGCCCTCACCCGTCCGGATTGAGCCCGTACTCCAGCCCCAGCCAGAGGCTGCGGCTGTAGCGGAAGAACCACAGCGGGAAGACGATCACGAAGGGGATCCACAGCGCCAGCTGCCAGCCGGTGTCCAGGCCGGCCAGCCCCCGCAACAGGAAGAAGCCGCCCACGGCGACCAGCACGGTGACGGCGTAGTTCACGTAGATGGCGCCCACCCAATAGCCCTGCGCGCGCTCGAACCTCAGGTCGCACACCGCGCACACCAGGTTCATGGTGAACCAGCCACGGAAGAGCGGAGCCCGGCCGCAGCGGGGGCAGCGCAGCGCCAGGGCGCGCCGCTCCGCGCGGATGACGCGCGCCAGCACCCCCTCCTCGTCCACCCCGCCTCCCCCGGTCCACGAGCGGCCGGTCGCTACGGCTTGGCCGGCGCGCTGGCGGCCGGCTTGACGTTCTGGGTCTTGTGGTCGACGTAGAGGCTGTCGGGAAGGATGACGAACACGAGCAAGGTGGCGATCGTCAGCGGGGTGATCGCGATGAGGCCGAGCGTCCGGGTCTCGAACTTCAGGTGCATGAAGTACATCGCCACCAGCGCCGCCTTGCCGACCGCCAGCCCGCACAGCAGCGTGCCGTTGACGAACTTGCCGAACGGCAGGAAGACGACGATCAGCTCCGCCACGGTGAGGATGGCCAGCATCCAGAAGATCGCCATGTAGTTCGGGTGCTTGTGCTCGCCCGCCATCGATCTCGCCCTCCTAGAGCAGGTACATGAAGGTGAAGACCATGATCCACACCAGGTCGACGAAGTGCCAATAGAGGCCGACGATCTCGACCACGTTGTAGCTGGCGGCCGGATCGGGTCGCCGGGAGACGACGCCGATGACGGACAGCAGGTAGATCACGCCGCCGGTCACGTGCATACCGTGGAAGCCAGTGATGATGAAGAACGTCGTCCCGAACAGGGTGGCCCCCTGGCCCTTCGCCAGCTCGAGCGCATGGCCGCTGATGCCGTTGATGTGCAGGCCGCTCTGGATCAGGTGCGTCCACTCATAGGCCTGGCATCCGACGAAGATGGCGCCCCCCAATGCGGTGAAGAACAGGAACATCTTGGCCTTCGCACGGTCGCCCCTGCCCAGCCACTCCAGCGCCTTGACCATGGTGACGCTGGAGCAGATGAGCAAGAACGTCATGGCCGCGGTGAGATTGATACCGAGGACGTCGTAGGGGTTCGGCCAGTCGGCGCTGGTGGCGCGCATACCCCCGTAGGCGGCCAGCAACACGCCGAAGCCGACGGCGTCGCCCGCGAGGAAGATCCACATGCCGAGCTTGCCCCAGCTCTCCGGGGTGAGTGGGGTCTCGGCCGGTTCCACCGCGTGCTGCGAGGTGGTGGCAGCCTGCGCTGTCATGTCGTCTCCTTGGAATGGTGGTGCGAACCCGAGGCGCCAGGCGCCGGAGGCGCCAGCGTTCGAAGGGACAGGGCCCGGCGCAGCCGGGCGACATCGAGGCGATACCCGGCGCTCCAGGCGAGAATGCCGCCGATCACGAGGGCCAGGACGAACGGCACCAGGATCAAGCCGATGTAGGCCACGTTGTAGGTGCGGTCGCCATAGGGCGAGGACACGCACGCCGCGCAGGCCGCCGCCAGCCGGGGCCGGAGCAACAGGAGCGCCGCCGTCACCGCCGCCGGCGCGCGCGTCATGCCAGGTACACCGCCACGTACAGGACCGGCCACAGCGCGACGACGAAGTGCCAGTAGATGGCGCACGCCCGCAGCGGGCCGGCGGGGCCCTCGAGGAAGCGCCCGCGCGCGGCCAGCGCCAGCGTCACGCCGAGCCACGCCAGCGCGCCGAGCACGTGGGCGGCGTGGGTGCCGATCAGCGTGTAGAACGTCGCGCCGTAGGCGCCCGACGAGAGCGTGAGACCGTACTGCAGCAGCTGCGCCCACTCGTAGCCCTGGACGGCGAGGAACAGCATCCCCAGCAGCGCGGCGAGGCCGAGCCCCCGCACCAGACGGGTCCCGTCGCCGCGCCGGCGCGCGCGCATCGCCGCGATCATGGCCGCGCTCGAGGCCAGCAGCACCAGCGTGTTGAGCCCGGTTATCAGAATTGGCAGCCGCGGCTGCAGGGGCGGCGGCCACATGGGCGCCGCCAGCCGCAGCACCAGGAAGGCCGAGACGAGGCCGGCGAAGAACATCACCTCGGCGCCCAGGAAGAACATCATCGCCAGCCGCACGTTGTCCAGCCGCGGACGCCGGGGCGCGGGGTCGCGGTCGTCATCGCCCCCGCCGCCGGTGGGCGGTGGCGGCGGCAGGATGCGGCCATTGGCGCGCCGGGCGACTGGCGGCGCATCGAGCGTGACCGGGCTCACCAGCGGATCCCCACCAGGAGCGAGGCGATCACGAGCGCGGCCACGATGGCGAGGAGAATGCGCCGCAGCCGGCGGTTGCGCCCGTCGAGGTCGTCCATCACGTGGCTCATGCTTTGTCGAACGCCAGCAGCGCCAGCAGCGCGGGCAGGTAGAGCAGCGAGGCGAGCAGCACGCGCCGGGCGCGCAGCGCCGAGGGCGCCAGCGCCTGCTGGGCTCCCAGCGCCACGAAGGCGGCGCCGAGGACGAGCGCGCCCGCGAAGTACACGCCCCCGGCCAGCCCGATCAGCGTCGGCAGCAGGCTGACGGCCAGCAGGGCCAGGCTGCCGCTCAGGATCTGGCGCTCGGTGGCGCGTCCCTGGGCGTCGATCACCGGCAGGAGCCGCACGCCGGCCCGCGCATAGTCGTCCTGGTAGAGGCGGGCGATGGCCAGCGTGTGGGGCAGTTGCCAGAGAAACAGGATCCCGAACAGCACCCAGGCGCCGACGCCGATGTCCTCGCGGGCCGCGGCCCAGCCGGTCACCGGCGGCAGCGCGCCGGGGACCGCGCCCACGAGCGTGCAGAGCGAGGTGCGCAGCTTCAGCGGCGTGTAGGCGAAGACGTAGAGGGCGAACGTGGCGGCGGTGACGGCGGCGGCGAGCCAGCCCACGCCCAGCGCCAGCACGGCGAGGCCGCCGCCGGTCAGCGCGGCGCCAAACAGCAGCGCCTCCAGCGGCGCCAGCCGGCCGTCGGGCAGCGGGCGCGCGCGCGTGCGAGCCATGAGCGCGTCGACGTCGCGCTCCCAGTACTGGTTGAGGGCCAGCGTGCCGCCCGCCGCCAGCAAGGTGCCGACGAGCAGGGCGACGAGACGGCCGTATTCGGGCGGCCCCGCCAGGCCCACGTAGTAGCCCACGACCGTGGTGACGAGCACCATCACGACGACGCGCGGCTTGGTGAGCGCCAGCAGATCGGCGGCGACCCGGGCGCGCTCGCGGGGCAGCGCGGCGACCAGGACCTCGCCCGGGGGCCTCACCGCGCGACCCCGAGGGCACGGTGAGCGGTCCGCGCGGCCGGGGCCGGCCGCGGGCCGGCGACCACCCGCACGGCCAGCACCACGGCGGCGGCCAGGATCAGGCCGCCGGCCAGGCGATGGGCGACCGGCAGCGCCAGCATCGTCGCCTGCCCGCCCGGGATCCAGACGGCCGAGAAGCGCGCCAGGTAGCTGCCCGCGCCGAGCAGGAGCTGCACACCGAGCAGCGCGAGCAGCACGCGGGCGGCCGGGGCGGCCACGACGTCGCCGGTTCGGCGCAGGCGCGCGGTGACGACCGGCAGCAGGACGAAGACGGCCACGGCGCCGGCCAGGTGGAGGTCGAGGCGGCCGGCGTGCGTGAGCAGCGCGCCGAAGACGATCTGTACATAGACGAGCGCGGCCGCGGCCAGCGTGAGGCCCCGGGTGGCGCCGTCCACGGGCGGCGCCGGGTCCGCCATCCGGGCCGAGGTCACCAGCGCGAGGGACACGACGAGCGCGAAGAACGCGTGGGCGAGGGGGCCGTGGACCATCGCCAGCGCGTCGGTGAGGAGGATCACGCGGAGGCCGCCGATCACGCCCTGGAGGACCACCGCCGCCACCGCCACCACGCCCAGCGCGCGCAGGCGCCCGCCGCGCCGCCACAGCGCCGCGGCCAGCGCCAGCGTGAGGGCGCCGACCAGCGCGCCGAGCAGGCGGTGACTGTGCTCGTAGAACACGCCGCCCGCCATCTGCGACCACGGGAACAGGAGCATGTTGTGGCCGAACGTCGTCGGCCAGTCGGGCACGGCCAGGGCGGCGCCCGTGTTGGTCACCAGCCCGCCGAACACGATCAGCACGCAGGTCGCGGCCGCCGTGAGCACGGCCAGGCGGTGCGCCAGCCTCACCGGTGCGTCCCCGTCAGTGCGCGCGGACGCGCGCCCCCGCCCGCGCCGGCGCCTGCGTCTGCGGCAGGAAATCGTCGGCGGCCTCGGGATCGCTGTACTCGTACGGTCCGCGGTAGACGGTGGGCAGCGTCGGGCCCCAGTTGAGATGGGGCGGCGGCGAGGGCGCCGTCCACTCCAGCGTGGTCGAGTTCCACGGGTTCAGCGGGGCCTTGCGGCCCGCGAACAGCGACCAGAAGAAGTTGACGACGAAGAAGAGCTGGGCGGCGCCCAGCAGGAGCGCGCCCCAGGTCATGAACACGTTCCAGTGCTGCTGGTGCTGGAGGAACTCGTACTGCATCGGGTTGTAGATGCGGCGCATCTGACCGCCGACCCCGATGATGTGCATCGGGAAGAAGGTCATGTTGAAGAAGATCAGCGTGCCCCAGAAGTGCAGGTGGCCGAGGGCGGGGTTCGTCATCCGGCCGAACATCTTGGGGAACCAGTAGTAGATGGCCGCGAAGGCGCCGAAGACCGAGCCGCCGAAGACCACGTAGTGGATGTGGGCGACGATGAAGTAGGTGTCCTGGATGTAGATGTCGACCGGCGTGCTGGCCATGAAGATGCCGCTGAGGCCGCCGATCACGAACATCGACACGAAGCCGAGCGCGAACAGCATCGGCACCTTGAACTGGATGCGCCCGCCCCACAGCGTGCCCAGCCAGTTGAACGTCTTGATGGCCGACGGCACCGCGATGATCATCGTGGAGACCATGAACGCCATGCCGAGTGACGGGTTCATGCCGCTCACGAACATGTGGTGGCCGTAGACGATCCAGGACAGGAAGGCGATGGCGATCATCGAGAACGCCATGGCGTGGTAACCGAAGATCGGCTTGCGCGCGAACACCGGCAGGATCTCGGAGGCGATGCCCATGGCGGGCAGGATCAGGATGTAGACCTCCGGATGGCCGAAGTACCAGAACAGGTGCTGCCAGAGCAGCGGCTCGCCGCCGCCCGAGGGGTGGAACCAGCTGGTGCCGAGGGTGCGGTCGAAGAGCAGCATGGCCACGCCCGAGGTGAGCACCGGCAGGGCCAGCAGCAACAGGATGGCGGTGATGAACAGCGACCAGACCACCAGCGGCATCCGGAACAGCGACATGCCGGGCGCGCGCATGTTGATGATGGTCGTGATGTAGTTGATGGAGCCCATCATCGACCCGATGCCCATGATGAACAGGCTGATGCACCAGAGGTTCTGGCCCCAGTTGACGCCGGTGTAGGCGGCCACCGACGACAGGGGCGCGTAGGAGGTCCAGCCGGCCGCCGCGTGGCCGCCCTCCACGAAGAAGCCGCCCAGCATGATGACGCCGGCGGTGGCCGTCACCCAGATGGACAGCATGTTCAGGAGCGGGAAGGCCATGTCGCGGGCGCCGATCATGAGCGGGATCAGGAAGTTGCCGAACGCGCCGGCCAGGATCGGCATGATCACGAAGAAGATCATGATGGTGGCGTGCATGGTGAACGCCATGTTGTAGGTCGACGGCTCCAGGATGCCGCCGGTCTCCGGCAGGAACACGCTCATGCCGGGGATCGCCGTCTCCGGCCACGCCAGCTGCCAGCGGACCAGGAGGGCGAGGATGCCGCCCAGGACCATCATGATGAGCCCCAGGAACAGGAACTGGCGGGCGATCATCTTGTGATCGGTCGAGAAGATGTAGGTGCGCACGAAGCCGAGGTCGTGGTGGTCGTGCGCGGTGTGGGCGTGAGCGGTCGCGGTGGGGGCGCTCATCGCTTGGCTGTTCCTCCCGTGGCGGCGGCCAGCGCCGCGTCCTTCGTCGGCTCCTGCGGGTCGGCGGCCGGGGCGGCCTCGGCCGTCAGGTTCTCGGCCGCCCACTTCTGGTAGTCGTCGGCGGTGTGCACGTAGATCCAGCCCCTCATGCCGGAATGGCCGAAGCCGCACAGCTCGGCGCACGGCAGCTCGTACTTGCCGGGCTTGGTCGCCTCGAACCACTGGGTGATCTCGCGGCCCGGCACCGCGTCCTGCTTCATGCGGAACTGGGGCACGAAGAAGCTGTGGATGACGTCCTGGGAGCGGAGGCGCACGTGGACCACCTTGTTGACAGGCACGTGCATCTCGTCGAGCAGCGTCTTGTCGTCGGCGGTGCCGAACTTGCCGTCGGGGCCCGGATAGGTGACCTGCCAGTTGAACTGCTTGGCGGTCACCTGGATCGCGAAGTCGCTGGGCGGCGGCGCCTGCATCTTGATCTTCGACCACGCCGGCACGCTGAGGAAGGTCAGGACCACCAGGATGAGCGACGGCACCACCGTCCACACGATCTCCAGCGTCGTGTTGCCGTGGGTGTAGCGCGCCCGGCGGCCGGGGCGGTCCCTGTACATCACCAGGAACGCCACCATCGTGACGAACACCAGGATGGCCGTGATCCCGGTGATCCCGTAGATGAGGTGGAACAGCCAGTCGATGTCCCGACCGTACGTCGAGACGTTCTCGGGCAACCACCAGTCAAGCATTCGGTCCCCCCGTTCCCGGTCGCCGGGTCGGCTACTTGCCCTTCATCTCGAAGCTGACCTTGGTCGTCTGCCCGGCCTTGACCTCGACGTCCTTCGTCTGCTTGCCGAGCGTCTCGTGCCACACCTCGACCGTGTGCTTGCCGGCCGGCACGTTCTCCACCTTGGCCACCCCGTTGCCGTCGGTGACCGCGGCCGGGCCCGGCACCACCGCCACCCAGCCCAGCATCCAGCTGTGCACGTCGCAGGTGAACTTGACGACCTCGGGCTTCTCGAGCTTCTCGGTCATCGTCTTCCTGAACTTCGGCTGGGCCTTGTTGATGGCCGGGTTCGCCGTCGAGTACGTGTGGATGTTGTGCAGGATGCCGTCGGAGTTCTTGATCTCGATCTCGCCCGGCTGCATGGTCACGACGTGGGGGACGAACTTGCACCCCTTCTGGTCGATCACGGCCTTGGTCTTGGTGGCGCCCTTGGCGCCCGGCACCGACACCACCGCGTTGGCCAGCCCCTTGTTGCCGCCGACCACGACCTTCTCGATCACCGCCTCGGTGCCGCACTGCTCGGGGTCCTTGTTGATCTTGAGCTTCTCGATGACGGGCGCGCCGTTGTACTTCACCTCGGCCTCGATGGTGCCGCCGCCCTGCGCGCCGGCCGCGCTCACGAACCATATCGCCGCGCCCAGTCCGAGCGCGATCGCGGTGCTTGCCGTCAATGCTGTCCGCATCACCCGTACCCCTCCTGCGTCAGTGTGTTGTCGCGCGTGTCTCGTCGATCGTCGGGAGCGTCATCGCGCGCGGTTGGCCGTGCGGACGACGAGGAACATGGCCGCCAGCGTGAGGAGTGCCACGACGGGAGGAATGATGAAACGCCGGTTCGACTGCGGCTCCTCCAGGCGCAGATAGTACCACGATGTCAGCGACATCTTCGTCCCGGTCTCCCCGGCGCCGCCGTCCCAGGCCTGGAACGCGACGGGGGTGAAGACCACCGGCCGGAACGTCGGCCGGCCCTCGCCCGTCGCCGCCAGCGGCCGCTTCATCACCAGGCGGTACCGGCCGTTGGCGAACACCGCCTTGCCGGCGGCCTCGCCCCCGGCCATCGGCGCCACCTTGCCCGGTCCGTTGGCGCTGGCCTCGACGACCCCCGTGCCCTGCTCCCACCGCAGCAGATACACGGCCTCGGAGCCGTCCCCCATCAAGAAGTAGGGACGCTCGGTCCCCCCGGCGATCTGCGGCGGGAACTGGAGCGAGATCGCGTCGGGGAACGTCTTCTTGCCGTCGCCCTTGGACTCGGTGGGATCGTCCCAGGTGAGGTGGAAGGCCACCTCGGTGTCGTTGTAGGCGGCCCGGACCGTGACCACGTCGATGGCCGGGTTGAAGTTGCGCGGGTCGACGATCACCTGCCCCATGAGGGGGATGTACTGGGGCCCGAGCCTCGTCCAGAACTCCGCGGTGGGGTCGTCGGGGAGCGCATCGCCGGTGGCCGTCACCGTCAGCAGCGTCGCGTAGCGGGGCGGCTCCGGCCCCAGCGACACGATGTAGTTGGTCAGGTGCCAGACGTCCTCCGGCTTCTCGACGGCGTCGAGGAAGGCCGGCATCGGGGTGCCCAGCACACCGTTGGCGATGCGGGTGGCGATGGCGGTGCGGGAGGCGCCGCCGCGGAACGTCCACCGCTTGGCGAGGTTGGCGGGCGCGATCGGCTGCTCCCACTCGTCCTTCAGCTCGTCGCGCGAGGGACCGTCGCCGCGCCCCTCGTTGCCGTGGCACTTGTGGCACTCGATCGCCTCGAACATCTCCTTGCCACGGGCGATCGACTCCGCCGAGGACGCCACGTCCTTCGGCAGCTCCAGCTTCGCGGGCGCCTCCTTGAAGGCCTCCGCCGCAAACGTCTTGAGGTACGCCACCAGATTCCACCGGTCCCTCTCCGGAAGAACCGCCCACCCCGGCATCGAGGTCCCCGGCATCCCCTCGGTGATCATCCGGAACACATCCTGATCGCTCGGCGCCCTCCCCGCCGTCGTCCGCACCTTGTACAACCCCCTCGTAAAATCCCGCGGCCGCGGCATCAACAGCTCCGCCCCCCCCCCCAGCCCCACCCCCATGTA
>Ga0214471_10004165_pt1 | contig 11165 bp, 8 predicted proteins | sample RVTome_5_FD_207665 | JGI IMG/M metagenome (GOLD analysis project Ga0214471, IMG submission 207665) | Soil microbial communities from uranium-contaminated site in the Upper Colorado River Basin, Wyoming, United States - RVT142D155 | ecosystem: Environmental > Terrestrial > Soil > Contaminated >... | reverse complement strand
CACGACTATACCGGTGAGGTCTTTGTTTTTCTCAGGCTGAGGTTGTTGATGAAGTACTGGCTCGGACTCGACAATCGGCCCTCGCGGGCGCTACTACTCTACGCCGACGGCAGCCTCGCGGGCGGGGTCACCGCGCCACACCAGGACATTCATATGGAGCGGCCGCTGGCGCGGCTCGGATTGTTGTGCTCACACAGCTCAGACTGGCTGCGCGCTCGCAGCCCTCTCGAGTCCACCAGGTGAACCGGCAAGGGCCTGCTCCCGCGGCTTAGCTTTTTTCGCGGTGCTCGGTGACCAACTGCTCGATCCCGACCAGGTCGGTGGGGTAGCGGCCGGTGTAGCAGGAGTAGCAAAACTCGCTTTTGGTGTCGCTGACCGCCTTTTTTAGGCCTTCCTCGGAAAGATAGGCCAGCGAATCGGCTTCCGTGTATTGGCGGATTTCCTCGATTGAGTGATTGCAGGCGATCAACTCGTCGCGGTCGGGGGTGTCGACGCCGTAGTAGCAGGGCGAAATCGTCGGCGGACACGAGATGCGCAGATGCACTTCCTTAGCACCCGCCTGCCGCATCATGCGGACGATCTTGCGGCTGGTGGTGCCCCGCACCAGAGAATCATCGACCAGAATCACGCGCTTGCCGTCGATGATCTCGCGGACGGGATTGAGCTTCAGCTTGACGCCGAAGTCGCGGATCGACTGCTTGGGCTCGATGAAGGTGCGGCCCACGTAGTGGTTGCGGATGAGCGCCATCTCGAACGGCAGGCCGGATTCCGCGGCATAGCCGATGGCCGCCGGCACGCCGGAGTCGGGCACCGGCACGACGATGTCCGCGAAGGCTGGAGCTTCGCGGGCCAGCAGGCGGCCGAGCATTTCGCGGGATCGCTGCACCGAGCGGCCGAACACGATCGAGTCCGGGCGCGAGAAATACACGTGTTCAAACACACATTGCGCGCGGGGCAGTTCCGGCGCGAAACGCTCGCGCAGCAGGCCTTCTTCGCTGGCGATGATCAGCTCGCCGGGCTGCACATCGTCGACGTACTCCGCCCCGATCAGGTCGAAAGCACAGGTCTCGGACGCAAACACGTAGGCCGTGTTGCCACCGTCGTTCAGCTTGCCGAAGGCCAGCGGTCGGAAACCGTGCTGGTCGCGAGCTACGATGACGCGGTCTTTTCCCAGCATCACCAGCGAGTAGGCCCCTTCCAGGCGCAACAGCGACTCGCGCAGGGCATGTTTGAGCCGGGGCTCCCGCGAGCGCGCCAGCAGATGCAGGATCACCTCGGTATCGCTTGTGGCGTGGAAGATCGAGCCCGCCATCTCCAGCTCGCGGCGCACTTCGATCGCATTGGTGAGATTGCCGTTGTGCCCCACGGCAATGGGGCCCTTGTTGCACTCCACGTAAAAAGGCTGTGCGTTGAGCACGGCGCTCTGCCCCGAGGTCGAATAACGCGTATGGCCAATGGCCATCGACCCGGGAAGAGTCTTCAACACCGGCTCGGTGAAGATTTCGTTCACCTGGCCCATGGTTTTGTGACAGTAAAGCCGCGAGCCGTCGCTGGTGCAGATGCCGGCGCTCTCCTGGCCGCGGTGTTGCAAGGCGTAGAGGCCCAGGTAGGTCAGGTTGGCGGCTTCGGGGTGGCCGAAGATCGCGAAGACCCCACATTCGTCGTGAAATTTGTCTTCGAAGCCGTTCCGGCGATCGGCTTCAACACCCGCCTCCAGACCGCCGTCGCACAGATCGGCTGACTGGAAGGCCTCGCCGAGGAGGTCTTCTTCGGAAGGTTCGGTTGTCATTGCGGTTCCAGCATCTCCTCCAGCGCCTTGTCCCAGCGCTCGTACAAGTCCCTGATTTCGACGCGAAACAGCTCGGCACGGTTCAGATGAACCTCAAAGTGATCGGAGATCGTCGAGCCGATCACGCTGGCTTCGACTTGGTGGCGTTGCGCCACATCTCTTATTGTCTGCAACCCTTCGTCCGTTGTCGACAGCAAGACACGCGAGGGCGCTTCGTGGAACAAAACGTAGTGGGCGGGCAGGGGCGACTCGAGTTCCAGTCGAGCCCCGACGCCTGCCTGGTTAAACGAGCATTCCGCCACAGCCACAGCCAGCCCGCCATCACTGACATCATGGACCGATTCGGCGACACTCTGCCGGACAATTTCGCGAACGGCTTCCTGGACCCGCTTTTCGTAGTCCATGTCGAGCATCGGCGGTAGTCCCCAAACCTCGCCCACAACCACCTTGGCGTACTGGCTGCTGCCGAAGCGGCGCTGGAGCTGGGCGTCTGGACCCTGAGCGCCGGGCAGCAATCCGCCCAAAAGCACCAGCTTGCGCCCCGGCTGGCGGAAATCGATACCCACCGGCACGCCGCTGTGATCGAGCCGCCCGACCACGCCCACGACCGGGGTCGGATAGATCCCACGGCCGAGCGTTTCATTGTAGAGGCTTACATTGCCGCCCGTGATCGGCGCGTCAAAGTGGCGGCAGGCTTCTCCCATACCCTCAATCGAGGCAACGAGCTGGGCCATGATCTCGGGTTTTTCCGGGTTGCCGAAGTTGAGGCAGTTGGTGGCTCCGAGCGGCGCGGCTCCCACGGTCGCCAGATTGCGGCAACATTCCGCGACGGCCAGCTTCGCGCCTTCCTGCGGGTCTAGAGATGTGTAACGGCCGTTGCCGTCGAGCGACATCGCCAGCGACACACCGGCTTCTTTGACGCGAACCACGGCCGCGTCGGCGCCTGGGCCGAGGGTGGTGTTCGTCCGCACCATGTAGTCGTACTGCTCGTAAATCCAGCGTTTCGAGCAGAGGTCGGCGGAGGAAACCAGGCGGCGGAGCGCATCCGCCAGAGCCTGGCCGTCGGGGACGCCGAGACTCGGACCGTCGAGCGGCGCCGAGCGCAACGGGCGCGTCTGGGGCCGGTCGTAGAGCGGCGCGTCGTCGGTCAGCAGCGAGTTGGGAATCTCGGCGACGACTTGGCCGTGGTCCTTCACCCGCAGCAGCCCATTGCTCGTGACAACACCTATTTCGGCTGCGTCCAGTCCCCACTTCTTGAAAACCCGGAAAACTTCCTGCTCACGGCCGCGCTCGGCGACGAGCAGCATCCGCTCTTGCGACTCCGAAAGCATGATCTCGTAAGCGGTCATGCCCGTTTCGCGCTGCGGGACATGCCGCAGGTCGATCTCGATGCCGGCGCCGCCGCGGCTACCCATCTCGCAGGTCGAACAGGTCAGCCCGGCCGCACCCATGTCCTGGATGCCCTGGACGGCGCCGGTCTCCATGGCCTCGAGACACGCCTCGAGGAGCAGCTTTTCGAGGAACGGGTCGCCGACCTGGACGTTGGGGCGTTTTTCCTCCGAATCTTCGTCGAACTCGGCCGAGGCCATCGAGGCGCCGTGGATGCCGTCACGGCCGGTCTTCGCTCCGACATAGATGACCGGGTTACCCACGCCCGAGGCTTTGCCGAAAAAGATGCGGTTTTTGGGGAACACTCCGAGCGCGAAGGCGTTCACCAACGGATTGGCGCTGTAGCCCGGCTCAAAAACGCATTCGCCGCCGACGGTGGGCACGCCGAAGCAGTTGCCGTAGTGGGCGATGCCGCCGACCACACCCTGAAGAATGTGGCGGTTGCGAACGCCGCTTGGCGTGTCGTCGAGCGGCCCGAAGCGCAGCGAATCCATCACGGCGATCGGCCGCGCGCCCATCGTGAAAATGTCGCGCAGAATGCCGCCGACCCCGGTCGCCGCGCCCTGGAACGGCTCGACGAAGCTCGGGTGGTTGTGCGACTCGATCTTGAAAGCGGCCGCGTAGCCGCCGCCGATATCGACGATGCCGGCGTTTTCACCGGGGCCGACCAGGATGTCTTTGCCTTGAGTGGGGAGTCTTTTCAGGTGCCGCCGCGAACTTTTGTAGGAGCAGTGCTCGCTCCACATCACGCTGATGATGCCCAACTCGGTGATGTTCGGCTCGCGGCCGAGCTTCGAAACGATGCGGTCGTATTCCTCGTCCGTCAGCCCGTGTTGTTCAACGACGTCGGCGGTGATAGTAGTCATGCCGTTAACGGGTCGAGATCAGCGACGCAACCATCGATCGAAAGAGGACCAAGCCGTCGGTCGAGCCCATGGCGGGGTCGGCGGCGCGTTCGGGATGAGGCATCATTCCCAGCACGTTTCTCCCCTCGCTCAGCACGCCGGCGATCTGTCGCAAAGAGCCGTTGGGGTTGGCTTCGTCGGAAAGCTCGCCCGCGGGCGTGGTGTACCGGAAGGCGACGCGGTTCTCGCGCTCGAGGCGGTCGAGAGTCTCGTCGTCGGCGTAGTAACAACCCTCGCCGTGCGCGATTGGCATCGCCAGGACCTGCCCTTTTTCGCAAGAGTTGGTGAAGGGCGAATCCGTGGTCTCGACGCGCAGGTGGACCGTGCGGCAGATAAACCGCAGGCTGCGGTTGCGGACGAGCACTCCCGGCAGCAGGCGCGCTTCGACCAGCATCTGAAAGCCGTTGCAGATGCCGAACACCAGCCCGCCGCTGTCGGCGAAACGCCGCACGGCCTTCATCACAGGCGAGAACCGTGCAATCGCTCCGGCGCGCAGATAGTCGCCGTAGGAAAACCCACCCGGCAGAACGATGGCGTCCGCACCGCCCAGGTCTGCCGATTCATGCCAGATGGGAAAGGATTGCTGCTCGAGATTGTGCTCGAGCGCGTAGAGAGCGTCGTGATCGCAGTTCGAGCCGGGAAAGATGACGACGCCGAACTTCATGCGGGGGAAGAAATCTTAGTTTAGCATTTCGCCCGCGTTTCGAAACGAGAATCCGGGCCCGGGTCAAGTGGGCGCCGGCCCTCGTGCCGGTCCCGCCGGGCAACATGCCTGCGCCACGTTCGAACTGGGCCATGCATTCTGCCTTGCCTCGTGGACTGAAGTGGGGCACGCGTTCTGCCTGCCTTAGTTAGGTCGGCGTAAACGCCGACGCTCCCGGCCATAGGCCCGCGCACGTCCCGAATTGCATGATGGCAAGCCTGCTCCACGAAGCCGGTCTTTGGGTGTAATCTAGTTCTCTATGCCGCGCCCCAGTGCTCCGGCCATCGACGTGAAACCGCCATTTTCTATCGTCCGACTCAGCCACGCCATTGCTGAGCAGATGAGATCCCCGATCGAGATCGTCCACACCCTTCTGGCCCGCATCGAGGAACGCGATGGGCGCCTCCAAGCCTGGGCTCGTGTTGAGCGGGAACAGGCCGAGCAGGCGGCAGTGGCTGCCGAAGGCGAGATCGCCGCCGGGAGACGACGCAGCCCGCTTCACGGCGTCCCCTTCGGGATCAAAGACATCTTCGACACAGCCGGGATAACAACGAGCTGGGGCTCGCCGCTTTACGCCGGCCGCGTTCCCGATGCGGACGCGGCGCTGGTCGCCCGACTGAAAGAGGCCGGGGCGATCGTGCTGGGTAAAACCCACACGACCGGGTTCGCCTATTTCGACCCGGCGCCGACCCGCAATCCGCATCATTTGGAACATACACCGGGCGGTTCCTCGAGCGGCTCGGCCGCTGCGGTGGCCGACGGCATGGTTCCCTTCGCGCTGGGGAGCCAGACGCTCGGATCGGTGCTGCGCCCGGCCAGCTTCTGCGGTGTGGTCGGGCTGAAACCGACCTTTGGCGCATTGCCCGCCGACGGCATGCTGCCTTTTGCCCCGACACTCGACCACGCTGGGCTGTTCACGCGAACGGTCGAAGAGATGGCCTGGTTGTGGGCAGTGATCACGGGCAGCGACCCAATAAAGGCCGCCGCGAACCGCCGGCTGGCACGCCCGCGGTGGCCGATCGAGGGCGAACTGGAACCTGAGATGGCCGCCGGGCTCGATCTGGCCCTTGCCCGCCTCGCCCAAGCCGGCTTCGAGATTGACGAACTCAGCCTGCCCGAGAGTTTTCAGCGCCTTCCCGGGGCAACCCTGATCGTATTCCGCTACGAGGGGGCACAGACCCACAAAGATCGCTTTGAGCGACACGGTTCGAAGATCGGGGAGAAGCTGGCGGTGTTGGTCGAGTCAGGTCTCCGCATCGACCGGAGGCGCTACGAAGAGGCGCTGGCCCTGCTCGCCCAGGCGCGGCGCGACTATGCGGAGTTGATTCAAGAACATCCCCTGTGGATCACGCCGTCCGCCCTCGGACCAGCCCCCAAGGGGCTCGCCTCGACCGGAGATCCGCGGGCCAACGCTCCCTTCACGGCGCTGGGAGTCCCAGCGATTTCGCTCCCCTTTGGACGCGCCCCTTCGGGCCTGCCTCTGGGAATGCAGCTCGCCGCCGCTCATGGGCGCGAGTGCGCGTTGCTGGCGGCAGCCCTCGTATGCGAAAAGTCCCTCTGATGGGGTGAACCAGCAAGCCGACGAGTGAGTCGCCAGAGGCCCTGCGGCTAGTGGCAGGGATCGTGGCAAACCTTGTGTTAGCCTGGGCGGAATTGGGTTTGAGTGTCTAAACGATGCGTATTCTGATCGCCGGTGGCGGCCAAGTCGCGGCTCTCATCGCAAGACGCCTGATTCGAGAGGGCAACGAAGTCACGCTGGTCGAAAAAGACGAACAGCGCTGCGCCCAGCTCGAAGAGAACCTGGACGCCAAGGTGGTCCGGGGAAGCGCGGTCAGCGTCCGAACCATGCGCAACGCGGGCCTGCAGGAGGCCGAGATGCTGATCGCCGTCACCAACTCGGATGAGAGCAACATCCTGGCCTGTCTGGTGGCGCAGGTTGAGTCCAACGCAAAAGTGAAGGTAGCGCGAATCCGCAGCCACGAGGTCGACCACTGGCGCCGCATGGCCCGTGAAGCCGGGCTGCGCATCGATCTGATCATCCACCCCGAAACCGACATCATGGACCGCATCATGCGCGTGGTCCACCTGCCGGGCGTCTCGGACATCCTGGACTTCGCGGGCGGCGAGGTCAAGCTGTTTGGCATGAACGTCGAGCTGGACAGTTGGTTCGCGGGCAAAACGCTGGAGGAACTTGACGCCGCCGGGCCTCCCGAGAATTCCCTCATCGCGATGATCTTTCGGGGCCAGCAGGTGATCATCCCCCACGGCGCCGAGCACCTGCGTCCCGGCGACCACATTTACGTGATGGGGACGCGGCGCAACCTCGATGACGTGCTGGAGTTCATGGGGCTGCAAAAGCCGAAGCCGCTGGAACGCGTCCTGATCGTCGGCGGCAAGCAGATCGGCATCGCCGTCGCGGAAGCGCTGGAACAGCAGGGCGTCAGCGTCAAGCTGGTCGAGCGGGATGTGGCCCGCTGCGAAAAGATTGCCACGATTCTGAACCGGACGATCGTGGTGCACGGCGACGGCACCGACCAGGCAACTCTGGAGGAAGCCAACATCGGGGACGTGGACGCCTTTCTGGCACTGACCAACGACGATGAAGACAACATCATCGCTTCACTGCTGGCCCGCCGGCTGGGAGCACGAAAGGTGGTGGCGCTGATCAATCGGCTCAACTACCTGCCGATGGTGCAACGCCTGGGGATCAACACAACGGTCAGCCCGCGGCTGGTGGCCGTGGACCGGATTCTGCAATTTGTCCGCAAGGGGCTGGTCCTCTCGGTGACAACTTTCCGGGAAGAGGAAGCCGAGGCGATCGAACTGATCGCCGCGGCTGGATCGAAATACGTCGGCAAGAAACTGCGGGAACTGCGGTTTCCGCGCGGCGCCATCGTGGGCGCGATTGCCAAGCCCAACGGCGACGTCATCGTGCCGCGGGGCGACAAAACCATCGAGCCCAACGATCGGGTGATCTTCTTCACTCTGGAAAGCGTCGTGCCGCAACTGGAGTCGGCGTTCCTGGTCGACACGAAAAAGGGAGCCTGAGTGATCGACCCCCGCGCGATCGCCTACGTGTTGGCTCAGTTTCTGGTGGCCTTGGCCGGCACGATGCTGATCCCCCTGCTGTATGGAGCGCTGACGGACGGCCGCGACCTGGGGGCGTTGGCCGGCGGCGCGCTGGTGACCGCGTTGGCCGGCGTTTTGGTGTTCGTGACGACTCCGCGCCCGACCCGAGATCTCAGCCAGCGCGAAGGACTGCTGATGGTGGTGGCGGTGTGGGGCTGCGTCGGTTTCTTCGGCTGCCTGCCCTTTTATTTCTCCCCATACTTCAACGGCCTAACGGACGCGTTCTTTGAGGCGGCTTCCGGTTTTACAACAACCGGCGCAACAGTCCTTTCCAACGTCGAAGTGCTGTCTCAGCCGCTGCAATTCTGGCGCTGCTTTAGCCACTGGCTCGGCGGCATGGGTATCGTCCTGCTGGGGCTGGCGATTCTGCCGCTGGTGGGCCACGGCGGCATGCATCTCTATCGGGCCGAGTTTTCCGGCGCGAAGTCGGAGCGGCTGCGGCCCCGGATTGCGGAAACCGCCCTGTCGCTGTGGAAGGTCTACTTCGCCCTGTCGCTGGCCCAATTCGTCGCGTTGCGGCTGGCGGGGATGAACAGCTTTGAAGCGCTGTGCCACACCTTCTCCACGTTGGGGACCGGGGGTTTCTCGACTCGCACGGCCAGCGTGGCCGGCTTCCAGAGCCCGTTGATTGAGTACATCCTCATCGTCTTCATGGTGCTGGCCGGCATCAGCTTCGTTCAGCACTACCGGTTCTGGGTGGAAAGGCGGCCGGGTAAGCTGTTTTCCGACGTGGAGGTCCGCAGCTATCTCATACTCACGCTAGTGGCCGCCGTGACCATCGGCGTGATTCTGCTGTGGCAAGGGGATGTGACGACGGAAGCCGCCTTCCGTGATGCCTTATTTCAAGTCGTGTCCATCGTCACGACCACCGGCTTTGTGACGGCTGATTTCGAAATCTGGCATCCGCTGCCGCAGCTCCTGCTTTTGGCGTTGATGTTCGTGGGCGGTTGCACCGGATCGACGGCCGGCGGCATGAAGGTCTCGCGGATCGTTCTGCTGGCGCGCGTCGTCGATCGCGAGTTCAAGCGCATGGTCGAGCGCCACGGGGTCTTCGCGGTGCGTCTCGGCGGCGATGTGATCCCAGAGACGACGGTGCAGAGCTTGCTCAACCTCGTTTACCTGGCTTTCCTCGTGAACTTCATCTCCTGCCTGCTGCTGGCGGCCGTGGGTGTGGATGTGTTGACGTCGATCGCCGCCGTGGCGGCCACGATGTTCAACGTCGGGCCCGGTTTGGGTGGGGTCGGCCCGCTGGACAACTACGGACACCTGCCGGCGTTGGCGAAATGGGTGCTGGCGGGGGACATGATCGCGGGGCGGCTCGAGTTTTACACCGTGCTGGTGATTCTGACGCCGGCGTTTTGGCGGAAGTAGACAGACAATCGTGTCTGTCCGACCGGTCAGGACCGGCACTGGCGCCGGTCCTTCGCCGCGAAGCAGCGAGGGAACGTGGTGGCCGGCACGGTGCCAAGAGGACAGTCACCGTCTTTCGCGCCCTCCATCGAATCGGCATCGGCAGGCGTCCCGCCGGCGCGAAAAACGGTCCCCATCCGGCGGTCGCGATCGTGCACAGACAGGATTGTCTGTGCTACGGCTGGCGCAGGCGCTCCAGCAGGGCGATCGCTTCCTTGATATCCGCCCGCTGCGCCTCGCCTACTATTTCGCGCTCGATGGTCAGCGGTCCGTTGTAGCCAATCTGCTTCAGCTTAGCTACAAAGCGGTCCATGCCGACATCGCCTTTGCCCAACGGCGCTTCCGAGCCGAGCGTCCCCTTCGCTTTGGGCCAGGTTCCGTCTTTGCAGTGGACCGTTTCCACCCAGTCTTTGACCAGTTCGAGCGCCGGCAGCGGCTCGCCCGAGCCGTAGAGAATCATGTTGGCGGGGTCGAAGTTCACGCGCAGGTTTGGCCGGTCGACGTCCTCGATGAACTCCTTGAGGACGGCCCCTGGCTCCTGGCCGGTCTCGAGCGCGAAGGTCTGGCCGTTCTTGGCGCAATAATCGCAGACGCGGCGCACCATGTCGCGCACGGCGACGTAATCCGGGTCGGAAGTGTCTTCGGGGACATAGCCGATGTGGGTGGCCAGTCCGGAAACGCCGATCGCCTTGGCGAAGTCGCTGGACTCATAAGTACGCTTCTCGCGCTCCTGGCGGGTGGCCGGCGGCATGAACCCAACCGTCTTTTGCACCGTCTCGACATCGGCGTAGCTCTCGCCCTTGTAGGCCGGGAATACGGTGACGACGGTCAGGTTGTGCTCGGCGATGGCTTCCTTCCACGCCTCTTGCGCGGCCGGGCCGAGGTCGGCCGTGCCATGGAGTCCAAGCTGTCCGCAGCTCACCCCAAGCGATTTCACCGAGCTGACGATCTGGTCGGGCGAGGCCTCGACGCCAAGCTCGCCGCCGGTCCAGAACATCACACCGACCTGCAAGGGTTGTAGTTGAGCCATGAGTCCTCCTTACTTGATTCAAGTGAGGACCGGTACTCGTGCCGGTCCTGCCACCCCGGGAGGGGTGGCCTTTGGGCAATTCCCCGACTACTCAAAACGCTTCTTCTCTCATCCCCGATTCGTCTAGCGCCCGCCACCGCGCGCTCGACCAGGGGTACTCTTGCGGATCTTTCACCAACCCTGCCTTCACCGGATTCCATTCGATGTAGCGAACGATCTTCCGAAATTCCGCCGGACTTCGCACCCAATGGTCGTACGACTCTCGTCTCCAGAACAATTCTCCGGTTCTGCCCAGAATTTCATTCGCCCGTCGCGCTGTTGAACCCTTGATGCTGCGGGTGATCCTCGCCAATTGGACTTTCGGCGAAAGCAACAGGTGTACGTGATTCGCCATCACGACGTATGCATGGAGAACGTACTGCTCCAGTTGTTCGTCTCCGCAGAAAAACGAGTCGACAACGATTTTCGCAATGCGAGGGTCCTTCAGCCAAAGCGGGCCCCGATCGACCCGGTCTAACGCGCGGTCCGCGAGGACAAAGTCTTTCCCGGCGTTCGGTGCGTCCGGGCGAACGAGCCACGAGTCAGGGCTGGATCCGTGTAATCTCCATGTCAGGAAGATTGCCGCTTCCCCAGGTTGCCAGGGAGGAAGCTTCCTCCTGTAATACGTCATCGTGTAGTGTGGCCGGGACCTCCGGCCCCGGCCAAGGACCGGCACGAGTACCGGTCCTCACAGGGGGTATGAACCGGGCACATAGGTAACAGAATAAACCGGGCACATGGGTAACAGTTTTGAGCTAGAACATTCGCAAG
>Ga0214471_10004164_pt1 | contig 11166 bp, 15 predicted proteins | sample RVTome_5_FD_207665 | JGI IMG/M metagenome (GOLD analysis project Ga0214471, IMG submission 207665) | Soil microbial communities from uranium-contaminated site in the Upper Colorado River Basin, Wyoming, United States - RVT142D155 | ecosystem: Environmental > Terrestrial > Soil > Contaminated >... | reverse complement strand
TCGCCGACGGAGCCTAGTGTCTCGTTAGGGAAATCCTTTTACCGTCAGAACGCGCCTGCATCCCCGATTGCTGCGTTGCTCGTCGGTTGCATATTCCCTGAATATGCGCCCTCCTCGCGCCTTGCACTCGGGGCGCAGATCGCGCCCTGAACGGCAAGAAATCTCCCTAACGAGACACTAGGAACCAGGCACGCCGTTCGCTTGGGGCTCGACGATGGTGACGCGGCGGATCACGACGTCCTCAAGCGGTCGCGTCCCCTCGGTGGGAACGGCGGCGATCCGGTCGAGCGTCGCCAGGCTCTCGGGATCGTCCACCGCGCCGAACCAGGTGTAGTTCGGCGTCGCCTCGGGCGGGCCCAGCTCATCCCAGTCGTGCACAACGATGAAGAATTGGCTCGAGTTCGACGACGGGTCGCCGGTGTTGGCCATGGCGACGCTGCCGCGGATGTACAGCGTGATCGGCGACGGGGTCTCGCCCTCGTACGTGTAGCCGGCGTTCCCTTTCCCTCCGCCGGTCGGATCGCCGGTCTGGACGTAGGCGTACGTGTCGGTGCTCTCGATGCGGTGGAACCGCAGGCCGTCGTAGAACCCGTTCCGTGCGAGGAAGACGAAGTTGTTGACCGTGTCGGCCGCGATCTGGGGGAGCAGCTCGAAGCGGATCGTGCCCATGGTCGTCTCGATCACGGCGACGTATCGCGTCGAGGGATCGATGACTCCGGGACATGGTGGAGCCTCGAGGGCCCGCTCGCCCTGAAGAGCGGGATCGGGGGTGAGACAGGGTGGCGGCGGCGCACGGGTGGCTCCGTAGATGATGCCGGCCACGGCGACCCCGATGGGGAACAGGGCACCGAGAACGATCGTGCGCACCGGCACGCGTGACAGCCATCGGGTCGCGCTCTGGCGCGCCACTGCCGGTCCTCCGGGACTATGTCTCGTCGATCGTGATCGTCGTGATCACGATGTCCACCAGCGGCCGGTCGGCCGACGTCTGAACGCCGATGATCCGCTGCAGCACGTCTAAGCCGTCGGTGACCTTGCCGAAGATCGAATGGCATCCCTGCGGTCCGGGGCACTGGCCCGCCGCGTTGAGATGCTGGATCGGCACCTCGGTGATGAAGAACTGTGAGCCGTTGGTGCCGGGGCCGCTGTTGGCCATTGCCAGCAAGCCGGGCTCGTCGAACTGCCGCTCGGTGTTCTCGTCCTCGAACTGGTAACCGGGACCGCCACTGCCGGTGCCTTGCGGGTCGCCGCCCTGGATCATGAAGTCGTCGATCACCCGGTGGAACAGAACGCCGTCGTAGAACCCTTCGCGCGCGAGGAACGCGAAGCTGTTCACCGTCGTCGGTGCCTCCGCCGCGAATAGATCGAGCGTCATCGTTCCGCAGTTCGTCTGGATCATCGCGGTGTAGGTCTTGTCGGGATCGATCGTCATGGGCGGCGGTTCATCGAACGAGGGATGCTCCGCAGCCGGCGAGGCCTCCGTGCAGCCTTCCGGCAGGGCCGCGGTCGGCGACGGGCTCGGAGTGGGGGAGCCGTCGGCGGCCAGGTCGCCGTCGTCGCCGGTGAACAGCATGATCGCTACGACGACGATCAACGCGAAGACCGCGATGGTCGAGCCCCAGATCAGGATCTGACGCCTGCGGCGCGCGCGTCGTCGCGCCTGCTTCGCGCGATCTTTCTTCTGCTGCAGTCGCTTCTGCTGGTATCCGCCCTTCCCCACCCTACGACTCCTCCTTACGACGCGGAAGCCCGGCCAAGCCTCGCCACGCGAGCGTGGTCAGGTCGGCGACCAGCTCGCTCTTGTCGATCCGCCGTTGCTCGATCCACCACAGCGCGGCCGCTTCGCTCATCCCCATCACTCCGCGCGCGAGCAGCTCGGACTCCTCTCGCGGCAGTCGCGTCTCCTCGGCGATGATCGTCCCGATGGTACCGGCGATCGCGTCGCGGAACCGGTCGATCGCTTCGCGGAACTCCGGATCGGCGCCCAAGGTCTCGCGGAACATCAATCGGAACGTGTCGGTGTTCTCGTCGATGTAGCTGAAATACGTCTCCAGGCCACGGCGGATGCGCTCGTGGTTCGTTTCCGCCGAGTCCAGCGCCGCGGAAACCTCGATCTGCAGCTCGGTCATGTCGCTGTCGAGCAGCGCGAGGTACAGCTCCTTCTTCCCTGAGAAGTGCTGGTAGAGCACCGGTTTGGTCACCCCGGCGCGCTGCGCGATCTCCTCCATGCCGGCGCCGTGGTAGCCCTGATCGGCGAAGACCTCGCGCGCGACGTTGAGCAATTGCGCGCGCCGCGCTTCGGCGGTCAGGCGTCGGGTAGCCAGAGCCGTCTCCTTCTCGGGTGTGCCGCGCTTGCTGAGGGACGCTTCGTGAGCACGCTGCGCTTGACGAGTCGCAGAACGGCGCCTATATTACCCAAAGGTAAGTTACCGTCAAGTAACATATGCGTTTTTGATGCGTGCTTGATGCGTGCGGCGCTGACGTCGGCGCCGTCGGGGAAGGGGAGGACATGCCCGACTTCGGCTTCAGCCAGGAGCAGCAAGAGTTCCAGAAGTGGATCCACGAGTTCGCGGAGAACCAGATCCGGCCCGTGGCGCCGCAGTACGACGAGACCGAGGACTTCCCGTGGGACGTGGTCAAGAAGGCGGCCGAGGTCGGCATCTATGCGTTCGACTTCTACGTCCAGGTCAGTCAGGACGAGGCCGGTTTGATGATGGCCATCGCGCTCGAGGAGCTCGCGTGGGGCTGTGCGGGCATCACGCTCGGCATCATGGGCACGGGCCTGCCGCTCGCGGCGCTCGCCGCAGCCGGCACGCCGGAGCAGACCATGGAGTGGGCGCCGAGGATGTTCGGCACGCCCGATGACCCGAAGCTCGCTGCGTTCGCCGTGACCGAGCCCAACGCGGGCTCCGACGTCTCCGCGCTGCGCACCACCGCGAAGCGCGAGCGCGACGGCTGGCTCCTCAACGGACAGAAGGTGTTCATCACCAACGGGGGCATCGCCGACGTGCACTTGGTCGTCGCGACCGTCGATCCCGACCTGGGTCACCGCGGCCAGGCGACGTTCATCGTCGAGCCGGGTAACACGGGACTCACGCAGGGCAAGAAGGAGAAGAAGATGGGGATCCGCGCGTCGCACACCGCGGAGATCCTTCTCCAGGATTGCTGGGTGCCCGACAGCCAGGTCGTCGGCGGGATGGACAGGCTCGAGTCCAAGCTCGAGCGCGCGCGCAAGGGCGAGAGCACCCGCAAGTCCGGCGCGCTGGCGACGTTTGAGGCTACGCGTCCAAGCGTCGCCGCCCAGGCCGTGGGGATCGCGCGCGCGGCCTGGGAGTTCGCGCGCGACTACGCCAAGGAGCGCAAGACCTTCGGCCGGCCGATCATCGAGCACCAGGGTGTCGCGTTCCAGCTCGCCGACATGGTGATGGAGACCGACGCGGCCCGCCTGCTGACCCACCGGGCAGCGTGGATGGCCCGGACCGGCCAGCCGTTCACGCACGCGGAGGGCTCGATGTCCAAGCTCAAGGCCGGCGAGGTCGCCGTCAAGGTGACCGACCAGGCCATCCAGGTGCTCGGCGGGTACGGCTACATCAAGGACTTCCCGGTCGAGAAGTGGCACCGGGACGCCAAGATCTACTGCCTGTTCGAGGGCACCAGCGAGATCCAGCGTCTGGTCATCTCGCGCGCGCTCGCAGCCGAGTAACCGGCGGTAGAGTAGGCGCGCCATGTACATGCGCGTGCGGGGAGAAGGGGGCACCCTGTTCCCCAAGGACCGGTGCGTCGTCTCGTTCGACGGGACGCACATCGCGTATGGGTTCATGGGAAGGGGTCCGGAAACCATCGTGCTGTGCGCCGGATATTGCTGCCCGGACAACTTCTGGAAGTACCTCGCTCCCGCGCTCGCGAAGCGCTACCGGGTGCTGATCTGGAACTACCGCGGGACCGGCCTGTCGGGCATGCCTCGCGAGCCCGGCTACCGCGCCCGCAACTGGGACATCGAGGATTTCATGCTCGACCGGTACGCGCGCGATCTCAAGGAGGTGCTCGATCGCGAGGGCATCGGCGAGGTCGTGCTGCTCGGCCATTCCATGGGTGTGCAGGTGTGCCTTGAGGTCTACCGGGTGATGCCCAAGCGCGTGCGCGCACTGGTGTCGATCACCGGCCCGTACGCGAGCGCGATCCACACGTTCTACAACACGACGCTCGCTCCGCGGATCTACCCGATCGCGCGTGAAGTTCTGCGGCTGGTCCCTCCAGCCAGGCCGGTGTGGCGCGCGCTGTTCCGCTCGCCGATTCCTCACCCGCTGGCGGTCCAGTTCGGCGCACTGGGTCCCGACACCAAGGCGGAGGACATGCGGATCTACTACGACCACATGGCCGACATGGATCCCTCGGTGATGCTGAAGATGGCCGAGGCGATGCACCGGCACTCGGCTGAGGATCTGCTGCGCAAGGTCAAGGTGCCGTCCCTGGTCATCGTCGGCGAGCGCGACAACCTCGTGCCGCCGTGGCTCGGTCACGTGATGGCATCGCGCCTCCCGGTCGCCGAGCTGATCACGGTCGCCGGGGGAACGCACGGGACCATCATCGAGCAACCGCGCCAGGTCAACGCCGCGGTCCTGGACTTCCTGGGCCGGCGTCTGGGCAAGGAAGGGGCCGTCTCGTTGGACGAGAAGCGCCGCGAGCGCGCTGCGCCCGCGCGGCGCCCGCCCGCGGCGCAGGAAGATCCCAGCGGCTGACACGGTCCACGAGGTCTCCGTCGAGCCGCTAGCATGGGCCCGATGACCAACTCTGTCTCCAAGGTTCTCCTCGCGGCCCCGCGCGGGTACTGCGCCGGAGTCGACCGGGCGGTCGAGATCGTCGAGCGCGCGCTGCGTCTGCACGGTGCTCCGGTGTACGTCCGCAAGCAGATCGTGCACAACATCTCGGTCGTCCGGGACCTGGAAGCCAAGGGCGCCGTCTTCGTCGAGGAGCTCGAGGAGGTCCCCGAAGGCGCGGTGGCGATCCTGAGCGCGCACGGCGTGGCGCCCGAGGTCTACGAGCAGGGTCGCGCGCGCAGCCTGAGGGTCGTGGACGCCACCTGCCCGCTGGTCACCAAGGTGCATCACGAGGCACGCCGGTTCGCTCGCGACGGCTATCACATCGTGCTGATCGGTCACGAGGGCCACGAGGAGGTCATCGGCACCATGGGCGAGGCGCCCTCGTCGATCACGCTGATCGGCACGCCCGAGGAGGTCGCCCAGCTCGAGCTCCCCGCCGACGCTCCGGTCGCCTACCTCTCTCAGACCACGCTGTCGGTGGACGAGACCAACCAGGTGATCGACCGGCTCCGCGAGCGCTACCCCGAGATCCAGGGGCCGCCGCGCGAGGACATCTGCTACGCGACCCAGAACCGTCAGACCGCGGTCAAGGTGCTCGCCGAGAAGGCCGACGTGGTGCTGGTGATCGGCTCGATCAACTCCTCCAACTCCAACCGGCTCGCCGAGGTCGCGCGCGCGCGGGGCGCGCGCGCGTACCTGATCGACGACGAGACCGAGATCGACCCGGCCTGGCTCGACGGCGCGACCGCCGTCGGTGTGACCTCGGGTGCGTCGGCGCCCGAGTGGCTGGTCGAGCGCGTGGTGGGCTGGTTCCGCGCGCGCGGCATCGACGACGTCGAAGAGGTCCGTGTGGTCGAGGAGAGCGTGCATTTCGGGCTCCCGCGCGAGCTCGAGGACGCCTGACCACCCGTTTCCGAGGTCGGGGCGCCGGGAACAAATCCTCCTGGGACTGCGTTGTCATGGTGCTATGGCATATGTGATGGAACGGTCCGACGAGGTGCGCGAATATCTGGAGCAGATCGCGCGCGTCCCGTTGCTGACCAAAGAAGAAGAGATCGAGCTCGCGCTCGCGATCGAGCACGGCCGCGAGGCGGAGGAGGCTCTGCGCGCCGGCGTGCGCGGAGCCAAGCGCCGTGTCGCGCTGCAGGCCAAGGCGAAGGCGGGGGTCGAGGCACGGAGGCATTTCATCGCCTCGAACCTCCGGCTGGTCGTCAGCATCGCCAAGCGTTATCAGGGCCAAGGGCTGCCTCTGATGGACCTGATCCAGGAGGGCAACCTCGGCCTGATCCGCGCGGTCGAGAAGTTCGACTGGAAGCGGGGCTACAAGTTCTCGACCTACGCCACGTGGTGGATCAAGCAGGCCGTGCAGCGAGGCATCGGGAACAGGGCCCGAACGATCCGGCTCCCCGTGCACGTCGAAGGGGAGTTCCGCAAGGTGCGGCGGGCGTTCTCGGAGCTGCTGCAGAAAACCGGCGAGCTGCCGACGGCGGAAGAGCTGGCGGGCAAGGTCAAGATGTCCGAGCAGCGAGTCACCGAGCTGCTCGACCTGGCAGGGATGGCACAGCCCATGTCGCTGAACGCGCAGGCGGGCGCGGGCGAGGAGACAGAGCTGCACGAGCTGCTCCAGGATGCCAACGCGGGCGCGCTGTACGACGCGGTGGAGGGCAGCCTGATGCAGGAGGAGATCGTCGGTGCGCTCCAGTCCGAGCTGGACGAGCGCGAGGCGACCGTCATCACGCTGCGTTTCGGGTTCGACAGCGGCCGGCCTCGTTCGCTGCAGGAGATCGGCGACAGCCTGAACATCTCCCGCGAGCGCGTGCGCCAGATCGAGCGTGGGGCGCTCGCGAAGTTGCGGGCCTCGGGTCGCTTGTCCGCCTGACGGTCTTCCCCTCGGAAACGGCGACCGCTTAGCCCGGATGGCCGGGCGGCGGCCCGCTCAACTCGTTCAGCCCAAGAGGCACGCTGCGCTGATGCTCACCGTCGATCAGGATCTCGAGGGAGTAGTCACCCGGGCGCTCGAACCGCGTGTTCACCATGTTGATGACCATGTTCATCGCGATGTCCCGGCCGGTTGCGGGGGTTCCGCGCGCCGAGAGGTTGCCGTTGATCCGCGCCAGCTCGCCTCCGTCGGAGTCGATCAAGCGGATCTCGATGGCGTGGTCCTCCTGCGCTTCCATCGGGTGGACCAGCACGCGCATCACCAGCGACATGTGGGGGTGCACCGCGGGGAAGGCGCGCGCGTTGATCGAGTCGATCCCTCCGCCGAGCACGTAGAACTTCCGTCCCGGCTCGGCCTCGGCGGAGTCGGCGAGGAACGCGAAATCGATCGTCGGCATCAGTCCTCCGTCATCTCGTCGATGGTGCGGGCGAGCCGGAAGTCGCGCTCTGTCAGGCCGCCGCTGGCATGCGTCCACAGCGACAAGGTCACCAGGTTCCAGTGGATCGTGACGTCGGGGTGATGGTTCTGCTGCTCGGCGGGCTCAGCGATGCGGTTGACGAAGGCCAATGCCCCGGCGAAGTCGGAGAGATGGAACGTCTTCGCGATGGCCTGACCCCGGCGTTCCCAGCCTCGCAGCTCTGCGAGGCTGGCCGCGATCTCGGCGTCGTGCAGGAGAGGGGCTTCGGGCACGTGGGCCATCCTAGTCCGGCTTCCTTGAACCGGAGCATGCAGCGTGGAAGACTCGGGGCTGCGGCGGAAGGCGGGGGTCCCTATGGAGTTCACAGACGATCAGACCTGGTTCACGATCCTGCTGACGATCCACGTCTTCAGCGCCATCGTAGGACTCGGCCCCTCGTTCGCGTTCGCCGTCCTCGGGCCGTTCGCGAGCAAGAACCCCGAGTACGCGTTGGGGATCGTGCGCGCGATGATCAGGATCGAGAACATCTTCGTCGCGCCGGCCGGCTGGGTCGTGCAATGGCTCAGCGGTCTCCTGCTGATCCTCAACCGGTCGTCGATCCGCTCGAACTTCTTCAAGGAAGAGTGGCTCATCGTCTCGATCGGCCTCTACATCCTCGTCATCGGGATCTCGATCGTGAACTACAAGGCCACCCACCAGATGGAAGAGATGATGGCAAGCGGGCAGGCGGGAACGCCCGAGTTCGGGGCCGTCGCGAAGAAGACGGCGACGTTCGGGCAGTCGATGACGCTGATGACGGTCATCATCATCCTCCTGATGGTCTGGAAGCCGCTGTCCGAGTGCGCCGGCGCGTTGCTGCGCTGCTGACGTGTCCACGGTTCGGGTCGGCTCGCTCGACATCGCGTATCACGACCTTGGGGCGGGCGAGCCGGTCCTCCTGATCAACGGCACGGGTGAGAGCGGCGAGACCTGGCTTCCGCTGGTCGAGCCGCTCGCTGCTCGACGGCGGTTCATCGCGATCGACCAACGCGACACGGGCGCCTCGACCTATGTTACCGAGCCTTACCGGCCCGCCGACCTCGCGGCCGACGCGCTCGGCGTGCTCGACGGCCTCGGGATCGAGGCGGCCGACGTCGTGGGGTTCTCACTCGGCGGCGCGGTGGCGATGGAGATGGCCCTCGCGGCGCCCGCGCGGGTCCGATCGCTCGGGCTGCTGTCGACCTGGGCGCGTTCGGACGCATGGTTCGTCGCTCAGATGCGCTCGTGGCAAGCGATCCGGCTCGCCCATCCCGACGACGATGCCGCGTTCCTGCGCGCCCTCGATGCGTGGTTGTTCTCGCCGGTGACGTTCGAGCAGCGCGATCGCTACGACGCCATCTATCGAATGTGGGATGCCGAGACGTACAGTCAGCGCGCCGACGGCTGGTTGCGCCAGTGCGAGGCGGATATCGCGCACGACGTGGCAGACCGGCTGAGCGGGGTGCGCGCGCCGGCGCTGGTGCTGGTCGGGGAAGATGACATCTGCACGCCGGCGCGCTATTCGGACGAGCTCGTGAGGCTGCTGCCATCGGCTCGCCGCGTGACGGTGCCCGAAGCGGGACACTGCGCGCTGTTCGAGCGTCCGGACGAGGTGCGGGCAGCGATCGTCGCGCTGCTCGAGGAAGCCTAGGTTTCCTGGTCGGGGATCGACGCGATTCGCCGTGTCCCGGTTTCCCCCTCGGACCGGCCTGAGGGTACCTTGAGGCTCGACCCGTGGGAGGGATCATGGCTGACACGTCGACCAAGACGACGGCCGAGCTCGTCTCGGAGACGCTCGAGGACGCGCTCTTGCTGGTTCGCAAGGAGATGGAACTGGTGCGGACTGGGCTCATAGAGGCGCTCGCGAGCAAGCTGAAGGCAGCCGGCCTCGTTGCCGGAGCGGCGGTGCTGCTGCTGCCCGGCCTGTCGTTCATCTTGCTGGGGACGGCGCTGTGGCTTCCGTTCTCACCGCAGGTCGACTTCCTGGTCTTCGGTGGTGTCCTGCTGGCCCTCGCCGCGCTCGGCGTCATGCTGGGCGTGCGCAAGATGCGAGGCAAGGTCGAGAGCTCCGAGACGCTCGGACGGGTGAAGGAGGATGCGCGATGGGTGCGCGAACGTCTGACACGCTGAAGGAGATCGAGCAGATCCGCGCGCGCCTGGACGTCCGGTTCGCCGAGTTGGAGCGTCGCCTGCCGCCGATCGCCCGACGCGGACGCCAGGCCGTCAGGTTACTCGGCGGCGGGGTGGGAGCCGGCGTGGCGCTGTTCGTCGCCCGGCGCATCGCCGGCCGGACGCGGCGCACGACGAAGCGTCGCGCCGAGGGCCAGGTGACGCCGCCCGCGATCGTCGTCCACTCGGGCATCGGTGCGCCGGCGGCCATCGCGGTTGCGGCGGTGTGGGCCGGCGTCCGGATCTACGAAGCTCGGCGTGCCCCGGGCGCCGCCGCCGGCGCGGACGTCGTGCCCTTGCCCGGCCGGCGCCGGGCTTGATGCGCGCGGTCCTGTTCGACGACGTCGGGTCGTTACGGGTCGGCGACTACCCTGAGCCGTCGCTGCTCGAGCCGCGAGACGCGATCGTTCGCGTCACCACCGCGGCGATCTGCGGGTCGGATCTGCACCTGCTTCACGGCCGGATCCCGGGTGTGAGAGCGGGCAGCGTGATCGGACACGAATTCGTCGGCATCGTCGAGCAGGTCGGGGACGGCGTGACCGGGGTCGCGCCGGGGGATCGCGTGGTCGGCTCCTTCGTCATCGCCTGCGGCGAGTGCTGGGCGTGCGCGCGCGGCTCCTACAACCACTGCGACGACATGCGGGTGCTGGGGTACGGGATCTTCACAGGCGATCTCGACGGGGCGCAGGCCGAGCGCGTCCGGGTGCCCGGCGCGGACCTGAACCTGCACAAGGTTCCCGGAGCGCTGACCGACGAGCACGCGATCTTCGCCGGGGACATCCTGACGACGGGTGATTACATCTGCGTGCGGACCGGACTGTCCGAAGGCGACATCGTTGCGATCATCGGCGCCGGGCCGGTGGGCATCTTCACGTTGATGCACGTGTTGGCGGCCAAGCCGGCCGAGGTCTTCATCGTCGACATGGCGGCCGACCGGCTGGCGCTGGCCGCCTCGCTCGGCGCGACACCGGTGGATGGGACGAAGGTGAATCCGGTGGTCGAGATCCAGCGGCGCACCGGCGAGCGCGGCGCCGACGTCGTGATCGACTGCGTCGGGCAGCCGAGCGCGTTCACGTCCGCGCTGGACGCCGTGCGGCCGGGCGGCACGATCGGCGTCATCGGTGTGTACACCGACCTCGCCTACGACTTCCCGCTCGGGGAGGTTTGGCGCCGGGGGATCACGTTGGTGATGGGTGGCACCACCAATGTCCAGGCTCATTGGGATCGATCGCTGGAGTTGGTGGAGCGGGGCGAGATCGATCCCACGATCATCATCTCCCACACCCTGCCCCTGGAAGAGGCGATACGAGGCTACGAGCTCTTCGATTCGCGCGAAGCGATGAAGGTGGTCCTGAAGCCGTAGTGCGGCTTGGCGCGCCGGCAGCGACGCCTAGGGCATATCCACGCAGACGAGCTGGGTTCGCACTTCGGTCGGGTACGTCGTCCAGAACGCGGCGCACATCCGATCGGCGCTCGCCGTGCCGGACGATCCGAGTATCGCGCCGACCAAGGCCGCCGCCGCCAGGAGTCGCTTGAATGTCCGTGTCATCTGCTGATTCACTCCTCGCATGCCGTCGCCGTATCGCACGTGAACTCTGTCACCGAATCGAGCATCGGTCCGGCGACCCCACGGTCGGCTTCGTCGCGCTCGTGGATCAGATCCAGGCCGAACTCCTCGTCCTGGCCGGTGGCCGGATCCTTGAAGCCGGCGCCCGTGTGTACCTCATGGCCCTGCACGTCGATGTCGGTTCTCGGGCTCACTCCTGCCGTGCGCGTGGGTTCTACGACATCGGTCTCGGGGG
>Ga0214471_10004162_pt1 | contig 11168 bp, 7 predicted proteins | sample RVTome_5_FD_207665 | JGI IMG/M metagenome (GOLD analysis project Ga0214471, IMG submission 207665) | Soil microbial communities from uranium-contaminated site in the Upper Colorado River Basin, Wyoming, United States - RVT142D155 | ecosystem: Environmental > Terrestrial > Soil > Contaminated >... | reverse complement strand
CGCTGCCGGGATCGGCCAGCTCACGTCAAAGATCGAAGGCTACCTGCCGACCGACCAGGTCGAGCGGGTCCGCGAGGCCTTCGAATATGCGGAGACCGCGCACAAGGGCCAGAAGCGTCAATCCGGCGAGGCCTTCATCACGCACCCCATTGCGGTCGCCGACATCCTGGCCGACCTGCACCTGGACGGCGCGACCATCGCCGCCGCGATCCTGCACGACGTCGTCGAGGACACGCCCTCCTCCATGGCGGAAGTCGAACAGAAGTTCGGCAAGGAAGTCGCGGAGATCGTCGATGGCGTGACGAAGCTGGACCAGGTCCAGTTCAAGAGCCGCAAGGAAGCGCAGGCCGAAAGCTTCCGGAAGATGATCCTGGCGATGGTGCGGGACATCCGCGTGATCATGGTCAAGCTCGCGGACCGCACCCACAATATGCGCACGCTCTCGTCGATGCCGACCGAAAAACGCCGCTCGGTCGCGCGCGAGACGCTCGACATCTACGCGCCGATCGCGAACCGGCTCGGCATCCATTCGATCAAGCTCGAGCTCGAGGAGCTCGGCTTCCGCACGCTGTATCCGCAACGCTATCGCATCATCGAGCGCGAGCTCAAGCGAGCGCGTGGCAACCAGCGTGAGTTCCTGCCGAAAATCGTCAAGGCGGTCCGCAAGTCGCTCACGGCCGCAGGCGTCAACGGCCGCGTGGAGGCGCGGGAGAAGCACCTGTACAGCGCGTACGTGAAGATGCGGCGCAAGCGCCTGTCGCTGTCGCAGGTCGTCGACATGTTCGGCCTTCGCATCGTGGTCGGCAGCGTCGACGAGTGCTATCGCACGCTCGGCCTGGTGCACGGCCTTTACCGGCCGATGCCGGGCCGCTTCAAGGATTACATCGCAATCCCGCGCGTCAACGGCTACCAGTCGCTGCACACCTCGCTCTTCGGCCCGAACGGCATGCCGATCGAAGTGCAGATCCGCACCGAGGACATGCACCGCATGGCGGAATCCGGAATCGCGGCTCACTGGCAGTACAAGACGGGCGAAAAGGACGGCGAAGCGCAGCAGCTGCGCGCGCGCGAGTGGCTCCAGGGCGTGATGGAGCTGCACGAGGGCTCGGCCGAGGAGCTCTTCGAGAGCGTGAAGGTCGACCTCTTCCCCGACAAGGTCTACGTCTTCACGCCGAAGGGCGACATCATGCGTCTGCCGCGCGGCGCGAGCTGCGTGGATTTCGCCTACGCCGTGCACACGGGCGTCGGCCAACGCTGCGTCGCAGCCAAGGTCGACCGGCGGCTCGTGCCGCTGCGCACCGTGCTTCGGAACGGCCAGACCGTCGAGATCATCACGGCGAAGGGTGCGCAGCCGAATCCGGCCTGGGCGAGCTTCGTCACGACCGCGAAGGCGCGTTCGGCGATCCGCCAGTACCTGCGCACGCTCAAGAAGGGCGAGGCGGCGGAACTCGGCGGACGCATGCTGAACCAAGCGCTCGAGGAGTTCGAGCTGTCGATCAAGAAGCTGCCGGAGGGCCGCCTCGACGAAGTGGCGCACTCGCTGTCGCTCAAGGACGGCACCGATCTGCTCGAGAAGATCGGACTCGGCGAGCGTCTCGCACGCCTGATCGCGCGGCGATTGCTGCCGGCCGACGACGAGCGGCCGGACGCGGGACCGTCGCCGCCGCTCGCCATCGCGGGCACGGAAGGACTCGTCGTCAGCTACGCGCGCTGCTGCTTCCCGATCCCATACGACGCGATCGTCGCGTATCTGTCGAGCGGACGCGGCGTCGTGATCCACCGCGACAACTGCTCGAACGTCGCCGCCTTCGGCAAGCAGCCGGACAAGTGGATCTCCGCGGTCTGGCAGAAGGACCAGCAGCGCAGCTTCACGGCAGGCCTCACCATCGAAGTCACGAATCGCATGGGCATCCTCGCCGAGGTCGCGACGCGCATCGCCGGCGAGCAGAGCAACATCAGCCACGTCAACGTCGATTCGTCGCAGGGCGACCAGTCGACCATCCTGTTCGAAGTACAGGTCCGCGATCGCGGCCATCTTGCGCGAATCATCCGCGCGATCCGCGGCATGCCGGACGTCATGAAGGTCGAGCGCAGTCTCGCCTGACCCGGCGTGGGGCTCGATCCAGCCAACCCCGGCTATACTCGCCCGGGGTGTGCGGGGGCACCATGCATAGGGACAGCCGAAAAATAGCGGCCATCCTGGCGGCTGACGTCGTCGACTACAGCCGGCTGATGGGCGTCGACGAAGCAGGCACGCTTGCGGCGCTCCGGAACCGCCGCGCAATCTTTGAGGAATTCGTCCGGGAATTCGACGGCCACGGTTTTGGCAGCGTCGGCGACAGCCTGATGGCCGAGTTCCAAAGCGCCGTCAACGCGGTCTCGTGCGCGCTGGCGATCCAGGAGCGCGTCGAGGGACAGAACCAGCCGCTGCCGGTGGCGCGCCGCATGAAGCTGCGCATTGGCGTCAACCTTGGCGACGTGATCGAAGAAGGCGGCTCCGCGTTCGGGGACGCCGTCAATGTCGCCGCGCGACTGCAGGCGCTGGCGAAACCCGGTGGCGTGCTGATATCGGGACCCGTCTACGACCAGGTTCACCTCAAGATTCCAGCCCGCTTCATCGACGCCGGCTCGCGTCAGGTCAAGAACATCCAGGAGCCCGTCAGGACCTTCGACGTCCTGCCTGCCGAATCCGCGGGAATCGGCGGGCGCATCGGCTCCGTCTTTGCGCGCGTCGCTTCCCGTCGCGTGCTCCGCGCCGGCGCCGTCGTCGCGGCGCTCGCGGTTGCCGTTGCGCTCGGCCTGTTCTGGCGCGAATTGCCTGTCTCGATCTCAGGCGAGCGCCTGGGGGCGCTGCTGGACTCCCGGCCTGCGCCAAATTCGATCGCCGTTCTGCCGTTCGCGAACATGACCGGCGATCCGGGCAATGATTATCTCGGCGACGGGCTCGCCGAAGAGCTGTCGCATCGCCTCAAGAGAATCCCCGAGCTGAATGTGGCGGCGAGAACCTCCGCGTTCGCCTTCAAGGGCAAGGAGCTCGGCGTGAGCGCGATCGCCAGCCAGCTTGGCGTGAGCTACGTCGTGGAAGGCAGCGTGAAGCGGCAGGCGGATCGCATCCGCGTCAACGCCGATCTCATCGAAGGAGCGAGCGGTACCAGCCGCTGGTCCGACTCTTACGAACGGGCATCAGCGGACATCTTTGCGATCGAAACCGATATCGCTGCGAAGGTCATCACCGAACTCGAGCGTGTGCTCGGCAAGCGCGCCGCGCCTGCCGTTCCGGAGCCTCAAAGCGGCACCGTTGTGGCCTACGACTTTTACCTTCAGGGTCTCGCCTACCTGCGTCAGCCCAGGAGCACAAGAACTCTCGACGCGGCCGAGCAGCTGTTTACCCGCGTGCTTGCCGAACAGCCGGATTTCGCGCGAGCGCAGGCCGGGCTCTGCGAGGCGCGCGTCGAGCGCTACGTGCTCGACAAGGTGCCCGCGCACGTCGGGACTGCGGAAGAGGCTTGCGCCAATGCCCAGGCGCTCGACAGCGCGGCGCAGGAGGTGCACATGGCGGTCGGCAGGCTGCGCCTCGCGACAGGCGATGCCGCCGAGGCGGTGGCTGCGTACCGGCGTGCGCTCGATCTGGTGCCGCGGTCGCCGGAGGCGCTGATCGGGCTGGCCCAATCGCTCGCTGCCGACGGGAAATCGGACGAGGCCGACCGCACGTTCGGGCGCGCGATCGCCGCACAGCCGAGCTATGCCTCGGCTCATCTCGCCTACGGCAGTTTCCTGCTGGGACTCGGGCGTGCCGCGAACGCAGCGCTCGCGTATGAGCGCGCCACGGCTCTCGCTCCGGACAACCCCACGGCGCTCAGCAATCTGGGCGGCGCTTACATGGTGATGGGCGACTTCGAGAATGCGGCCGATGCATTCGCGCGCTCGCTCGCACTGGAGCCGCGCCGGGCGAGCTATGCCAACCTCGGGATCGTCGAGTACTACCTTGGCCGCTTCGGCAAGGCGGGCGGCAAGTTTCGCAAGGCAATCGAACTCGCCCCGTCCGATCACCGGTTGTGGGGGAATCTCGCTGACGCGCTGCTCTTCGACTCGCGAACCGACGAAGCCCACTCGGCCTACCGGCGCGCGCTCGAGCTGGTTGACGGCGAGCTGGCCGTCAATCCAAAGCACGCTCTCAATCAGGCACAGGCGGCGTACTATGCAACCCGGCTGGGTGAAAAGGACCGGGCCCGCCGCAGCGTCGCAATCGCATTGTCCGAAGGACAGGACAACATCTTCGTGCAGTATTACGTCGCGCTCGCCGAACTCGGGCTGGGCGACCGGTCGGCTGCGCTCGCGCACGCCAGGCGCGCGCGGGACCTGGGGTATCCGGAGAACCTCATGCGGGCCGCGCCGGAATTGGGGGAAATTCGCAAATCGTTTTGAACATCCAATAATCGAAACGGGGAGGCCACCATGTCGCAACTCAATCTCACTTTTGTCGTTGACGGCGGCAAAACGCGGACGCAAATCGGTTTAAAGAAGAACGTCAACAAAATCCTTTTTACGAACGGCGCTTTGGCCGGCGACCTGACGGTCGTATTCTCGCCGGGAGGAAGGATCGAGAAAGACGGCGGCGGATCGCTCCCTGGCGACACACTCACACTTTTGCCGGGCAAGTCTGCGTTTCTCAAGTTCAAGGGCAATCCCGGTATTGGCGACAAGGTTAATTACACCGCACAGATAGTCGGAGCGAATCCGGAAGATCCGATCATCATCATCGACTAGGCCGAAGGTGTTTTCTGCCTCCGTGAGCGTGCGCGTTTCAGGCTTCGCGGATTATCGCTTTGTCGCGCGTGTCGAGGACGGCGATCTGGGCGGGCGCGGATTTTTCCTCGATCCTGATCAACTGCTCCGGATCGAAGGATTCGACCAGTGACGACACGAGCGCGGTCGTGACGGCGACCGCGGCGAGGGCGGACACCCATGTGCGGCTGCGTGTGGAATAGGCATTGTTCATGATCATTCTCCTCGGGGTTGTGCGTGAATCCGGGAGCGATCCTGGGCCGACAGCCGCTGACTTTCTGTCAGCTTGCCGACACAACTTCGATAAACGCGGGCTCCGCCAGTCCGCTTGAAACGCCCTATCATGTGACGCATAAACGGCACGGACCGCATCCATGACGCGCAGAATCATCCACACTCCGCGAGCTCCCAAGGCTATCGGCCCCTACTCGCAGGCGGTCGCCGCGGGCGGCGCGGTCTACCTGTCGGGCCAGGTCGGTCTCGATCCGAATAGCGGGGAGCTCGTCGCCGGCGGCCTCGAAGTGGAGGCGCGCCGCGCTTTCGACAATCTCGCCGCGGTCGCCGAGGCCGCGGGTTCGAGCCTCGCCGCGGCGGTGCGGGTGACCGTCTTCCTCACCGATCTCGGCCAATTCGCCGTCGCCAACCGCATCATGCAGGCCTATTTCCGGGAACCGTATCCGGCGCGCGTGACCATCGGCGTCGCGGCCCTGCCGCGCGGCGCCGCGATCGAGGTCGACTGCATCCTGGTGCCGTGACTATCGAACGCCGCCCGGTCACCGGGCTCAAGGGCGTCGGCCCGGCGCTCGCGAAGCGGCTCGGGAAACTCGGCATCGAAACCGTCGCCGACCTCCTGTTCTGGCTGCCGACGCGTTACGAGGACCGCACGCGTCTCGTGCCGATCGGATCGCTCCGTCCCGGCGCGCGCGCAGCCGTCGAGGGCGTGATCGAACTGGCCGAGGTCGTGTTCCGCGGGCGGCGCTCGCTGCTCGTGCGGCTTTCTGACGGCACCGGATTCCTGACGCTGCGGTTCTTCCATTTCAGCGGCGCGCAGCAGCAGCAACTCGTGCGCGGAGCCCGCCTGCGCTGTTTTGGCGAGGTGAGGCGCGGCAAGCACGGGCCTGAAATCGTGCACCCGGAATACAAGAACGCGGACGCGCCGGACACGCAGGCGGTCCAGGACGTGTTGACGCCGATCTATCCCGCGACCGAAGGCATCCAGCAGGGCCGGCTGCGAAACCTGACGGCGCAGGCGCTCGCCGCGGTCAGTGACGGCGAGCTGCCGGACTGGCTGCCCGCGGAGATCCAGCGCGAGTTGAAACTGCCGGGGCTCCGCGATGCGCTCCAGTACGTCCATCGCCCGCCGCCCGATGCGAAGCTTGGCGAACTCGAGGAAGGCCGCCACCCGGCGCAGCGCCGCCTCGCATTCGAGGAACTGCTCGCGCACCAGCTTTCGCTTCGCCAGCTGCGAAACGAGGTCCGCCGCGATCCCGCCTGGCCGATCGCCGTGCCCGGGAAGCTCGCCGAACGAATGCTCGCCGCCACCGGGTTTTCGCTCACGGGCGCGCAGCGGCGCGTGATCGGCGAAATCCGCGGCGATCTCGCGGTCGCGCACCCGATGCTCCGGCTGGTACAGGGCGACGTCGGCTCCGGCAAGACGATCGTTGCGGCACTCGCGGCGGCGGATGCCGTCGAAGCGGACCGCCAGGCCGCGCTGATGGCGCCGACCGAGCTGCTCGCGGAACAGCACTGGCAGAATTTCTCGCGCTGGCTCGCACCGCTCGGGATCGAGCCGCTCCTGCTCACGGGCCGGCAGGCAGCCCGCGCGCGCCGCGACGCACAGATCGCGGTCGCCGAGGGCTCGCGTAGCATCGTGATCGGCACGCATGCGCTCTTTCAGGAGGACGTGCGATTCGGGCGGCTCGCGCTCGTCATCGTGGACGAGCAGCATCGCTTCGGCGTGCACCAGCGGCTTCGCCTGCGCGAGAAGGGCGCGGATGGGCGCTACCCCCACCAGCTCATCATGACGGCGACGCCGATCCCGCGGACGCTTGCGATGACCGCCTACGCCGACCTCGACGTGTCGGTCATCGATGAGTTGCCGCCGGGCCGCACGCCGATCATGACGGTCGTGATGCCCGATTCCCGCCGCGACGAAATCGTGCGGCGCATCCGCAGCGCCTGCCTCGAGGGGCGCCAGGCCTATTGGGTGTGTCCGCTCATCGAGGAATCCGCGATGCTGGAAGCGCAGGCGGCGGAAGACACGGCCGCGGCGCTCGCCGCGGCGTTGCCCGACATCGTCGTGGGCATCGTCCACGGGCGCATGCCGGCTCCAACGCGGGAGCGCACGATGGCGCGATTCAAGGCCGGTGAAATCGGCCTGCTCGTGGCGACCACCGTGATCGAAGTGGGCGTCGACGTGCCGAATGCGAGCCTGATGGTGATCGAGAACGCCGAGCGCATGGGACTCGCGCAGCTGCACCAGCTCCGCGGCCGCGTCGGGCGCGGCCGCCAGGCCAGCAGTTGCGTCCTGCTCTGGCACGGACCGCTGTCGACGCTCGCCAGGGAGCGGCTCGCGGTTCTCAGGAACACCAACGACGGTTTCGCGGTCGCGCGGCGCGACCTCGAGCTTCGCGGGCCGGGCGAACTGCTTGGCACGCGCCAGACGGGCCTGATGCAGCTCAAGGTGGCCGATCTCATGCGTGACGCCGACCTGCTGCCGCGGGTGCAGGCCGCGGCCGACGTGATGCTGCGTTCCCATACGGATAACATTGCGCCGCTGAAGCGCCGCTGGATCGGCCATTCGATTCACTACGGGAAGGTATGAACGGACAACCCGCCGCCAGGACGGAGACACGGCCGGAGCCCCGCTGGACCGAGCGGCTGGATGAGCTCGCCCCGGGCGCCGAACCGGCCGCAGCGGTCTGGCTCCGCGAGCCCGGGCTCCTGACCGAGCGCCTGCGCGCCTGTTGCGAGGGGATGCCGGGGCTCGCGGTCATCACGGAGGCGGAAGCGCCGCTCGCAAGCCACGATGCCGCGGTCCTGAAGGCTTCGGGCAACGCCGTATTCGTGCGGGAAATCGAGCTCACCTGCAACGGGCGTCCCTGGGTGTTCGCGCAAACCCTGATTCCGCAGGCAACGCTCGCGCGCCAGCGATGGCTGTCTTCGCTCGGCCGCGCCGCCCTGGGCGAACGCCTCGCCGCCGTGCCCGGAATCGAGCGCGGACCGCTCGAGTTCGCCCGGCTCGTCGCCGGCGACCGCCTCTATCAGCGCGCTCTCCGCGAGCGCCGCGATCCGCCCGCCGCCTTGTGGGCGCGGCGTTCCTGGTTCGCGATCGAAGGTGACCGCCTGCTGGTGCAGGAAGTGTTCCTGCCCGAAGCGCATACGTGAACACCGACAGCGAGCGTGCGCCGGGGCGCCGGCACCCGTCCAATCCGGAGTACAAGCCCGAGTGGCAACCGCACGGCGTACGCGACGCGTTCCGCGCGCTCGGGCGAACGCTCCGCGAATACGCGCTCCTGATGCGCCTGCACCGGCCGATCGGCATCTGGCTCCTGCTGTGGCCCGCCTTGTGGGGTTTGTGGATCGCGGGCGCGGGCCGGCCGGATGCGCGGCTGCTGGTCATCTTCGTCGCGGGCGTCGTCGTGACGCGTTCCGCCGGCTGCGTCATCAACGATTACGCCGATCGCGATTTCGATCCGAAGGTCGCGCGCACACGCGACCGCCCGCTCGCCGCCCGGCGCGTGGCGCCCGCTGAAGCGCTCTTCCTGTTCGTCGCGCTCGGATTCATCGCGGTCTGGCTCGCCCTGCAGCTCGATCCCTTTGCGCAGCTCTACGCCGTCGCGGGCGGCCTGCTCGCCGTGACCTATCCCTGGCTCAAGCGCATCGTGCACGTCCCGCAGTTCTATCTCGGTGTCGCTTTCGGCTGGTCGATCCCGATGGCCTTTGCCGCCCTGACCGGCACAGTGCCAAAGATCGCCTGGCTCCTCCTGACCGCCGTCGTGCTCTGGGCCGCGGTCTACGACACGATGTATGCGATGGTCGATCGGGAGGATGACGAACGCATCGGCGTCAAATCGACCGCCATACTTTTCGGGGAGTCCGACCGGTTCCTCATCGCCGTGATGCAGGCGATGACCCTGTTCGCGCTGTGGCTCGCGGGAAACGAGGCCGGGCTCGGCGACTGGTATCGCGCGGGACTCGCAGGCGCGGCGGTATTCTTCCTGTATCAGCTTTGGCTGATCCGCCGCCGTGTGCCCGAGGCCTGTTTCCGCGCCTTCAACAACAACCACTATGTCGGGCTCGTCGTCTTCATCGGGCTCGCACTCGATTATCTTTACCGCACTGGCGGCTGAACCACGAACGGAGAGAACAGATGACCACCATCGACCGGCGCACGCTGCTGCTGACTGCAAGTTCCGCCGCAGCCCTGGCTACGCTGCCCAGATTCGCGTTCGGCGCGGCGAAAGAGGGGCCGCTCGTGGCCCGGGTGGAACCCGTGACTGACACGTATTTCGGCCAGTCCGTGACCGATCCGTATCGCTGGATGGAGAATCCGGGCGACAAGGACTGGGAAATCTTCATGAAGAGCCAGGCCGCGCATACGCGTGCCGTGCTAGACGGAATCCCGGGGCGAGCCGCGCTCGCCAAGCGTGTCAGCGAGCTTGCGGGCGATCTCGAGGTCATCAATACGATTCAGATCGGCGGCTCCTACGTCTTCGTCGAGAAACGGCCGGCAGGCGCGAATAACTTCAAGCTATTCGTGCGCGAAGGCCTGAATGGCGCCGAACGGCTGCTGATCGACTCGGAGGCGCGCACCCAGGGCGACGTGCACTACTCGATGAATTACTGGAGCGCTTCGCCGGACGGCAGGCACGTGGCTTACGGCATGTCGCCGTCCGGCTCCGAGAACGCCGTGATCGAGATCATTGAAACGGCGACCGGCACGGTGCTTCCCGATCGCATCGACCGGGCGCAGTACGCATTCCCGAGCTGGCTGCCCGACGGTTCGGGCTTCTTCTTCAATCGCCTGGCCGAGGGCGGGACTGCGGGCACGACCGACTACTACAAGAACAGCGTTTGCTGGTTGCACAGGGTCGGCACCGAGGCAAAGTCCGACGTCAAAGTCCTCGCGCGCGGACAGTTCGCGGACGTTGTGCTGCAGGAAATCGAATTCCCGATCGTTTTCGCGCAACCGGGATCGAATCATGCCATCGCGTTCCTGTTCGCCGGGGTTCAGAACGAAATCACGATGTACGTGAATTCGCTCGATGCCGCCGCAAAAGGTCAGGGCGGTTGGAAAAACATCTGCGTGCCCGATGACAAGGTGACGGGCGGCACACTGAAGGGCGACGACATCTACCTCGTCACCTACAAGAACGCGCCACGCTACAAGGTGCTCCACGTCAAGGCGGCTGACCCGGCCATCGCAAAGGCTCGTGAGGTCGTGGCGCAAGGCAATACCGTCATTCAGAACGTCTACGCCGCGAAGGACGCCCTCTATGTCCAGGAGCTCGACGGTGGCGTCGGGCGCATCCGCAAGCTCGCCGCCGACGGCAAGATCACGCCGATCGCGCTGCCGTTCGACGGCACGATCAGCTCGGTCTATGCCGACACGGAACACGACGGCCTCTGGTTCCAGCTGCAGAACTGGGTGAGGCCGGCGACGGTCTTCCAGGCGGCCGCCTCGGGTGCGGTGACCGATACGAAGCTCGCGACGAAACCCGACATCGACGTGTCGGCCTATGAATCGACGCGCATCTTTGCGACCGCGAGGGACGGCACAAAGATCCCCGTTTCGGTCGTCTACAGCAAAGGGATGAAGCGCGACGGGTCGGCGCCTGCGCTGATCGATGCCTACGGATCCTACGGGATCACTTCAGACGCCTATTTCGGGCCGCGATTCATCGCGTGGCTGGAACAGGGCGGGGTGTGGGCGACGGCCCATGTGCGTGGCGGCGGCGAGTTCGGGCGCGAGTGGCATGAAGGCGGGCGACTGCTGACCAAGCACAACACCTGGGGCGACATGATCGCGGCCGCCGAGACGCTGATCGCCGACAGGTGGACGAGCGCGGAGAGGCTCGCGATCCGCGGCGGGTCGGCCGGCGGAATCACGGTCGGGCGCGCCATGACGGCGCGGCCGGGGCTGTTCGCCGCCGTGATCAGTCAGGTCGGCGTGTCGAACAACCTGCGCGCGGAGTTTTCGCAGAATGGACCGCCGAATATTCCCGAGTTTGGATCGGTGACGACGGCCGACGGATTCAAGGGCCTCTTCGAGATGGACTCCTATCTTCACGTCAAGGACGGCACCAAGTATCCGGCCATGATGCTGACGACGGGCATGACCGATCCGCGGGTCGATCCATGGCAGGCGGCAAAGATGGCGG
>Ga0214471_10004160_pt1 | contig 11170 bp, 14 predicted proteins | sample RVTome_5_FD_207665 | JGI IMG/M metagenome (GOLD analysis project Ga0214471, IMG submission 207665) | Soil microbial communities from uranium-contaminated site in the Upper Colorado River Basin, Wyoming, United States - RVT142D155 | ecosystem: Environmental > Terrestrial > Soil > Contaminated >... | reverse complement strand
CGTGCTCGTCGCGGCGCCTTCGATCGCCACCGACAATTGGGCCCACGAGTGCCGCCGCTGGCTGCCCGAGCGCACGGTGTCGGTGCAGCGCGCGCGGCGGACGTTCCGGTGGCCGCGCGCCGGCGAACTGCGCTCGATGTCCTACGGCATGCTGCCCCCCTCCGCGCGCGAGATCGCCGACGCGAAGCTCCACGCCGTCGCCATGGAGGCGCAGTGGACCCAGGCCGACCAGCGGCGCCACCGCGCGCGCGTGGCGCGCCTCGAGCGCGAGCGCAAGCGCCTCACGCTGCCGTGGCCGAACACCGTGCTCGTGGCCGACGAGGCGCAGTTCTTGAAGAACCCCTCGGCCACGCGGACCAAGCGCTGGCGGGAGTTGGCGGCGCTCGTCTACCGCCAGGGCGGCCGCATCTGGATCTTGACGGGCACGCCCCTGGAGAACCGTTACGACGAACTCTGGAGCGTCCTGCAGGCGGCGGGCCTGGGGAGCAGCATCTTCGGCTCGCGCGGCGCCTTTCGCGGCGCGTGCGCCATCGGTGGCAGCGCCGGCGAGAAGCTGCGCACGGCGACGCTGCGCCGGCTGCGCTACGACGTGCTGCCCGACCTGCCCCGCAAGCGCCGCGAGATCCGCCTCGTACGGCTCGACCCGGCGACCCGGAAGGAATGCGACGACCTGGTCGCCGCTCTGCGTGGTCGCGGCGTGGTCCTCGAGCAGGCGACACTCGAGGAGATCAAGCGCGCCCAGGAGGACGCCGGGATCGCCGCGCACGTCTCCCAGACCCGCGTCGCGCTCGCGAAGGCGAAGCTCCCCTACGCGCTCGACTTCGTGACCTGGATGGAGGGCGAGGGCGAGCCCGTCGTCGTGTTCTGCTCGCACCGCGCCCCCATCGACCTGCTCGGCGCGCGGCCCGGCTGGACGGCGATCACCGGCGACGAAGACCAGCGGGAGAAGTTCCGGCGTGCGCGAGGGTTCCAGGAGGGGCGCTACCGCGGCGTCGCGATCTCGACGCGGGCCGCGTCCACGGCGATCAACCTGGACCGCGCCTGGCGCTCGCTGTGGATCGACCTCGAGTGGACCCCTGCCAAGATCGACCAGGGCGAGGACCGCCTGCTGCGCCTCACGCAGAAGGCCGCGTCGGTCCTGCACACGCGGCTGGTCGCGGACCACCCGCTCGAGCGCAGGATCGAGTTCCTCCTGCGCGAGAAGCAAGAGCGAATCGACAACGTCGTCAACGCATCGGCCGTACGCGCCGAGAACCCACGAGGAGCCCAGCCGTGAAACACGCGCGAGCCGACTACCAGCGCATCCAGGACCCCGAGGGGAAGATCCCCGAGGACGAGCCCGTGTTCCTGCTGCGCGGCCAGGACATGATGGCGCCGCGCACCGTGCGCTTCTGGGCGCGCGCCGTGCGCGAGTTCCTGCGCGCGCCCCATGCGCCGATCGCGGTGCTCGCCGAGGAGCAGGCCGCCGCCATGGAGCGCTGGCAGGCCGAGCACCACGCGAAGCTTCCGAATCTCCCCATCGACTACGCGTTCCCGCCGAACCCGGAATGCGCGGTGGGCAAGGTCGCCTACCCGACGGAGGGGGTGTCGTGGGCGTTCAACCCGTCGACCGGGTTCCGCTCCGCGTGCCGGTGGTGGAAGAACGGCGACCACCCCGGCGACCTCGCGCACGAGGGCGGCGTGGTGCGGCACGAGGGCCAGGTCGTGCGCTACTTCCGCCACCCCACGGTCCCGGAGTTGGAGAGGCACGACGACGACCGCTACCGCTCGCGCATCGGCTGGTGCTACGGCGGCGCGACCTGCGGCGCCGCGTACCACGTCCACGGCTGGATCGACGAGGGACCGGGCGGGCGCATGGTCTGTCCCGGGGACTACGTGCTCACCACGATGGAAGGGGCACACTTCGCGTGCCATCCGAGCCGGTTCAACGAGATCGTGGAGGCGCTCGAGAGGGGCGCCTACTTCGAGCCCGGCGTCGGGCTGGTGGAGAGACCCAAGGCGAAACCCGTTCCCCCGCACGTGCAGGCCCAGACGTTGCCGAGCGCGCCGGTGGTGCAACCCACCGCTCCGATCGAGTCGGCGCTGAGCCTGGTGCGTGAGGAGTGCGCACGCGCCCGTGCCACGTTCGGTCCGTACGCCAGCGCCCACGAGGGCTACGCGGTCATCCTCGAAGAACTCGACGAGTTGTGGCGCGAGGTGTGCCGCAAGGACCGGGACCACGACGCCCTGCGGAAGGAAGCGGTACAGGTCGCCGCCACCGCCGTCATGTTCCTGGCCGAGGTGTGCGCCCCGGATCCCAAGCCCTAACGAGAGCAGGAGGAGAACATGGAGTTCGAGCGCTTCCCCAAGATCGCGCGGCTTTCGCGCGAGATGATCGTCACGGAGAAGATCGACGGCACCAACTCGCTGGTGTTCATTGACGAACTGGACGCCTGTTCGCCGATGCGTCCGGTGACGGCGATCGTTGGCGGTCTCGTTCTGCACGTCGGGTCCAGCAAGCGGTGGATGACGCCCGAGAACGACCACTTCGGGTTTGCCGCGTGGGTGCGCGACAACGCCGAGGAGATCGCCCTGCTCGGTACGGGGCGCCACCACGGAGAATGGTGGGGCTCGGGCATCCAGCGCGGCTACGGCCTGCCGAAGGGCGAGAGGCGGTGGAGCCTCTTCAACACGAAGCGGTGGCACGCTCCGGGCGACAGCCCGCGCGAGTTCGCACCGCTCGACCCGCGCGAGCCTCCGAAGGTGACGACGCAGACCCCGCCGTGCGTCGGCGTCGTTCCGGTTCTCTACCAGGGGCTGTTCGACACCGAAACCGCGCTCGACTACCTCGAGCAGTTGCGTTGCGACGGGTCCCACGCGCTGCCCGGGTTCGGCGCTCCCGAGGGCATCGTCGTGTTCCACGTCGCGGGAAACGTGGCGTTCAAAGCGACGCTCGAAGGTGACGGTGTGCCGAAGTCGATGAAGGCGCAGGAACCCAAGTGGTGAAGCGACTCCTGCTCCGCATCCGCTGCCGGCTGCGGCCGGGCGTGACCAGGCATCGCTCCCGTCTGTGTTCGCTGCACCGGCTTCCAGACGGCCGCGTCGAAGCGACCTGCGTCGAGTGCGGCCAGGTCATGCGAGGCCCGTACGGGCTCGCGTTACCGTGCAACTGGAGCGCTCCGCACGTCGACGGCTGCTGCGAGAAGGCGGGAGGACCACGGACATGACCGGCTCGAAGGTCACGGTGCGACTCGTCGCCCCGGCGCCGCACGTCCATCTGTGCGCGCTGCGGCTCTTGCGCGAGGCGTGGGGCTTGACGCAGGCCGCCGTCGCGCGCTGCAGGGGCATCGACCAGGGGACCTGGTCACGGATCGAACGGGGCGTGCAGTCGCTCTCGCTCCCGGTGCTGCACGCCGTCGTCACGTGCGACTGCGGGAACACCATGGCCGAGTTCTTCGCGCTGAGCGAGGCCGTCGAGGTGCTGCTCGTGAAGCGTGGGATCGAGATCGTCGACGAGTGGCCCGTGCCCGACTTCGGGGCCTCCGTCGTCCTGCGCCCGCGGGCCATCCACGAACTCGTGGCCGCGGACGCCGCGGACCTGGTCGCGCTGCGGGGCGTCGCGCAGTGCCTCGCGATCCGCGACGTGGGCGCTCCGCGCAGGGAGGGCCCGGAGTGAGCCGGCACCTGGTCGTGACGGGCACGGGGCGGGCGGGGACGACGTTCCTCGTGCAACTGCTGGGAGCGTGCGGGCTCGACACGGGCCTGGACGGAAGCGAAGCCCTCGACCCGATCGCGAACGCCGGGTGCGAGTGGCACCTGGTCGCGCGCGACCTGCCGTACGTGGTCAAGTCCCCGGAACTCTGCGGACACCTCGGCTCGTTCATAGCGGACGGCCACGCCATCGACCACGTGCTCCTGGCCGTGCGCGACATCGGCGACGCCGCGGAAAGCCGCCGGCGCGGGACGGCCGCCGGCGGCGCTGCGGGGGGCCTCTGGGGGACCACGGACCCCGCCGAGCAGGAGCGCGTCCTCGAGACGCGGCTGTGCGCGGGCATCGTCGAGATGGCCGACTTGGGCCTGCCGGTGACGATCCTGGCGTTCCCGCGCATGGTGCGGGACGTGTTCTATCTGTGGAAGCGTCTGCGGCCCCTTCTCCTTCGCGAGCGGACGGAGCCTGGGCTGGCGGACGAGTTCTGGAGGGCCTTCGAGGCCCTCGCGAAGCCCGAATTGGTACACGAATGGAGGTGAGCATGGGCGACGAACGGTGGAAACTCGAGCGCGCGGCGTGGGCCACGGCGCTCTCGTGGGCGGAGGCGGACGCACCGTTCGCCGCGGTGGCGTACCTCGCGGAGTGGAAGCGCCTGGGCGACAAGTTTCCCCAGACGCCAGGGTTCCTACCGAACCGTCGCTCGGTCGCGTCCCGCTTCCGGCCGCAGCCCGATCAAATCCGGCTCCTCGCGAACTTCCTCGAGAAGTGCGGCGTGAGCTTCGCTGGAATGACCATGAACGAGCGCTACGCCGTCGCGCGGAAGATCCGGGTCAAGGTCGCCGAACTCGCGTTGCCCATCATGGAATGGCCGTCGGAGCACCGTGGGACCACCAGCGACGCCCAGGAACACGAGCACGCGGACGACACGCTCGCGGATGAGCAGGAGCGTCGCGAAGCGGCGCTCCGGGCGCAGGGCTGTGACGGGTCGGGCTGGTGCCGGAGCGCACCCCCACGCGTACGCTGCGGTGGCTGCGGTGCCTGCCTCTGTCTCGAGGGGATCCCCCTCGGGCTCTACGCCATCCGCCGCCACGACCGCACCGTCGACCTGCGGTGGGCGTACTCGGGAGCACAGGCGTTGCGGGACTTCGAGGAGGAGAAGACCGCCGGTCCGCACGACCGCCCGTTCGACCGCTGGTTCTTCGCCGTGTGGATGAATCCGGGGCAGGCTCTCGCGTGGGAACGCAGTTGGCGCGGGGGCAGCGACGTCGGAGACACGCGCGGACACGTCGAGCGGATCCGGAAGCTCGAGCACCCCGAGCGCGGCAGCTTGCTCGGCTCCACGTCGACGGACTAGACTGGCGACGGGCTGCGCGGCGTGTACGATGGGAGCGCGGCCGGGGACGCCCGGCCCGTTCCTCTCTGGGGGGCGGTGGCGTGTCTCACCTCTTACCGTCTCGCACGGTCTGCTGCCGTCCCCCTCCACACTTGCGCCGCGTCGGTGCCGCGACGTAGACTGCGCCCATGGAGGTGATCTGCGTCTGCACGCCGCTGTACCAGGGCTACCTGCGCGAGGCGGCCGAAGCGCGCATCGAACTCCCCCTGCGCTGGCCCCAGGTCGCCCCCGAGGACTGGCTGCTGCGCACCCACGCCGGTCGCGGGCAGCCGGTCGACCACGTGCGCCGCATCATCGTACGGGCGGTGCTGCAGGACGAGCCGGGCTGGGACGGCAAGCCGGTGGCGCACGCGCCGTGGCTGACCTGGGGCGCCGCGACGGTCATTGTCTTCGCGGACCACGACGTGTCCTTCGGCGCCGACGACGTCGTGCGGCTCTCGCGCACGCTCCTCGAGCACGACGACGTCGCGGTCGTCGTGGCCCCGATGCCGCAACAGGAGTCCGCGCACGACGCGTCGGTCGGCACGGCGTTCACGGCGCTGGGGGGCCTCACGCTCAACGTCAACCCCGGCGTCCCCCCGCTGACGCCGTTCCCGCTGCCGTGGGACCGCCCCTTCGAGATCCGCAACGGGGGCTTCGGCATGGTGGCCATCCGCGCGAGCGTGTTCTCGAAGGTGCCGCGCCCCTGGTTCGACTTCGTCGAGCACGAGGACGCCGACGGCCGCTTCCACCTCTCCGGCGAGGACATGGGCTTCTGCGACAAGGTCCGCGCGCAGGGGTTCAGGGTGCTGTGCGAGCCGCGCGTGCGGCCGTTCCACACGTTCCTTCGGACCTTCACTCTCGAGGACGCGCACCACAGCGTCCTTCTCCACCTCTCGAGGAGAGCCTTCGCATGAAGCCCCTGGCCGACGCCCCCGACCCGAAGCCCTGCGCCCTGTTCACGATCTCCGCGGCGGATCTCCTGGACCCCGCGAGCCTCTCGGACTTCGAGGACACGGTGCAGGCCCACATGGACGCCGTGCAGGGGCTCGGGGTCCCGATCAACATGACGTCGCTGTCGGTCGGCGACGTGCTCGTCGTCCACGTGCAGGCGTTCCTCGTGGACCGCGACCCGATCAGCGGGCAGGGACGCGCGGTGCCGGCGAAGCTCGAGGACTGGCGCCGCAAGCTCAAGCAGCACAAGCTCTCGGTGCTGCCATGACCGCGGACCCGGACGAGCACGAGGACGACGAGCCCGACAACGTCGTCGCCTGGGCCGACGACCTGCTCGACCGGCTGTTCGTGCTCAAGACCCGCGCCGAGGAGCGCGCCGCCGACGGCGACGACGTCGAGGCGACCGTCTCCCAGGCCCTCCGCCTGGCGCTGGCCGACGAAGTCGGCACCGTCGTGGACTTCCTCGAGGGCGCGGCGGCCGCGCAGGCCGAGGCCGTCGAGGCGCTCCAGGCCGTCGAGGCGCGCGGACGCACCCGCACGCGCTCTCCGCGGGCTCCCGGCGGCCCGTTCTCGCTCGTGGACGACTGACACCGTGGCGCGGCCCTTCGTGGCGCTCTCGGGCGCCTGGATGCCCGTCTCGGTCCTGCAGTACCTCGCGCGCGGCTTCGAGCCCTGGGCCGACGTCCTGCGCGTCGGGACGTGGCCGCGCGAGGGCTCGTGGCTCCCCTGGGGACCCGAGGGCCACCTCGGGGAGGGGTACACCGTCGCCGCGCCCTACCGCACGCAGCGCCCGCACGTGCTCGTGGACGAGAACGGCGACGTCACGGTTACGCCGGGCGATCCCACGTGGGAGCGCGCGCGCAGCGACGGCGTGGACGCCTGGTTCGACGTCGACGGCGGATGGGCGTGGACGGCCGGGTTGCCGGTGCAGTGCGCCTACCGCGGGCTCGTCGTCACGGACCCGCACTGCGAGGGCTGGCGCGCCGCCGAGCACGCCGACCTGCGCGGCCGCGTGGACGTGGTGTGGCAAATGCAGAGCGGACCGTGGCTGCGCGACGGCGACCTGGTCCTGAACTACGCGTACGACGCCGGCTGGCACCGTTCGGTGCCCGTCGCCACCTCCCACGACGTCACGATCCTTGGGCAGCCCTACGCGGAGCGCGAGCACCTCGCGGCGCGCCTACGCGACGCCGGGCTGCGCGTTCTCGGGCCGGGCGTCGTCGGAGTCGGAGAGGAGTACGCGGCCGCGCTGTGTCGCGCTCCCGTGGCCGTCGTGTGGCCGCTGGCCGCGGACCTGCCGGCGCGCTACTTCGAGGCGCTCGCGTGTGGCCGCGCCGTCGTCGTGCGCCGCGTGGAGGATCTCCAGCGCGTGCTTCCCGCGGAGTCCGACCGCGTCGGCGTGAACGTCGTCGACGACCTCGACCACGCCGTCGAGAACGTGGTGCTGTGCCACGGGACCCTCGCGCTCGAAGCGGCGATCGACCCGGCGGCGCTCGCGCTCCAGGTCGCGGGCCACTCCTGGGCCGACCGCGCCCGCTCGCTCCTGCTCTAGTAGACGTCCCACTCGGGGCGGTCGGTCATCAGCGAGAGCGAGCCGCCGCTCGCCGGCGTGTCCGGGGGCACCCCGGGCCCGAAGGTCCCTGTGAGCGCGCCGGCCACGAACAACTGCCTCGTCCCGCTGTCCGTGTTCGTGCAGGTGCCCATGGGAGCCCAGCCCGACTGCAGCCCGTACTGCGGCACGTCGGCGCCGGAGAAGTCCAGGAAGACGTTCGTGCCCATCGCGCACACGCCGAGTTCGGTGCTCGCGGTGCCGAGCGTCGTCACGTCGAAGTTCACGACGTCGGCGGCGGAGATGGCGAAGGCGGACGTGTAGCGGTTCCAGCGGCGCGTCTGGTCTCCGCTGAGGAACACGAAGATCGTCTGCCAGAGGTTGGCCGCGGTGTCGTACCAGAGGCCCCAGAAGGTGTCGGTCGCGGCCAGGGTCCCGGGAGCCGCCTCGAGGTTGACCGCGATCACGCCGGCAAGGTTGCCGACGGAGTAGAACCGGTACGGTCCGAGACCGTCCCCCGTGGTGGCGCGCGCCGCCAATACGATGATGCGGTCGGAGTTCTCCCAGGCCGCGCAGACCCCGTGCCACTTCTGGTTGAGTTCCGCCACGATCGTCTGAGGCGTGAACGTCGGAACCCCGTTCCAGCCCTCGACCCGCGAGAACTGCAGTTGCCCCGTGGTGCCGTTCTGCCGGTAGTAGACGAAGAACGCCCGCGTCTGCTGGAAGTTCACCATCGCGACGGCGCCGAAGCGCGAGGCGACCTGGTCGCCCGGGTTCGACGCCGTCGGGTACTCGCCGGCGCGCCGCGTCCACGTCGCGCCCGAGTCGGCGCTGGTCCACATGGTCGGGCCCAGGAGGGTCGCGGCGCCGTCGACGGACGCGTCGAGCCCCACCACCATCAGCCGCGTGGAGTTGGACCCGTACTGCCACACCGCCCAGACGTTCTGGGGGAAGTCGCCGCTCGACGAGACGGGGCTCGCCTTGTGGGTCGTGATGGACCCGAGGAACGTCCAGACCCCCGCGGTGCGCTTGTAGACGCGGCCGCCCTCGGTCTTGAGGTTGAGACCGGCGGCCGCGCTCGGCGCCACGAACGCGTAGAGGGTGCCGTCCACGCTCTCGGACAAGGACAGGATGCCGTTGGTGAAGCTCGCGACGCCCCACGTGGCCGAGTCGTCGACGATCTCCTCGTCAACGAACGTGGCACCCCCGTCGGAGGAGTACGCGACGGCCACCGCGTCGTTGGTGGTCTTCGCGTAGATCGCCGCCAGCGTGCCGTCGCGGCGCCCGATGATGCCGCGCTGGGACCAGTTTGCCGGGCGGGGCCCCGTGTCGTTCCCGTTGTCCTGGAGGATCCCGACGACGTAGTCGGCCACGGGTCAGTCCCTCCTGGGGGCCAGGAGGGCCTCCACGCGCGCCAGGCGCTCGCGTAGGCGGGCGATCTCCGCCTCGGCCGACTCCTCGGCCACGTGGAGCCGCAGGAACGCTTGTCGCGTCTCCTCGAGCACGTCGCGTAGGTGCTCGCCGTGGGCCTCGGCGCGGCCCTCGATGCGCGCCGTGCGCACCTGCTCCACGCCGAGGCTCCGGCTCGTCTCCTCGAGTCGCTCCACGTCGCGGACCCAGCCGTTGATGCCGACCGCGACCACGGCCACCCCCACGGCGACGCCGCTCCAGATCGTCGGCCAGCGCGTCCTGGTCCGCTGTTCGAACGCGTTGGCGTTCGACGAGATCCGCGTGTGGATGCGCTCGAGGCCCGCGCGGAACTCCACCCCGATGCCGTCGATGCGCGACTCCAGGCCGCGCACGTCGTCGCGCAGGCCCTTCTGGCTCTCCTCGACCTGGGCGAGCCGCTCGCGCTCCGAGGTGAGGAACGCGCTCGCCCAGGCGGGGGTCGCTGGGGCCTCGCGCGTCGTCATGGGCTTACGTGTTGTCTTCGACGTCGGTTCCGATCCAGCGGCGTCCGCGGAGCACCCCCGAAACGGTGGCCGTGGCGTTCGACGTGTTCACCGCGAAGAGTTCGTACTGCGTTCCCGGGGAGAGCGAGAAGTAGATGCGCATGTGCTCGTACGGGAGCAGCCCGAAGGGCGCCACGGGGAGCCCCGCGGGGAACTGCAGCATCGGGGTCCCGTTCCGCTTCACGGACCACGACACCTCGTCGAAGCGGCTACCGGTCACGAAGCCGCCGACGTACATGGCCGAGCCGTAGTAGTTCTGGCTCGGCATGCTGTACGAAGCCACGAGAACCTCGGTCGCGGCGACCGGGAGCACGACGTCGACGCCGTACTCGAGGATCTCGAGGGCCGTCGGCCAGTAGCCGACGCCGGGGTGGACCTGGACCGACACGCAGCGCGCCGGCGCCCGGTGCGGCCACAGCCTGCGCTGGTACTCGCGCAGGTCGATCATGCCCTCGGGGTCGGGGCCGCAGCCCGGGGCGCCCGTCCAGTGGTCGGTGGAGGAGATGGCGACCTCCTACCGCAGCGTGCGGCGGTTCCCGCGCAGCGCGAACTCGACGGTGGTCGTGTTCGTCGAGAGGTTCGTGAAGTTGAAGTTCAACTGCCCGCGGGCGCCGCGCGTCGTGAGCCGCCACGGCCGGTTCCCGATCATCGACGGCCGCTGCGCCGTGCCGAAGATGAGTTCGCCGCGCACCTCGTTCGTCGCGGGGTAGTTGAGCGTGTAGTCGCCCTGGCCGTAGTAGATCGCGCAGCGGAACCCGGCCACGTCCGGGAACGAGAGATCCGTCGAGAAGTAGACCATGTCGTCGATGGTCATGTCCGCGTCGCCGGGGAGTTCGATGGACGCGGTGGCGACGCCGGAGCCGGGAATCACGGTCGGCACCGTCTGCGGCTGCACGAGCATCGGGAATTCGCAGTTGCTCGCCTTGAGCGGCCAGTACTCGAGCAGTTGCGTGAAGACGTTGAAGATCACGGGAGCCTCTTCCAATCCGACGTCCGGGGATCGCGGGACCAGCGCTCGCCGTCGGTGTCGGTGTGGACGACGCGCTGGAGGTCCCGGTCGTAGTGCGACGTCCAGCGGCCCGCGTGAGGCATGCGGTGGCCGTCGCCGGCACCTCGGGAGAAGATCCGGGTCACCTTCTCCACGCCGTCGTCGACCAGCCCGCGCAGGCCGTTGCGGCGGAGGTTGTCCGTGGGCGTGTCGAGTGGCAAGCCGGGGCTGCCGTCGGCGAGCACCGGCTGCACCGTCACGCGTTCCGTCACGCGGCCGTCGATGGACCCGACACGCTCGGTGGGCGTGTCGACCACCACGGCCTGCACCCCCAGGAGATCCGCCGAGCCGCGCGAGTACTCGGTGTCGTGCTTCTTCCCGCGTCGGAAGGTCACGCGGTCGCCGGGGTGCAGTCTCGTCATGGGCTGAGTGTAGCTCCTACGGCAGCGCGTCCATCCACCTGTCGGGATCGAACGCGAGGGCCGCGTTCTGCATCTGCAGGGGGTTCGCGATCCCCCACGTCGAGACCGCGCGCTCGACGTCCTCGCGGGTCGCTCCCACCGGCGCGACGACGGGCCCGACGGAAGTCGCGTAGACCTTCTCCCCCGGAGCGGCCTGGACGACTCCCCAGGGAGTCGCGACCGCCGTCTTGCGCCGCCGCAGGAGT
>Ga0214471_10004159_pt1 | contig 11170 bp, 12 predicted proteins | sample RVTome_5_FD_207665 | JGI IMG/M metagenome (GOLD analysis project Ga0214471, IMG submission 207665) | Soil microbial communities from uranium-contaminated site in the Upper Colorado River Basin, Wyoming, United States - RVT142D155 | ecosystem: Environmental > Terrestrial > Soil > Contaminated >... | reverse complement strand
CGCCACCCCATCACCCTGGAGCTTTCTCAGGCATGGCCCTGACCACGTATGTGTTCGACACCTGCATCGGCGCGTTCTTCGAGATGAGCACTGCCGACGCCCGCTCGATCTTGCCGCCCCACCTGGAGCCCGTCGAGGTCCAGCACACGCGCAGCGTGCTCGCGGTCATGGCGTTCCAGTTCAGCGAGAGCATGGTGGGAGCGTACGACGAGCTCGTCATGGCTATCATCACGCCTCCACGGGTGATCCCGGGCCAGCCCCTGCCCAAAGCGGCGTTTTTTCCCTTCATGGTAGCCACCAGCACGGAGGCCTCCCGCCTCCACGCCATCGAGCGCTGGCATCTACCCCACTACATGAAAGACCTGGACTTCACGTTCCAGGAGACGGAAGGCCGCATCGCGATGCGGGCGCTGGACGACGGGGCCCCGGTGGTGGAGTTGGCGGTGACCGACCACGATTTCAACGAGGCCACCAATCCATACCACTGTTTCATGGTTGACGGAGACGACCGGTTCAAGGTCAACATCTTCATGAACGCCCCCCACTCCGAGCATGAGGAGGAGGCGGGCGAGTTGATCCTGCATGAGCATCCCATGACGTCCGGCCTCACGCTCGATGAGGTCCATTCGTGGCCGTTTCGCGAAGAGCGTTACCGGTCCGGCGTCCAGACCTTCGAGGAGATGGAGGTCATCTAAGGGCCTGTGATGCCCGAGCCCCCGTTTCGCGCCTTCGTCATCTTCAATCCGGCATCGGGGCGGGGTCGGGGCCAGCGGCGGATCGACGCGTACCTGGCGCTTCTCGCGCGGCACCTTCCCGGCTTCGACCACGGCGTCACCGACCGGGCCGGTGGGGAGGCGGATCTGGTCCGCCAGGCGCTGAACGAAGGGCACGACACCGTGATCGCCGTGGGCGGGGACGGAACCTGGAGCCACGTCGCCCACGCGATTCTCGCCTCGGGTGTGCCCAACGTCCGTTTGGGCGTGCTGCCCTCGGGCACGGGCAACGACTTCGGCCGCAACCTCGGGCTGGACTACGCGGATCCTGCCACGGCGGTACGCAGGGTGGCGTCCGGCTCCAGCGTCCGGGTGGACGTGGGCCGGGTGGTGACGCCGTCGCGGCGGTGGGACGATGCGGACGCCATGCCCACGCCGGGCCGCCACTTCCTCAACCTGGTGGGCTTCGGCTTCGACATAGCCGTCATCGATGCCGCCCGGGGTGCCCGCCTTCTCAGAGGCGAGCTCCTCTACAAGGTGACGGCCCTCCAGCAGCTCTTCCGCTTTCCAGGCCTCCACCTGACCGTGGAGAACGATGCCGGCTTTCGGGCCGGCGGCCCCCATCTCATGGTGACCGTCTCCAACGGACGCTTCTTCGGAGGGGGCTTTCCCATCGCGCCGGGCGCCACCCTCGACGATGGCCAGCTCCACGCTTGCCTCATCGCGGACGCCTCTCCCTTCACCCGGGCAAGCCTGTTCGGGGCGGCCCAGAAAGGCCGCCACATCGAGTCGGACAGGGTCCGCCTGGAGGCGGGCGCCTCGTTTCGGCTGACGTTTGCCGAGCCGCCCCGATTCGAGGTGGACGGCGATGTCCACGTGTCCGAGGGTGAGACGGTCGAAGTGGAGATCCTCCCCGGGGCGCTGGAGGTTCTGGGCGCCTAGGCGGTCATCCATCGCACTCTGTGATGCAGAGTACTTGACTTCACGCAGTCCTCGGGAGTACGTTCGACTCATGACGCCAGCCAATCCAGCCCGAAGGCCCGAGCCGGTGGCCCTGCACGACCGGGCCATGGACAACCTCCGCTTCATTCGCGAGACCATGGAGCGATCCACCTCCTTCACCGCGGTGTCGGGGTGGGCCGGAGTCGCCATGGGAGTCCTGGCCGTGGCGGCCGGAGCGGTCGCGCGGAGCGTGACCACGCCGCTCGCTTGGATCGGCGTGTGGGTCGCCGTGGCCGTCGTCTCCTCGGCCGTGGCCCTGGTCGCCATGGATCGGAAGGCGCGCGCGGCGGGGACGAGCCTCCTCAACGGAGCGGGACGCAAGTTCGTCTGGAGCTTCGCTCCGCCCCTGGGCGTGGGAGCCGTCCTGACCGTGGCGCTGTACCGAGCCGGGGCGGCCCCGCTCCTCCCCGCGATCTGGCTCCTTCTCTACGGAACAGCGGTGGTGACCGGCGGCCAGGTCTCGGTCAGAACCGTCCCGCTGACCGGGGCGGTTTTCATGGCACTGGGTGCCGCGGCGGCGTTCTCGCCCACTACGTGGGGTGATACCTACATGGTGGCGGGTTTCGGATGCGTCCATATCGTGTCCGGGCTGATCATCGCAAGGAGGCACGGTGGCTGAGCGCAAAGTGGCCAGAAACATGGCGAGCGATCCGGCCGACCCGGGGGCAGGCCCCTCCGGCCGAGGTCTGAAGAGCGTGACGGGCGACGGCGACGTGGGTCCGATGGATCTGGATCGACTGATCCACGAGCGGGTGCGCCTCGGCATCGTCAGCGCCCTGGCTGTCAACGGATCCCTGACCTTCACCGACCTGAGGGATCTCCTCAACACCACCGACGGCAATCTCAGCGCCCACGCGCGTCGTCTGGAGGACGCCGGATACGTGGATTGCACCAAGTCCTTCGAGGGCCGGGTGCCGCGAACCGAGTACCGTCTCACCGACCTGGGACGGCGGGAGATGGAAGCCTACCTGGATCACATGGAAGCGCTGATCCAGGCCACACGACACACCTCGTAACGAACGATTCCATGTCATCTCCACACATCCATCGAGTGGACCCGGCGGACATCGTGAGCGACCACGCTCCCCCGGGCCTCCACGTGGCCATCATCATGGATGGGAACGGACGCTGGGCGTCCGGCCGGGGTCGGCCCCGGACCTACGGGCACCGGGAGGGAGCGCGGGCCGTGCGCCGCGTCGTGGAAGCGGCGCCTGACCTGGGCATCGGGGTCCTGACCCTCTACGCCTTCTCATCGGACAACTGGAGTCGCCCACCCGCCGAGGTTTCCACGCTCATGCGACTCTTCCATCGCCACTTGCGAAGCGAGATCGCCGAGCTTGCCGAAAACGGCGTACGCCTGCAGGTCATCGGGCGACGGGACCGCCTCCCTGCCCGACTGGTCAAGGCGGTGGAAGACGCCGAGGAGGCCACGGCTTCAGGGCGCCGCCTCCTTCTCCGGCTGGCCATCGACTACTCGGCGCGCGACGCCCTGGTGCGGGCGGCGATGGACGCCCGGGAGACGGAGGCGCCGCTCGACCGGGAGACGCTCGCGGACCTCCTCGCCCGGGCCATCCATCCCCGGGGCCACGCCCTGGATGTGGACCTCCTGGTCCGCACGGGCGGGGAGCAGCGGCTGAGCGACTTCCTTCTCTGGGAAGCCGCGTACGCCGAGTTGTCCTTCACCAGCGTCATGTGGCCCGACTACGGTAGGACCGAGCTGGCCAGCGCGGTTGCGGAGTTCCACCGCCGGGAGAGGAGGTTCGGCGGAGTCTCGGCCGCGGATCGCCCGGAGCGGAGCAGAGCGGCGGGCTGAGGCCCCCTAAGTGATTCTATTCTGTCTCCTTGGTCAGCGCGGGGGGCCGATGACGACCAAATGGACGTCCGGATGCGTCGCTCTACTCCTGGTCTCCGCTGTCGTCCACGGTTGTGCGCGGGATCTTCCCCCATCGGTTGAGACCGACGACGAATCGCGTGACACGACGACCGTCGTCAACAACGCGCCGCTTGTGGAGGGTGGTGGCCACCTTCTTGAAGTTTCCCGCCTGGGCACGCTGAATGGCCCGCCGGGCACCCAACTTGCCAACGTCCTGAGATTCACCGTTGCCCACACCGGCCAGACCTACGTGTTCGAGGGCAACGGCGGTATCAAGATCTTCGAGGCTGACGGGTCCTTCTCGGGCTGGGTCGCGCGACAAGGCCAAGGTCCGAACGAGGTGGGACACGTCACGGGCATGGCCTACGACGACTTTGGGGGAAACCTCGCGGTCTACGATGTGGGGAATGGGCGTATCTCCGTCTTCGGCTCGGACGGGCAGGTCCGCAGCGTACCCCAGGGGAGCCTGAGGCCGAGTTATGCCGAGGACGCATTGGCTTATGATCAGAACGGCCGGTTGTGGGTGGGGCTGGAGCCACGGTTGAGCCTGGAACAACCGACGTTACGGTACCCCAGACCCATCTTTGCACACCTCGATACGTCTGGAGCCCTGGTTGATACAGTGTGGGCGGGCACGGATCTGCTCGACCGCTGTCCAACCCTTGGCGAGGCACAGTATCAGAACGGATTCTGGCAAGACAAGAGAAGTCCTTTCGTTCCGATGGCCCTGTGGGCTCTTGGGGCCGATGGCTCAATAGCCTTTGGTTGTCCGGCCGACTATTCCTTCCGGATCGAACGACCGGACCGCACTGTCCTCAAGATCAGCCGGCTATGGGAGCCGCTTCGCCTCGGCCAGCAGGCGAAGGTGTTCTTCGAAGCATGGGCTCCCATGCCTGTTCTGCCCACCCGTCGACCCGCGTATGCTCGAATCGTGTTGACCCCCGACCGGCGAGCGTGGGTGTGGCCAACACAACCATTCGAACGGTATGCACTGAGCTCGAGTCTTGGTGCGCGAGTAGGCCGGAACGACGCATGGCGATTGGCTGAGGGCGGCGCATTCGATGTGTTTGACGAGTACGGCCGCTGGGTCGGGAGTGTTCGCCTTCCGCCTGCCGTGCGCTACACCGGGTACCCGACGACGCCACCTGTGACGATCCGAGGGGACACGATCTGGGCTGTTGGCCGCGACGCGTTGGATGTGGAGTACATCGTGAAGTACATGGTCCGGTGGGGCGAATCCCTTTAGTACTCCGTGGCAGAAGTACGATGGTATTCGAGCGCCGACCACGCCGCCCGAGCCATGGCCGCGTCCTGGACCCCGACGCCGGTCAGGTCGCACACGATCAGCTCCTCCGCCTCGCGGCCGGCCACGAGGCCGGTGAGGACCCCGCCGAGCGTTCCGTGGACGGCATCCCGGGTCAGCGCGCCCGCGGCCAGGGCGTGATGAAGCTCCCCCAGCCGGGCGCACTGGTCCAGGTGGTCGACGATCAGCTTATCCGCCCGAGCCAGGAGCCGTGGGTCCAGCTCCTGCTTGTCCGGCCCATCCGAGCCCACGGCAATGACGGTGGCGTGGGCTTCGACCCAGGGGTCGAGCACCAGGGGTGCCCGGGCCGGTGTCACGGTGACCACCAGATCGGCGCCGCGCACCGCAGCCGCAACGTCGGGCGCGCCGGTGGCGGGAACGCCCAACTCCTCCTGGAGCTCCCGGCACAACTCGGCCGCCCCCTCGGGATGGGGCGCCCACGCGCGGATCTCGCGAAGGGTCCGCACGTCGGCCATGGCGCGGAGCTGGAATCGGGCCTGCGTTCCCGCGCCCACGACGGCCACGGTAAGGGGCCGATCCGGCGCCAGTAACCGGACCGCCAGGGCGCCGGCGGCGCCCGTTCTGAGGTCGGTGAGGTAGCCGTTGTCCAGCAGAAGGGCCCTGGGAAACCCCGTGGCGGCGTCGAAGACCAGGACCAGGCCCGAGCCGGTCGGGAGGCCGTGCCGGGCGTTGTCGTAGAACCCTGAGGCAACCTTGATGGCGAAGTGCGGAGCGCCCTCCATCCACGCCCCCTTGACGTGGACTTCCCCCCGGGCGGCGGGAAGCTCCAGGCCGATGGGTGGCGGCACTACGGCCCGCCCCTCCGCCATGGCCCGGAACGCCTCCTCGGCAGCTTGCAGCGCCAGGGGTCGGCCCACACTTTCCCGGATCCTTGCCTCTTCCACGACGGTGAGAGACGGGAGGATGGTCGTCACGGCGCCCTCCTCGGGATCCGGAGCCGTCGACCGCAGCCGGGTAAATGGACGAACAGTGGCATCGGCGGTACGGCCCCCGCTCGGGGTGGGACGATCGCTCCGATGAGAATGTGGACAGGCCCGGGGCAGCGGACAACCGGCCTTCCGGACCCTCGTCGCGATACGTGCCCGGCGGCAACGAAACGATCCTCCTGGTGGAAGACCCGGAGGAGGTTCTCGACGCCATCGCCGCTCTCCTGCGCCGCCTGGGCTACGAGGTGCATACGGCGCGGCATCTGGAAGAGGCGCTGGACGTCGTGGCCGGAGTCGAGAACCTGGATCTGCTGGTGACCGACGTCGTGCTGCCCGCCCAGAATGGCCTGGCGGTGGCCGAGCGTATCCGCGAGCTGCGCCCCGGCGTGGCGATCCTCTACATGTCTGCCTTCACGTCCGACCTGGTCATCCCTGCCGAGGATCGGTCGTCCGGGAACTTCCTGTCCAAGCCGTTCACGGTAGAGGACATCGCAAGGAAGATCCGGCGGATCCTGCACCCCGGAGAGGAAGAGGCCCGATGACGCCTCCCGGACCCCGGCGGCCTCCCGGGTCCACGGCCGTACCGACCAGCCGGTATGTTGAGCCCCTATCCTCTTCGTGGAGGGAGGTCAGGCGGTTGCGCGAGCGACGTCCCGCTTCACTCTGCGGATCACGGCGCCCAACCCTTGTGTGCGCATGACGCCCAGAATCTCCCCGATGCCCATGCGCTCCATGAGGTCATCGGGCAATGCGGCCACCTCATCGGCCGGGCTCCCGTTCAGGACCTCCATCAAGAACCCGACGAAGCCCCGGACCGTGGGGGCTTCCCGGGGGGCGTCGGCGTGGATGGTCACGGCGCCGTCCTTGGCTACCGCCACCCACAGGAAGAGGGGTGTCTGACACTCCTCCACCCGCCCCAGACCCTCGTCACGGGCCTCGCGCAGCTCCTCGGGGAGATCGGGAAACCGGCGGGCGTAGCCGAGGAGGAGCTGCATTCGCATCTCTCGGCTGAGGGACCTGAACCGGGCCAGGCGGTCGTCCAGAAGGCTCATGGGCGGTGCAACCCCGGCCCCGGACCTCCGTTCCGGCGTCCCCCTTGTCCTCGGCGATGGGAAGGCCGAACGTCGGCGGGAGAGCAATGGCGTCCACCGAGGCGCAGCCCCGCCCGGAACGACGGAGGCCTCGAAACGTGACTCACCGCACCGGTCCCACGGCCTTCGTGGGCAACGATGTCGTCGACCTGGACGACCCGCGTTGCCAGGGCAAAGCCGCTGACGCCCGGTTTCTCCAGCGCATCTTTACGCGGGAGGAACGGGAGCGAATCCAGGAAGCCGGGGATCCCGACCACTCCCTCTGGGTCCAGTGGGCGGCCAAGGAGGCGGCGTTCAAGGTCGTGAGCAAAGTCCTCGGGACTCCCCCGTCGTTTCGCCACACCGACTTCCGGGTCGAGTTCAGCGAAGAGGGCCTGGGCGCCGTGGCCTACGGGGAGCTGCTCATTCCCTTCGACGACATTCCCACCTTCGCCAGCGACCGCATCCACGTCCTGGCCTGGAGTGGATCGCGGAGCGTCGCCGAGGGTGAGCTGGAGATCGGCATCGCGGTCCTGGATCCCGACGAGCCATCGCCGGAGGCCCGCCTCTCGGAGCGGGAACGGGCTTCGGTCCACTCGACCGCGTCCGCCTGGGTGCGCGTCCATGCCCGGGAGCACGCGGCCCGGCTACTGGGGGCGGAGGAAGGTGGCCTCGAGATCGTCTGCGACCCGGGACCCTCGGGCCGCGTGCCGCCGCGGCTCCTGGCCGGAGGGGAACCCATCCCGGTGGACGTGACCCTGTCCCACCACGGACGATTCGTGGCCTGGGCGTTGCGGGCGGGAGGATCGGGAGGGTAGCCGAGCCCCGGAGAGCGTGCGGTCAGCCCCCCGGCCGGAAGTCCAGCAGCACGGAGGCCCCGAAGCGGGAGAAGTACGACCTGCCGATGTCCGTCTCGGCCCGGGCCCACCCGAAGCGCACCGAGCCGTCCAGGTTGGGCGCCACGGGGCGGGTGAGCTGGAGGTAGACCTGCGACGCGTTGTCGGCTTCCTCGCCGGGGACGAGTCGCGCGAAGTCCGTCTCATGGACGTAGGTCTTGCCTGTGAGCACGGCGAACAGGCTCACGTGGGTCTGCCACCAGGGCAGGGGAGCGACGAGTTGGCCCGTCACGCTCACGGCGTCGTACTCCGGACGCTTGGAGTTGGAACGGTTGATCGTGCCCTCCACGCCGAGCAGGGCGCTCACTCCGTCCAGATACGTCCAATGGGTCCCCATGTGGAACGCCACGTCCCGGCGATACGGATCCGTGACGTCGAAGCTCTCCTGGTGCGGGTAGAGGGCCCTGCGGACGCCACCGTAGAAGCGGAGGTCCCACACGCCCCGGCCCGTGTTGGCGCCCAACTCAACGGCCTGCGTGCGATGATCGAGCAAGTCGAGCTGGGACAGAAGCTCGATGGCGTCGTAGTCGGACCAGAGGGCGGTGAGCCCCGCGTCAAACGAGACCCCCTGGATGGGGTTGGTCTCGAAATAGGCACCGGCCCGCAGCGCGAGGTACCCCGGCTGAAGGAACAAGGGCATGGGAGGTCGATCCTCCACGTCCCGACTGCGCGCCGAACCAGTCAGGGTCATCGTTCCGCGGTGCCCCAGAACGCGCTCCCACGTGAGCGCCGTGCGGGCCGCCCACTCCCGAGGCGCATAGTCCCGGAGCTCGAAGCCGCGGGCCGCGAACTGTCGGAGGCCGGCATCGAAGTCGAGGACCAACCTCTCAATGAGGCGCTCGCCGTCGTAGCGCGTCCGCAACAGCAGCGACCCTCGGGCCCCGAACTCCCCGATCGCCGCCTGGGCGTGGTCCGTGGAATCCACCAGTGGCACCGTCACCGCAGACAGGTTGCCACCGTAGCCCTCGACCGAGAAGCCGCCGGTGAAGACCAGGTTGCGAAGCTCGATCTGCGCCTGAGCCGGCCCCGGCATCATCGAAGCGAGGGTCACCAGGAGGAGCGACAATCCCCCGTGGCCTCCGGGACCTCTCGCCCAGGTCATGACGTGCGCCCCAGCAGGGCGCGAAACGCGCGTGCCCTGTCGCGGAGCTGTCCGATGTACTCCAGGAGCTGGGCTCGGGTCTCCAACAGAGCTTCGATCCTCTGGTCCAGAGGAAGGCGCTGGAGCGCGGAAGCCGAATCGGCGGCCACTTCGCCCGGCCGTGTTGACGTGGAACGGTTCAACCCGGTGGGCAGACGCGTCGCGTCGAAGCGATCGGTGCCGGTCGAGAGGCTCTCGCCACTGCGCCGGAGCCGCAGCCTGGCCTGCAAGCGCGCGATCTCCTCGTCCAGCTCCTGGAGGGAGGCCTCCCACTCGGCGGCCTTTCGCTCGAGCAGTGTCGCGTTGGCCGCCCATTCCAGGGGACCGTCCCGGGGGTCGAAGCGCACGTCGGCGTAGAGGATGACCTCCTCGTCGAGAAAGTCGGCCGGCGCCAGCTCCAGCTCCTGATACTGGAAATCCAGGTCGACGAGGAGCGCGCGGACCCGGTTCTCCTCATCAGGCGTGGAGGCGGAGTTCAACTCCCCTTCGAGCTCCTCGCGCCGTCGGTCCAACGCCACCAGAAAAGTCCCGCGGACCTCTTCCATGGTGTCACGGGTGGCCCGGACGCGACGCTCCAGCGCGCGCAGCTCCTGGCTTTCGGTGTAGAAACGCGCCATCGCCGCCTGGAGCTCGGACTCGGCCCCGCTTCGCCTGACCTCGTTCACCCGATCGCTCATCGCTTGATAGCGCTGGGCCTGCGCGGCCATGGCGGCGACCGCCGCGTTGTACGCTTCGGAGGCGGCCCCGTAATCGGCCCGGACCTGGCTCAGGGACGCGGCGACCTCCTGACCCCGGGCCGGGCCCAAGGGGATCGACAGACCCAGGGCGACGATCACGGTCACCCGTTGCAGTAGTCTTGAAGTCACGCCTCAATCCCGTACTTCTCGAGCTTGTAGTAGAGGGCGCTGGGCTTCAGTCCGAGCAGGCGAGCGGCTTCCGCCTTCACACCGCTCGCCTGCTCCAACGCCTTCCGCAGGAGCCGCTCTTCCATGCCCTCCAGCACGCCGGTGATGTCCAGGCCTCCGGTGGGGAAGGCGCCTTCGGCCTCCACCGCGTGCGCTGAGATCCCGTCGGACGACAGCAGCGGAAGGTCGCTGGCCTCGAGGGTGTCACCCTCCGCGAGCACAAGGGCACGCTCCACCACGTTTTCCAGTTCCCGGACGTTGCCGGGCCAGGCATAGGATCGGAGTATCCCCAGAGCCTCGGCGCTCACCTGGATGACGGAGGAGCAGGTGCGGTCCCGAAGCTTGTCGATGAAGTGGCTCACCAGGACCGGAACGTCGCTCGCGCGATCCCTGAGAGGAGGAATCGTCAGAGGCACCACGTGCAGGCGGTAGAAGAGATCCTCCCGGAACGTCTCCGAGGCCAGTAGATCCTCCTCGGCCGTATTCGTGGCCGCGATGATCCGCACGTCGACGGGGATCGTATCCTCACCTCCCACCCGCTCCAGCTCCCGCTCCTGAAGCACCCTAAGGAGGCGCACCTGAGTGGTGGGTGAGATGGTGGAGATCTCGTCCAGGAAGAGGGTGCCACCGTTGGCCAGCTCGAAGCGGCCTCGACGCTGGCGCTCGGCGCCCGTGAACGCTCCCTTCTCGTGCCCGAACAGCTCCGAGTCCAGTAGGCCCTCTGACAGAGCGCCGCAATTGACCCGAATGAACGGGCCGTCCCGCCGGCTGGACGAGGCGTGGATGGCCCGGGCCACCAGCTCCTTTCCCGTGCCGGACTCGCCGTAGATCATGACCGTCGATTCGCTGCGGGCGACCCGGTCCACCCAACGGAAGACGTTGTCCATCTCGGCGGACTCTCCCACCATCTCCCCGTAGCGGGCCTCCGTCTCGCCCCGGAGGTAGGCGTTCTCCACGCGGAGGGCCACGTTCTCCCGCTGGAGGCGAAGGCGCTCGGCCCGGTCGGCCAGGAGACGATCCACCTTGACGCCGAACTCCTCGGAGGAGAACGGCTTGGTGATGAAGTCGGCCGCCCCGAGCTTCATGGCTTCCACCGCCTTCTCGATGGTGCCGTAGGCCGTGATGACCAGCACCTCCGTGTCCGGCTGGCGCTCCTTCACGCGGCGAAGGACTTCGATCCCGTCCACGTGAGCCATCTTGAGATCGGTGATGACCAGGTCCACACCGTTCTCGGCAAGGACCTCGAGTCCCTGTTTGCCCCCATCCGCGGCGAACGTGCGGTGACCGCGCCGCCGCAGGAGGAGCTCGAGCCCCTCGCGC
>Ga0214471_10004158_pt1 | contig 11170 bp, 13 predicted proteins | sample RVTome_5_FD_207665 | JGI IMG/M metagenome (GOLD analysis project Ga0214471, IMG submission 207665) | Soil microbial communities from uranium-contaminated site in the Upper Colorado River Basin, Wyoming, United States - RVT142D155 | ecosystem: Environmental > Terrestrial > Soil > Contaminated >... | reverse complement strand
GAATCCCGGAGGGATGATGAACGTGATTCGTGCTTCGTGGAGGTCTAGCCGGCCTTGGAGCAGGGCCGCCGCGACCCTGGCCGATGCATCGAGCAGGTCGGCATAAGAGTGGACGTTCTTATCAATAACCCCGACCTGGGACCCATGGGCCCGAGCCTGGCGAATGAGGGGAAGATCGGTTCGTGAGTCATCCATGTCGGCCAAAGGTACTCACACACCTTGACGGGGTCAGGCCGGTCATTCGCCGCTGAACCGTGGCGGTCAAGACCTCGCTCGGACGTCGTGGTTGACGCCGCGTGGATCGCAGAACGGTTGGGTCGTGAGGACGTGCAACTGCTGGACGCGCGTACCCCAGAGGAGTACGCGGGGACCGCAAAGGAGCGGCTTCCGAGAACCGGGCATATCCCCGGGGCACGGCTTCTCAACTGGCGAGATGTCACGGATGAGAGCACGGGACGCCTCAAGAGCCCCGCAACTCTCACCGCCATGTTCACGGAGCTCGGCGCTGCTCGGGACGATACGGTAGTAACTTATTGCACGGTCGGAATGCGAGCCAGCGAGCTGTATTTTGTTGCGCGGCTCCTGGGGTATCAGACTCGGATTTACGCCGGTTCGATGGCCGACTGGAGTCCACGAGCGGAGTTACCCGTAGCGATGGGAGCCCACCCATGAAACACCACGAGCGCAGGAACTCAGCTGTCACGTTGTCCCGATACCTCCGGTTGACCGCGGTCGGCCTGCTGCTAACGGCGCCGCCGACGGCCATCCGAGCCCAAACGCCAGTCGTCAAGACGTCGATGGTGGTCTCGCCCACCTGGTTACAGGAGCACCTACCCGAAGGCAAAATCGTCGTTCTGCAGGTCGATCGTGATCGTGAGGCATACGACGCGGGTCACATCCCCGGTGCACGATTCGTGGAGTACAGCCAGTTCATCACGAACCGATCGGAACTTCGAACCGAATTACCACCAGCCGACCGCCTGAAGGACCTCGTAGAGTCCCTTGGGATCTCAACCGAAACCCAGGTGGTGGTCTACGGTGACCTTCTCTCCTCGGCTCGCCTCTACTTCACGCTCGACTACCTGGGCCACGGCGATCGCACGGCCCTGCTCGACGGGGGGCTCGAGGCCTGGCGCGACGCGGGAGGTGCAGTCACTTCGGAACTGCCCACAGGTGGGCTGGGGACATTTCGCCCATCCATTCAATCCAACGTGGTGATTGGCTCCGAGGAGGTCCGGAAACGGCTGGACGATGGCGGCATGGTCCTGGTGGACGCCCGTTCCCGGGATGAATACACGGGGGCGAGGGCGGAGGAGGGCCTCCCGCGGGCAGGCCACCTCCCAGGTGCAGTGAATCTCGACTGGTCCACCACAGTGAGGGACGGTCGCTTGGCATCGCCAACGGAACTCAGGAAGCTGCTCCATGACGCGGGAGTCGACCTCCACGGAGGAGAAGAGGTGATCCCATACTGTCGGGTGGGAACGAGGGCCTCAATGATCTACTTCGTGGCCAAGTACCTTGGCCATCGTGTGCGACTCTATGACGGGTCTATGAACGAATGGAGTGCCCGCCCGGATCTGCCACTCGTCAGTGGAGACCAGAGGGGGGGGTCGATCCGGAGCCCGCACTGAACCGTTCCAGGAACTCCCGATCGCTCTGTGTCAGGCTTCCGATACCCTGTGAACTGATTTTGTCGAGGATGCGGTCGAGCTCCCCCTTGTTCACTTCGTGAAGATTGTCGCGCCGGATCTGTGACCATCGTGCCATTGCTTTTTGCGCCGATTCTCTAGCCGTTTTCGGACCGGTCTTGGCGCGGAATCGGCGAGCCGGTGAGTTCCGTTCCAGGTAGCGGAGAGTGACCCAGCCGCCCAAGAACCCGCCTAGGTGCGCAAAGTGCGCAATCCCGCCTTGGGCACCTGAGAACCCACCAAAGAGCGCCAAAGCGGTCATGCCCGCCACCATCCATCGCGCCTCGACCGGGATGATTCCCCAGATCAGGATCTTGTCCCTCGGCCAGTAGCGGGCGAATCCAAGGAGCACTCCAAACACCGCCCCGGAGGCTCCGATGATCGCCGCCCACGGCGTGAAGAGCAGCGACAGAAACGCCCCGGTCATCCCACTCACGAAGTAGAGAACGAGGAAATTCCGCTCGCCAAGGCGCTGTTCGAGTCGAGGTCCGAAGAAGAAGAGGGCGAGCATGTTGAAGAAGAGGTGACCCAGACCGCCGTGAAGGAACATGTATGTGACGAGTGTCCAGGGACGCTGGAGCAGGAGACCGGGCACCAGGACGAGTGGGTTGACCACCTGCGGCAGCGACAGGGTTAGGAGGAAGGCGGCTGCGTTGGCGATAATGAGCCGGAGCACCCAAGGCGTCATGATATTGCGTTCCGATCGTAGGTGACGATGTTCTCCCACTCCGAGGCGTCCGATCGGGCGACCACGGCCACGACGGGCTCCGTGCCGCTCATATTGAAGACTTCGTGGGGCACGCCGGGCTCGATGAAGATGAAATCTCCCGCCTGATTCTCCACGCTCTGCCGTAGCCCGGTCCCGAACTCGTGGCGGACCTTCCCCTCCAGGATGTAGAGCATCACTTCGAAATCGACGTGAATATGGGCATGGGCGACTCCACCAGGAGGGATCCGCGCGACATTCATCGACAGCTCTTTCGACCCAACGTTGGCCGCGGACATGCCAGTCTTGTATCGAATGCCATTCCAGTCCCGGCAGGTTCCACTCCCCCTGATCACCGTGATCCCGTCGAGGGCTTCTGCGGGCGTCGGGTCATTGCTTTCACTCATGCCATCTTCCTTTCACGGTCTGTAGCGCACGTCCACCTGCGTAGCGCCGGTAAGCAATCATCGCCCGAGACGTTCGATGATTTCCTCCAGGACGGCAAGGGTAGTCCGAATGGTGTCGAGATGCGTCCGATGCACCACCGTGGCGAGTCGAATCGTAAAGCGACCCTCGAGCGTGGTCGAGGATAGAAAGACCCGGCCGTCACGACGAATCTCACGGACCAGTCGACGGTTGTAGGCGTTGACTTCGTCCCAGTCAATCTCCGCGTCGCTCGCCCTGTACCGCTCGGGAATGTATCGGAACACCGACACCGAGAGTTCCGGAGGGGGACCGACCCAAAACCCGAGCCTCGCGACCTCTTCGTGGAAATACTTCGCTAGAAGCATCTTCTCTTCGAGGGCTGCCCGAAACGGACCAACACCGTGGACCATCAGCGGAAGCCAAAGGCGAAGCGCCCGGAAGGGTCGAGTGAGTTCGGGAGAGAGATCGGCGGGTGACGGTTCGTCACGGACGTGGGCGGCGTCCTGCATGTAATTGGCTTGGTACCGATGGGTCGCCGCGAGATGCGCCCCGTCTCGAACAAGGAGCACCCCGGATCCATAGGGCAAAAAGAGCGTCTTGTGCGGGTCGACCACCAAGGAATCCGATCGTTCCATGCCTTTGAGCAGACTCGTCCCGTCTGTGGTGAGGGCAAAGAACCCTCCGTAGGCCCCGTCCACATGGAACCAGATGCCCTCGTGGGCCGTGACATCGGCTATGGCATCGAGCGGGTCGATGGCCCCGACATCCGTCGACCCGGCGGAGGCAACCACGACCCAGGGTCGGAGACCACTCGTTCGGTCCTTCTGAATCTGGTCGGCGAGGTCGTCGGGGCGCATCCGATACCGGTCATCGAGTGCGACCTGTCGAACGACACACTCGCCGAGGCCCAGGAACCGCAGCGATTTGGTGATGCAGTGATGGGCCTGAGAGGTGAGATACAGAACGACGCGGTTGTAATCCTTCCCAGTGAGTCCGGCGGCATCTCGCGCCGTGGCGAGGGCGATCATGTTGGCCACACTGCCGCACGACGCATGATTGCCCAACGCGGACTCGGGATACCCGACGACCTGGCGTACCCAGTCGATGACCAGATTCTCCAACCGGACCGCCCCGGGACCCCCAAAGAAGACGCCGGCGTATCTATTAGTCACATCGGCCAAGTAGTCGCCGAGTGCGGAAGTGTAAATCCCTCCGCCGGGGATGTAGGCCAGGTGGCCGGCCGAGGCCGGATTGAGTCCAGGTCCGTCGACATGCTCCCGTAGGAGATCCAGGACCGCCCCTATTTCCCCGGGGCCCTCACCAATCGTCGAGGCCCAGATTCCTGCTCCGAGATCATCGGTGTCATGGTAGGCCGGGAGGTCCTTCAATGCCTCGAGGAATCTCTCGGCGTAGTCGACGACGGGTTCCCTGAGCGCTAGACGTTCCGAGGAATTGGGCTCGAGTGGACGGGCCTGAGTCTCGAGTTGGCCGATACGGGCGAGCAGATCCGCGCCGGTCACAACAGTTTCACCATCCAATCGCCGACGAGGTATCCAACGGCCGCAACACCGAGCCCAACGACGAACATGTCGAAGCCGCTTCGGAGAACTCCGCGACCCGTGAACAGCGTTCGCGCGGCCCCGACACCAAAGTGTGAGACCATAGCGAGACTGAACGAGGTCCACATGGCCCATCCCTGGGTGCTGACGAGAAGAGGGGCCACGGGGATGAAGGCCCCGACAGCAGTCGCCAATCCCGTGATCCACCCCTCACGGAGCGGACTCCCGACAGGCTCGCCGATGTTCAGTTCCTCGCGAACCTTCTCTTCGAGTGCTCGTTCGGGGTCGGACATGACGGCAGCGGCGAACGCAGTCGCCTCCTCCTCCGGAATCCCCTTCGCTTGGTAGATGAGCCGAAGTTCCTCCTCCTCCAGTTCCGGCATGAGTCGGATCTCCTCCCGCTCCATTGCGATCTCGTACTCGTGGACCTCTCGCTCGCTCTTGGCCGCGAGATACCCGGAGGAACCCATGGAGAGCGCATCGGCGACCATCCCAGCCAGCCCAGCGATGACCACCGTTCCACTGACAGAAGCCCCCAGGCCTTGGGCGCCGACCATCCCCGCCAGCAACCCGAAATTGGCGGTCAGCCCGTCATTGAATCCGTACACCACGTTCCGGAGGAGACCACCGGCTCCTTTGCGGTGCCATGGCTCAGCCCCTCCGCCCGTCAGGGACGCCAGCCGCTCTGCGTGTGCCTTGGACTCCCGAGCCAGAAGAAGCGCCGTTGGTGCTGCCTCCCCATCCGGAGCTTCTTTGTACAAGTTGAGGTAGCCTCGGACCTCACGACCCTCCTCTTCCAGCAACATCGGTAAGAGGAATCCGGAACCGAAGCGACGAGACAACCCAACCAGGGTTCTGGCACGAAGACTCGGTTTGGGGCGGGGAATGGTGTGGCCTTGCTCCGCCATAAGTGCTTGCCACATAGTGACATGGCGATCCTCAACGTCGGCCAGTTGTCGGTAGACTTGAGCACGGTCACCCGCGGCTTCCCCTTCCGCCATGGCTCGGTACAGATAGGCGGCGTCGGCTTCGTCGGCGAGGTGGTGGAGCCAGTCAGCCGGAGGGGCGGTTGTGGTGGAAGACATGGCCCCAAATGTAGACGGTTGGCGCCCTGGTGGGATGCGACGATCGGCTCCCACCCGGCATCATTAAGGACGTGATCACGCGAGCGGCTGTTATGGACTTGTACCAGCTGGCCAAAGAGGAGACCCTGGTTCCGCTCGCCAAGCGCGGCGACCCGGCAGCGCAGGAAGCCATTTATCGGGCCTTCGAAACGCCGGTCTATGGGCTGGCCCGGCGCATTTGCAGAACCCGCGAGGATGCTGAAGACGTGATGCAGGAGACGTTTCTGGAAGTATTCAAGAGTCTACCCCGGTTCCGGGGTGATGGAAGCCTTTGGGGGTGGATTCGGCGCATCGCCTCGAGCAAGGCGCTCATGCGCCTCCGGCGGAACAAGTACCGCGACACCGACGAACTGGAACCCGAGGTCGGAGGCGGACCCAAGGAAAACCCAGCCCTCCGCATGGACCTCGAAGCCGCTCTCGAACGTCTCTCCGATACGGCTCGGGCAGTGGTTTGGCTCCACGACGTCGAGGGATACACCCACGATGAGATTGCGAAGATGATGGACCGATCGGTGAGTTTCTCCAAATCCCAGCTCGCTCGAGCCCATGCCCGCCTTCGGCGCTGGCTGGGAGAGGAAGTGGTAGCATGAGTCATCTCAGCCTGGATCAACTCATCGAGCTTCGTGAGTTGGGATCAGAGCCCGGCCGTGACACGGCACAAGCCCACCTGCAACAGTGCGGCGTGTGCCGCGCCGAGGCGGAGCGTCTGGATCAGCGGGTGGCCCGGCTACGGGCGCTCCCGACCCCACGTCCCTCCAGAAGCCGATTCCTCGAAACCCGCGCAGCCTTCGTACGCAGTCGTCGCAAGAGCTACGTGCAACGCGGTGGTGTGGTGGGGTTGGCCCTTGCCGCCTCGCTTGTCCTCGCAGTCGGACTCCGAGAGGGTCGGTCGCCCCTAGGCGAGACCGCTCCCGTGGCGCAGGCGGATAGTGAATTGGCGGAGGTAATGGCCCGGTCGCGTGACCTCGAAAACGCCATCCGCCTGTACGACCCCGAGAGCCGGATCCTCGATGGTCGAACAGCGGGAATCACCCTGCGACTCGAGGACCAGCTCAGCGCGGTGGATCGTCAACTCGAAATGCTCTCCACCCTCGGTCAGCTTCACACTTCCCGTCGACACGAGCAGTTGCGATTGTGGCGCGAGCGGGTGGGTCTGCTCGACGCCCTGATGGATGTTCATTTGACCCGCGCCTCGTTCGCGGGTCTCTAGGAGGAATCTCATGTACTCGTCGCACAAGATCCTGTCCGCCATTCTGCTCGTGGCGCTGACTGCCCCTCTTACGGGGCAGGAGCCCAAGGAGAAGACAGTCGAGGTCGTTCGAAGCCCGCGCTACCGGGTGATGGTCAACGGGGAGGATGTCACGCCAAATGTCTTTTCCTTCATGCAGCGGCGGGCCCGTTTGGGTGTCACCGTCAGCCTGGAAGCGAGAGACACGGATACCCGGGGCGCCTACATCGAGTCGGTCACCCCGGGGGGGCCCGCAGCCAATGCTGGTCTCCGCTCCGGGGACATCGTCTCCAAACTCGATGGTCAGTCGGTTCTCGACCGGACACGCAAGGCCAGCCCGGACGAGTCCGTCCCTGGACTGCGGCTCATCGAACTCGCTGCCAAACTCGAGCCGGACGACACGATCAAGGTCGAGTTCTATCGTGGTGACGCCCTGCGTACCGTGGACGTCATCACCGGTGACGAGCCCATCGAGTGGACGGCAGAGGGTAACGTCATGCGGCTCAGTCTCCCCGATGGTGAGCGAGTCTGGCAGTTCCCCGGCCTTCGGTTCGAGCCGCGGATGGAGATCGCACCTGACGCAAGCCTGTTCGGTCCGCGCATACAGCGACTCGAACTCAGTAAAGAACCGGGTAACTGGAGTGTCTTCATGTCGCGGGGGGGCATTTCCAGCCTCGAGCTGGCACCCCTCGACGACGATCTCGGCTCTTACTTCGGGACAACCGATGGTATCCTCGTCGTACGAGCGCCGGCGCAGCAGTCTCTCGGACTCAAGAGCGGCGACGTGATCCTCAGTATCGATGGGCGGAAGCCCACTAGTCCGAGCAGCGCCATGCGCATCCTCCGGTCCTACGAGCCCGGGGAGAAGGTCAGCTTCGATGTCATGCGCCAGAAACGGCGAAGTACGGTGACCGGAACCATCGAATTGCAAGAGACCGTCGAGCGCATCCGGAGGCCTGAACCGCAGTGATAGGCCGGTGGGCCTGCATTCCCAGCTGATGTACGCGGGGCGGCCACGGTGGCCGCCCTGTTAGTTTTTGCGCGGTGATGCAACCTCATTTCGGGATGCGACTGGCGTTCATCGCCTGGGCCCTCACTCTCTCCCGAGCGCCCCACTTGCCGGCACAGGGCCTTCCCCCGTGGCGCCCGATCAATCCCATCGTCACTTCGCGCTCGGTTCTCGGGTTCATCCCACTGGTGGATCGTGATTCCGGGTGGAAGCTGGACACCTTCCTGGACTATGGCAGCCTGGTGGAGTTCACCAAGCGCGATCACGCCCAAATCGTGCTGGATGCAGAAGTTCTCCGGCTCGAGACCCGCGTGGGGCGCTGGATCGGGCGGAACACGTTCGTTCGGGCAAACGTGGGCCTATGGGGCGCATACGCGGGGTTCCTCGATCCCATCCTTAATCGCTACCACCGTCTGCTCGGCGTTGATCAACTGCGCCGGAACGATCGCCCCAACGATGTCTTCGACTACGGGATTCTCCTTCCCGATGGGACCACCGTGGTTCGGGACCGCACGGGGACGGCGCTTGCCGATGTCGACGTGTCTGTCGGCGTGCGACACAATGAAAACCTCCAGACAGCCCTAACGGTCGGACTCCCCGTATCGACGGGCACGCCTGGCTACGGACTCGAGGCCGTTGCCGTCGGCGTGGTCACCACCGCCCGTTCGAACCCGATGGGGCGCCTCCGATTGGAAGCGAGTGGCGGACTGGGGATCTCGCCCACCGCGGGAGAGCTCGAGGCATGGCAGCGCAATGTTATGGTGGCCGCGAGTGCCGGTGGCCGCTTTCGGTTCTGGGGGCGCCAGTCGATCTACGCGAATGTGTTCTACCACTCTCCCTTGTACCACTCCACCACCCTGCCTGCCATGGATGCTGGGGACGTCTCTCTCGACGCCGGCTTTCTCCTGAGGTCAAGTGACCGTGGACCGGAGCTTGTTGCGGGAGTAGTGGAGGACCTCTACTCGGTTGGCCCCGCGGTGGATCTGGTGATCAGGCTTGGGGTTCGTTGGTAAAGAGGTACTGCTCTAGGCTCTCGTAGAGATAGGCCCGCGCGTTCGGGTCCTGCAGATTCAAACCGTGGTGATTGATCAGTGCCTGTTGGTGCGCCACCCATTCGGCCCAACAGACACCGCAGATCGTATCGAACACCCGGAGCCCGAGGTCGTTTGGGAAGGGACGGAAAGCCATCCGTTCCCCATCCTTGCCACAGCGGACACAACGTATGGTTGCCATGCCCCGATAATAATCAGTCCCCCGACCGAAGGGCTTTCACTCCGCTGCGCGTTCCGAATCCGGCCCCGAGACCCAGAACAGCACACAGCCCGGTACTGATCACCGGGAGGATCGCGAGGGGCCAGGTGATCAGGGCCACCGCCACACCGGCAACGAGCGGGGCGAATGGAGAACGAACGCCGTCGACGAAGCGGAGGCGCTGCCGCACGAAATTCCGAGCGATGACGAATCCGGCGATTGCCACCCCCACGGTGATCAGTAGTCCGATCATGGGTCCCTCCCAAGAGTTCCTGGCCTTCTCAACAAAGGCCGGTGTGTTCCAATACGAAACATTCGGCCTGGGGTTTCACCACCGAATCGCGCAGCTCCCCCACTGGAATCCGGACCCGAAGGCAGTGAGGATCAGCAGGTCACCCTTGGACAGACGGCCAGCCCGCACACACTCATCGAGGGCGATGGGGATGGTTGCGGCCGTCGTGTTGCCGTAGCGATCAATGTTGTTGTAGACCTGATCGTCCCGGAGACCCAACCGCTTCTGGACCGCTTCGCTGATACGCTGGTTGGCTTGGTGGGGGATCAGAAGAGTGATCTGATCCTTGGTGAGGCCGGTCTCACGAAGCAGCGTTTCGACCGTTTCCGGCATCCGGACGATAGCGTGCCGAAAGACTTCCCGACCTTCCATCTGCAAGAAATAGCGACCCGCCTCTAGTTGCTCGATCGAAACCGGCGGGTGGTACATGGCACCCGGACCATCCACCCACAGCTTCTCGGCGTGCGCGCCATCCCCGTGCAGGTCGAAGGAGAGAATCCCTCGTCCCTCTTCCTCCGTGGGCCCGATGATCGCCGCCCCTGCGCCGTCGGCGAAGAGGACCGCCGTGCCCCGGCCCCGTGTGGTCACGTCCATGCGCGTGGATTGGATCTCCTGGCCAATGACGAGGATGTTCCGATAGCGTTGTGTTCGAACAAAGGCATCCGCGACGGAGAGTGCATAGACGAAACCACTACAGGCATTGACCACGTTGAACGCGGGGATGTTGCCGAACCCGAGTTCGTGCTGCAGGAAGAGGGAGTTCCCCGGGAAGAAGTGATCCGGGGTCGAGGACGCATAGACGATCGCATCGATGTCGGACGGCTGGTGTCCTGAGGCCTCGAGCGCGGCAGTCGAGGCCGCCTTGGCGAGGTCCACACCTCGCTCACCTTCGGTGACCCAGTGACGCTGACGGATCCCCGTGCGCTCCAGAATCCAATCGTCTGAAGTGTCCATGGATTTCGCGAGTTCCTCGTTGGTCACCACGCGCGAGGGCACCGCGCGTCCAGTGCCGAGCATCACCGATCGTGGCACATCTCCTCCAGAGATGAAGCGAGGCGTGTGAAACCGGTCTATTCGTAACGCAGGGCTTCGATGGTATCGAGACTTGCGGCCCGCTGTGCCGGCCAGAGGCCGAAGAAGAGACCGACCATCGCACTGAAGGCGAAGGCCACGCCCACCGCGGTCGGCGAGACGAGCGTGTTCCATCCGAACTTGGTCGACATGATCGACGAGGCCCCCCACCCGAGAGCGACCCCAAGGGCGCCGCCGGCAAGGCAGAGCACGAGGGACTCGATGAGGAACTGAAACATGATGTTCGCGCGGGTGGCCCCGAGGGCCTTCCGAATACCGATTTCCCTGGTGCGTTCCGTGACGGAGACCAGCATGATATTCATGATCCCAATGCCACCGACGAGTAGGCTGACCGCGGCGATGCTCGCCAGGAGCACACCGAAGACCTCGGTCGTTTGCTGCTGGGTCGCAAGGAACTCCTGTGAGTTACGGATCTGGAAATCGTTGTCCGCCCCCGGTCGAATCTTGTGTTCTCGCCGCATGATCCCCTCGATGTCAACCATTCCGGCATCGAGCGATACACCTTCTCTGATCTGGACGGCGACATTCCGCAGCCGGTCGGAACCGAATATCCGGTATTGGGCGGTCTTGAGCGGGATGTAGACCTGTTCATCGGGATTGCTGAACCCCTGCGAACCCTTGGCCTCGAAGATGCCGATCACCTCGAACGGCTGACCCCTGACCAGAATCGTCTGGCTGATCATGGCTCGAGGGTTCGCGTTGAACTGGGTGGGTACGGCAGCGCCGAGGACTGCATAACGCTGGCGGGACTCGTCCTCCCCAACGGTGAACATCCGGCCATACGTGACCTTCACA
>Ga0214471_10004157_pt1 | contig 11172 bp, 7 predicted proteins | sample RVTome_5_FD_207665 | JGI IMG/M metagenome (GOLD analysis project Ga0214471, IMG submission 207665) | Soil microbial communities from uranium-contaminated site in the Upper Colorado River Basin, Wyoming, United States - RVT142D155 | ecosystem: Environmental > Terrestrial > Soil > Contaminated >... | reverse complement strand
CGGTCATCCTGCGCAACGTGGATGCCGGGCAGACGGTGGCCGCCAGCCTGCAGGCGCCGGTGCTGTTCACGATCGCGCGGGACCTGCGCGACATGCAGGTGGAGGCCGCGATCGACGAGGCGGACGTGGGACGGCTGCGCCCCGGGCAGGCAACCAGCTTTACCGTGGACGCGTTCCCGCGGCGCAGCTTCTCGGGCGAGATCGTGCAGATCCGCAAGTCGCCGGTGACCGTGCAGAACGTGGTCAGCTACACGGTGGTGATATCGGCCAAGAACGCCGATCTGTCGCTGCTGCCGGGGATGACCGCCAACGTGCGCATCGTGGTCGACCGGCGCGAGATCGCGCTGAAGGTGCCCAATGCGGCGCTGCGCTTCAGCCCCGCGGGCGCGGCGGAGGCGCAGCCCGCCCGGCAGGCCAAGCCGTCAAAGCCGCTCGATCTCGCCGGTCGCGTGTGGGTGCTCGAGGCGGGCCGGCCGAAGCCGCTCGACGTGCGCCTCGGCCTGAGCGACGGTACGAGCACCGAGCTCCTGGGCGCGCCGCTCGCCGAAGGCGCCGAGGTCATCGTCGGCCTGGCCGGCGCCGACAAGCGCGAGTCGGGACTGCCGCGCATGCGCCTGTTCTGATGAGCGACGCGCTGATCCGCACGCGCGGCCTGGAAAAGCACTACCGGGTCGGGGACAACGTCATCCGCGCACTGGCCGGGGTCAGCGTCGAAATCGCGCGCGGCGAGTGTCTCGCCGTGATGGGGCCGTCGGGATCGGGCAAGTCAACGTTCATGAACGTGCTCGGCTGCCTGGACCGGCCGAGCGCGGGCGATTACTGGCTCGACGGCAAGCCGGTGTCCGCGCTGACCGACGACGCCTTGGCGGCGGTGCGCAATCGCAGCATCGGCTTCGTATTCCAGAGCTTCACCTTGCTGGCGCGCACCAGCGCGCTCGAGAACGTCGAATTGCCCCTGGTCTACGCGGGCGCGGCGGCCCGGCCGAGGCGCGAGCGCGCGCTCGAGATGCTGGCGCGGGTCGGCCTGGCCGAGCGCGCGCACCACCTGCCGCAGCAGCTCTCCGGCGGCCAGCAGCAGCGCGTGGCGATCGCCCGCGCGCTGGTGACGCGCCCGGTGCTGATCCTGGCCGACGAGCCGACCGGGGCGCTCGATTCGCGCACCAGCCTGGAGATCATGGCGCTGCTGCAGGAGCTCAACCGCGAGGGCATGACCGTGGTGCTGGTGACGCACGAGGCGGACGTGGCGCGCTTTGCGCGCCGCGTGCTGCGCTTCCTCGACGGGCGCGTCATCGCCGACGAGGCGAATGCCGCGCCCGAGAATGCGCGGCGTCTTCTGGCGCACGAGGCGGCGGTGGCCGCATGAGTCTCGGCGCGCTCCTGCGCGTGGCGCTGCGCGCCCTCGCGGTGAACATGCTGCGCAGCGCGCTCACCATGCTCGGCATCATCATCGGGGTGGCGGCGGTGATCGTCATGATCGCCGTAGGCGCGGGCGCCCAGGCGCGCGTCGAGGAGCAGATCCGCTCGCTCGGCTCGAACCTGCTGCTCATCCTCTCGGGCGCGCGCACCCAGGGCGGCGTGCGCCTGGGCGTGGGCTCCACCTACACGCTCTCCGAGGACGACGCCATCGCCATCAACCGCGAGATCCCCGAGGCGATTGCCGCGCCGGCGCTGCGCGGCGGGGCGCAGGTGGTCTGGGGCAACAGCAACTGGGCCACGCAGATCTACGGCACGACGCCCGAATACCTCGACGTGCGGCAGTGGCCGATCGTCGCGGGGCGCGGCTTCGAGCCCGCCGAAATGTCGGGCGCCGGCAAGGTTTGCCTGGTCGGCCAGACCGTGGTGCGGCAGTTGTTCGGCAACGCGGACCCCCTGGGGCAGGTCATCCGCATCAAGCGCGTTCCCTTCACGGTGGTGGGCGTGCTCGAGAACAAGGGCCAGAGCATGATGGGCACGGACCAGGACGACCTCATCGTCGTGCCGATCGCCACCGCGCGCAGCCGCGTGCTCGGCAGCGCCAGCCTGGCGGCACAGCGCGCCGTCAGCACCCTCTGGGTGAAGGTCGCCGACGGCTACGACACCAAGGTCGCGGAGGAGCAGGTGCGCGCGCTTCTGCGCCAGCGCCATCGCCTGCAGCCGGGGGCGGAGGACGATTTCTCGCTGCGCAACCTCGCCGAGGTGATGGCCGCGCAGGAGGCCTCGAGCCGCGTGCTCGCGCTGCTGCTCGCGGCGGTGGCCTCGGTGTCGCTGGTGGTCGGCGGCATCGGCATCATGAACATCATGCTGGTGTCGGTCACCGAGCGCACGCGCGAGATCGGGCTGCGCATGGCGCTCGGCGCGCGCACCCGCGACATTCTGGGCCAGTTCCTCGTCGAGGCGGTCACGCTGTCGCTGATCGGCGGCCTGGTGGGCGTGCTGATCGGCGTCGGCGGGGCGCTCGCCGTAGCGCAGCTCGCCGGCTGGAAAGTGCTGCTTTCGGGCGAGGCGGTGGCGCTCGCGGTGACCTTCGCGTTCGTCATCGGCGTGTTCTTCGGCTTCTACCCGGCGCGCAAGGCGGCGCGCCTCAACCCGGTGGAAGCGCTGCGCTTCGAATGAGCCGTGCCACCCCCTGGCACGCAGCGGCCGCCCTCGCCATCGCGGCGCTCGCCGCCGCCCTGTACGTGCCGTTCCTCGGCAATCCGCTGGTGTTCGACGACAAGATCTTCTTTTCCGGCTACCGATTCGCCTACTACGCCACGCATCCGCTGGGGCTGGACCTCCGGCTGCCGCCCTATTTTTCGCTCGCCATCACCCAGGTGCTCGAGGGCGGAATCGTGGCCCAGCGCGTCGTCAGCCTGATCCTGCACATCGGCTGCGCGCTCGCCCTGTACAGGCTGCTGCTCGATCTGCAGCGGGCGGCGCTGCACCCGGCGGGCGACGCCGACGCGGCCCTGCGCGCGGGGATTGGCGCGACCGCGTTTGCCTTGCATCCGGTGGCCGTGTACGGGGCGGCCTACCTGGTCCAGCGCAGCATCGTCATGGCGACGCTGTTCGGGCTGCTCTCGGCGGTCCTGTTCCTGCGCGGCCTGCGCCGCGGCAGCCACGCGGACGCCCTTTCCGCTGCGCTCCTGTATGCACTGGCCGTTCTCTCCAAGGAGCATGCCGTCTTGCTGCCGGCGGCGATATTGCCGGCCGTGGCTCTGGCGCAGACCGACAGACGCTTCGCGCTGCGCCACGCCGCGATCTACCTCGCGGCGTGCGCGCCTGCGGCGATCTTCGTCACCTTGCGCAGCCTCGGGGTCATCGGCGGCGTCTACGAAGCCGGTGTCGGGGCCATCGCCGCGCAGGTGAGCGCGGCCTCGGGCGAGGACATCCTGCAGCACTCTCTGGCGCTCAGCGCGGTGACGCAGGCGGGACTGTTCTTCAAGTATCTCGGCCTGTGGCTGTGGCCCGAGCCCGCGGCGATGTCGATCGACCTGCGCGTCGATTTCGTCGCCGGGTGGAGCCCGGCCTGGATCGCGGCCAAGGTCGCCGGCTTCGCGGCTTGCGGCGTGCTCGGCGCGATATTGCTCGTGCGCCGCGGCGCTTTGGGCATCGCGGGGTTTGGCCTGCTCTACGCCTGGCTCCTGTTCTTCGTCGAATTCACCGCGGCTCGGTACCAAGAGCCTTTTGTGCTTTATCGCAGCTATCTCTGGGGACCGGGCGTGATCTGCATTGCGGTAGCCGCGATGTCACGCCTGCTTCGCCCCGGCGCACTGGGAGCCGGCGTACTGGCGAGCGCCATTCTGGGTTATGTGGCGCACGATCGCCTCGTCACTTTCTCGCACCCCCTGCTCCTGTGGGAGGACGCGGCGGCCAAGCTGCCCGAGCGGCCCGTGCCGTGGGGATCGCGCACGCTCTACGGCCTGGGCCGCGAGTACCTCTACGCGGGCCAGCCGGAGAAGGCCATCGCCACCACCGAGCGCTGCGCACGGCTCTATCCGAAAACCGTGCAATGCGTCTATGCGCGGGGCGCCACGCATCTCCATCTGCAGCAGTACGAGCTGGCGCGGCAGCATCTCCAGCACGCGCTCGAGCTGGAGCCCGACAGCGGCATCATCTACCACCGCCTCGGACTCGCCCTGGAAGGCTTGCGGCGGCTGGAAGAAGCGAAGGCGATGTTCGAGCAGGCCGAGAAGCACGGCTATGCGGGAGCGCGATTCGAGCTGCAGCGGCTGGCTGCCCCCGGCAGCGGCGTGCGGGCACCCGCGGCGCGTCGCTAGCCCCACATGGACCTGGCGTCCGCCTGGACAACGACCGCGCACCGTTTGTACGAGGGCCTCGGCGAGCCGCTCGATGGCACTAGGCCAGTCGCCGTCGCGCGCCTGGCGGAAAAGGCGCATCGATGGATACCAGGGGTTGTCGCTGCGTCCCAGGTGGTAGCGCCAGTCGGGCGCATAGGCGACCAGCACCCACACGGGGATGCCCATGGCGCCGGCAAGGTGCGCAACAGAAGTATCTATAGTGACCACGAGGTCGAGGTTCGCCACGATCGCCGCGGTGTCGGCAAAATCCACGATCCGCGGCGCCAGGTTGACGAGGCGCATTCCCGCCGGAGGATTGGCGGCTTGCGCGGCGGCCTCACCTACCTGCAGGCTGTGGAAGACCGCGCCGCAGGCGCGGGAAAGCGGCGCCAGCAGGTCGAGCGAGAGGGAGCGTTTGCGATCGTCCCACTGCTGCGGCCGGCCCGCCCATACGAGTCCAACCTTGAACCCGGACGCATCCAGCACGCCACGCCAGGCGGCGACCTTATCCGCATGCGCGCGAACGTACGGACCGTTCCAGGGTATGTCCTGCAAAGTGGTGCCGAAGTCAGCGGGCAGGCTCATGAGGGGAGCATGCGCGGCAAACTCCGGCAGGGACTCACCGCGCGCCAGGACGCGCTGCACTCCCGCGGTGCCCTGCAGCAGGCTGACGAGCTCCGGCTGGCATTCGAGCACCACCGAAGCACAGCGCGCCGCGGCGAGCGGCGCATAGCGCACGAATTGCAGCGTGTCCCCGAGCCCTTGCTCCGCGTGCAGCAGCAGCGTGCCGCTTTCGATGCTTTCGCCATTCCACATCGGCGCCGAAAACCTGCGCGCGGGCTCGTTGAACGCCGGAATGCGCCAGCGCCACTCGTATTCCCGCCACCCTTCGCGGTAGCGGCCGAGAAGAAGCAGAACGAACGACCGGCTGAAGTGGGCCTGCGCCAGACCCGGCGCGAGCGCCAGGGAGCGCTCGTAGGCGGCCAGCGCTTGCTCGTTGCGGCCGAGCTCGCGGTAGGCGTTGCCAAGGTCGTTGAACGCCATTGCGTCTTCGGGATGTGCCGCGGTATGGCGCTCGTAGTCCGCGACCGCGCGCTCCAGGGCGCGCGCATCGCGCGCAATGGCCGCATAGTTCTGGTTGGCTTGCGGCAACCGTGGGTCGAGCTCGAGCGCTCTGCGGTACGCGGCGAGCGCTTCCTGCAGCTTTCCCTGCATGTGCAGGACGCACCCCAGGTTGTTATGGGCACGGGCATGATCGGCCTGCCGCTCGATGGCATTGCGGTACGCGGCCTCGGCCTCGACCAGGCGTCCCGCGTCCTGCCACAGCCGCCCCATGATGTAGTGCGGGGACGCGGCGCGCGAGTCCGCCGCCTCGGCGCGCCGGGCCCACTGCAGGCCCTCCTCGGTGCGACCCTCGTCCGCCGCGATGGCCGCCAGGAGACTGAGCGTGCGCGGGTCGGCCGGCGCGCCTGCCAGCAAGCGCAGGGCCCGTTCGCGAGCCAACTCGAGATTGCCGGCAGCGTACGCCGCTTCCACCCGGCCGAGGCGCGCCTGGGCCCGCCGCCCGCCAAGGCCCAGCTTCGCCTCAATCCAGTTCAGCATGGATTGCATGGTGCCAAAAAAAAGGCGCCCCGCAGGGCGCCTTCGTCATGCTGCTGATGCCAGTTTACGCGCCGCGGCAGGAGCCGGGCAGGAACTTGGCGCTCACGGTCGTGGCATCGGCGGGGCTGCCGCAACGCCACCCGAACAGGCCCTGACCCATGTTGCCGATGCCAGCCGGACCACCGACGGTCACAGCCAGCGTGGTGGCATTATTGATGAGCGGCGCTAGCGACACGACGCTGCCGTTGACGTTAACGCTGATGCCCGTCACGGTCGCGGTCACTACCCCGTTGCCGTTCGTACCGATGCCCTGAACGTACTTCGATGCTACGCCGCTCTCGCAACCCCAGTTGTTGGCAGTCGGGGGCGTGCCGCCCGACTGGTAGACCTCGGTGATGGAGGTCCGGCAGGCGCTCATGGCGAGCAGCACCTCGGACATCTTCGCGCGCACGGTATAGTCTTGGTAGGCGGGCAGCGCGACCGCAGCCAAGATACCGATAATCGCAACCACGATCATCAGCTCGATCAGCGTGAAGCCCTGTTGCAAGCGTTTCATTCGTATCTCCTTTAAAAATAACGACGCGGCATGGCCGCTGACGACTATTACTGCAAGGCGCGTGCCAGGGCTATCTATGCCTAAAACGTCACCAAAATCAGCAGTAAGCGCGGCTCAAAGTGACGGAAATTGGCAGCCCGTGACCAATCTTGGCTTGCGGGGCCGTTTTCGGGGGTATGTGAGAATCGAGCCCTCGTCGGCTTCCTGGCTCTCCCGCTCTAGTGCCCAAGTTCCTGAAATGGCTTGCGTCTTTGGGTCGCGCGCGGTCGGCGCCCGCGGCCGAGCAGCTTATCGAGCAAGGCCTAATCAGCGAACGGGAGGGCCGGCTGGATGAGGCGTGTGCCCACTTTCGCGCCGCGGTCGCGGCCGCCCCGGACCACGCCTCAGCGCATCTGCATCTCGGCACTGCGCTCGAGGGTCTGGGCGACGCCGACGCGGCCATTCGCTCTTATGAAGCTGCGCTCGTCCTGGAACCGGGCAACGCTTACGCCGGTTACAACCTCGGGAAGGCGCTCTATTTGCGCGGCGAAATGGGCCACGCAGAGGTGCTTTTGCGCACGGCCCTGGCGCAGGTGCCGGATTTTCCGCAGGCGCAGGTGGTGCTCGCGAGCGTCTTGGAAGCCCGGGGGGACGCGCCTGCGGCCGCCCAGTGCCTGCGGGCGGCGCTTGCCTTGCGTCCGGACTATGCAGTCGCATGGCGCAATCTCGGCATGCTGCTGTCCAAGGCGCAGCGGTGGGCCGATGCAGCCGCATCGCTGCAACGTGCGATCGACTTGGACGCGGAAGACGCCGAGGCTCATTGCCGGCTCGGCAACGCTCGGGTGCACATGCAACAGCCTGCCGAAGCCGAAGCCTCCTACCGGCAGGCCGTGGCACTGCGACCGGATCATGCGGAAGCCTGGTGCAACCTGGGCAACGTCCTCGCGGACCGAGGCCTGCGCGACGAGGCGGTGCGCTGCCTGGAAAGAGCCCTGGAGGTGGATCCCGGCTGCGCGGACGCGCACGTAGGACTGGGCAATGTCTATGGCAGCACCAGCCGTCTGGAGGAGGCGGCGGCCTGTTACCGCAGGGCGCTGGCGCTTGATCCGCGGATCACCGACGCCGAGGTCAATCTCGGCCATGTGCTGAAGGACCAGGGCCTGTGGCGGGAGGCGCTGCAGCACTACGACGCCGCTCTGGCGCTGAGCCCGGAATCCGCAGAAGCCCGATGGGCGCGCGCGATGTGCCTTATCCCCGCCATGCGCAACGCGCAGGACGAACTCACCGCCGTTCGCGCGCGGTTTACGTCCGAGCTTGACAGCCTGGAGCGCTGGTTCGACGGATCGCGCGCCGAGCAGGGCTGGAAAGCGGTCGGCGTGGCGCAGCCGTTCTGGCTCGCCTACCAGGACGAGGACAACCGCGAATTGCTGCAACGCTACGGACGGCTGTGCACGAGGCTGATGGCGCCTTGGCAGGCGCGGCACGCCCCGCCGCCTGCCCCGCGGCGCGCCGCGCGTCCGCTACGCGTCGGCGTCGTGTCGCAGTTCTTCCGCGAGCATTCCGTATGGAACGCAATCGTGAAGGGCTGGTTCCAGCAACTCGACGGCGAGCGCTTCGCGCTGCAGGCGTTTTGCCTCGACCCCTACCGCGATGCCGAGACGCACTACGCGCGTTCGCGCGCGGTGCGCTTCGAGCAGGGGCACGCCGGACTGCGCCAATGGGCGGCGGCGATCCTGGATGCGCGACCCGACGTGCTGATCTACCCGGAGATCGGCATGGATCCGATGAGCGCCAAGCTGGCGAGCATGCGCCTGGCGCCGGTGCAGGCTGCCTCCTGGGGACACCCGGAAACCACGGGGCTGCCGAGTATCGACTACTACCTGTCTGCGGCCGACCTCGAGCCCCCGGGGGCGCAGGCAAACTATTGCGAACGCCTGGTCGCCCTGCCCAATCTCGGTTGCTTCGTGCAAGCCGGCGCGGTGGACGCGCTCCCGCCCGATCGAGCGAACTGGGGCATCGAGCCCGGCGTGCCTCTGCTCGTCTGCCCCGGCACACCCTTCAAGTATGCGCCCGAGCATGACTGGGTCCTCGCGGAAATCGCCCGCAGGCTCGGCCGATGCCGGCTGGTGTTCTTCGAGTACCGCACGCGCACCCTGTCAGCCACGTTGCGCGCGCGCCTCGCGGCCGAGTTCACGCGCCGCGGACTGGCTTTCGATGAAAATGCGGTCTTCGTGCCATGGCAGTCCCGCGCCGCGTTCTATGGATTGCTGCGCAGCGCCGATGTTTTCCTGGACAGCATCGGCTTCTCGGGCTTCAACACCGCGCTGCAGGCGGTGGAATGCGGCCTGCCGATCGTGACGCGCGAAGGGCGCTTCCTGCGCGGCAGGCTGGCAAGCGGCATCCTGAAGCGCATCGGATTGCCGGATCTGGTCGCCGCGGACGGCGAGCAGTACGTCGCCCTGGCGGTCAGGCTGGCGCAGGACGCCGGCTACCGCGCCGAAATCAGGCGGCGCATGGCGGCGGGCCGGCCTATCCTTTTCGAGGACAGCGCGCCGATCCGGGCGCTCGAGGATTTCCTCGCTCAGGGGGTGTAGCCGGGAATCCTGGCCTCGTCGACCTTGTCGATCTGCTCCTTGTCGAGGAACATTTCGGCGTAGCGCAGGTAGACCTTGCGACGCAAGAAGACGTCGAACAGCTCGGCATCGATGTGCCCGCTGAGGCTCATGCGCCCCAGAATCTCCAGGGACTCGGACAGCGTCTTGCCTTTCTTGTACGGCCGGTCCTTTGCGGTGAGCGCCTCGAAGATGTCGGCGATGCCCATGACGCGCGCCTGCACCGACATCTGCTCGCGCGTCAGGCCCTTCGGATAGCCCTTGCCGTCCATGCGTTCGTGGTGCCCGCCCGCGTATTCGGGCACGTTCTTCAGGTGCCGCGGCCAGGGCAGCGCCTCCAGCATCTTGATGGTGGCGACGATGTGGTGGTTGATGATCTGCCGCTCCTCGGCCGTCAGCGTGCCCGCGCGGATGGTCAGGTTCTTCAGCTCGTCGTCGCTGAGGAACTTGGCCTCGTGCCCGGAGACGTCGGTCCAGCGGTATTCGGCGATGCCCCGGATGCGCTCCACATCCTCGTCGCGCATGCGCTCGCCGCCGATATTGGCGGCGCGCAGGAACATGCGGTCCTCTTCGATCTGGCGCAGCCGCTCGCGATGGCGCATGCGCGCCTCGGGCGTGCCGTCCTTCAGCATCGCGATCTCGGCGTCGCGCTTCAGGATCTCGAAGCGCGTGTCGAGCAGATGTATCCGGTCGTAGATGCCCTCGAGCTTGGTCGCCTTGTCCACCACGTGCACCGGCGTGGTCACCTTGCCGCAGTCGTGCAGCAGCCCGGCGATTTTGAGCTCGTAGCGGTCCTTGTCCGTCATCTGGAAATCGCTCAGCGGGCCGTCCTTCGTCTCGTTGACGGCCTCCGCCAGCATCATGGTGAGCGCCGGCACGCGCTGGCAATGCCCCCCGGTATAGGGCGACTTTTCGTCGATCGCCGTGTTGATGAGCGCGATGAAGGACTCGAACAGCTGCTCGAGCTGGTTGATGAGCATGCGATTGGTGAGCGCGATCGCCGCCTGCGAGGCGAGCGATTCGGCCAGCCGCTGGTCGGCGGGCGAGAACGGCACGATGCCGCCCGTTTTCGGGTCCTGCGCATTGATCAGCTGCAGCACGCCGATGATCTCGTGCTCGTGGTTCGCCATCGGCACGGTGAGGAAGGATTTCGACCGGTAGCCGGTCTTCTTGTCGAAATTGCGCGTGCCGGTAAAGTCGAAGCCATCGGCGGTGTAGGCGTCCGCGATATTCACCGTCTTGCCCGTGAGCGCCGCGTACGCGGCCACCATGCTGTGGTTCGGCTTGCCGTCCTTGCCCATGAGGTGGATGGGGTAGAACGGAATGGGTTCGCCGGTGGTGCCGCCGAGGTACAGCTTCAGGCTGCTGGTGCGCACGATCTCGAAGCGCAGCGTGCCGTCCTCGGTGAGGCGGTACAGCGTGCCGCCGTCGGCGCGCGTGATCGACTTCGATGCCGTGAGGATGGCCTCGAGCAGCCGGTGGATGTCGCGCTCCGCGGAAAGCGACGCGCCGATGGCGTGCAGCTGCTCGAGCCGCTGCACGAGGTCGTCGGCGGCGCTGCGCCCCTCGGCCGAGAAGCCCAGCGCCTGGGTGCTGTCGAGGGTGCGGCTCATGCGCTCGCCGGGCGGCGCCGCCTCACTTGATGCAGACCGAGCGCACTTCCTTGAGATGCGTGACCCCCAACAGGCATTTCTCCATGCCGTCCTGCTTCAGCGTGCGCATGCCCTCCTCCAGGCTGATCGCCAGAATCTCGGCCACGCGCGCGTGCTCCTGGATCGCCTTTTTCAGCCGGTCGGAGGCGATGAGCAGCTCGTGCAGGCCGCAGCGCCCCTTGAAGCCGCCGCCGCCGCATTTGTCGCAGCCCACCGGCTTGTAGAAGCTGAGCTGGCCCTTGTCGTTGCCATAGTGCCGCACCCAGTCCTTGTAGACCGCCTCCATGGAGCCCTTGGGGTCCGCCTTGAAGCGCGGCGTGCTCTGCAGCTCGTCGCAGTACTCGCGCAGGAACGCCGTGAGCTCCGCCGGTTCCGGCGTGTAGGGCTGCTTGCAGCTGCACATGCGCCGGGCGAGGCGCTGCGCCAGGACGCCGAGCAGCGCATCGGAGAAGTTGAAGGGATCCATGCCCATGTCGAGCAGCCGCGTGATCGACTCCGGCGCGGAGTTGGTG
>Ga0214471_10004156_pt1 | contig 11173 bp, 9 predicted proteins | sample RVTome_5_FD_207665 | JGI IMG/M metagenome (GOLD analysis project Ga0214471, IMG submission 207665) | Soil microbial communities from uranium-contaminated site in the Upper Colorado River Basin, Wyoming, United States - RVT142D155 | ecosystem: Environmental > Terrestrial > Soil > Contaminated >... | reverse complement strand
ATCGAGCGCCTGGACATCGACCGCGCTGTGGGTAATCGCCTGGCAGCCGTCGACCAGGACGCGCGCGCCATGAGCGTGGGCGAGGCGGATCATCTCATGGACCGGGGGAATGACGCCAAGCGCGTTCGACATCTGCGTGATGGCGATAATCTTCGTGTTGGGGCCGAGCGCCGCGCGATAGGCATCCATGTCGATCTGGCCGTCGTCCAGGATCGGGATCGGCCGGATGACCAGGCCCTTCTCCTTGGCGGCGAGCTGCCAGGGCACGATGTTGGAGTGGTGCTCCAGTTCGGAAATCAGGATCTCGTCGCCGGGCTCCAGGAGGTGGCGCGCGTAGCAGGAGGCGACCAGGTTGACCGCCTCGGTGCCGCCGCGCGTGAAGACGATCTCGTCGTCGCTCGCGGCATTGATGAAACCGCGCACGCGCGCGCGCGTCGCCTCGAACTTCTCGGTCGCCGCCTGGCTCAGGTAATAGACGCCGCGATGGACGTTGGCGTATTCCTCTTCGTAGACGCGGGTCTCGGCCTCGATGACGGCGCGCGGTTTCTGGGCGCTGGCCGCGCTATCCAGGAAGACCAGCGGCTTGCCGTAGACCTCGCGCGCCAGGATCGGGAAATCCTGTCTGACCTGGGCCACGTCGAGCGGCGCGTTGGCGAGGCGCGTATCGAAGGCGGCCTTGCTCATGCGCCGCTCCCCTGCCGCCATCGCGCGACCGTCGCGCGGAACACGTCGCGGAGGTTTTCCTCGGAGATCTCCAGCAGCGCTTCGTCGACAAAGGCGTCGATCAGCATGGCACGCGCGTCCTCGGCATCGATGCCGCGCGAACGCAGATAGAAGAGGGCATTCTCGTCGATCTCGCCCGCCGTCGCGCCATGGCTGCACAGCACGTCGTCGGCGTAGATCTCAAGCTCCGGCTTGGCGTCGATCTCGGCGCGGTTGGACAGCAGCAGGGTCTTGTTGAGCTGGCGTGCGTCCGTTTTCTGGGCATCCTTGCGCACGATGGTCTTGGCCTGGAAGACGGCACGCGCCTTGTCGTCGAGCACGCCCTTGTAGACCTCGGTGCTGGTGCAGTGCGGCACCGCGTGATCGATCACGCTGGTGGTATCGGCATGCTGGCCGCCGCGCATCAGATAGGCGCCGTTAAGGCGGCAGGTCGCATCCTCGCCGGCGAAGAGCACGCCGAGCTGATTGCGCGACAGCGCCCCGCCCGTCGACAGGATGAAACTTTCGTAGAGGCCGCGCGCGGCGACCGACGCCTCGATCGCGGCGATGTGGAAGGCGCGCCGGTCCTCGTCCTGGATCTTATAGTGGCGCAAGGCGGCGCCTTCGCCGACGACGGCCTCGCTGACGCCGTTGGAGAAATAGGCGCCGTCGCCTGAGTGGGTTTCGACAACGGTGAGCGCGCTGTCGTTCTCGGCGACGATCAACAGACGGGGTTGCCAGGCCAGATGCTCGCTGCCCGCCTGGCCGACAAAGGCCAGATGGACCGGCCGCTCGATACGCGTGCCGGCGGCGACGTGCAGCACCAGGCCGCCGTCAAGGTGGGCGGTGTTGAGCGCGACGAGCGCCTTGCGGTCGAGCCTGGCGACCTTGCCCAGATGGCGCTCGACGATCTCCGGGCACTGCGCCACCGCGCGCTCGAACGGCAGCAGCGCCAAACCGTCGGGAAGGTCGGTGAGCTCGCTCAAGCCGTCATCGACATGACCGTTCACCAGCACGACGCGGAGGGCGCCATCGGCGAGGCCAAGATCCGGCACATCCTTGGACATCGTGCCGGACGGCGCCCGCGCGATCGAGAAACCGGCCGCGGCGAGTGGCCTCAGATTGGTGTATTTCCATTCCTCGACCTTGGTCGTCGGCAGGCCGAGGCCCTCATAGCGGTCGAGACCATGACGGCGCAGGTCGGCAAGCCAGCCGAGACCGGCGCCCGGCAGGCTTTCGCCCATCGCGTTGAGGTCGGAAAGGAGGGGAAGGTCCGTCATCGCGATTCTCAGGCGGCCGCCGTGGCGATGTTGGCGTAACCCTTGTCCTCGAGCTCGAGCGCCAGCGACTTGTCGCCGGAGCGCACGATGCGGCCGGCCGACAGGACGTGCACGCGATCGGGCACGATATAGTCCAGAAGCCGCTGATAGTGGGTGATGACCAGCATGGCGCGGTCGGCGCGGCGCAGCGCATTGACGCCGTCGGCAACGATCTTCAAGGCATCGATGTCGAGGCCGGAATCGGTTTCGTCCAGGATCGCCAGAGACGGCTCCAGTAACGCCATCTGAAGGACTTCCATGCGCTTTTTCTCGCCGCCGGAGAAACCGGCGTTGACCGCGCGCTTGATCATGTCCTCGCCGACGTCCAGATCCTTCAATTTCGCGCGCACCAGCTTCAGGAACTCCATGGCGTCGAGCGCGCTTTCGCCGCGGGCCTTGCGAACCGCATTGATCGCCTGCTTCAGGAACGATGTGGTCGGCACGCCGGGGATCTCGACAGGGTACTGGAACGCGAGGAAGACGCCCTTCTGGGCGCGCTCCTCCGGCTCCATCGCCAACAGGTCCTCGCCACGGTAGAGCACCTCGCCCGCCGTCACCTCGTAACCGGCGCGGCCCGCCAGCACATAGGAGAGCGTCGACTTGCCCGAGCCGTTGGGCCCCATGACCGCGTGCACCTCGCCCGCGCCGACGTCGAGATCGATGCCTCTCAGGATCTCCTTGCCGTCGACCGTGGCGTGCAGGCCTTTGATGGAAAGTATGTTCGTCACGTTGTGTCTTGCCCCTTTGCGTATCGGTAGGTCTAGCCGACACTGCCCTCCAGGCTGATGCCGACGAGTTTCTGCGCCTCGACGGCGAACTCCATCGGCAGCTCCTGCAGCACCTCGCGGCAGAAACCGTTGACGATCAGCGTCAGGGCTTCTTCCTCGGCGATGCCGCGCTGGCGGCAGTAGAAAAGCTGGTCTTCGCTGACCCGGCTGGTGGTCGCTTCGTGCTCGATGCGCGCGCTGGCGTTTTTCGATTCGATATAGGGCACCGTGTGGGCGCCGCACTTGTCGCCGATCAACAGCGAGTCGCACTGGGTATAGTTCCTGGCGCCCTGCGCCATGCCGTTGACGCGCACTTGGCCGCGATAGGTGCTCTGCGACCTGCCGGCCGAGATACCCTTGGCGATGATGCGGCTCCTCGTGTTCTTGCCGATATGCAGCATCTTGGTGCCGGTATCGGCCTGCTGGTGGTTGTTGGTGATGGCGACGGAATAGAATTCGCCCACCGAGTCGTCGCCTTTGAGGATGCAGCTCGGGTACTTCCAGGTGATCGCCGAGCCGGTCTCGACCTGGGTCCAGGAAATCTTGGCGCGTTTCTCGCACAAGCCCCGCTTGGTGACGAAATTATAGATGCCGCCGACGCCGTCCTCGTCGCCGGGATACCAGTTCTGCACGGTCGAGTATTTGATCTCCGCATCGTCCAGCGCGACCAATTCGACCACGGCGGCGTGCAGCTGGTTCTCGTCCCTCTGGGGCGCCGTGCAGCCCTCGAGATAGCTCACGTAGCTGCCCACGTCGGCGACGATCAAGGTGCGCTCGAACTGGCCGGTCTCCGCGGCGTTGATGCGGAAATAGGTCGACAGTTCCATCGGGCAGCGCACGCCCTTGGGGATGTAGCAGAACGATCCGTCGGTGAAGACGGCGGAGTTGAGCGTGGCGAAGAAGTTGTCGGAATAGGGCACGACCGAGCCCAGGTACTTCTTGACCAGGCCGGGATGTTTCTGCACGGCTTCCGAGATCGAGCAGAAGACGATGCCGTCCTTTTCCAGCCTGTCCTTGAACGTGGTGGCGACCGAGACGCTGTCGAAGACCGCGTCGATGGCGACGTTCTTGACGCCGGCCAGAACCTCCTGCTCCTTCAACGGAATGCCGAGCTTCTCGTAGGTCTCGAGCAGTTTCGGGTCGATCTCGTCCAGGCTCTTGGGCCGGTCGGCGTCGCTCTTGGGCGCCGAATAATAATAGGAGTCCTGATAGTCGATGGGCGGATAACCGACCTTCGCCCAGGTCGGCTCCTTCATGGTGAGCCAGTGGCGAAACGCCTTCAGCCGCCATTCCAGCAGCCAGTCGGGCTCCTTCTTCTTGGCTGAGATGAAACGCACGACATCCTCGTCCAGGCCCTTAGGGGCCCGGTCCATGTCGATCTCGGTGACGAAGCCGTATTTGTACTTGTCCTTGGCCTCGGCGATCGTGTCGATGGTTTCCTGAAGAACTGCCATGGCGTTTCCCGGCTCAGACCGCGCCCGGGCGGGACGCGCCGTCGGCCAGCAGCGGCGGCACCGCAAAAGCCATCGCCGCGAGCGAGACGCCGGCGAGCGCATCGTGCAGCGCCGTGTTGATCTGGTTCCAGCCGCCGCGCATGGGACACAGGGATTCGACGTCGCAGCTTCCTGGATGCTCGTCGACGCATTGGGTGACGGCGATCGGCCCCTCGACGGCGGCGACGATGTCGGCGACCGAGATCTCTTCAGGTCGTCGCGTCAGGCCGTAGCCGCCATGGGCGCCCCTGTGGGATTCGAGCAGGCCATCCCGGTTCAACACCTTCATGAGTTTGCCCACCGCCGCCTCGGGCAGTCCGGTTCCCTCGGCCACCTGGTGGGCGCTCAGGGTCTGGTTGCGGCGATGCGCCATAAAGGTCATCACCACTACCCCATAGTCGGCCATACGGCTCAAACGGATCATCGGCTCCCGCATTTCGCTATATAGAACTAAATTAGTCCTGTTTATCTGGTCGATGAAGCGGCCGGAGTCAAGGCCCATCTCACGGCCGGGCCAGGCGCGGGCGGCCGGTCGCGGTGGCCCGCATCCGGCTTTCGATAAAGGTATCCAGGCCATCGGTGCCGCGCACCACGTTGTCGTCGCGCCGCGTCCTCAAGGTGACGTCGGTGGCGCCGGCCGCCTTGGCCTGACGGCGGGCGAGCTCGGCGATGATTAGCGCGGAAGTCCCTCGTCGCTTAGCCCGCTTCACATAACCGCGAATCCCGGCCAGCGAACCTATCGGTAGATCGCTGAAGGCGCTGACATAGATGCCGGCGATGACCACAGTTTCGACCCGCTGGGCGCAGCGCGCGAATGATCTCATAGTACTAATACTGATCCAACAATGCAATCACCATGGCCTGACTATAATATTTTTTCCTTATTCCTTGCGGTTTGTCTGGATCAAGGTAACGAGAATGACATAAGTTTGCATTCTTTTCGAGAGATTTCTTCTTTTCATTAAAATAGTTATTAAGTTTTATGTGTGGTTTCTTTTTTCTAATTTGTTCGATCATTTCTGCATACGAATACGGGTATTTTGCCTTAAAATCCTCCTCCGAAAGCTGCATCTTAGTAGCGTCGACTTCCTTCGATAGTTTCACTGGGATGGCTTCCGGTGTTTTAGATTTAACAAAAGCAAAATCTACTTGAAGGCAGACATTGTACGGCTGCTTGGTGTCGGACGGGTGTTTGGCTTCCTCCTCTGCCATGTACGTTAGTAAGTTAGCAGTTTCTTTGTTATATTTTCCTTCTTCAATGCTTTTTACTATATTAGTAGGAGAGTAGAATGCGATCGGCATTAAAAAGAAGTTGTACCTGCTGAAGTCTATTTCAAACCATTGTATTGAAGCATGCATGAAATTGCGCAAGCTGGCAGTTCCGAGTTCCTGAACACGCTGAGCGAGTCCGGCCTCTCGATTTGTAAAATGAACAGCATTGTTGCGAATCTCAATTAGTAAGCTCAGGTTCGCCCTGCATGCGTCATTGATCCCGTCGTGATAAGCGGAGACTTGCTGGATCGCTGTAGGCAGTTCGATGGTTCGCGGATTGCCGGATCGATTGCGTCTAAGAACTTGTCTTTTTCCTGGAGTTCCATCTGCCTTTTGAAATGGTTCGTATGCCCATATGGACTGAAGTTTGTTGCCATTCTCCTTAAGGATTCGGGCCTTCAGCAAGAGCTCCCAGGCATTAACCATCAAGATTGCGAATGTCTCTTCTCGATGTCTGAAATCCGGCTTGTTGTAGACCTCGATAGCCGAAATGCTGGCTTCTACTGCGGTGTTTGCCAGAGCTTTTGATCGCGATAATCGCATGATGTGCCCCCCACTACGTTATCGTGGTTGCGATTATAGGACATATTGCAGCCGGAGTGAGCAAACCGCCCGATAATCCGTGAAATGAGGCTGATTCGGCGGTTAGACGGTGCGGAAGCCGCTAACGAAGCCGCCACTCCCATGGCACGTGAAACTCGCCGAACAACATGCCGCGCTTGGTGGCTCTGGCGGTCGATCGAGCAGCCAACGAGCAGCGATCATCCGGAAGACAACACCGATACGCAACCGCCCGACCTTCCATGATTAGCTTTGCGATTGCCCCAATTGCAGACCAATTGACCCGACATTCATTGCTCGGCGCAAGACCGTTCGCTCACCCGGCCTGCCTTCCGAAGACAAGGACCGAGTCAAGGCCCATCTCACGGCCGGGCCAGGCGCGGGCGGCCGGTCGCGGTGGCCCGCATCCGGCTTTCGATAAAGGTATCCAGGCCATCGGTGCCGCGCACCACGTTGTCGTCGCGCCGCGTGCTCAAGGTGACGTCGGTGGCGCCGGCCGCCTTGGCCAGGCGGTCGGCCATGTCGGCGATGATCCGGCCGGCGTGGCGCGCGGCCTGGTCCAGGTCGCGGAAATCGGCGACCCCGTCCGGCAGGTGGCAGCGATAGAGCCCCTCCGACGGCGAGGTGATGAGGGCATCGACGCGTTGGCTGACGCCGCCGGCGACCGCGCCTATGGCGTTGCACACCTCGGCATGCTCGGGCACCACCGCCCTGGTGCCCAGCCGCTTGCCGACCGGCGCGTAATAGGTCGCCGCCGGCGCTCCGATGGCGACGATCGGGTGGTGCAGCTCGATCTTCAGCCCGACGAGGCGCCCGGTCTCGCCGGACAGCGGACGGTCGATCAGAAGTTCCGCGGCCCTCCCGGTGGGCAGCGCCAGCCCATGTTCCTCGGCGATCGCCGCGGCCATAAGGGCGCGCGCCGATTGCCGGACGACCGTCTCGGCGACGGCATGGCAGAAGGCCTGCACGTTTTCCGGCGTCTTGTGCCCGGAAGCCTGCCACTGGCGCAGCCATAGCCGCGCACCGAGCTCGGCGCCGCGCGGGTCCCAGGTCGACTGGCGACCCATGAGATGGGCGGCATCGCTCGGCGTCAGCCGCGACAGGATGACGAGGCCGCGCCCGGTCAGCCGCCTGAGTGCCAGGGTCGGCGTATCGTCCTGATAGAGCAGGGAAAGCGGCGCCGGGCCGTCCGCCAGCCGCTCCCACAGGCGCCGTTGGGACGACGACATGGTGTCGAGGTCGGTGTCGAGCGCGCGTTGGCGCAGCGCGAACTGGCCGTCCCACTGGTTGGGAAAGCCGCGCTCGACCTGGCGCTCCAGCTGGACCAGCGTCTCAGGGTGGGTCGCGACGAGCAGGCTCAGCGGCACCGCGCGCCTGGGTCCGGCGACCAGGCGGCCGCGCTCGTCCAGGTTGAGCTCGCTGTCGCCGCCCAGGCCGGATGTGTGGACCGACACCGCCTCGACCATGGTGCGGAAGTCGCCGACGCGCGCGCCGTCCCGGTTCAGCAGGGGCCGGCCGTCCTCGACCAGCGCAATATCCGTCGTCGTGCCGCCGATATCCGAGACGAAGGCGTTCTCCAGTCCGGCGAGCGCATGGGCGCCGACGACGCTGGCCGCCGGTCCCGACATGATGGTCTCGACCGGCGAGACCAGCGCCACGTCGGCATCGATCAGCGAGCCGTCGCCCTTGACCACCATCAGCGGCGCGGCGATGCCGTAGGCGTCCATCAGGCCCCGGACGGCCAGGATCAAATCCTGGATCAGGGGAATGAGGCGCGCGTTCAAGAGCGCGGTCAGTGCCCGGCGCGGCGCATCGAGATTGGAGCTCAATTCATGGGCGCAGGTGACCGGCAGGCCGGTCGCCTCGCGGATCGCCTCGCGCGCGGCGATCTCGTGGGCGGGATTGCGCACCGCGAACATGGCCGAGATGGCAAAGGCCGCGACGTGGCCGCGCTCCTTTTCGGCGAAAGTCCGGATGGCGTCGAGGTCGAGCGCGGCCGTCGCCTCGCCGGTCGCGTCGTGACCGCCGGAGACCAGGATCGAGGGATCGTGACCGAGCGCGCTCGCGATGTCGGGCCGGTCGAGATCGCGCGGCTGATGGCCGATCAGCACCAGGCCCGCCGGGCTGCCCTGGCCTTCGACGATGGCGTTGGTGGCGAGCGTGGTCGAGATCGAGACGAGGCCGATCTCACCGCCGCGCTCGCCGATGACCTGCTCGACCGCGCCCTTCACCCCCTGGGTCAGGTCGTGTTTGGTGGTGAGCGACTTCGCCTTGGCGATCACGCCGGCGGCGCCATCGAACAGGACCGCGTCGGTATAGGTGCCGCCGGTATCGATGCCGAGGGTAAGGGCCAAACGTCGTCTCCGGGGAGGGGCGGTTTTCGGAAGCCGCGAACTATGGCGAAAACGTCAGGGGGAATCGAGCCTTTGTTGACGGCGCACCCGAACCCTAGGATGCGGCAAGCGAACGGGAAACCCATGACGGACGACAATGACACGCCACGGCGCCGCCGGCGCAAGCCGCGCGCGATCACGCCCGCCTACCTGGAGAAGGCCGCACTCTTCTATCTCGAGCGCTACGCCAGTTCTTCGCAGAACCTGAAGGCCGTGCTCCGGCGCAAGGTCTGGCGCGCCGCGCGGGAGGTCGAAATCGATCGGGACGCCGCCGATGGCTGGATCGACGCGGTGGTCGCCAAACTCCAGCGCGCCGGCCTGCTCGACGACAAGGCCTATGCCGAGATGCGCGTCATGTCGTTGCGCCGCCAGGGCGAGTCCGCGCGCGCGATCCGCATGAAACTCGCCGCCAAGGGCGTCGATGCAGAGACGATCGTCCGGGCGCTCGACCGACAGGAAGACGAGAACGACGATCTCGCCGCCGCCATCGCCTACGCCCGGCGCCGCCGCCTCGGCCCGTTCCGCGCCGCCGCCCAGCGTGACGAGCGGCGCGACAAGGACATGGCCGCCCTGGCGCGCAAGGGATTCGGATTGGAGATCTGCCGCGCGGTGATCGACGCGTCGGACGAGGACGAGCTTTCGGAACGGGTGGCGGACCGAGCTTAGACGGTCTCCGCGTTCGTTGCCCGCTCGGCCTTGCGTTCCTTCACCAGCGCCATGCCGGCGAGCATGCTGGCGAGTGCCGCCCAGAACCAGCCGTCGTGGCGCTCGCCCAAGAGCACCATGCCCCAGAGGATCCCCGTCAGCACCGAGAAATAGCCCGACATCGATGCGAACACGGGACCGGCGGCATAGATCAGGCTGAGGAAAAGCGCGTAGCTCGCGACGTTGATGACGAAGATCGCGATGACCGACCATTCGGCGGTGCTGAACGGCCAGGTGATCGCGTACCATGTGCCGGTCGCCAGCATGGCGGGCGTGATCAGGATGCCGCCGGCGAGCAGCATGCCGGCGACCAGCGTCGTCGCCTCGGTCTGGCGCGGGCTCTTGACCGCGACGAAGACGTTCTCGGCGGCGTAGCCCAGGGGGATCAAGAGCGCGATGAACACCCAGACCGGATCGCTCGCTTCGATGTCGGAGCCCGGCAGCACCAGCATGGCGACGCCGGCGAGCCCCAAGCCCAGACCCAGTACGCGAAACGGCTCGATCCGGTCGATGCGCGCGGCCAGCGACAGCGGATAGGCCGCGATGGCGACCGCGGCCATCAGGATGGCGACGATGCCGGCGGCCACGTGACCGGCCGAATAGAACAGCGCGAGCGTCGGAACGATGGTGCCGGCAACGCCGCAGAACGCGTAGAAACCCAGATGCCGGCGATCGAGCGGCAGGCGCTTGCCGCGCGCGAGCGTGATCAATAGGACGAGCCCGCCGCCGCCGAAGGCCTGCCACCACGTGAGACCGAAGGGATGCGCGCCGTCCTCGACCGCCGTCTGGGCGAGCGTCGGCACCAGGCCCCAAATGCCGCCGCAGAACACCAGCGCGATATAGATCCAGGCGCGGCGCACCAGGAAGTCGCGCCAGCCGGGGCGCACGGAGACTTGGCACTGGGTCAAGACAAACGCGCTCCCCTGGATTGTGGCAGCCATCCTGTCACCGCGTCCCTGCGCGGACAAGGGGCGGCGGGACAGGTGCGCAGCGGACGGCGGGTATGCTATGTCCTCGCGCCATGCCGCCACCGATTCTCGCCCTGCGCGACGTTGCGCTCTTCGCCGACCACAAACCTTTGTTCCAGGAGGTCACGTTCGGCGTCGAGCCCGGCGCGCGCCTGTGCCTGGTCGGGCGCAACGGCAGCGGCAAGTCGACCTTGCTGAAGATCCTGGCGGGCCGGGTCGAGCTCGACCGCGGCGAAAGGTTCGTGCAGCCGGGCACGCGTATTGCCCTGGTCGACCAGGAGGCGGTCGAGCCGCCATCGGGCACCGTCGCGGGGTATGTCGAAAAGGACTTGCGCGACATCGAAGCGACGCACCGGGCCGATGCGATGCTGGATCGCCTGGACCTCAAGGCAGAGCGCGAGATGGCCTCGCTCTCCGGCGGCGAGCAACGGCGCGCCTTCCTGGCCCGCGCGCTCGCCGTCGAGCCCGACGTCCTGCTGCTCGACGAACCGACCAACCACCTGGATATCCGCGCGATCGAGTGGCTCGAGGACTATCTCGCCGGCTTCGACGGCGCGGTGCTGACGGTAAGCCATGACCGCGCCTTCCTGCGCAACGTGACGCGCGCCATGCTGTGGCTCGACCGCGGCACCTTGCGCCGGCGCGACCGGAACTTCGCCGAGTTCGAGACCTGGGCCGACGAGATCGCCGAGGCGGACGTGCGCGACGGCGCGCGCATCGAGCGGCGTATCGCCGAGGAACAGCGTTACATGGAGCGCGGCGTCACCGCCCGACGCAGACGCAACCAGCGCCGTGTGGCGGCACTCGCCGAACTGCGCCGCGAACGCGCGGCGCGCCGGCGCAATGTCGAAGTCAGCGCCAGGATCGACCTGGAGGCGGGCGGTTCCCAGAGCCGGCTGGTGATCGAGGCCAGGGACCTCGCCAAGAGTTACGACGGCAAGACCATCATCGAACGTTTCTCGACCCGGATCGTGAAGGGCGACCGGATCGGCG
>Ga0214471_10004155_pt1 | contig 11173 bp, 10 predicted proteins | sample RVTome_5_FD_207665 | JGI IMG/M metagenome (GOLD analysis project Ga0214471, IMG submission 207665) | Soil microbial communities from uranium-contaminated site in the Upper Colorado River Basin, Wyoming, United States - RVT142D155 | ecosystem: Environmental > Terrestrial > Soil > Contaminated >... | reverse complement strand
GGGGCGCCGGTGACGATCGAGCGGCCAACGGTATTCCCGACACAGCCGCTTGCGCAATTTTACATGGCCATGCATGCGCAAAACGTCGACCTGACAACGGAGGCTGGAGTTGAACAGCGGCCCTATTGTCAGGACATCGCACAGTACGTCCGCCATGATTCGACGTTGCCTGTGATGTGGGCGACTCTCGGGGTAAGCTACCACGCTATTACCGCTCAGACTCTCACATCAACGTCAACCTCTTTCTCATCTCTCCGCATGGATGTCTGGGACGTTGCGACAAGCAGTGCATTCGGATCGGTGACCGATGAAGACCGAACACTGAGCGCCATGGTGGTGCAAAATGGGCGGGTACAGGCGGCGGTCACCTTATCGTCGGATTCGCATCTACGTATGCGTGCCTACCCTCCGACCGGCACCAATCTGCTGGGCGAGCCGTGGGTGTTCTTCCGGTACATGTCGATGACGTTGAGCCCAGATCCCGACACGCCGCCAATTGACGGTAGTTTCGCCAACCGGCTATGGCAGGACGGGAACAGAAAGTTGCTGGACTGGTCGCGTGATCCCGACGTATTCGAGGTCGCGATCCGCGATTTGTCGGCCGTCGAGGGTTACACGTCGACCGATGAAGCGCTGATACTCGGCGGTACCGTGACGCTGTTCGACCCGGACCTCGACATCAACAAAAACCTGCGCGTCGTCCAGATCACCCATGATCTGGTCGAACCGTCGAACACGCGGGTACTGCTTGCCAACCGGCCCAAGCTGCTGACGGACCGGCCGGGTTCCCGGTCGCAGACCCGTGTTCCTGTATATGTCGATGTCGCGGGCACAACATCGACCGGCGGACAAGCTGGCGCCGGAGCCGGTATTCCGATCTCGACCAGTCCGAGTCTGCGAACATCGGTGTCGGCTGTCCGTCTGGATGCACCGAACGAGATGCTTCCGCGCCAGACCGGCGCGTACCGGGCAGTGGCGCCGTCCTCGGGTTCCTCGACGGGCTCCATCGTCCGGCAGGTGTTCAGTGGCTGACTTCGAGATCAACGGCGTGAGCGCTACCGAATACGGGTTCAGCACGACCGAACTGCCGGACGTGTTCAACACGCCGCAGTTCAGCTATGTGCCTATCACGTTGCCCGGCCGGCCGGGCCAGCGCGTGGGTCGCCGGGTCACGGGCAACAAGCCGTTCGGCGTGCGAGGCCAGATCCGCTCGACATCGATAGCGGACGCATCCAGCAACCTGCACCTGCTGACCGCGATCTGTCAGGGCACTGCCCAACCGTCCACGGTCATTTTCGGCATGAGCACGTCGAAGCGGCTGAGCGCGGAATGCCTTGGGTTGGTCGTGCAGAACCTGACCGGCCCGCTGGCGATACCGCGCGTCGATGAGGTGCGGATCCTGTTCGACGCACCGGACCCGCCGTTCTTCGAGGGGACCACCGTCACGACAGTGAGCGTGACGAGTTCGGGCGCGGTGGCGTGTCCGCAGGGCAACGCGCCCGTCTGGCCGGCCATAATCGCGAACGGCACCACGGACGGTGCCAGCGCGTTCACGGTGACGCTGTACGATAGCACCGGCGCCGAAGTCGGCGCATTGACGATCGGGGATGCCCCCACGTCGAGCGAGTACGTCGTCATCGATATGAACGCCATGACCGTCTACTTGAACGAGACCCAGGTCGCGTCCTCCGGGACGACCCTGATCGGCGTGGTCACGTTTTCCACGGCCAGCGATTTCTGGCACATCAAGACCGAATACAGCGACTTCGCGGCCTCATCGTGGGCGCAGGTCGGGGTGTCCACGGGGGTCACGGCGGACGTGCGGTACCGGAAGGCATGGTGGCAGGTATGAAGCGAATCGGCCGCAATGGCGTATATTGGGTGAGAACCACCCATGGAGGCGACCATGTTGAGGCTCATCCTGATCTGCCTGCTTGTAGCATGCGACTACCCGCTCAGCGTGCCGTCCGGGCTGGTCGTGGAAGCCGAGTCGACCATCGACGCGAAGGGCTTCCTGACCGCCGTTCAGGTGCTGGCGGCCGACCCTGCGCCGTTCCGGTTCCAGTCATTGCAGGTTGGAACAATCCGGACGCACGAACCGGTCACGATCGGCGACGATGTGCAGTTCCGGCCCGTTTCGACATGGCTCATGGCCTGCCCGCTCGGCCCCGACGCCGCGTTCACCATCACGCCCACACCGTCTGGCGGTTATACGGTCACGCTGTCGGAGTACGGGCTGACGGAGTGCGTCGAGGTGTTCAACGGTTTCAAGTACCGGAACGGCGAGTAGCTGGCCGGTCTTCGGACGAACAAGCGGCCGGGCTGCCCTCGTACGCCCGGCCGTCCCTCCTGCATCAACGCCACGCACACCGCGATAGCCCCTCCGAACGGAACCGCTCCTGCGTGTCCGTGCCGGTCACACTGCATCTCGCGTTCTGAGGATACGACCATGGCATTCATATGCCCGAAGTGCGGCGGCGATCACGGCGCGGTCAAGCTGGCGAATGTCCAGCGCCGAACCGTGATCGGCCAGGGGCTCGAACCGCTGCCAGACATGACGATCGACGAGTTCGCAGCGGCCCATCCCGGCTACGAAGTCATCGTCAACGCCAAGAACCGCCAGCCGGCCGCGTGGCATCTCGCCGCGCCCGTGGTGGCCGGGACCGTTGTCGTCGGCACCGTCCACGATGAGGTGCTGCACACCGGCGATTATCCGATGCGGCTTGCCGATGGAACGTGGGTCACCGTCAACGGCGTGTTCAAGCTGGGGCGGGCCGTGCAGGACTACGAGCAATCGCGCGACACTGCGTCGGCTCGGTTCTTCGTCGGCGGGCGGTCAACAGTCGGGCTCGACCCGCTACTGATCGACGCGCTCATTCGACCACTGTCGCCAGCGGTAGCCGACGATGTGCGGGCGCGCAATGCGGCGTTCGAGGCCGCACAGGAGGCCGCGAAGGAATCCGTCGATCCTGAACTGGCCGAAATGCTGGCGGCCACGTCGACCCGCGCGGCCAACAAGGCGGATGCACTGCTGCGTGACGCGATCCGCGCGACGACCGACCCCAACCTCGCGATGGCCGCACGGGAGGCCGAAATCGCGGCCATGGCGCCGCCGTTCCCCGTGACCGAGTACGAGGAGGTCACGCTGCCGGGCGGCGAGGTTCGGAAGATCCCGGTGCGCTTCACGTTCTCAGACGGGACCGTTCGCACCGATCGAGACTTCGCGGTCGAGGAGAACACGGCGTTGCGCGCGAGGCTGAAGCTCTAGCATGGCGACGTTTACCGCTGAGGCATCCGGCGCGCTGAACTCCGACGCCACATGGGCAGGCACAGGCACGCCCGGCATTTCGGACCAGACCGTCAACAACGGCTTCACGGTAACGGTAACTGCGAATCACCTGACCGATCCCGATGGCGGCCACGATGTCGGCTCTGGCGGCATCATGGAAGGCGACGCCGGGATCACGTTGCGCGCGGGCGGCGGTCGGCTGGAACTCACCGGCACGGCCATTCTGCGCCACAGCGGGACTGGCTCGGGCGCGTTCCTCGTCAGTCAGTTGGCGGGCCAGATCATCATCGCGGCCGGTACGGATGCGTCGAACCGTGTCCAGATTCTTGGCGTGGACGCGACGAACCACATCCGCTTCGATCCCGGCCATACCAACGTGGGCACAGGCCGCATCCAGCTTGACCTGTGCGACATGCAGTTCGTGGGCAATGCGACGAACTCCATGTGTACGTCCTATCTGGCGGGCACGACAGCCTATGTAGCGTACATCACCAACTCGCTGCTGAATAATTGCGGTACGTGGAATCTGGCCGACGCGATGAACGACGAGGTATCGTTCAAGTTCAACAACAACAACTGCACGGCCTGTCTCGATGACCTGATTACGATGTCGGGCATGCCTGCGGCTAACACCACGGGCACTCGCGAGATCATCGGCAACTACGCGGACCGCACACTGACGGCGGCGGGATCGACGCAGAACTACAACGACTTCACGGTCACCGGGAACGCGCTGGTCGGAGTGCTCGCGATTGCGTCCGGCACCGGACTGCCCACAGAAGTCAGCGGCAACCTTTTCGCCAAGACTGGATCGGGCCCCCATTCCTGGGCCTCTTCGTTCGACGACAACTACTGGGTCCAGTCGGCTGCGGTCAGCAACCCGCATTTCCACTCGATGGCCGTCAGCGTGACGGGGACCATCGACATCGATGGCAACATCTACGACGACTCGGGCACGGCTGCCAATGGCGACGGGTTCCTTGTCCCGGCCGGTGCCGGCGTCGCGCACTTCAACATCGTGCGCAACATCGCATGCCGTACCTCGGCCGGCGGGATCTCCTGTACGGTCGTCAGCGCACTTGGCCACGACGACAAGACGTGGAACGCTGACCACAATTCATTCTGGACGGCCGGGGGCGCGGTTGGGATTCAGGGTGGCGAGACTGAGCCGGGCGTAGCCGACAACTGCACTTCCGGCCGCTCGAACCTTGCAATCGGCCCGGCTACCACGGGGCTCGTGTTCGGCTCGGGGGGCTCGCCTGTCGACGGCTACTTCACGGTCGGTGATTTCAGCACTGGGTGGAGCACGACCGGCGAGGCGTTCACCGATAACTACGGACCCGCGGACGCGAAGTTCGGTACAGCCCCAGGCGCGAACGATGTCAACGTCGATCCTCAACTGGTCGATCACGAGCGCAACCTCGCAGTGTGGGATCTGAGCCTTGGCGGCGCCGGAACATACGCGAACGCGCTGGCCGAACTCGCGCTGATGAACACGGCGACGCACGACGCCGGCTACACGCCCGCGGCTGCGCACACATACGTCAAGGCCGGCTGGGCACCGCAGAACGCAACCGTCCAGAACGCGGGCCATGACGGCGTGACGATCGGCGCGGTCGAGTTCGTTGCGGGTGGCGTGACTGGCGCAATCACTGGCGCGGCCCTCGCAGGTGACGCACTCGCCGCACGCACTGATTTCACGGCTGCCCGGACCGATGCTGCGGTAGTTGGTGACACGCAGGCCGCACGGACCGACTTCGCTACCGCGCTGGCCGAATCTGCGCTGGCCGGTGAGGCTACGTCAGCCGAGTGGGGCGCGACCGCCAGTCAGACCGACACAGCGGTCGTAGGCGACGCATGGGTAGGTACGCTTGCAGGACCGTTCGTATCCGACACCTTCAGCGGCGAATCTGACGCCACCGCGCTCACCGACCATACGGGCGAGACTGGCGCGACGTGGACGGGGGTCTCTGGCGCACATCTGGTCTCGGCGGCGGGTCGTGTCTATCCGCAGGGTATCGGGGCCAGCTACTCAAAAGCATCAGGCTCACCCGCAAGCGCAGAGTATGATGTCGAGGCTGACCTCGTCGGCCTGACCACAGTAACAGGCCAGCAGATCGGCGTCTTTGGACGCTTGGTGGATTTCAACAACCATTACTGGGCCGATGGACGGAACGGCGCAGGGTTGCGGCTGTGGAAAAGTGTCGCAGGTGCGCTGACGCAGCTCGGATCGTATTCCACCACCGTAGACGGTTCGTACGCCGCACGGCTCAAGTTCGAGATTCGCGACGGGGCCAAAAAGGTCTACGAGGATGATGTCGAGCGCATCAGTTCGGCAGACAATGCGCTGACGGCCGCTGGATCTGCGGGCATTCGCACGTCCGTGGGTACAGTGACCCCCACGACCGGCATCCACCTTGACAACTTCACCGCCACGGACGCTGCTGCCACTGGCGAGACTGGCGACATCACGGAGGGCGCACAGGTTGGCGATTCGTTCGTCGCGCGTACTGACTTCACTGCCGCCACCGCCGATGGGGCGTTGGCCAGTGACGCGTTGGCGGCCGATTGGACCGCGACCGCGAGTCGGGCGGATGCGGCAGTCATGTCCGATGCGTGGGTCGGGACGCTTGCGGGCGCGTTAACAGGCTCACTGTCCGAGACCGTGCTGGCGGCTGACGCGTGGGCGGTAACATGGGGCGCGTCCGCCTCGCGCACCGATCAGGCTACGGCGGGCGACACGTTTGGTGCTCGTGTTGACCTTGCGGCGGCCATCGCTGACACGGCCACCGTGGGCGACACACAAACCAGCGTGTGGACGGCCGCGGCGAGCCGTGCTGATGCGGCCACGGCGGGCGACGCATTCAGCGTTGGCTGGACGGCCACGGGCAGCCTCGCCGAAACCGCAACGGCGGGTGAGACCCAGACTGCCCAATGGGCAGCCAATGCAAGCCAGTCCGATGCAGCGCTCGCGGGCGATGTGGAGGCTGCGTCATGGACGGCCACAGCGACCACGACCGACACGGCGCTTGTGGGCGACAGTCTGGGTGCTCGCGTTGACTGGAGCGGCGCAACATCGGATGCGGTCGTCGTCGGTGATACGTTCGCGGGCAGTCTGTCAGGCGAGGTTACGGGCGCTATCGGTGATACGGTCCTCGCGGGCGAAGCTTTTGCGCCGCGTGCCGACTGGGGTAGCAGTCGTGGCGATGGCGTGCTCGCATCCGCTACATTCGATGCGTTGCTCGTTACCGGCCGACAGATCGCGGAAGGCGTGATTGCCGGTGACGCGATATCAGTGACCGCCACGCTTACGGTGGTACGGTCAGAACAGGCGGTCATGGGCGATTCGTTCAGCGCGTCGATGGGCGGCGGCGGCACCCTTTCGGCTGATCTGGTAGTGACATTCTGGCTGGATGCGTTCCTTGCGGTAGACCCGGTACTGGATGGTGCTGTCAGTGTTGACCATGGAGGCGGATGAAGCGCTGGTACCTGTGCGAGATCATTGGCGACGGGTCGGACGAGGAACCGTTCCGGCCCGCGTCGGCCGACCTCGTGACCGCGAACTGGGGCGCGACGGACAACCCGGCGGGCGGGTGGATGATCGTCGAGGCCGACGTAGACGCTGCGCAGCACGCCACGCTATTCGCGGACGCGCGGGTGCTGTCGATGGAGACGCGGGACGCGGGCGGGCGAGAGCTTGACCTTGACGAACCCCTATCGGCTGCCACACAGGCGTACCGCGATGGCGTTGTGGCGTTGTTGACCGCGCGTGGAATTGACGCTCGCGGGATTGATGGACGGGCAACAATGCGGGACGTGGTTCATACTGTGGAACAGCACTGCAACCCCAAGGCCACGCGGCGGCTGACGCAAACTCAAACACAGGGAGCGGAGACATGAGCATCGGGAACAGTAAGGCGGGCGCCAACTTCGATGGTGCGCTGCGCAGCAATCGGCCGTTCGGCGGCGCTGTACTGCCGGTCGGACGCTGGACGGTCGCGTGCTACAGTCAGGGCGCGACCGAGAAGCCGAAGTGGTCGGAAACGTTCGACAACCTCATCACGACCGAGGGTGCCAACGAACTGCTGTACGGCTGCCTGTTCGGCGCTGGAGGCTCGACCGACTGGTACATCGGTCTCAAGTCGACGGGTGCGGCCGTGGTCGCGGACACGGCGGCGTCCCATGCGAGCTGGACCGAACTGACGAACTACGCCGACCCGCGTGTTCTGTGGGCGGGCGCGTCGTCGGGCGTCAGTGCGGGGTCGGTGAGCAACAGCACGTCCGTGGCATCGTTCACGATGACATCGTCGGCCAACATCGCGGGCGCGTTTCTCCAGTCAGCCAGCTCACAGGCTGCGACAACCGGAGTGCTGTACGCGGCTGGCGATTTCTCGGCCGAGAAGGATGTCGTCACGAATGACACACTCGAAGTGACCGCAACTTTCACTGCGGTGACATCGTCAGGCTGACGCCGGGAGACGACCATGGCCAGTTACGACATATTGGCTCGCAACAACAGCCACCTGGTCCGGCTCACGTCGCTCACAGGACCGGCGAGTTCGGCGGTGGAAAGCTCCACCGGCATCACGGCCACGGTCTACCGCTCGAATGGTGACGCAGTGACGGGCGGTAGTACGTGGCCGGTCGCGCTGGTAGCCACGTCCAGCGTGGCGAACGACTACGAGGTGGCGTTCAGTTCGACGGGCTTCGTCCTCACGGACCAGGAGACGGCGACGTGCGTTGTGTCCGTGGATCTCGGGACGGGCACGGTCGGCGAATTCGTGCGCGAGCTGCGGTTTCAACCCAGGACGGTATAGCGATGAAACGCATTCTGATAGTCGCCGCGTTGCTCGCGGCTGGTGGCGGGGACGCGTACGGTCAGAGCGACATCGAACGCCGTGCGATCGGCGGCACGTTCTACATCGTCGAGCGCTGCGCTTCCACATGCGTCATGGTGCGCCAGCACCGGGACTGGCACACCGCGACGATGTCGGTCGATTCGTTGCTGAAGGCGATCGCATCCCAAGGCTCGGCCGATTCAGCGCGGACGGTCCAGTATCAGGTGGTGCGGCATTTCCCGCGCGGACGCCCGCCGGTGCCGCCCGACAGCACGCCGCCTTTGCCGCCCGATACACTGCCGCCCGTGGGTCAGGATACCGTGATCCCGACTCCACCTCCCGCGCTCGGCGCCCGCGTGACAGTGCTCGCCGTGCCGCGCATCCCTGGTGGCAATGACTACAGCATCGATGCCTCGGTGCTGGATTCGACTGGCGCAGCGCTGCCGGGCGTCCAGATCACGCTGCGGGCCACGGGGGGCGCGTTCGGGACGGGCGAGACGCAAGTCACGCGAACGACCAACGCGGCGGGCATCGTGCGGATCAACCTGTGCTGCCCAGCGGACGGCGACAGCGTGATCGCGACCGCGACGGGTGCGGAGCGGGCAGTGCATGTGCACGTTGCCGGCGCGCCGCCGCCACCACCACCGCCACCGCCACCGCCACCGCCGCCTGTACCGGGTGGAGGACCGGACCTGACGCCGGCCGTGCTGAAGCCGGTCATCGGGGCACTGACCGCACGGCCCGACACCGCGCAGCCGATGCGCACGTTCGACGGCCGCTACGTCACAGCCGAGCGCGAGAATTGGGTGAGATGGAAGGCGAACGAGAACAATCCATCGGGGGCGTACCTGGACGGCAACCACTATGGCGGCCTGCGACAGCGGTTGTCATGGGCGATCCGGAGTGGCGAGCCGTACGGAGGCACTGTCACAGACACCACCACGAGCGGGTACGCTCGCGGCGTGTACATCCTGCGCCGGTACCTGCGGTGGAGCAGAGACGGGGCAGGATACCGAGCGAACGCGCATTTGAATACGGGCCTCGCTGACGTAGAGCTGGTCTATCGCATGCACGGCGACCCGGAGGCATTGAATCACATCGCGTGTTCGGCCGTTTTCGGGACGGACAACTCGTACGGCTACCTCGACTGGACGCACCCGACGGTCCATGACGGCCGGATCAAGGCGGTCGCGTTGCAGGCGATCAATGCGGCGATCCGACTCGGCATCCCGTACGCCGATTCGTCCTGCCCGAACAACCAGCTCGTACTCGGCGGACCACCCCGGACGTGGCGCTACGGTTCGTGGCAAGCCCAAGGCGACTCGCTGGTCGCGTGGACCGGCCGAGCCATGCTGCCGAGCGGTCAGGTGTCGATCGAGCCGTACCCCGGGACCACGCAGGCCCACTATTTCATGGACGCCATGCTGGCGACAGAGTTTCTGCGCTGGTTCGAGTTGACGGGGAACGCGGAGGCGTACGCGCTCGCGGTCAGGATCATGGGGTTCCTGCTGTCGGAGGATGCGCGCTGGCAGGCTCAAGGGTACGCGACGTTGCCGTACCAGCCGTCCTCGGGCGGCGCGGCACCGGACCTCGCGGGCTTCTACGTCTGGCCGGCGATGGTGCTCTGGCAGGAGACGGCCGACCCGAAATGGTACGCATTCGCGCGCCGCAGTATGACCGCGCTGCATCAGTGCTGGCTGGGCAACTTCAAGCAACTGAATCAGTGCTACAGCATCGGGTCGCAGAATTTCCCCGCGCTCGAAGCCGGCGTGCGCTGGCGCTGACTCACGGGCGCGGTGATACTCCCGTGATATCTGAGTGAGGGTCACTATTCATATTGGAGGGCGAGAGCCATGAGCATGAGCGAGGATCGACGGCGGTGGCATGATGCGGGTCTGGCGCATGAGTACTTCGAGCTGGATGGCAAGACGTGGCTGGAAGCGTCGGCGGCATTGCGCAAGGCGCTGGAAGCTGATCCGTCGCTGGTCGTGCGCACGGATGAACAGGCCATCACCGAGGACGGCCGGCAGACCGTATGGATGTATCTCGCGGGCCGCCGTGGCGCCGATGGCAAGGTGGCTGCACTGGTGGACGGCGAGGACGACTGCGGGTTCAATATCTCGAAGCCGTGCCCGCCAGCGTGCTGACGATGGATTGGCTTGCGGAGTTTCTGGAGGTGGGTTGGTGGCTGAACGCGACCGACGTGGTGTGGATCGCGTGGCTGCTGGCCGGTCTCGGCACGGTCGGCTACTTCGCGGGCCTGCTTCCATTGGCGGCCGTTGCCCGGCTGTCGCTCCGTCGTTCGGTCGAGTCAATGGCGGTCATTCTCAGCTACGTGTTTGCGCTGTCGTTCGCGATAGACCTATCGGCCGGGGGGGTCAGGGAGCAGGGCGCATCCAACCTGTGGCTGACCTACGTACTCGCGCCCGTGCAATTCGGCCTGCTGCTTGCCGTCGTGATGCCGCCTCGGTACCGGCGCATCGTGTGGGGCTTCTTCGCTCTACTGGTCGCCGCGTCACTGTTGCGTGCGACGTTCGACGCGCCCGAGACGTTTATCCACGTGCTCGGCGGCGCGTTCGTTGCGCTGGCCGCATGGACGCAGCCCGCGTTCGCGCGCTACCGGACGGGCGTCGCGTTGTATTGTGCGGTCCCGATTCCGGCCCTGCTGGCGATGGGCTTCTTTCCGCGCGATTCCGTGCCCTGGCTGGTCGCGTGGGCCGTTTATCAGGTAGTGCGGGTGTCGGCGCTCGTGGGCGTCGCGTGGTCGATCCTCGCGGTTCCCCGGACGCGATTGGAGGTAGTACGCAATGACCGACCACGAACTGCTGATGCTGGCGAAAGAGGTCTTGCCGCCGGCCACGTTCATGTTGCTACTCGGCGCGGTCATCGTCCGGCAATTTATTAGCTGGCGACGCGAGTCGCCTCCGGTCGTACGCCCGACGCTGGTACCACCGACGGTCCTGCCGCCGACACGGGATCCGTGTGACGGCCTGCGTGAGGAAATTGTCGCGCTGCGCGAGTTCATCACCGGTCTGCACGACGGGAC
>Ga0214471_10004154_pt1 | contig 11175 bp, 9 predicted proteins | sample RVTome_5_FD_207665 | JGI IMG/M metagenome (GOLD analysis project Ga0214471, IMG submission 207665) | Soil microbial communities from uranium-contaminated site in the Upper Colorado River Basin, Wyoming, United States - RVT142D155 | ecosystem: Environmental > Terrestrial > Soil > Contaminated >... | reverse complement strand
CGAGCTGCCGGCCGAAGCCGGGGTCGCCAGCGACGTCCAAGCGGTCCTCACCGTCCTGGGCCGCTGGCCGCGCGGCGCAGAAACGCCGCCCTTCGACTGGAGCGGGCTCGAATTGCGCCGCGCCGATCTGCGCGGCGCCGTCCTCGACGGCGCGCGGCTGGTCGACGCGCATCTCGAGGGCGCCGATCTGCGCGGCGCGTCCCTTCGCACGGCCGAGATGAGCGGCGCACAGCTGCAGCACGCCGACTTGCGCGCGGTCCGCCTGGATGGTGCGCTGCTTTTCGGCGCCAACCTCGCCCAAGCGGAGACGGCGACGATAGTGCAGACCATGGAGGCGCGCCGGCGCGCGACCGGCGAACACGCGTTCTTGCTCGGCGCCGACCTCACCGAATGCCGCGGCGTCACGCTCGACCAGGCCGAAGCCGCGCAGCTCGATGCGGCGACCCGCTTGCCCTGGTATTTCACCGACCGCGACGAGACGCGCGCACGCGAAGCCAGCCGCGCGCGGGGCGAACAGTAGCCGGGTGGGCCGAGCAGGACTCGAACCTGCAACCTACGGATTATGAGTCCGCAGCTCTTACCGATTGAGCTATCGGCCCGTTGCGAGCGGCGATTCTACGCGTGCCCGGTGCTCACCGCGGCGGCAACGATCCGGTGGCGACCGGCAACTGCCAGACGCCGTAGCCTTCGGGATCGCGGATCGCCGCGATCATGCCGTCGAAATGGGCCAGGACTTCGTCGAGGGCGAGCGTGGTGTGCGCGGCGATCGCCGTGGCGTAGCCGTCGCGCCAGGCTTCCCAGATGCGGGCGAAAACCTCGCGCGGAACGCGCCCAGTGTCGATCACCAGGTAGTCGATCCGCACGTCCAGCAGGCCGGCCCGGCGCAGCATGGTGAAGGCCTTGCGGCCCACCCGCAGGTCGGTGCCGGTGCTCGCGGCAAAGGAGATCGGGCCCAGCCTCCAGAAGCGGTCGGCGTCGAGCGGCGTGGGATGGAAGTGCATCATCCCGTAGTCCTCGATCACCAGGTGCAGGCGGCCGCCAGGTCGCGTGACGCGCACCATTTCGGCGATGACCCGCTCGGGTTCCGGCACCGCCTGAAGCATGTGGCGGCACACCGAGAGGTCGAAAGACGCGGCGGGCAGCTCCGATGCGAAAGCATCACCCAGCTGGTAGCTCACGCGGGCGCCGTATCCCGCGCTGAGCCGCCGCGCAGTTTCGAGGTGCGGCTCGTGCACGTCGATTCCGAGCACTTGCGCGTGCGGCCAGAGTTCCGCCATCCGCACGGTCGCCTCGCCGGTGCCGCAGGCGAGGTCGAGGACCGAGGGTGCCGCGGGGAGCGCGTAGCCGGCGAGCAATGGGCGCTCTTGCGGCCACACGACTTCGATCTGCGCCGCGAGGTTGCGGACCATCGACTCATCGGCCATTTGCGCGGCCTGGGGATTGCGATCGTCCTTCATTCCAGTCCGCCGGCAGCTTCCGGAACTCCAGCGCGACCATGGTCCATGGCCCGGCCGGCCCAAGCGAAAGCCACCATGGCGACGGCAAGCTCGGCGAATTCGGTCATCAGGCGGTGGCGGCGCAAGTCGATGTCGACCGCCGATTCCTGGCCGTAGACGAGGAACCCGTATTCAATCGTCGCGCCGACCGCTGCGACCAGGACGAGCACCGGCACCCAGCCGCGAGTCGGCAGGAGCGGCATCAAGCCGGGGCTCCGCGCCGCGATCTGGGAGCGCTGCGCGACCAGCACCAGGCCGCCGACGCCCCAGAGCACGAAAGGCATGTGCCGGAAGCGGTGCACGAATTCCAGGTTGTGAAGCGTGAACTCGCCCTGGACGTTGCGTTCGGCCATGCCGCTCGGCGTGGCGAAGCCGAACAGGCGCTGCCCCCAGCTGATCTCCTCGAGAGCGACGAGACCGAAGAAGAGCGCGCCGAGGATCAGGAGGCGGCGCGCCGGCCGCTTCAACCGCGGGACGCGGCGACGGCGAGCAGCCACAACGGCGAAGCCCGCGGCCGCGAACAGCATCAAGACCTCGGCCCACTCCACCAGTCCGTCTTCTTGCAGCAGCCGGCGCAGCCGGTCTTCTTGGGACAGCTGGATCCCGGCGGCGCCGAACAGGATGACCGGGGCCGCCGCGTGCAGGAGGATGCCGCAGAGAAGGCGCATGGGAGAACGCCTCATCCCGCCGGGAGGGCACCGTGGAATAAGGAAGGACAGGGCAGGCCAAGCAGCGGGTGTTCCGGCCTGGGCCAAGCGCGGAGGCGCGAGTCTCCATGCTAACCCCGCGTCCAAGTCAGATTCGCTGCATCAGGCCAGCTTCTCCCGCACGCGCTCGAGCAGGCGCTTGGTCGCCAGCACGCCGTCGCGTTCGGACAGGCCGCCGCCTTCGTACTCGATGCCGACGAAACCCGAGTAGCCGGCTTCCTGCACCAGCTTCATCATCCGCAGGTAATCGGTATGGGTCTCGTTGCCCTCCGCGTCGAAATCGTGCGACTTGGCGCTGACCGCCTTGGCGTAGGGCATGAGTTCGGCCACCCCGAGGTAGCGGTCGTACTCTTGTTCCGCGCTGACGCGGAAGTTGCCGAAGTCGGGCAGCGTGCCGCAGCGCGGATGGGCGACGGCCTTCATCACGCCTGCCAGCCAGCCGCCGTGGCTCGACAGACCGCCGTGGTTCTCCACGATCACGTTCAGGCCGAGCGAGTCGGCCAGCTCGCAAAGACGGCGGAGGCCGTCGGCGGCGAGCTTCTGCTGTTCTTCGAAGCTGCCTTCGCTGGCGGCGTTCACGCGGATGGAATGGCAGCCGAGCATGGCCGCGGCGACCAGCCACTTGTGGTGGTTGGCGACCGCCCGGGTGCGCTCCGCAGCGACGGGATCGCCGAGCCGTCCTTCGCCGTCGCACATGATCAGCAGGCTGCGGACGCCTTCGCCGTCGCAGCGGTGGTTCATCTCCGCGAGGAAGGCGGCGTCGAGCGCCTTGTCCTTGAAGAAGGAGTTCACGTACTCGACCGCGCCGATGCCGAACTCCCGCGCCCGCGCCGCAAAGTTCAAGTGCAGGAGCTGCCCGCCGAAGAACTCGCGGTGGAAGCTCCACTGCGCCAAGGAGATGTCGAAGCTCCAGCGCGGCGCCACCGGAGCGGCCACGATCGGATCCTGCCAGGCGGCCGCCAAAGGCCGCGCCGCCAGGCCAGCTGCCCCCAACGCGGCGGCGGACCGCAGGAAGGTGCGGCGATCGGGAACGGAAAGTCGGTTGCTGGTGGGGTCGGTATCCATCGCGGCAGGCTCGCGCGGAGATTCTAGAGCCCCACCAGGCACCGCGGTGCGGGACTAGCGCCTGCTGCCGCTCGATCGGTTGTAGATCCAGGCGAGGAGGCCGCCGCCACCCCATGGAGGCCCCAGTCCCGTCTGCTTGGAATACCATGCGAACCGGAAGGGGAGCGGCGTAGGCCCACGGTCTTCGTTTTCCCAGGACCCTCGAAATGAAACCCATCGTCTGGATCGCCCTGCTCCTGCTCGTCGTCGCGGGCCTGTTTCTCGTCCTGCCTCAAGGGGACGATCCGGCCGGCAGCGGCGAGCCCGCCGCGAACGGCGCCGGGACCGGAGCCGCCACGCTCGAGCTTCCGGGCGGACGCGAGTCGGTGGGACTCGACGACGCCTCGCTCGCCGCCGCGGGCCGCGCCGAGCTCGAAGCCGCCGCGGGGGCCGCAGGGGCCGCCGCGTTGCGCGCCAAGCCGGCTTCGCTGTCGTTGCAGCTGCTTGGTCCCGACCGCAAGCCGGCAAACGGCGCGGGCATCCGCATCGGCGAGACCCCCGATGCCTTCGCCGACTTGCCCGGCGCATTGCGCCGGGGTCTCGGCGGGGAAGTGCCCGACACCGAGACCGGCAGGGTGGTGAAAGCCGACGCGCAGGGCCGGGTCGAGTTGCGCGACATCCCGTCCGGACAGTCGCTCGATCTGGGAGTGACCGGCGCCGCCTGGGCACGCGAGAGTTTCTCCGTCGCCGCCCTGCTGCCCGGCGAACACCGCGATCTCGGCTCCATCTTCCTGGCACCCGGCACCTGGCTCGAGGGCCGCGTCACCGACGCCGAAGGTCGCCCGGTCTCCCTCGCGCTGGTCCGCCTGTCCACCGAAGCGATCACCACGGACGTGGTCTTCGGAATGGGGGGCGGTGTGACGCTGCGCACCCGAACCGACGCGGACGGCCGCTTCCGCCACGACGGTCTGCCGCGCCGCAGCTGGCACTTCGCGGTCGACGCCGCGGGCCATCGCAGCCACCACGACACGATCGACATGGAAACGAGTGCCTCGCACTTCGAAGTCGACGTCGCGCTGGAAACCGGTGGAGTGGTGCACGGGGTCGCGCTCGGCGCCGGCGACGCCGCAGTGCCCGGTTCGCGCGTCGCGCTGGTGCCCGCCAACGGTTTTGCGCGCATGCGCTGGGACGCCGACCGCGTCCTTGCCGAGGGCATCGAAGTCGCCGCGGACGGCAGTTTCGCGCTGGGCGGAATCGAAAGCGATGCCCCCAGCATCGTGATGGCCACCGCGCCGGGCCATGGCGTCGCCCGCAGTGCGGAAGTCGCACCGGGCCAGGAGGTCGCGCTGCGGCTCGCGCCGCTGGCCGTGGTCACCGGCGTGGTCCGCGACGCCTCGGGCCGCGCGGTCGCCGACGCCAACGTCTCGCTCGAGGCCAAGGCCGAGCAGACCCGTGGCGGATTCGGCCCCATGCGCTCCCCGCGCGCCACGACCGACGAGGCCGGCCATTTCAAGATCGAACGCGTCGATCCCGGCGACTACGCCCTGGTTGCCGTCGCCCCGCTCGGGGAGGTCCGGGTCGAGCCGATCACCGTCGGAATCGGCATGGAGCCGCTCGCGGTGACCTTGCAAGGCGGCGTGCCCGTGGTAGCCACCGTGCTCGACGAGAACGAAGCGCCGGTGCGCGGCGCCGAAGTCCGCATGGAACCGGCCCAGCCGTTGTTCCAGAGCTTCGACTTGGGTTCCGGGAGCGGCGCGAGAATCCGCTCGATCGGCGACAGCAACGGCGGCGTGCGCAAGGCGCGGACCGACGAACGCGGCGAGGTGCGCTTTCTCGGCGTCAAAGAGGGCGATTGGAAACTGTCGACCAACCCGCCCGGTTTCGCGGCGGTCGAGGCGCAGCTGACGCGCACGCCCGACGTCGAGCAGCTGGTGGAGTTGCGGACGGCGCGCGAGTCCATGCTGCGGCTGCAGGTCGTCGACGGCTCCGGCGCGCCCGCGCCCGCGACGCGGGTCGAACTGACGCGCCTCGACGACGAAGGCGACGGCTGGCACGACACCCGCGACAGCGACCGCTGGGGACTGATCGTCTGGACCGGGCTCTCCGCCGGCAAGTACCGCGCGAGCCAGGCGAGCGACGAAGGCGGCATGGTGTTCCGCGGCGGCAACGCGATGATCCGCATGGCCCAGCCGGCTTCCGAAGCGACGCCGGCGAACAAGCCGACCATCGAGTTCGAACTGGCCGCGGCCAAGCTCGTCGAGCAGGAACTCGTGCTCGCCGGCCAGGCGCTGGTGCGCGTGCTGGTGCGCCGCCACGGCACGCCGATCGCCGGGGCCGACGTCTCGCTGCGGGAGCGCGGCGGCGACGGCGACGGCTTCAATCTCTTTGGAGGCGACTTCGGGGGCGCGGATTCCGCCCGAACCGACGGCGAGGGTTTCGCCGACCTCCCGCCTTGCAAGCCCGGCGCGTACGAACTCGTGGCCCGGGCGTCGCAATCGAGTCCGCCGACGCTGAAGGACGTCGAAATCCGGGCGGGCTCACAGGAGCTGGTCGCCGACCTGGCTTCCGGCGTACTGCGCGGTTCGGTGCTCGACGACGGCGGTCCGGTCTCGGGCGCCACCGTTGCGCTCGCGACCGCCGGCCCCGATGGCCAGACCCGCAGCGGGCGGATGGCCATCAGCATGGTGATGTCGGCCAACACTGGCGACGAGCCGGTCTTGCAGACCATCGACCTGATGCCGGGCCAGACCACGGCGACCACCGACGAATTCGGCAACTTCGTCTTCGAAGACGTGCCGAAGGGCAGCTGGCGGCTGCGCATCGAGGCTTCCGGTTACTCGCGGCACACCATCGACACCTTCGCGCACGACGGCGTTTCCGAAGTCGAGCTGCCGCCCACGGTCCTCGTGCGCGGGGCCGTCTTGCGCGGCAAGGTCCTCAACCTGCCGGTCGATCCCGATGACGGCAACGGTTTCCAGGGCATGCGGATCCGCATGCTCACCCTGCTCGGTCCCGACGACGAGCGCGGCCAGACCGTGGCGGTCCGGTCCGACGGCAGCTACGAGTTCCGCGACGTCCCGCCGGGCAGCTACCGCCTGCGCTTCAGCGGCGGAAGCACCCAGCCGACGTCTTCCGAATTCAGCCTGGGCTCGGGCGAGCTGCGCGATTTCGACTTCACGCTGCCTTGAGCGGCGCGGCCGCGCCTAGCGCGCGAATTCGACCGACTGCGCCCAGGTTACGCCGTCGATGGCGCGCAGCTCGGCCAAGGCGTCGGCGGGCAGCGACGCGTCGAGATTGAACGCGGCAAGTGCGCGGCCGGCCTCGCGGTGGCGGCCGAGCGCCATGTTGGCGACGTTGACGCCGTGGCGCGCCAGCACACCGGCCATGCCGGCCAGGCGGCCGGGCACGTCGTCGTTGCTCGCAAACAGCATGTCCCCCTTGGGCGCGGTCTCGATGAAGTACTCGTCGATCCGCACCAGCTTGAAGAAGCGCTGGCCGAACACCGTGCCCTGCAGCAGGTGTTCGCCCGCTTCGCTGCGGACGCGCACGGTCAGCAGGCCGGCGTAGCCGTCGGCGTCCTGCCCGCGGACCTCGCTGAAGCGGTAGCCGCGTTCCTGCGCGACGCTCGGCGCGTTCACCACGTTGACGGTCTGGTTGAGCTGTTCGCCGAGAAAGCCCTTGAGCGCCGAAGCCGTCAGCGCGCGCAACGGCAGCTCCAGGATGCTGCCGGCGGCTTCGACCTGCAGTTCTTCGAAGCGGCCGCCGATCAGGCGGCCGTGCAGCAAGCCCATGGCTTCGGCCAGGCGCTGGTAAGGGGCCAGCCGTTCGGCGAGTTCGGCGTCGACCGAGGTCATGTTCACGGCGTTGACCACCGCGCCGCGCAGGAGATAGCCGGCGATCTGCTCGGCGATGCGCGCGGCGACCTGCACCTGCGCCTCGGCGGTGCTGGCGCCGAGGTGCGGCGTGAGCACCAGCCGCGGATGGCCGCGCAAGGGATGTTCGCTGGGCAGCGGTTCGGCCTCGAAGACGTCGAGCGCCGCGCCGGCCACGTGGCCGCTGTCGAGCGCCTCGACCAGCGCCGCTTCGTCGATCAAGCCGCCGCGCGCGCAGTTGACGATCCGCACGCCGGGCTTGCAGCGCGCCAGGGATTCGCGCGCGAGCAGGTGCCGGGTGCGCTCGTTGAGCGGCGAGTGCAAGGTGAGGAAATCGGCCTGCGGCAAGATCGCGTCGAGCTCCGCGAGTTCCACGCCGAGTTTCTCGGCGGCTTCGGGCGGCAGGAAAGGGTCGAATCCGAGCACGCGCATGCCGAATGCCCGGGCGCGCTGGGCCACTGTGCTGCCGATGCGGCCCATGCCGATCACACCCAGGGTCTTGCCGTACAGCTCGACCCCCATGTAATCCTTCTTGGCCCACGAACCGCCCGCCATGCTCGCGTGGGCGGCGGGGATGTTGCGGCACACCGCCATCAGCATGGCGAAAGCGTGCTCGGCCGCCGCCAGCGTGTTGGCGCCGGGCGCGTTCATCACCAGGATGCCGCGCTGGGTCGCAGTCGCCACGTCGACGTTGTCGACGCCCGCCCCAGCTCTCCCCACGACCTTGAGCTGCGGGGCGCGGTCCATCAGCGCCGCGTCGACCTGCGTCGAAGAGCGCACCACCAGGCCGTCGGCGTCGGCGAGCGCGGCGTGCAGTGCGGCCACGGGCCGGCCATGGGTCACCACGGTCTCGATGCCTTCGGCGGCGAGCACTTCCGCGCATTCGGCGGCCACCGCGTCGGCGAGGACGACCTTCATGCCCGCGTCCCGGCCGCCTGCAGTGCGGCGTCGAAACGCGCGAGCAGATCGTCGATCGAAGCGAGGTCGTGCTCGCCCAGATGACCGATTCGGAAAGTCCTGCCCTTGAGGTCGCCGTAGCCGCTGCTCACCAGGTAGCCCTGCTCCTTGAGCGTCGCGAGCACCGGCACGAAATCGGGTCCCGCGCCGCGGGCGATGCAACTGACCGTGTCGGAGCGGAAGCCTTCGGCCGGAAACATCTCCCAGCCGTGGCCGGCGGCCCAGGAGCGCACGCGCTCGGCCATGGCACGGTGCCGCGCCCAGCGCTGGACCAGCCCTTCTTCGGCGATCCGCTCGAGCTGCCTGGCCAGGGCGTAGAGATGGGGTGTCGAGGGCGTCGACGGCGACTGCTCCTTGAGGTTGCCCTTCTGCAAGCGCACGAAATCGAGGCACCAGCCGCGGTCGGCAACCGTGGCGGCGCGCTCCATCGCGCGAGCGGAAACCGAAGCGACCGCAAGACCCGGCGGCAGCGCGAGGCACTTCTGGACGCCGGCCAGGCAGACGTCGAGGCCCCATTCGTCGACTTTCACCGGCATGCCGGCGAGCGAGCTCACGGTGTCGACCAGCAGCAAGGTGCCCGGGAATTCGCGCATCACCGCCGCGAACTCGGCGACCGGGTTGGCGACGCCGGTCGAGGTCTCGTTGTGGACCACGGTGACCGCGTCGAACGGCCCGCCTTCGACGAGCGCCCGGTGCAGCATCGCGGGCGTGAAGCCCTGTCCCATCGGCACTTCGAGCCGCGCGGCGTCGCGCCCGCAGAGCTGCGCGATCTCGTACCAGCGCTTGCTGAACGCTCCGCACACCAGGTGCAGACTGCGCTGCGGAACCAGGTTGCGGATCGCCGCCTCCATCAGCGCCGAGGCCGAGCCGGTGTACAGCAGGATCTCGCCGCTGGAGCCCATCAAGCGGGCGAGGCCCTCCCGGCAAACCTTCCACAGCCGCGCGCACTCCTCGCCGCGGTGCGAAATGGCGGGCCGCGCGAGCTCGGCGAGCACCTCGGGATGGACCTCGGTGGGCCCGGGGATGAACAGCTTGGGAGTGGGATTCATGCGCTCCGAATCGTGAATTCGAGGGGGGATCGGAGGCTCCGCAACCCATATTCGTACACCTGCGGCGCGGCCCTTTCCAAGGCGGCGCTGCGCGCGGGTCCGGCGGCGAGCAGCGCGACCGCGTGCAAGCCCTCTCCGGCCAGGAAGACGTCGGCGTGCTCGCGCACCTGCGCGCGGGCCTCGATTCCGCCGTAACCGACGAACAGGCCGACCGATCCGGCCGCTTCGAGATCGCTGGCGCCGTCCCCCACCAGCATCCGCGCGGCACGCGGCGGGCCCGCGGCGCAGACTTGCTCGATGACCAGCGGCTTGCCGCCGGCGCGAGCGAGCGGGTGCGCACAGGTCGCCGCGAGATCGACCGCCGGATCGAAAGGCACGGCATGGACTCGCGTGGCGGGGATCCCGAGGCGCGCGGCGAAGGGTGCGACCGCCGGCAGCAGCCCGCCCGAGATCACGTGAACCGCCACGCCGAGTGCGGCGAGCGCGACGAGCACTTCGGCGGCGCCGGGAACGATTTCCTCGCTGTAGCGCTCCACCAGCCACTCCAGGTCCTCGGCACTCGCCCCGATCCGGCGCAGACGCTCGCCGTACACGGCGTCGAGCGGAAGTTCGCCGGCCATGGCCAGGCGAGTGAGTTCGGCGACGTCGGCGCCGCGGCGCCGCGCGAGTTCGTCGACGCCTTCGAGACGCGAGAGGGTGGAATCGCAGTCGAAGAAAACGATCTGCGCGCCCTGCCAGCCGGGGGGGCCGAATTCCATCGCCGGCGGATTCTAGGCCGGTGGCGGATGCAGACGGCTATCCGCCGCCGGATTCGCCCGCCGGCGCCATGGCGCCCGCAACCACGCCGTCCTCGAAGAAACCCTTCCAGCGGACGATCAGCCACGGGGTCGCCGTCAAGCGCCGCAAGCGCTGGCCCGCGAATTCGCCTTGCAAGCACGCGCCGCGCAGGCCCGACCAGATGCTGTCGGTCTGCTGGTCGCGCATCAAGACCGGCGCCGGTCCTCCGCCGGGCGGCGGCGGCAGCATCACGAATTCGAAGGTGCTGCTGCCAAGGGTGCGCGAGTAGGCCGCCGAACGACCCGAATCCGGCTCGTAGACCACCAGCAGACTGGTTTCGCCCATGGAATCGTTCCAGACCGGTTTTCGTGCGAGTTCGGAGTACGGATACAAGCGCACCGCACGTCCTTCCCCGACGCTCAAGCCGTAGTTCTCCTTGCGCTGCTGCAGGGCGAAAGTTCCCATCATGCCGCGCGCCTTGCGGCCCAGGAGCACCTTGGTGTCCGGGTGCGCCGCTTTCCAGGCGCCCCAGGTCGCAATCTCGCTGGGAAGGAAGTCGAGCTGCGTGCCCTTGAGCTTGCCCTTGAGCGCCTCCCCGGTGACGTGCAGCCACAGCGACTGCGTGTTCTTGTCGTACATCACGAACGAGTCGCGGTAGAGCACGCCCTCGTGGCCGAATTCGAGCACGGTGCCGTCCGGCAGCGTCCGGCCATACACGATGGCCGTCTGGCAGAGCGGTCACCAGCTCGCCGCGATCGGAATCCTGCCGCAGTGGTCGTTGACCAGTTCGTGGCTCCCCATCACGGCGACGGGATAGGCCTTGGCCTCGCCGCCGAGGACCACGCCGATCACCGGCTCGTCGTCGCGCAACTCCTGGTCGGCTTCGGCCACGCCGGCCATTGCCGGATCGTTCAGCACCGGAAAGGCGTCGCGCGGCGCCGCCCGCCGGCCGTTCTGGTCGAGGTCCGCTTCGGAGAAGACGTCCTGGGCCGCAAGCGGCGCGGCGGCCAGGACGGACAGACCGGCAAGAGCGGCCAAGAAGCTGGTGGCGGAGGGCATGGACCGACTCTAACCCCGGCCCTTTCCGGCCATGTTCGCCCTAGACTGGAGCACGCCATGCAAAGGAAGCATGTCCCTTTCGCGCTGCTCGCCGCGCTCGCCGGCGTGGTCGGCTTGTTGTTCTTCCTTCAAGGAGGCGATCGCAAGGCGAGACCGCTGGCCGGCGATTCCCAGGACGTGGCGGCCGTCGAGCGGCAGCCGGTGGGGCTCGACG
>Ga0214471_10004151_pt1 | contig 11178 bp, 12 predicted proteins | sample RVTome_5_FD_207665 | JGI IMG/M metagenome (GOLD analysis project Ga0214471, IMG submission 207665) | Soil microbial communities from uranium-contaminated site in the Upper Colorado River Basin, Wyoming, United States - RVT142D155 | ecosystem: Environmental > Terrestrial > Soil > Contaminated >... | reverse complement strand
CCGAGCGGTCTCTGCCCCCCCGTGCACTACCTCTACCTGATCGTCACCTTCCTGTTCCTGGTCGTCTTCGTGACCTTCACGGCAGTGAACCTGCAGGAGGTCGCCATCGACTTCTGGCCCTTCGAGTACCAGCTGAGCCTGCCCTTCGCGCTGGTGCTGCTGGGCAGCCTGCTGATCGGTTTCCTGGTCGGCAGCTTCCTCATGTGGCTGCGCTTCGGTGCCGCGCGGGCCCGCGCCCGCCGCGCCGAGCAGCGTGCCGCCATCCTGGAGCGCGAGCTGGTGGAGCTGAAGCGCACGACCGGCGCCCTGCGCGACGGGGCCCTGCACGACGGGGCGCCGCGGCCGGCTGACGTGGCCGGCGCGCCCAAAGCGATCAGCCGAACGGTCCCCGGCGGCCACTGACCGGTGAGGACGGCCTGATGCGCATCATCGCCGCCGCCGAGGTCGAGGCCGCCCTCGACTATCCCTCCCTCGTCGAGCGCCTGCGCCAGGCCTTCCGCCGCGACATCCAGGTGCCGCTGCGCCATCACCACGACATCGAGCTGGCCGGCGGCAGCACGGCGACGCTGCTGCTCATGCCGGCCTGGCAGGCCGACCGCCACGTCGGTGTGAAGATGGTGACGGTGTTCCCCGACAATGCCGAGCAGGGCCTGCCGGCGGTGATGGGCATCTACGTGCTGCTCGACGGCAAGAACGGCTCGCCGCTGGCGCTCATCGACGGGCCGACGCTGACGGTGAAGCGCACGGCCGCCGCCTCGGCGCTGGCGTCGAGCTACCTCTCGCGGCCTGACTCCGAGCGCCTGCTGATGGTCGGCACCGGCGCGCTGGCGCCCCAGCTCATCGTCGCGCATGCCGCCGTCCGGCCGATCTGCAACGTGCTGGTCTGGGGCCGCACGCCGGAGAAGGCGCAGCGCCTCGCCAAGCGCATGAACCGCCGCGACTTCCGCGTCGACTGGACCGACGACCTGGAGACCGCCGTGCGCGGCGCCCACGTCATCTCCTGCGCCACGCTGTCGAAGGAACCTCTGATCCGCGGCGAGTGGCTGCAGCCCGGCCAGCACCTCGACCTCGTCGGCGCGTTCCGCCCGGACATGCGCGAGACCGATGACGCGGTGATGCGGCGCGCCCGCGTCTTCGTCGACACCCGCGCCGGCGCCACCACGGAAGGCGGCGACATCGCGCAGGCCGTCGCGGCCGGCGCGCTCAGTCTCGACGACATCGCCGGCGACCTCTTCGAGCTCACCCGCGGCGAGCGCAGCGGCCGGCGCTACTACGACCAGGTGACGCTGTTCAAGTCGGTCGGCACCGCCCTCGAGGATCTTGCCGCCGCTCAGCTGGTCTGCGAGCGGTATTGACGCCAATGCGCATCCTCGTCGTCGGAGCGGGCGTCATGGGCCTCTCCATCGCGGAGGCCCTGCTCAACGCCGGGCACCGCGTGATGCTCTACGAGCAGGGGCAGATCCCGCACGAGCCAGCCTCCTCGGTCGACCAGCACCGCCTGATCCGCTTTCCCTACGGCGAGCTGGACGGCTATGCACGCATGGTCGCCCCCGCCTATGCCGCCTGGGACCGCCTCTGGCAGCGTCTCGGCACCAGCCACTACGTGGCGACCGGCACCCTCGCGGTGAGCCGGCGGGCGGGCGACTGGATGGACCGCTCCATCGCCGGGCTGGAGCGCCTCGGCCAGCCCTTCGAGCGGCTCGACGCCGGCGCTCTCGCCACGCGCTTTCCGCTGCTCACGATCCATCCGGAGGAGCGCGGCCTCTACCTGGCAAGCGGCGGCCTGCTGCGGGCGCGGCCGATCCTGGAGAGCCTCGCCGCCCGCGTGGTCGCGCTCGGCGGCGGGCTGTTTCCGCGCGGCCGCGTCAGCGCGGTCGATGCGGCGGCCGGGCGCATCAGCTTCACCGACGGCACGCGCGCCGCGGGCGACCTGGTGATCGTCACCGCCGGGCCCTGGCTGGCGGACCTGCTGCCCGACTGCGCCGCGCGGGTGACCCCCTCGCGCCAGGCCTATGCCTACCTGGAACCGCCGGCGGAGACGCGGGCGGCCTGGGCACGCCACCCCATGCTGCTGGACATCGGCGGCTCCGACTCCGATGCCGGCTTCTACCTGGTGCCGCCCGCGGCGGGAACCGCGATGAAGATCGGCGACCACAGCTTCTCCCTCAGCGGCCATCCCGACCGCGACCGCGAAGGCCGGCCAGCCGACGTGGCGGAAAGCCTCACCGTGGCCGCCAGGCACCTGGTGGGTTTCGAGCGCTACCGCGTCTCCCGCATCGGGACCTGCTTCTATACCGTCGCCGAGGGCGAGCGCTTCATCGCCGAGCCGCGCGGCGCCGCCTGGATTCTCACCGGGTTCTCCGGCCACGGGTTCAAGTTCGCCCCGCTGATCGCCGAGGCGCTGGCCGAGGTGATCGCCGGGCGGCGGGCGGCGGCCGATTTCTCGAGGTGGATCGCGGGGCACTGGATTTCGGACCGGCCCGGCGCTATGCAAGACGCGGCGCCGCCGGTATAGCGCGGCGCGCTGGCCCCGGCCCATATCGTGACACAGAGGCGGGGCAGGAAGGTTCCAAGTCCATGAAGGTCATCATCATCGGGGGCGGCATCGTCGGACTGTCGACGGCCTGGGCCCTGGCGCGCGGCGGTCACGAGGCCGTGCTGTTCGAGCAGGGCCCGCTGCCCCACCCGGGCGGCGCCTCCTACGACCAGCACCGCCTGATCCGGCTGCCCTATTCCGACCAGCCGGGCTACTGCGCCATGACGGTCGACGCGCTGAAGGCCTGGCAGCGACTGTGGGACGACCTCGGCGAATCCCACTACGCCGAGACCGGCAGCCTGGCGCTGTCGACCGAGGAAGGCGACTGGGCCGACCTCTCGCGCCAGACCCTCGACCACCTCGGCCTCGACTACGAGACGCTGGACAGCCGGCAGATCGAGGCGCTCTGCCCCTTCATGAAGGCGCCGGCCGACGCCTGGGGCCTCTACAACACGGCCGGCGGCCTGCTGTTCGCCTCGCGCATCGTCGATTCGCTGATCGGCGATCTCGGGCAGCGCGGCGTCACCCTGCGCGAGGAGACCCGCGTCATCGGCGTCGACCCCGCCGCCGGTGCGGTCACCCTGGCGGACGGCACCCGCGAGCACGCCGAGGCCATCGTCGTGGCCGCCGGCGCCTGGACCGCCAAGCTGTTCCCGGAGCTGAAGCGCCGCGCGGTGCCGCATCGCCAGGTGGTCGCCTACCTGGAGCCGCCGGCGGCTCACGCCGAGAACTGGGCCAAGGCGCCGGTCATGGTCCACCTGCTGAACGAGGTCGACATCTACGCCGCGCCGCCGGCAGGGGGCAGCGACTTGAAGTTCGGCTGCGGCCAGCACCGCCGCCCGGGCGACCCCGACAATCTCGACCCCCTGGCGAGGGGCGAGGCGATCGAGGTTGCCGCGGCCTTCGCCCCGCTGCTCCACGACTTCGCCGACTACCGGGTGCTGCGCGGCCAGGTCTGCCCTTACGCCGTCTCGCCCGACGAACGCTTCGTCACCGAATCGAACGGCGCGGTCGTGGTGATCGGCGGCTGCAGCGGCCATATGTTCAAGTTCGGCGCCCTGATGGGTGAGCAGCTCGCCCGCACCGCCACCGGCGAGCTGGCCTTCAAGGACTTCCGCCTCTGGGCGGAGGGCCGCCACCAGACCCTGACGCGCAGCTAGGAGGAGGCCATGACCGCGACCCTCGCCCCCGCCACCCCTCCCTGGGAACGCATCTTCGTCGGCCTCGACACGGCGGAGGTCGACACGGCCGCGCGCCTCACCCGGCTGCTGGCCGGCGCCGTCGGCGGCGTGAAGATCGGCAAGGAGTTCTTCACCGCCCAGGGACCGGACGGCGTGCGCCTCGCCGTCGGCGGCGCACCGCTGTTTCTCGACCTGAAGTTCCACGACATCCCCAACACGGTGGCCGGCGCGGTGCGCGCCGCCGTGCACCTGCGCCCCAAGATCCTCAACGTGCACGCCTCCGGCGGGCGCGCCATGATGGCGGCGGCAGCCGAGGCGGCGCGCGAGATCGCCGAGGAGCTCGGCGTCGAGCGGCCCAGGGTGATCGGCGTCACCGTGCTGACCAGCCTCGACGCCGGCGACCTCGACGAGGTCGGCCAGAAGGGCCCGCCCGAGGCCCAGGTCGAGCGCCTGGCCCGCCTGGCGCAGGCGAGCGGCCTCGATGGCGTGGTCTGCTCGCCGCGCGAGATCGCCCGGCTGCGCAAGGCCTGCGGCCCCGACTTCCTGCTGGTGGTGCCCGGCATCCGCCCGAGCTGGTCGGCCGCCGGCGACCAGAAGCGCATCATGACGCCCGGCGAGGCGGTCGCCGCCGGCGCCGACGTCCTCGTCATCGGCCGGCCCATCACGGGGGCCGACGATCCGCTGGCCGCCGCGCGGCGCATCGGCGCCGAGCTCGACGCGGCGGCCGTCGGGGCATGACGCCCGCGGCCCCCATGAGTGCGGTCCCCATGACCGCGGCCAGATGAGCGCGGCTCCATGAGCGCGCACAACCAGCCTCCGGCGCAGGCCGTCGTCGACCTGCCGGTCGCCGCCACCGTGTTCGGCGCCTTTGCCTCGGTGGCCGGCCAGCTGGGCCTGGTCGCGCGAGCCGCCAAGGGGGCCATCGCCCTGCTGGTGGCAGCCTCGCTGCTGTCGCTGGTGCTGCCGGCCGGTGGCGGCAGCAGCCTCTTCCTCATCCTGGTCAGCTTTGCCGCCACCGCCCACTTCGGCCTCAACTGGTGCCGCGTCATGCTGCTGGGCCCGGCCGGACTGCCGGCGCGCAGCCTCGGCTGGCGCGAGCCGCACTGGCGCTTCTTCGGCTACGGCCTGCTGTTGTTCCTCGTCATGCTGCTGTCGTCGCTGCCGATGACGGCCATTGCCTCCATCATTGCCGGCATCCTCGGGCTGGCGGCGTCGCCGGGCGAGGCCGGGCCGCGGCTGGGCTTCGTGCTGCTGCTGGTGTTCATCGGCATGATCTACGTGCTGGCGCGGCTCGGCTTCATCTTTCCGGCCGTCGCGGTGGAGGAGCGCTACAGCCTGCGCCTCGCCTGGCAGCACACGGCCGGCCAGGGCCAGCGCATGATGGCCGCCCTCTTCGCCGCCGGGTTTCCCATCGCGATCGCGCAGCTCCTCCTGACGGCCCTGCTCCTCGAGGGCCTGTTCGGCGTCTCCCTGTCCGAGCTGGTGCCGGCGCTGCCGGAGCCGGGCGCCGCGCTGCCGGACGGCGCGCTGCCGCCGGACGCCGCCGGGGCCACGCAGGCCGAGCCGCCCTCGGCGGCCGCCATCCTCGTCTTCGACCTCGTCGCGGCGGTCGGCAACCTGCTCTCCTTCGCGGTGCTGTTCTCGCTGCTGAGTCTCGCCTTCCGCACCTGCACCGGCTGGGTGCCGGCGGCGCCGGACACCTTGCCGGCGCGCACCGAGGAAGAAGGCCCAGAGGAAGAAGGCCCCGGCGGCTCCTGACTCCGAGCCCCCGCCGCAGCCCGCCCCAACCCCTTTCGCTTGGGCGAATGGACCCGCCGCTGTTATCGTTCCGGTAGGCAGGAGGCCTGGACGAGGGGAGCGGGGAAGCATCATGACCACGCAGGACGAGCTGCCGCTGGCAGGGCCTGGACTCGCCTTCGGCACGACCTTCCGTGCCACCTTCGCGACGGTCTTCGGGCGCTTCGGGAGCTTCCTGAAGGCGGCGCTGCTGCCGGTGGCGCTCAGCGTGCTGCTGGCGCTTGCAGGTATCGTCCTGCTGGCCGTCGGTCCAAGCGGCCCGTCGCGAACTGTGCTGGACCTCCTGCTGCAGCTTCTCGGATTGGTGCCGCTGGTGATCCTCGGTATCGCCTGCCATCGCCTGGTGCTGCTGGGCCGGCGGGCCGGCGCCATCCCGCGGCCGCTGTTGGGCCGGCGCACGCTGGTCTATCTCGGCTATACGGTGCTGTTCGGCATCATCATCGCTCTGCCGCTGATGGCGTTCGGAACAATGATGCTCGGCGACCGCATCGTCGTCTTGGGAAGCGATCCGGATGATGCGGCATTGGCGACGCCCGCATTGATGCACAACGCCGTGCTGCTGCTGTTCGTCTTCTATCTCGTCTACCTCTACTTCATGACCCGCCTCAGCTTGGTGTTTCCTGCCGTGGCGATCGATCAGAAGCTGGGGCCCCGCGGCTCGTGGCGCCTGACACGCGGCGCCAGCGGCTTCAAGCTCTACGCGCTCCTCATCGTGATAACCTTGCTCTGCCTGGCCGGCACGCTGATCGGCATGTTCGTGCTCAACACCCTGGTCGCCCTGCTGTGGTTCCCGACCTTCCCGCCAGTGCAGGCCGGTGATGTCGACTGGGTGATGCTCCTCGTCAGCCAGGCGCCGACGCTGCTTCTCGGGCTGCTGCTCCAATTCCTCAGCTTCGTGCTCCTCCTCGCCGCGGTCACCGCCGCTTACGCCAGCCTCAGCGGCTGGGGCGGCCCGCGCGCAGAAGTCCTCGAGCGCTTCGAATGACCGCCGTCGGGGTCGCTTCTCTGCCGCGCGTGAAGGTGCCGATCTGGCGCACGGCGAAGGCCGCCTACCGCGGCACCTTCGGCAACCTCGGCGCCCTGGTGACGGCTGCCACAGTGCCCTTTGCGCTGTCGCTCCTGATCGATCTGGCCTTGCCGGAACAGCAGGGCGGCACCGGATTTCCACGACTACTTCTCAGCTCCCTTGTTGTCGCGCTCTTCGAGCTCGCCTGGCTGCGCCACCTGCTGCTCGGTCGAGAGGCGCGGCCGCACCTCGTCCCGCGCTTGGACCGGCGCCTGGGATCCTTCGTCGGCTACAGCCTGTTGTTGACGCTGCCGGTCGCTCCGGCGCTGTTCGTCCAAACGGTGCTCGAGGAGACATCACAGGCCGCGCCGATCCTGTTTGCGGCACTGCTTGTCATCCTCTATTCGGTCGGCAGCTATCTCTCGGCGCGCTTCAGCTTCGTCTTTCTCTGGATCGCGCTCGCTGCGCCGGAACGCCTCGGCGCCTCCTAGCGCTCGACGCGCGGGAACGGGCTGCGCATTCTCATTGTCCTGGTGCTCGTCGGCCTGCCCCTGCTGCTGCCGCTGTTCGGCTTCGGCGTTGTCGTTGCAGTGGTGTCGCCCGAGCTGGGCGCGCAGTTTGAAAACGGCACCTTGGAAGGAGCGCCCCTGTGGGTCCTCCTGGTGGCCGGCAACGCGCTGCTCTACCTCTACTACGCGCTCAGCTGCGCCGTCGTGGTCGGCGCTTTCAGCGTCCTCACCGGCTGGATCAGCAACCGCAACGAGATGCTGGAGCGCTTCGAGTGACGGTGGAGGCGGTGATGAACGGCATTGCCGGCGGCGGCAGGCTGCCGGTGTTCGCCATCGTCGTGCGGGCCTTCATGAACGTGCTCGGCCGACCCCTGGTCCTGCTGAGAATCGTCGCGCTACCGGCGGCCGGCGGCATCGCCATCATCTGCCTCTTCGCCGGCCTCCCCTGGCTGCGCCATTCGCTGGGGATTCTGTTCCTCACCACGCTGATCCTGCCGTTGAGCTACATCGGATTTGCCTGGCTTCGCGTGGCACTGCTGCAGAAGCGTGCCGGCTTCGTCGTCTCTGCGCCCTGGCTGAAAGCCTATGGCAAGCTGGTTGGAATGGGAGCGCTGTGGCTGCTCTGGCTGATTGCTGCGTCGACAGCCGCTCTCCTCTCTGGCGCCGCTGTCCTCGTCCAACTATTGGAACTGCAGTCGACGCAAGAGATCGGCTCGACGGCCGCAGGGTTCGTCTGGATCGGACTGGCTATGCTGTCCGCCGTCCCTCTCGGCTTCTCCTTCCTGTCGGCGCCGGCGATCACCGTCGGCATGCCGGGTTCGCCGCGCGCCGCCTGGCGAGCAGCGGCCGGCCAGGGCCTGCGCCTCGGCGGTGCGGTGTTTCTCTTCGTCGTCTCGCTTCTGCTGATGGAAGCTCTCTTCATTGTTCTCTGGATGATGGCTCTGTACGTGGTGACGCCACTTGTGGGGCTTGTCGACGAGCCGATCGTGCCGGAAGTCCTGATCCCTGCCGGCGCTGCCGCGGTCGCCTTCTGTGGCGCCCTCGTCGGCGCGGCCGTCTTCGCCGAGCTGTTGGGGATCGCCTACCGCAACCTCACCGGCTGGAGCGGGCCGCGCAATGAGTTGCTGGAGCGCTTCGAGTGATCAGCCGCGAGCCGCCGCCGGGCGCCGTGGCGCCCTTGCCGCTGTGGCCGACCGTCGCGGAGGCTTTCCGGCTCATGGCGGTCAACTTCGGCACTCTGGCGAAGATCGCCGCCGTTCCCTTCATCCTGGGCCTGGCGATCGACTTCGTGGTGCCCTTCGTGAGCGCGCCCTGGTCCGACGTTCTGCGGCACCTGCTGTTCAACGCCGCGTGGACGCTGTTCGGCGTCTCCTGGCTGCGCCTGCTGCTGCTGGAAGACCGTGGCGCGGGCCGGGCACTGCCAAGACTGGCCGAGCGCCACCGGCGCTTCCTCAACTACGCCCTGCTGCTCTTCGTCCTCGACCTGCCGCTGATCCTCGGCTGGCACCTCTTCGCCGACGACCCGACGACGCCGAAGTTTCCCGAGCTCATCTACTGGCTGTTCTACGTCATCACCGTCCTCGTGAAGCTCCGCTTCGCCTTCGTGTTTCCGGCGGTGGCGGTGGACGAGAGTTACAGCCTGAAGCTCGCCTGGCAGCATAGCCGCGGGCCGTCGCTGACGCTCAGCGCCGCCATCGGCCTCACCGTGATCGCGCCGGTGATCGGCGTCAGCTACGCCTTCACCGCCGTCAGCCCGGACGCTCACTTCCTGCTGCTCGCCTGGCTGGCTTGGCACCTCTTCACCTGGCTCATCGAAGCGACCTACCTCACCGTCGTCGCCGTCGCCTTCCGCACCTGCACCGGCTGGGTGCCGGCGCCGGACAAGGCCGTCCTGGAGCGCTTCGAGTGAGCGACGAGCCCGGGCGCGCTCTGCCGGTGCTGCGCACAGTCGGACAAGCTCATCTCATCGTCCTGCGGCGCAGGCGACGTTTCCTGATTGCAGCGGTCCTGCCGGTCCTCTTGATGGCAGGCATCTTCTTTTTGCGGGAGACAATGCCTGCGCTTTACTACCGCCTGGACCACGTGATCATCATTGCTCTCCATGCTTTCCCCCTGGTTCTGTTCTCTCTGCACTGGCTACGGCGAATGCCGGCTCTTTCGCCGGCCAGCGATCCGGCTCGGCGCCCGGTGAACCGCACGGCCGCCCGCTTCGCGATCGTCGGCCTGCCCGCCTTTCTCACCCTGCTTCTCTCTCCGTACCTTGCGGTTCTCCTTGTCGTGCTGACGGTTCAGATCGGCTGCTGGCTGACCGGCGCTTCCCGGCTGCCAGAGGATGCGCCTCTCACAGCTATTTTCACTCTGTGGGGCGGACTGCTTGTTATCTGGTACCTGCTGGCCGGACGGTTGCTGCCGTGTCTCGCCGCCATTGCCCAACAGGCAGATGTTTCGCTGCAAGAGATCTGGCGGCGCACGCGTGGTGAGGGCCGTCGTATAACGGGCGCTCTGCTGCTCGTCTCACTCTCAGCGTTCCTCATCACCGCTGTGGTGCTCCTTGCGGGCGGCGCCATGGGCAGCCTTATGGCAGGAACGGGCAGCGGTGCGCTGGAGGATCTGATACGTCCTGCATTTGTTATCGTCTTCGCCCTCGTCGCGACAGCGCTAATCAGCAGCGTCCTCGACCTTGCATACCGCCACCTCTACGAGGGACCTGGAGGCCCCGCGAAGGAGATTCTGGCAGCCTTCGACTGAGGTTGACTCCACGGGCGCCAAGCGCGCTAATCCGGCGCCATGACGGTCCAGGTAAAAATCTGCGGGATCTCGACGCCGGAGGCGATGGCGGCCGCTGTCGAGGGCGGCGCCGCCTTCGTGGGGCTGGTGTTCTTTCCGCCGAGCCCGCGCGCCGTGACGCCCGCCGAGGCAGCGGCGCTGGCCGCGCTGGTGCCGCCCGGCATCGTGAAGACCGGCCTGCTGGTGGACGCCGACGACGACGCCATCGCGGCGATCCTGAAGGAAGTGCCGCTCGACCTGCTGCAGCTGCACGGGGGCGAGAGCCCAGCGCGCGTCGCCGCGGTGAAGGCACGCTTCGGCCTGCCGATCATGAAGGTGGTGAAGCTGCACGAGGCGGGCGACCTGGACGCCGCGCAGCCCTTCCTCGCCGTCGCCGACCGCCTGCTGTTCGATGCCAAGCCGCCGGCGGCCATGGCAGGCGCCCTGCCGGGCGGCAATGCCGTCGCCTTCGACTGGACGATCCTGGCGGGGACACGCTGGCTGCTGCCCTGGATGCTGGCCGGCGGGCTGACGCCCGAGAACGTCGCCGAGGCGGTCGCCCTCTCCGGTGCCCCGGCGGTCGACGTCTCATCCGGCGTCGAGGACGCGCCCGGCAAGAAATCCGTGCACAAAATCAAGGCGTTCCTGGCCGCCGCGCGGGCGCTCGCGAGCGCCTAGGCGGGCGCGAAATCCAGCCCGGCGGGCATTGCAGCCGCCGGCCTAATGGGGCAAAGTCCGCCCTTCGTCACTGACAGTGATACGAAGAAGGACGGCACGTCCCCCATGGAGACGCTGAACACCTACCGCGGCGGTCCCGACGAGAGCGGCCATTTCGGCATCTTCGGCGGCCGCTTCGTCGCCGAAACGCTGATGCCGCTGATCCTCGAGGTCGAGCGGGCCTACAACGCCGCCCGCAAGGACGCGAGCTTCCAGGCCGACTACGACTACTACGCCAAGCACTACGTCGGCCGGCCGAGCCCGCTCTACTACGCCGAGCGCCTGACCGCCGAGCTGCGCAAGGGCGCCGGTGCTGAAAAGGGCGCCAAGATTTACTTCAAGCGCGACGAGCTGAACCACACCGGCTCGCACAAAGCCAACAACGTGCTGGGGCAGATCCTGCTGGCGCGGCGCATGGCCAAGACGCGCATCATCGCCGAGACCGGCGCCGGCCAGCACGGCGTTGCCACCGCCACCTTCTGCGCGCTCTTCAACCTGCCCTGCGTCATCTACATGGGCGCCACCGACATCCAGCGGCAAGCCCCCAACGTGTTCCGCATGAAGCTGCTGGGCGCCGAGGTGCGGCCGGTGACCAGCGGCACCGGCACCCTGAAGGACGCCATGAACGACGCCCTGCGCGACTGGGTCGCCAACGTCGAGAACACC
>Ga0214471_10004150_pt1 | contig 11181 bp, 10 predicted proteins | sample RVTome_5_FD_207665 | JGI IMG/M metagenome (GOLD analysis project Ga0214471, IMG submission 207665) | Soil microbial communities from uranium-contaminated site in the Upper Colorado River Basin, Wyoming, United States - RVT142D155 | ecosystem: Environmental > Terrestrial > Soil > Contaminated >... | reverse complement strand
ACGACCAGCAAATACTTCACGCCGGACGGCCGCTCGATCCACGGCGAAGGCATCCATCCCGACGTGGAAGTGCCGTTCGAGCCGCCGCCGAAGGATGAGGAGCGCAGCGAAGCGGAAGCGCTCTTCACCAGGATGGAGAACGGCCCCGAGGACGGGAACGACCAGGAAGAGCAGGACAAGGACGATCCGCTGCGGCGCGACAACCAGCTGGCCCGCGCGGTGGATCTGCTCAAGGGACTGCGGGTCTATCAGCACATGGAGACCGCGACCCCGTGAACGCATGACCCGGATCGTCGGGATCGAGACGTCCTGCGACGAGACCGCCGTCGGGATCGTCGATGACGGCCGGACGGTGGCCGGGCAGGCGGTCGCGTCGAGCCTCGAGCTGCACGCGCCGTACGGCGGCGTCATCCCCGAAATCGCCGCGCGGGCGCACGTCGAGGCGCTCTGGCCGGTCTTTGAAGAGGCGCTCGCCCGGGCGCGGACGGATCCCGGCAGCATCGACGCCGTCGCCGTGACGCAGGGTCCGGGCCTGCCGGGCGCGCTCTTGATCGGTGTGGCGTTTGCCAAGGGTCTGGCCATGGCGCTGGACCGGCCGCTCATCCCCGTCGACCATCTCGCGGCCCACCTGTATGCCGGGGAAATGACCGACGCGGATCTGGCGCCTCCGTATGTCGGCCTCGTCGTGTCGGGCGGGCACACGCTGCTGTGCGCGGTCTACGAGGATTGGCGGATCGACGTGCTCGGCGAAACGCGCGACGACGCGGTCGGGGAAGCGTTCGACAAGGTCGGCAAACTGCTGGGACTCGGCTATCCGGGCGGGCCGGCGATTGACCGGCTCTCCGAGGAGGCGGCTCCGCCGCCCATCGCGTTTCCACGCGCCCAGACCAAACAGGCGATGGATTTCAGCTTCAGCGGCCTGAAGACCGCGGTCTATCAGCACGTCGAGAAGGCGCTCGCCGCGCGCCGGAAGTCAGGGGAATCGGCCCCGGTCCTCTCGCGCGCGGATGCGGCCGGCATCGCGGCGGGCTTTCAGGACGCGGCGGTGGAGATGCTGGTGACCAGGACGCTGCGGGCCTGCCAGCGCACGGGACTCCCGCGGATCGCGGTGGGAGGAGGCGTCGCCGCCAACCGCCGGCTCCGCCAGAAGCTGGGAGACGCGGCGGCGGCCAAACGCCTGCGGGTGACGTTTCCGCCGCCGGAGCTGTGCGTGGACAACGGCGCGATGGTGGCGGGCTTGGGCGCGCAGCTGCTGAGGCGGGGCCGCGTCGCCGCGCTGACGCTGAATGCCGACGCCAACCTGTGCTTGGCGTGAGCTGACAGAGGACGGAGGCCATGTCTGATTTGGTCGTACTCCAACGGTTGCTGGTCATCGCCCTCCTCGCGGGCGTGATCGGCTATGAGCGGGAGCGGCACGGACGCGCGGCCGGATTCCGCACGCACATCTTCGTCGGAGTCGGCTCCTGCCTCGTCATGCTGACGGGACTGCATCTCGCGGCGGCTTCGAACGGGGCCTATGAGCTTGATCCGACGCGCATGGCCGCCCAGGTCGTGAGCGGCATCGGGTTCCTCGGCGCCGGGACGATCCTGCGATTCCGGGCGTCCGTCCGCGGGCTGACCACGGCCGCGAGCCTGTGGGTCGTGTGCGGGATCGGGCTGGCGGTCGGCGCGGGCTTCATGTCGGGCGCGCTGATGGCGGGCGGCATCGTCATCGTGGCGCTGTTTTGGCTCTCGCGCCTCGAGCAGGCCATGCGCAAAGAATGGTACCACACGCTGACCGTCGAGGCGGATTCCCCCGGCGACATCCTGTCGGAGATCCGGCAGGTGCTGGCGGAGTTCGACGTGGAAATCCGGGATTTCGAAGTCACGAAGGGCGGGCTCGAGGGAACCTCGCAGCTTGAGCTGCACGTGAAGCTGCTGTCCGTGCGGGACCGCGAGGGCATTCTCAACGACCTGCGAAGCGTGCGGGGCGTCCGGCGCGCCCGCTGGGCGTGAGCGGATCGGGGTCGGGGGAACAGAGGAGGCGCTCATGGCGTTGCGGCGACGCAAGGACGGGGACGGGGATTCCGAGCAGGTGCTGACGGTGGACGCGAGCATGACGGGCACGCTCGCGTTCAAGGATCCGGTCAATCTGCAGATCAACGGGCAGTTCGAGGGCACGCTGGACACCAAGGGGACCCTGACCATCGGAGAGGGCGCGCACGTGAAGGCGACGATCCAAGGGGAGCAGATCCTGGTGGCCGGCTCCGTCGAGGGCAATCTCACGGCGACGGGGCGGGTGGAGTTGGCGGGCACGGCGCGGTTCACGGGAAAGCTGACCGCTCCGCGGCTGATCGTGCACGATGGCGCGGTGCTGAGCGGGCCGGTGGAGATCGGGCGCGGCGCCGTCAGCGGGTGGCTCGACGCGGCGGAACTGGCGCGGTACCTGGAAGTGGACGTCGAGACCGTGCTGCAGTGGGCGCAGGACGGACGGCTGCCGTCGCAGCGCGAGGGGAACCAGTGGCGCTTCGAGCGGGCCAAGATCGAAGACTGGCTCGCCCAGGAGCGCATCAAGTAACAGCCGGACCGAGGCGGGCTCATGGAGAAACTCTGGACGACCGCGGAAGTCGCGTCGTATCTGGGCGTCGGGCACGACCAGGTGGAGGCGCTGGTCCGGGAGGGGAAGCTCACCGCGTACAAGCTCGGCGGGCAGTTCCTCCGGTTCCGCCCCGACCAGGTCGAAGCGCTCCAGGCCATGCTCAGGATCGATCCCGCCGCCCGCCGGAAGGCGTCCCATCCTGCAGAGTCGCGTCTGGACCGGCTCAGGGACTTCGTGTATTTCCACGACTTTTATCTGGCCTGCGCCGTGCTCCTGGCCTGCGTGATCGTCTACCTGATCGCGTTCGATTGACGCAGGCGGCGCGTCATGGCGACTGATCCGGCGCTGCGCGCGCTCATCCGGGACGTCCGGCGCGGGCGCGCGCGGTCCCGCGAGCTCCTCGAGGCGGTGGCGCGGCGGCCCTTCGACAATCTCGGGTTCGCCCGGGTGGACACGCACCGGTCGCTGCGGCGCGGCGTGCCGGAGGCGGTGTTCTGCGAAGGCAAGACCGCCGTGCAGATCGCCCGCATTGCGCGGCGGCTCGGCGGGCGCGGGCACGCGCTGCTGCTGACCCGGATGAGCCCTGGCATGTTCGAAGAGGTGCGCCGCTCGGTGGCGGCCCTGCGCTACGATCCCGTGGCGCGACTGGCGTATCGGGCGCCGCGGCGGGCGCGACCGCCGCGCGGGCTCGTCGCCGTGGTGACGGGCGGCACGTCCGATCTCCACGTAGCGGAGGAGGCGGCGGTGACGCTCGGCGTGCTGGGCAGCCGCGCCGCCAGGCTCTACGACGTCGGTGTGGCCGGATTGCACCGGGTGATCCACGCCTGGCCGCTGCTGAGGCGGGCGAAGGCCATCATCGTGGTGGCGGGTATGGAGGGCGCGCTCGCGAGCGTCGTGGCGGGGCTCGTGTCCTCGCCGGTCGTCGCGGTGCCCACCAGCGTGGGGTACGGGGCGAATTTCGAAGGACTCTCCGCGCTGCTCACGATGCTGAACAGCTGCGTGCCGGGCGTGGGCGTCGTCAATATCGACAACGGGTTCGGCGCGGCCTATCTGGCGCACGTGATCAACGCCGGGTCTGCGTGATGGCGCGCGCGCGTCCACGGGCAAGCCGGCGGTCCTGGCGCCGCGGCGGGCGGCTCGTGCCGGGGGCGGCACGGCGGGGATTGCGGGCGAGAAGTCTGCACGTCCCTCCCGGGTGCGCCGTGCCCTGGCACTCCACCGGGGTGCGGGAAGAGCTCATCGTGGCGCTGGAGGGCGCGGTGGAGATCGAGTGGTCCGGCGCCGGGGGCCGCACGCGGCGGCTTCGGCTGGAGGCGGGAAGCAGCGTGTTCCTGTCTTGCGGAACCCGACATCGCGTGGTCAACAGGCGGCGGAAACCGGCGCACTACATCTACGTCACCGGCCCCGCACGCTAGCCGGGGCTCGGTGTTCGCAGCCATCCTGACACGGCACCTTGCATCGTGTTCGAATCCGAGCCATCCTTCGTATTATCCGTGTCATCAATTGGGGATGTCTCCTCTTTGGTTAAGAGGCGCTTGACGCAACGGGCGAATCATGCTACAGTTCCGTCGAATGACTAGGGCGATCGTCCTCAACCGCTGGGTCGTACCCGGTTGCCTCGCCTTGCTCGCATTCTCCGGCGCGGATGTCCGCGCCGCCACGCCGCGAGAAGAAGCCGTCGCCGTCAGGAACAAAGGCTATGAGTTCCAGCTTCTCGGCGACCGGGCCCGGGCGCTGACATCGTACCAAAAGGCCGCGCTGCTCGATCCCGCATATCCCACGCCGCACAACGATATCGGGGTGCTGCTGGAAGAGCAGGGCTGGTTGACGGCCTCCGAGCAGGCGTACCGGAAGGCGCTGACGCTCGATCCGAATTACCGCGAGGCGCACGCCAACCTGTCACTGCTGTACGAGCGCATGGGCGAGCGCGAACAGGCCATCTACCATTGGCTGAAGCGCTATCAGCTCGGCGACCTCGAAGATCCAGGAACGATCCGCGCGAAAGAGCGGCTTGTGGCCCTCGGCGTGGTGGATGCCTTTGCCGGGCCCATGCCGGAGTCTGAGGGACCTGTGTCGCCGAACCGGGACCAGGCGACGGGCGCGCGGATCAAAGGCTATGAGTTCCAGCTCCAGGGCATGTGGGAGCAGGCGCTGGCCTGGTACGAGAAGTCGGTGGCGCTGGACCCGGGATTCCCGGTGCCGCACAACGACATCGGCATCCTGCTCGAGGAGCAGGGCCGGCTCGACGAAGCCGAAGCCGCGTACCGGAAGGCGCTGAGTCTGGATCCGAACTACCGCGAGGCGCACGCCAACCTGGCGATGCTCTATGAGCGCGTCGGGGAACAGCAGAAGGCCGTGTATCACTGGCTGAAGCGCTACCAGCTCGGAGGGCCGACGGATCCGGGCACGGCGCGGGCGAAGGACCGGCTCATGGCGCTGGGCGTCATGGACATCCTGCTCGACCTGCGCGCGGGGCTCTCCGCCTACCCGTTGACGGGCTTTCTGAGCATCAACGAGGGCGCGCTGGCCACGCACATCCCGACGGTGAGCCTCAGTCTGGATGCCGCGACGGCGGATGACCTGGAGCTTGAAGGGGTGGCGACGATGCAGTTCTCCAACGACGGGATCTCCTATTCCGAGCCCGAGCCCTACAACACCAGCCGCACCTGGACGCTGGCGACGGGTCCCGACGGCCCTCGGCGCGTCTACGTGAGGCTCCTCGGCGGGGAAGGGCAGCCGCTGGCCGTGTTCCATGATACGATCGAGCTCGACGCCAGCCCCTTGACCGTGTACGTCACGCGCAGCGCGGCTGACGGCCGCGAGCAGCTCGTCGGTGATGCGATGCGCTCGAATGCGGCTGCGCGCGAGGCGTTTCGCGCGCTGGCCGAAGAACACGGGAACTGGTAAGTTCGTAAGCCGCGCCCGCGTTCGCACCGCCGCGTCATGAAGCCCCAAGACCGAGCTTGCGGTGCCGGTGCCTGCGCTCGTGGGGCGGAATCCCGAGCGAGCCCACGGTGACGTGGTGCGAGTCGAGGGATCGAGCGTCAACGACGTGCCTCCCAGATGGCCAACCAGCGCGCGTTTCTCATCGACGGCACCGCCTTCTGCTACCGGGCATTCCACGCGCTGCCGGCCCTGACCACGCGGGACGGGCGGCAGACGAATGCGGTCTACGGGTTCGCCACGATGCTGCGGGCGCTCAGGGAGCGGGAGGCGCCGGCGTACCTGGCCGTGGCTTTCGACGTGGGCAAGCCGACCTTCCGCCACGAGCGGTTCGAGGGCTACAAGGCCCAGCGCCCCCCGATGCCGGAGTCGCTCATCGAGCAGCTGCCGGCGATCAAGACGCTGCTTGAGGCGATGCGGGTGCCCGTGTTCGAACTGGAGGGCTTCGAGGCCGAGGACGTCCTGGGCACGATCGCGCGGCAGCTGGCGGCGGAGGGGATCGAGGTCTGCATCGTGACGGGCGACAAAGACGTCCTGCAGCTCATCGACGGGCGCGTGCGCGTGTATAACCCGCACCGGCCGGACGGCGCGCTCATCGACGCCGAGGCGGTGCGGACCCGGTACGGTGTGGATCCGGAGCAGATCGTGGATCTCCTGGCGCTGATGGGCGACCACATCGACAATATCCCCGGCGTGACGGGCATCGGCGAAAAGACGGCCGTGGAGCTGCTGCAGCGCTTCGGGACAATCGACGCCCTGTATGCCCGGCTGGAGGAGCTGGGCCGCTCCGCGCGCCGGAGCCATCTGGAGCAGGCGAAGGCGCAGGTGGACGAATCGCGGGTGCTGGCGCGCATCAGGACCGACGTGCCGATTGCGGTGACGCCGGAGGCGCTGCGGGCGGTGGAGCCGGATCTTCCGGCGTTGCGACGGATGTACGCGGACCTTGAATTCAAGCGCTTGCTCAAGTCGCTCGGGGAAGACGCGGATTCCGCCGGGCCGCCGTGCGGATGGCGCCTCGTGGATCCCGGCGCGCTCGCCGAGACGCTCGGCCGATGCGAGGGGCCCGTGGCGATCGAGGCCTGGCCCCTGGGTGAACGCGGCATGGAGGCGGCGTTCGCGGCGGCGTCCGGGCCCGACCTGGGCTGGGTGTGCGCGCTCGGGAGGGGTGATCAGGATCCGGGACGGGCGCGGATTGCCGAATGGCTTCGAGATCCCGCAGCGCCCAAGCTCGCGCACGATCTCAAACGGGTGATCCGCCTGCTGGGACGGCTCGGGATCGCGGTGGCGGGCTCCGGCGGGGACACGATGCTCGCGGCGTACCTGCTGCACCCGACGGAGGCGAAGCCGGGCCTGGAGGACGTGGCGCGGGAGCGCCTCGAGTGGACCCTGCGAGAGCCGGGCGAGCTCGGGACCCTCTCGGAGGACGCGGCGCCCGGCTTGGCCGCGCGCGCCTGCGCCGTCGCGGCCGCGCACGAACGGCTCACCGATGAGCTGCACGCGCAGGGCCTCTCGGGGCTCTACCGGGAGCTGGAATTGCCGCTGATTGCGGTCCTGGCGGAGATGGAGGCCGACGGCGTCGCGGTGGACGTGCCGTATCTCGCCGCGCTGAGCGAGGAGATGGGGCGCAAGCTCGAGGGCCTGACCGCGCGCGTGACGGAGCTGGCGGGAGGGGCCGTGAACCCGAACTCTCCGAAGCAGCTCGCGCAGGTGCTGTTCGTGCGGCTGGGACTGCCGGTGATCAAGCGGACGAAGACGGGCCCATCGACCGACAGCGACGTGCTCCGTCAGCTGGCGGGCCGGCACCCGCTGCCGGGATGCCTCATCGAATACCGGGAATTGGCCAAACTCCGGTCCACGTACGTGGACGCGCTGCCGAAGCTCGTGGACGCGCGCTCGGGGCGCATTCATACGTCGTGGAACCAGACGGCGACGGCCACGGGCCGGCTGTCCTCCAGCGAGCCGAACCTGCAGAACATTCCGGTCAAGACGGAGCTCGGACGCTCGATCCGCCGGGCGTTCATCGCTCAGGAACCCGGGGCGCGCTTGGTGTCCGCGGATTACTCGCAGATTGAGCTGCGGATCCTCGCGCACCTCTCGGGAGACCGCCGGCTGTGCGAGGCCTTCCATGAAGGCCGCGATATCCACCGGTTCACGGCGTCGCTGATCTACGGGGTGGCGGAGTCCGACGTCTCGCCGGAGCAGCGCCAGGCGATGAAGGCGGTCAATTTCGGGATCCTCTACGGGATGACGGCGCACGGGCTCGCGCGCGAGCTCGGCGGCGAGGTGCGGGACGCGCAGGCATTCATCGACGCGTACTTCGAGCGCTATCCAGGTGTTCGGGCGTATCGTGACGGCCAGCTCGAGCGGGCGCGCCGGGACGGATACGTGAGCACCTTATGGGGACGCCGCCGGCCCGTTCCGGAGCTCAAGAGCTCCGACGGCGCCGTGCGGCAGTTCGGGGAGCGCATGGCCCTCAACGCGCCGGTGCAGGGCACCGCCGCGGACCTGATCAAGCGCGCGATGATCGATCTCGCGGAGGCGCTGCGGGCGGAGCGGCTGGCGAGCCGCCTTGTGCTGCAGGTGCACGATGAGCTGGTCATGGAGGGCCCCGAGTCGGAGCTGCCGCGGCTCCCCGGGCTCTTGCGGAGCGTCATGGAGCGCGCCGGGCGGCTCGCGGTGCCGCTGGCGGTCACGGTCAAGCAGGGACGCAACTGGCTCGAGCAGGCCGGGGTGCCGGACTGAAACGGGCGATGATCGTGATCGGCGTCACGGGAGCTCCGGGTTCAGGCAAGAGCACCGTCGCCGGGATGTTCGGCGAGCTCGGCGCCCGGGTGCTGGACGCGGACCGGATCGCGCGCGAGATGACCGAACCGGGACGCCCGGCCCGGCGAGAGATCGTCCGGGCGTTCGGACGCGCGGTGGTGCGCCCGGATGGAGCGCTCGACCGCGGGGCGCTGGCGTCGGTCGTCTTCGGACACGCGCCCAAGCGGCGCGCGCTCGAAGCCATCGTGCACCCGAGAGTCATGCGGGAGATCCGCCGGCGGCTTGCGCGCCTGCGCCGGAGGCGCGGGACGCGGGCCGCGGTGCTGGACGTGCCGCTCCTCGTCGAGGTCGGCGCGCACGCGTGGGTGGACGCGCTCGTCATCGTGACGGCGCCGGCAGCGGTGCGCCGCCGGCGGCTGCACACGCAGCGCGGCTGGTCCGCGGCGGAGGTGCGGGCCAGGACGGCGGCGCAATTGGATTCGGCGGCCAAGGCGGCCTTGGCTGATGCTGTGGTGGATAACGCCGGCGGGATTCCGGCGACACGGAGACAAGTGAGACGGCTATGGAACAGACTGGGACGCAATCGGTTCAGCAGCCGAAGCTCGACATCAGCGCGCTGAAGAACCGCAAGATCACCGAGTTGACGAAGATGGCCCGGGAGATGGGCGTCAACGGCCTCTCGGGGCTGAAGAAGCAGGATCTGATCTTCAGGATCCTGTCGGCCCAGACCGAGCGCGAAGGCCTGATCTTCTCGACGGGGGTGCTGGAGATCCTCCCGGACGGGTTCGGGTTTCTGCGCTCGGCCAACTACAACTATCTGCCGTGCCCGGACGACATCTACGTGTCGCCGTCGCAGATCCGCAAGTTCGATCTGCGCACGGGGGACATGGTGCGCGGGCAGGTACGGCCCCCGAAGGAGGGCGAGCGGTACTTCGCGCTGCTCAAAGTGGAGGCGGTGAACGACGAAACGCCCGAGGGCCAGCGGGTCCAGGCGAACTTCGACAACCTCACCCCCACGTACCCCAATCAGCGGCTACGGCTGGAGCATGACCCGAAAGAGGTCTCGACGAGGATCATGGACCTCCTGACGCCGATCGGCAAGGGCCAGCGGGGGCTGATTGTCGCGCCGCCGTACAGCGGCAAGACGGTCCTGCTGCAGAAGATCGCCAACGCCATCACGGTGAACAACCCCGAGGTGGTGCTCATCGTCCTGCTGATCGACGAGCGGCCCGAAGAGGTCACCGAGATGCAGCGGACGGTGAAAGGCGAAGTGATCTCCTCGACCTTCGATGAGCCGGCGGACCGCCACGTGCAGGTCGCGGAAATCGTGCTCGAGAAGGCGAAGCGGCAGGTGGAGCACAAGAAGGACGTCGTCGTGCTGCTGGACAGCATCACCCGGCTCGCGCGCGCCTACAACACCGTCGAGCCGCACAGCGGCCGCGTGCTGACTGGCGGGCTCGACGCGAACGCGCTGCACAAGCCGAAGCGCTTCTTCGGGTCGGCTCGCGGCGTGGAGGAGGGCGGCAGCCTCACCATCATCGGCACGTGCCTGATCGACACGGGGTCGCGGATGGACGACGTCATCTTCGAGGAGTTCAAGGGGACCGGCAACATGGAGCTCACCATGGACCGGAACCTGTTCCAGCGCCGCATCTATCCCGCCATCGAAGTCCGCCGCTCCAATACGCGGCGCGAGGAGCTGTTGGTGGCGGCCGACGATCTGCAGCGGATCTGGGTGCTGCGCAAGGTGCTCAACGAGCTCGATCCGGTGCAGGCGATGGAGCTCTTGATCGACCGGATCTCGAAGAGCAAGACGAACGCGGATTTCCTGGCCAGCATGTCCAAGAAGTCGTGAGGCGCCGCGCCCGAGCAGGGCGCGCCGAAGGAGGCTCAACACCATGAAAGCCGGCATTCATCCCGAGTACGTGGAGTGCGTAATCAGCTGCACCTGCGGCGCGGTCTATCACACGCGATCGACGCGGAAGTCGATTCACGTGGAGATCTGCGCCGGCTGCCACCCGTTTTTCACGGGGCAACAGAGGCTGATGGACACCGCGGGCCGCGTGGAGAAGTTCAAGCGCAAGTACGCGCGCCGCACCGCCGCCTCCTGAGCCCCGTCCCGACCCGCCGATTCCATGGAGGCCTCCAGGGAAGAGCTGACGGCCTACGCCGAAGCCGCGGAGCGCCGCTACCTGACGCTCGAGCAGGAAGCGGCCGGCGCCGTGGGCCTGGGCACGGGCGAGCCCCGGGCCTATCATGCGTTGGTGAAGGAACTGGCCTCACTGCGCGACGTCGTAGGCGCGTACCGGAGCCTCAAGCGCCTGGAACGGGAGCTGGCGGAGACGGAGTCCATGCGCGCGTCGGGGGAGCGGGATCTCGCGGCCCTGGCGGAGGAAGAAGCCGCGCGGTTGAGCCAACGGCAGGAGAAGCTCCTCGGAACGCTCCGCCGCCATTGGCAGGCAAGCCACCAGGAGCCGGATCGCTCCATTCTGGTGGAGATCCGCGCGGGTGCCGGCGGACAGGAAGCCAGCCTCTTCGTCGGGGATCTGTCCCGGATGTATTTCAAGTACGCGGCGCGCGTCAAGCTCGCGGTCGAGCCGATGCACGCGCATCCCAGCGAGGCCGGAGGGTTCAAGGAATTGGTGTTCGGCCTCAGCGGTCCCGGCGCCTGGGCGCGGTTCCGGCACGAACGAGGGGTGCATCGCGTGCAGCGGGTGCCGGCGACCGAAGCGCAGGGGCGCATCCACACCTCGACGGTCACCGTGGCGGTGCTTCCGGAGCCGGAGGAGGTGGAGCTCCCGCCCGTCCCGCCCCAGGAGCTTCAGATCGACGTGTACCGGTCCTCCGGGCCTGGCGGGCAGGGCGTGAATACGACCGATTCCGCCGTCCGCATCCGC
>Ga0214471_10004148_pt1 | contig 11181 bp, 9 predicted proteins | sample RVTome_5_FD_207665 | JGI IMG/M metagenome (GOLD analysis project Ga0214471, IMG submission 207665) | Soil microbial communities from uranium-contaminated site in the Upper Colorado River Basin, Wyoming, United States - RVT142D155 | ecosystem: Environmental > Terrestrial > Soil > Contaminated >... | reverse complement strand
CCCCGGAAGCGAACTCCCCGGGCAAGTATCCGCGTTACGTCCGCGAGGAGCGCATCCGCGGGAAACCGGAATTCCGCCGCGCCGTACCGCATCATACCGCCGGGTTCCCCGTACGGATCGAATACCGTGACGAGGCCCCCGAGCCGCGCGAGCGTGTCGGCGGCCGACAATCCGGACGCTCCGGCGCCGACGACCGCCACCCTGGGCCCGCGGACCCTTCCGGTTTCCCCGGAAGACGGAGGGATCCCCGCCGCATATCCGATGTCCGCCGCGTACCGTTTGATCGCCATGATGGAAATCGGCGCCCCGAACTCGTTTCGCACGCACTTCTGCTCGCACGGATGGGGACAGGCGCGTCCGCAGAACGCCGCGAAGGGAAGCTTGTCGTGCACCAGCGCCAGCGCCTCGAGCGGCCGCCCCTCCCGCACGAGGGCGATGTAATCCGGAACACGGATGCGGGCAGGGCAGGCGGTCTCGCACGGAGCCGCCGCTTCGCGAGGGCCGCGCCGCGCGTCGACATACGCCATCCACCAGATCACTACCGCCTCGACCAGGAGGAACCCGTGTCCGAAGGTGATCCCGGATCCTACGTTGAGGACGAGAACCAGGGTCATGGGAAGGAGGGCCGCCCAGAAAACTCCGCTGGAGATCCGGCCCGAGTAGAGATGCCCGAGCCCAGGGTAGACGAGCGAAAGGATCCCCGCCGTTTTGCGGATCCGCTCCCGCCCGATCTCCCACAGGAGACGGTCGCGCTGGTCCAGACGGCCGGAGCAGTCCCGGCACCGCTTCTCATCGCCCGGGCGCAGGACCTCGCAGAGAACGCAATCCTTGTAGCCGGATCGTAGGAGGTTTTCCGGGCGGAGGGAATCCATAAGCGAGCTGCTCATTCCTTGTGCGTCACCCGTTCAAATCCCCCCCCAACAACGCCGCAACGGAAGAATATGGCGTCCCCAGGGGGATTTGAACCCCCGTCGCCGCCGTGAAAGGGCGGTGTCCTTGGCCGAACTAGACGATGGGGACGCTCGCGGTGGTGAGCCCAGTTGGGATCGAACCAACGACCCTCTGATTAAAAGTCAGATGCTCTGCCAACTGAGCTATGGGCTCCCCCGGAACTGGCTATTCTAAGTTCCTGGAGCCGGGAGTGTCAAGCGCGGAAAGGATTCTTCCTGACGATCGTCTGGTTCCGCTCGGGCCCCACGGAGACGAGGGAAACCTCGACTGCGGTGACCTCCTCGACCATCTGGATGTACTTCCGGGCGGCTTTCGGCAGGTCCCCCAACTCCCGGGCCGAGGAGATGTCCTCCTTCCAGCCCTCCACCTGCTCGTAGACCGGCTTGGCCGCCTCGAAATCGGCCAGCGACAGGGGGACCTGCTCCCGTCGGACGCCGTTGATCTCGTACGCCACGCACATCTTCACGCTCGGGAGTCCCGATAGGACATCCAGTTTGGTCAGTGCGAGGCCGGCCAGCCCGTTGAGGCGGTTTGCGTACCGCACGACCGGGGCGTCGAACCAGCCGCACCGCCGCGGCCGCCCCGTAGTCGATCCGTACTCGTTACCGCGGTCCCGGATCTTCTGGCCTTCCTCATCGAACAGTTCCGTGGGGAACGGCCCGCCGCCGACGCGCGTCGCATACGCCTTCGACACCCCGATGACGCCGCCGATCTTCGTCGGGCCGACGCCGGATCCCGTGCACGCGCCGCCCGCCGTCGTATTCGAGGAGGTGACGAACGGATAGGTCCCGTGGTCGATGTCGAGCAGCGTCCCCTGTGCCCCTTCGTACAGCACCTTGGCCCCCTGCGCGATCTGCTCGTTGACGAAGAGCGAGGTGTCGATGAGATAGGTCTTCAGGCGTTCCCCGTAGGCGATGTATTCGTCGAGCGTCGCCTGAAAGGGGACTTCGTCGCCGCCGAAATAGTTCTTCAGAAGGAAATTCTTCGCGTCAAGGTTCGCGCGAAGCTTCTCCGCGAACGATTCCGGCTGGAGGAGGTCGCACGCCCGGATGCCGACGCGCGCGATCTTGTCCTCGTAGCACGGCCCGATCCCCCGCGCCGTGGTCCCGATCTTCCTGCTGCCGAGCTTCTCTTCCCGCGCCTTGTCGAGCTGGATGTGGTACGGGAAGATGATGTTCGCCAGCAGCCCGATCTTCAATTGGGAGTCGTCCTTCAGGTAGCCGCGCTCCTTCAGGCGGTCGATCTCCACGAGGAGAACCTTCGGATCGATCACCACCCCGTTCGCGATGACGCATTTCTTCCCGGCGTGAAGGATGCCGGAGGGAATGAGGTGGAAGACGAATTTTTCGCCCTTCACCACGAGGGTGTGCCCGGCGTTGTTCCCGCCCGTGGGACGCACGATCGTGTCGGCGAACTCGGAGTAGATGTCGACGATCTTTCCCTTGCCCTCATCGCCCCACTGGGCGCCGAGCACGATGATGCTTTTCAAAGGATTTCGCCTTCTTTCGTCAGAAAACCAGGTATTGGGCGTCCATGATGTTCGGGAGTTTTCGAAGCTGGGCGAGCACATTCTCGGGGACGGCGTTGTCCACGTTGATGAGCGAAATGGCGGTTCCTCCGACCTCGGTCCTGCCCAGCCGAAATCCGGCGATATTGATCCCCTTCTCCCCGAGGAAGGTGCCGATCCGGCCGATCACGCCCGGAACGTCCTGGTTTCGCAGCATCAGGATGCCGCCGGAGAGCTCCGCCACGATGGGGAAGGCGTCGATCTGGACGATCCTCGGCGCCCCGCCGAAGACGGTGCCGGCCACGGACGACTCCCCGTTCCCCGTCACCACGGTGACCTTGAGGAGACTCGCGTACGGCTCCGACTTGGGGGTCTTCGACTCGCTCACCTTGATGCTGCGCTCCTCGGCGACCATCCGGGCGTTGACGAGGTTCACTTCCTCGGTCTGGTACTGCAGGAGCCCCTTCAGCACCGAGATCGTGATCGGGGGCGTCGAGAGTTTCCCAACCTCTCCCAGGTAGTCCACCTTGAGCTCCCGGACCGGATTCCGGAGCAACTGGCCGTGAAACGCGCCGAGCCGTTCGGCGAGAGTCAGGAACGGCTTCAGGATCGGCAGGAGCTCGCCGGAGACGGACGGGAAGTTCACGGAGTTGCGGATCGTCCCTTTTTTCAGGAAATCACAGATCTGCTCCGCGATCAGCACCGCCACCTTTTCCTGGGCCTCGGTCGTCGCGGCGCCCAGGTGCGGCGTGAGGATGACGTTGGGATGCGCCAGCACCGGCATGTCGGGAGGCGGGGGCTCCGTCGCGAAGACGTCGAGCGCCGCACCGGCGACCTTTCCGGATTCGAGGGCCGCCAGCAGGTCGCCCTCGTTCACGAGGGCGCCGCGCGCGCAGTTGATGATCCGCACGCCTTTCTTCATCTTCGCGATCGCGGCGGCGTTCACCATCCCCTTCGTATCCGGGGTGAGCGGCGTGTGGTAGGTGATGTAGTCGGCGCGGGCGTACAGTTCGTCGAGGGAAGCCATCTCCACGCCGAGCAGCGTCGCGTCCTCCTTCGACACGTACGGATCGTAGGCGACCACGACCATCTTGAGCCCCAGCGCGCGGTCCGCCACGACTTTCCCGATAGCCCCGAGACCGACGACGCCGAGGACCTTGTCGGTGATCTCGGTGCCCATGAACTTGTTCTTCTCCCATTTCCCCGCCTTCATCGAGGCGGTCGCCTGCGGAATCTGGCGGGAAAGGGCCATCATCAGCGAGACGGCGTGCTCGGCGGTCGTCACGGTGTTGCCGCCGGGGGTATTCATCACGACCACGCCCTTCTTGGTTGCGGCGACCTTGTCGATGTTATCCGTGCCGCTGCCGGCGCGTCCGATCACCTTGATCCGCGAGGAGTTCTCGAAGCATGGCGCAGTGGCCTTGGTGGCGCCGCGGACGACGACGGCGTCGTACTGGTTGATGACCGCCGCCAGCTCTTCGGGCGTCATCTTCCCCTTCACCTCGACCTCGATCCCCTCCTTCGTGAACACGTCGATGCCGACCTTCTGCAGGTTGTCCAGCGCGAGGACTTTCATGCATGTCTCTCCTGTTTTCCGGTTCCCGGGCGGTCGTGGGGAAATGCAACTGCATTACCTATCAAAGGACCCCGGAAAAGTCAATCTCGGGATGCGCAGAAAACCCTTGAAGGCGGACGCGGACCTTGCGAGAATGCGGAGGATCGACAGACCCATCCTCCGGCCCGCGGCCGGCAACGCGGCGCGCCCCGCGGAAATCCCCTGCGCGCCCATGCGAGGACACCCCATGAAACGAACGGTCAATTTCAACGCAGGACCCGCCGCCCTTCCACTTCCCGCGCTTGAACGGGCCCGCGACGAGTTCCTCGACTTCGCCGGAAGCGGCATGTCGGTAATGGAGCACAGCCACCGCGGGAAGGAGTACGAAGCCGTCCACGACGAGGCGATCGCCCTCGTGCGGGAGCTGCTCGGGATTCCGGCGAGCTACGAAGTTCTCCTCCTTCAGGGCGGAGCCACGGCGCTGTTCGCCCAGATCCCGATGAACCTCCTGGACAAGGGTGCGGCCGCGCAGTACCTCGTCACCGGCGCCTGGGGCGAAAAGGCGCTCGGCGAGGCGAAGAGCGTCTCGGCGATGTTCGGCGCGACCGTCTCGGTGCAGAGCCTGGGCGTCGGCGAGGGGAAGGAAAAGAGCTACACCCGCGTGCCCGCTCCCTCCGGGGTGAAGGTCGACCCCGGATCCGCCTATCTGCACATCACCTCGAACGAGACGATCCACGGCGTAGAGTACAACGTCGATCCGTCCCGCGCCTTCCCGGCCACGGGGGACGTGCCGCTGATCGCGGACATGTCGAGCGACTTTCTCTGGCGCCCTTTCGACGTGACGAAGTTCGGCATGGTCTACGCAGGCGCCCAGAAGAACATCGGCCCGTCGGGCGTGGTGGTCGCGGTGGTGTCGAAATCACTTCTCGATCGGGGGCGGAAGGATATCCCGAAGATCTTCCAGTTCCGGACCCACGCCGAGAACAAGTCGCTCTACAACACGCCGCCCACCTTCGGCGTCTACATGGTCCGCAACGTCCTCTCCTGGCTCAAGGGACAGGGAGGGCTCGCCGGGGTGGAGGCAAACAACCGGAAGAAGGCGGCGCGCCTCTACGGCGTCATCGACGGGAACCCGGAATTTTTCCGCTCGCCGGTGGAGCGGGAGAGCCGCTCGGTGATGAACGTGGTCTTCCGGCTCCCGGCCCCCGAACTCGAAGAGCGGTTCATCGCCGAGGCGAAGAAACAGGGGATGATCGGCCTCAAGGGACACCGGTCCGTCGGGGGGATCCGGGTTTCGATCTACAACGCCGCTCCGTACGAATGGGTGGAGACGCTCGCCTCCTTCATGGAGGCCTTCGCGCGGGCGATGTGAGAGGCGACGGAGGCGATGAAGATCCGGGGCGTTTGCATCCGGGCAGGAGTGCTGGCGGCCCTGGCCGGCGTTCTCTGCTTCGCCCCGGCCCTCTTCGCCTCCAACGAACCCCGGCGCGGGAACCCCCATGCGCATTTCCGGAACCGGGACCAGTGCCCGAAATGCCATCTCTCCCCGGGTTCACTGCCTGCCCCCGGCCGCTTCTCGACCGAAGCGGACACGGTCTGCCTTGAATGCCACGGGAAGGAAAGCATGCGACGCACCCACCCCGTGAACGTGCGTCCGGATGAGAAGTACCGGAAGATGAAGGTGCCCGCCGACCTGCGGCTGGATGACGGCGGCCGGATCATGTGCCTGACCTGCCACACGGCGCACGGCCAATACGAGTCGTATTTCCTGCGCAGATCGGGCCCGGACCGCAGATTCGATGTTCTTTGCGAAGCGTGCCACGGAAAACGATGAAGAACCCCTCCCTGCCGACGCCCCGGCCCAGGATCCGCTACGTAAGCCCCCGCTTCCAGGGACCGGCGGTGCTGGCGTTCGCCGCCATCATCGTGATCGGGGGTGCGATCTTCTGGAAACTGGTCGACAGCGAGCTCCAGAGGGTTTTCCCCCTCGCCGCCATCCGGGGGCACTACACGTTCGATTCCGCGTACGACATCGTCCGGGATCTTCTCTCCTGGCACCTGGCGGGTCTCTTCTGCGGCGTCTTTCTGACCGGGTCGGCCCTCGTACTGCTCCTTGTCGCCGCCACCCGGCGCGGTATCGGCAAGGCCGTCGACTCCCTGCGGGCGTCGGCGGATGGAGACCTGTCCACTCCCACCGGCACGAGTCCCATCGGCGAGTTCAACCGGTTCGGGGAAAAAATCGACGCCGCGCGCTCCGATACCCTCACCTCCCTCCAGAAGATCCGGAGGGAGGCCGCAGCGCTCGCCGCGGGCGGGATGTCCGCGGCGGAGTTCCGGCTCCGATGGGACGAACTGAAGCAGCGAATCCGGACGATCGCCCCATGAGCGGCCCCGAAGCGGCGGGCGACGGCCCTCTGATCCAGCGCCGGTATGTCTCAGGCCTTCTGCTCCGCCTCTGCGTCAACACCGCGGGAGGGGTGGGCATCCTGTTCGTCATCCTCTACTTCGCGCTCTCCCGGCCCTTCCCCGGGGACTACGCGGGGATCTTTCACGCGCTGCGCAACCTTTCCCCGTTCCTCCGGCCGGTCCTCGCGGTGTCCGTCCTCATTTACGCGCTCCTGGCATGTGGCTCGACGTCGGCGCTTTGCGTCTACATCCTCCACAAGGTGGCGGGGCCGTTGTACCGGATGGAACTGGTCCTGGACCAGTATCGCTCGGACGTCCCCACGCGGACGGTTTCCTTCCGGAGCGGCGACCAGATCCAGCCGCTCGCGCACGCGTTCAACCAATGGATCGGAACGCTCCGCCGGGACCGCCAACGGTGGCTGGCCGCGATGAAGGACGCGGAACGACACTGTCTCCAGGATGAGACGACGTGCCGCTCGGAAATGGAGGAGGCGCTCCGTAAGATCGGGGAGGACATGGCGAGATATCGCTAATGAAAGAGGCGGGGGGATTGAGTCCCCCCGCCCGTGTGTACATTGAAAGCCCTTGTGGGGCCGGACCGCTACCCGGAAGAAACGGGTTAATTCCCCTTCGGTTTCGGAGGCGTCGCCGTCGAAGGCGTCCCCGGCTTCGTCTCCGCGGGCGACGCATCGACCTTCGGCTCCGCCTTCTTCGCCTTCACGGCCTTCACGGACGAAGCGGCGCCGTCGGAGTACTTCACGATGATCTTGTCGCCGACCTTGAAGTCGCCCAGCTTGACCTTCTCGCCGGCCTTCAGGTCCACGTTGCCCTTCTTGCCCTTCACCGTCAAGGTGCCTGCCGCCGCGTCGATCGCCTCGATCGTCCCGGTGACCTGCTGAGCCTTCGGCTTGGCCGCCTTCTTCTCCGCCGCCGGGGCCGCTTCCTTCTTGGCCGGCGCAGCTTTCGCCGCATTGTCCGCCGCGACCGCGAAGCCCGCGACCGAGAACGCGAACGCAACCGCCATCACTACCGTGAAAATTTTCTTCATTTCCGTCCCCTCTCAAAGAGAGTATTTGGATGCTTGGAAATAGATCCTTCAAGGACGGTGCCAACCGACCCGACGGATCCAACCCACTGAAATCATTAAAATTGCCAATGGCGACCCGGGAGGAGACCCCGGCCTGTCTCCCCATTGGAGGCAGACATTCCCCATTTGGGGAATCGGTCAGGGAGGAAGGATCCCGAACTTCTTCAACCGATAGATGTACGCCTTGTAACTCATCCTGAGCAGTTCGGCGCCCCGCGTGTGCACCCCCCCGGAACGCGCCACCGCCTGCCGCAGCAGGTGCTCCTCGATCTTCTCGAACTCCACCCCCTGGGGAGGAAGGTCGAACGCCCTCGCGGGGACGGCATCCGCACCCTCTCGCAGTTCCAAAGGCAGTTCCCCGGGCCCGATCTTCCCGCCTTCCGAGAGGACAACCGCACGCTCGACGACGGAGGAGAGTTCGCGGATGTTCCCGGGCCACGGGTATCGCATCAGGAGCCGCATCGCCTCCTTCGTGATCTCGCGCACCGGCGGGACGCCCTTCTCCCCGTGCTTCGCGAGGAAGTGCTCCGCGAGGAGGGGTATGTCGGAGATCCGGTCCCGCAGGGGCGGGAGGGTGAGCTTCACGATGTTCAACCGGTAGAAGAGGTCCGCCCGGAACTTCCCTTCCCGCACGGCATCGTCGAGATCCCGGTTCGTCGCGGCGACGATCCGGACATCGACGGGGATGTTCTCCTTGCCGCCGATCCGGCGGATCTCCTTTTCCTGCAAGGTGCGCAGCAGCTTTGCCTGGGTCTCCAGCTTGATCTCCGCGATCTCGTCGAGGAAAATCGTTCCCCCTCCCGCGGCCTCGAACAGACCGATCTCCCGGCGCACCGCGCCGGTGAACGCCCCGCGCTCATGGCCGAACAGTTCGCTCTCGAACAGGGTGTCCGGAAGGGAGGCGCAGTTGACCGCAAGGAACGGTGCGGCGCTGCGGCCGCTCATGGAATGGACGCTGCGGGCGATCACCTCCTTCCCCGTGCCGCTCTCGCCGGTGAGGAGGATGGTGCTCTCGCTCCTCGCGACGCGCGGAAGGATCCGCTTGATCTCGCGGATCGCCGCGTTCTCTCCGAGGATCGGGATGGCGCCGGGGAAGAGCTTCTCCGACAGTACCCGATGGGACTCGCGCAGGTGCAGGTTCTCGATGGCGCGTTCGACGATGATCAGCAGGCGTGCCCGGTCTACCGGCTTTTCGAAGTAGTAGTACGCCCCCTTCTTGATCGCGTCGACCGCCGTCTGGATCGTGCCGTAGGCGCTGCTGAGCAGGATGGGCATCCCGGGGTTGCGGGCGAGGACCTCGTCGATCAGTTCTTCCCCCGTCATCCCCGGCATGACAAGGTCGGTGATCACAAGGTCGACCGCCTCCCGCTCGAGGATCCGCAGCGCCTCCGCCCCCCCGGAGGCCAGCAGCGGGATGTACCCTTCGCTCTTGAGGATCGCGCCGAGGATCTCCCGCTGGTTCCGCTCGTCGTCGACGACGAGGACGGTCCCCTTCATACGGACGCCCCCGCCGGAAGCGCAACCTCGAACCGCGCCCCCTTCCCGGGGGTGGATTCCATGAAGATCTCCCCCCCGTGGGCGTCTACGATCTTCTTCGTGAGGACGAGCCCGAGCCCCAGCCCGGACGCCTTGGTGGTGAAATACGGCTCGTAGATTTTTTCCCGATCTTCTGCCGGGATTCCCATGCCCGTGTCCTTCACGACAACGGAGTATCTCCCGTCGGCTCGGGGTCCCGCGGAAACGGAGAGCACTCCGCCGTTCGGCATGGCGTCGAGGGCGTTCCCCACCAGGTTCATCAGCGCTCTCCGCAGCATGTCGGGATCGGCGTGGATTTCCCCGGCATCCGCGAACTCCGTATTGCAGGAGATCGATTGCGCGCTCAGACGCTCTTCCGCCATGCGCAGCACCCCGGCAACGAGCTCGGGGATCCGCACGGCCGCGAGGTGCAGCTCGGGGGGACGCCCGTAGAGGATGAAGTTGGTCACCAGTTCGTTCAGTCGTCCGATCTCCTCCTTGATCCGCCCGATCACCTTGCGCTTCTCCGCTTCTCCCTCGGCCCCCTTCTCCTCCATCATCGTGCCCAGGTGGTCCACCGCGAGCCCGATGAAGTTGAGCGGATTGCGGATCTCATGGGCCATCCCCGAGGAGAGCTTCCCGAGGTGCGTCAGGTACTCGTTCTCCCGGACCGCTTCCTCGAGCGTCCGGTTCTGGCGGAGCCGGACGATCATCTCGTTGAAGGAACGGGTGAGCCGTCCCACCTCGTCATTCCCCTCGACGGGAAGTTCCTGCGAAAGATCCCCGGCCGCCACGGTCTCGGCGGCGTGCGCCAGCCGTACCACGGGGGAGACGTAGTGGGCGGAGATGATGACCGCGAGGACGAGCCCCCCCGAGAAGATGAGAAGGGTGCTGAAGAGGCGCAGGTAGAGGTTCCGCCGGATCGGCTCGGTGAAGTCGTCGATCTTCAATCGCATGTGGATGTAGCCGAGGGTGTCCCCCACCACCTTGACCGGAACCACGAGGTCCCGGGGATGGAGCTTCTCCCCGGAATCATCTCCGAACGTCGCGTTGATCACCAGTTTTTCGGGCGGCAGCCTGATCTTCGCCGGCCTGCCGATCGCCTTCAGGTTGGTGCTGTCGATCACGCCCATATCCTCGCCTACGATCGACACTTCGCGGATCCCCGTTTTCTTCAGCGATTCCACGTAATGGTACAGGCGGTCCTTCTCGGAGATCCCCGGCGTCGTCAACTGGTCGACGCTGATGCTGATCGCGTTGGAGAGTTCGAGAAAGCTGTTCTCGATATCCTTCTTCAGCGCGTCCCGCCCGAAAATGTACGGGATGTACACCGCCCCGAGGGAGCAGGCGAAGAGGATCAGCATGACCATCGTGAGCTTGAACTGCAGCCCCCGATCGCGCAGCGGAATGCCGGGATATCTCATCGTGCCTCCAGAAACGCACATTTAACAGACTTGCTACACCAGGATTGTCCCCCTCTGTCGGGATCGGTCAGCCCCCGTAGGCCGGGACCCGAGCGGCGGCGGCCAGGGGGATCGTCCCCGCTGCGCCCCGCGACGCCCGCGCGACTTCCGACGCAGTCCGGGCCACGCGCGTTTCCTGCGCTCGGACGGACGCCGGCGGGTACCTCTCCGTGCCCACTCCCGCCGCCGTGGCTACCGTAACATCCACCGACCCGTCGGACGTGGCGACCGCGACGACCTCGCGGACTTTCTTCCCCGCCGCCATCTCGACCGCCGTGACCTTCCCGGCTCCATCGTCGCGGACCCGGAGGGTGGAGACGGGTTCCTCTCCTTCGTACCGCTCGATCACCGCCACCGTCGCGGAGCCGTCACGGGAAAGGGTAAGGACCGTCCTCCCGTTCCCCTGCGCGTACACCTTGGTCACCTTTGCTTCGGCGACGGGGTTCTCGCCCGTCCAGAACTCGATCACGTTGAAGACGACGAAGTCCAGGAGTCCGGTCACGGCGTACGGGATGACGAAGATCCACGTCGCCGCGCTGCGGACGTACTTCTCGTCGATCGACTGGTTGATGTCGTACAGTTTTCGCGTCAACTGGAACTTGCCGAAGCACCCCGCGGAGAGCGCCCCCACCGCCGCCACCAGCACCATCGCGATTCCCTTCCCGAACCGGTTCCCTCGCATGGCCATCCCCCTTCC
>Ga0214471_10004147_pt1 | contig 11183 bp, 6 predicted proteins | sample RVTome_5_FD_207665 | JGI IMG/M metagenome (GOLD analysis project Ga0214471, IMG submission 207665) | Soil microbial communities from uranium-contaminated site in the Upper Colorado River Basin, Wyoming, United States - RVT142D155 | ecosystem: Environmental > Terrestrial > Soil > Contaminated >... | reverse complement strand
CGTCGAGCCGCGGCCTCGGCCGCGCGGCCCGCGAGGCATCCATCGTCGGCTTGTCAGAGCCGATCGAGTCCATATTGTCCTTCTAGAAAAGACAAATCTCCGAGCTGCGCCCGCTCAACGACTTGCGGACGCGACAACCCCGGCGTTCCCGGTGCTCACGCGACGGGACGCGCGCGTCCCGCAGGTGCCTGGAAAGGCCATCGCGGTGATCGGCGTCCGGCGCGCGGGGAAGACCTGCTTCCTGTGGCAGCACCTCGCCGGCCACCTCAGCGCGGCAGGCCGCGGGAATCCCTGCTGCTGCTCGGCCTCGAAGACGACCGGCTCACGGGTATCGGAACGGCTGACAGGGATAGCCGATGCGAGCGGGGAAGCTAGCGGGGCGTCACGAGGGCGGCGAGCTAAGCGCCCCGCCTGCACGGTGACGGACGAACTAGCGCTGCTCGCCCAGTACCACCCCGAGCGCAATCTGCCCGGCGAGCCGATCCCCAACCGGCGCCAGGGTGAGCGCCGACTGCTGGCCTGCTGGTGCTACACGATACCCGCGCGCTGTGAGGAGCACCGCGGTGCGGTCGCCGACCCGCTGGCGGATGGTGAGGGTGGCACCCATCGGAACCGCACTTCGCGCCTCGAGTTGCAGGGCCGGCGCAACCAGGCGGCCGAACACCGGGCCCATCGCCGCCGGGTCCGGCAGCGAGGTCGCCGCCGCATAGCCACCGATCTGGTAGCCCACCCCCACGCTGGTGGGACCGTCGTACGCAACCTCCACCGCGACGGCGGGGGTCCACGCCAGCACGTCGCTGACGACCGGCACCACGAAATCGGACTCGGTGCGATGCTCCCGCCGGGTCGCGACGATCAAGCCGGCCCCGAGCCCCGCGCCGCGCGGGTTCCACCGCACGTCGGCCTGGAGGTCGAGCGCGTGTCCCTGGGCGCGATAGATGTCGCCCGACAGGTCGTTCCGGACGGCGTGGCCGGTCAGGCGTTGCCACGCGGCAGTCGCCGTCACCAGCAACCGGTCTCCGGCGAGCGGGCGCTGGAACGCGGCGTTCAGGGTCCAGGCGGTGGCGTGCCAGCGATCAACCGGGGCATCAAAGCGGCGCGCCAGCACGTGGGCGTCGTGGCGGCGGGCGCGCTCCGCGGCCAGGGTCCAGCGGGTGCCTAACAAGATCCCGTCGGCGGCCAGCCCCGCGCTCCACGCGGCGCGATTGACCCGGTGGAGGTACGGAGAGGAGGTGCTGACCGCGACGGGATCGGGCTCGTTGTAGCCGTCCAGCGGATACACCAGCCCCGGCTCCGGTTGTCCGACTACGAAGACCGTCTCGGCGCCTCCCAGCCAGCGTCCGGTGAGCGCGAGGCGGACGTGGGTGAATGGGATCGTGTGGGCGAGCCCGGCCGCCAGCCCCGGGACCGTGCGCCGGCCGAGGCGGGGAGTGGGGGAGGCCGAGGTGTGGTCCCGGGTGACCAGGGCGCCGGCCGCGAGCCCCGCCGTCAGACCGCCGACGCGCCCGCCGATGGCGCCCTCAAGCCGCGCGGCCACGCGGCGCACGTCGGGGGACAGGGTGTCGGTGGGAACGAAGGGATCGCTGCGGTAGGGAAGCGGGAGTGGCGCGAACCCCGCGGCGCCCATCTCCGCCGTGCCGACCGTGACGCGACCGATAACCGACCCGCGATCCCCCAGGGGCCCCCGCCCAAGCCCGCCGACTGAGAGGGCGCGCGCATCAGCGGGGTCGAGCGGGCGGCGGTACGCGCCTCCCGCCCCAGTTCCCGCGGCGGAGAACTGCAGGCGCGTCTCTCGCACGTCCGGAAGCCCCGCCGGCGTCCCACTGATCCACAGCAGGCCCACCGCGGGCGGCGGGGCGTCGAGCAGGTGGAGGGACTCGGGAACGCGTGGAAGCGTACGCGCCAGGTCGCCGAGGGGGTGGAGCGGACTCCAGCGCATCATCCACTCCGGGAGCGCGTCGGGAATCACGCCGTCGCCGCGCTCGGGCAGTTGCGCCGCAGCCGATGAGGCGCACACCGCCGTCACGAGCACGGGCCAGGCGCGGCCCACAACCATCATGGCCCGCCCTCCGCGGACAGGAAGTCCGGGAGGGGCATGGTCAGCTCTACCCCGAACCGCAGTGACGGCCAGGTCCGTTGCCCGCGTTCGAGGATGCGTCCCTGGCGGTCGAGCAGGTTGAAGGCGTAGAACCGGAACTCCCCGCCGAGCGGCAGGGCCTTGCTGACCTGCACGCTCAGCAGCCAGTCGGCGGGCGTGGGATTCTCAGGAGTGAACTGACCGGTCCGGGTGACTCGCAGGTCGGCGTATAGTGGATCGCCCCGCTCGGCGGCCGGAACCGGAACCAGCTCCCCGGTTCGCGTCACGTAGCCCGCGAACGCGAGCGTGTCGGTTCCCAGGCTGTCCCCTTGGGACTGGTCGAGGATGTGCTGAACCACGAGCGTGACGACGAGACCCAACCGGGGCTGGTGGTGAATCAGCCGGTAGGTCGCGAGCGCCCGTTCGCCTTTCCGCACCACGCCGTCCCAGTACGGGGAGCGCGGGACGGCGGGGTTCAGCTGGAAGTCCGAGAAGGCCCGCCCGAAGTCGGGGCCCTCCTGCACGAAGCGCGTCTTGATCCACGCGCCCTGCGCGGCCAGCGTGAGTCGGAGCGGCCGGAGCTCGGGGAGCACCAGCGTGGCCTCGTATCCTCGATTCTCCTGCGTGAGGATGTTCGCGGGGCGGTCAATCAGCACCGGCATCGTATCCGTGCCGATCGGCGGCTGCAGCACGGTCGGCGGCTGGCCTGCCACGGTGGCGTCGAGATCGAAGCGATCGCGCGGCACGAACTCCGGGTCCGGAAGGAACCCTACGCCGTCCGTGATCTCGTCGCGGAACGCGACCAGCGACAATCCCACGTCGCCTCCAGGCGACGCCAGCTCGATGCCGGCCTCGACCTTGCGTGCGACCGCGAAGCCGAGATCGGGGTTGGTGGGATCGCGGATGAACGTGGTCAGGACCGCGAGCCGCTCGGCCGGATCGTTGGCGAAGTAGTTCACGTTGATGACGTCGAAGTACTGCGGGGGCGGGTACAGCGACGCCAGCGACGGCGTCTTGGCCGTACGGCCCCACCCACCCCGGAGCCGCAGCCAAGGAAACGGCGAGAGTTGCGCGTTGAGCCGTGGCTCGACGACCGCGTCCCGCACCCCCGTCACCCAGCTCGAGCCCTGGTGGAGCAGGTCGGCGCGAAGCCCCGCCTGCATCTCGAACCCAACGGTGCCGAAACCGGTCCGCAGCCGATCGTCGAGGTAGAGCGCGCTGGTGACGAGCGGCGGCACGGCGTCGAAGCGGTGCGGCCGGTCAAACCCCTGCACGCCGTTGAAGCTGATCTGCGGCGGCGCCGTGACGTCGAACTCGTACCCCGCCCCGGTGTTCCACTCCCGCCGCAGCTCCGCGCCCGCGCGCACCGTCTGCAGTGCGCCGAGGAACCGCAACGGCTGCTCCACCTCCAGGCGCGAGTAGAGGTTCCATTCTCTCCCCGACAGGCCCAGCCGGGCGAGATACGACCCCGGCACGAAGCGCCCTACCTGGGTTCCTTCGGTGAGCCGGTCGGTGATCGGCAGGCCGCCGCGCACCACGTAGTTCTGGGCGGTGGCGCGGCGGATGGTATGGTCGAGCGAAGCGGTCAACGTGGCACGGCGGTCTCCTTCCCGTCCCACGGCGACCCGCTCGACCAGGCGGAGCCCGCGATCGTGGTTGGTCGCCGCCTGACCCGGGACGATCTCCGGCTGCTCGGGGTTGTCCTGGTTGACCTGGAAGAACCGGACGCGGGTGTCGAGCGTCAGGCCGCCGCCGGCCGGGCCGGGGCCCAGGCGGTGCGCCAGCTGGCCGGTGATCCGCCAGGTATCGTCGTTGGCGGTGCCGGGGGAAATGAGCGTGTGACTCACGTCGGCGTCGAGCGTGATCGTATGGCGCGACCCGACGGCGCGCCCCCCCACGAGGTTCGTCTGGAAGGTGTTCGGGTCGTAGCTGGCGCGCGCGGTCGGCCGGACGGCCCCGGCACGCGTGTCCACCACGATCACGCCCTGCGTGACGTCGCCGTAGCGCGCGGACGGGACGCCGCGAATCACCTCCACGCGCTCCACCGTGCTCGCCGGGATCTGTCGCAGGTCCACCCCGCCGCCCGCGCTCGAGTTCACCAGGTTGAACAGCTCGCCGCGTGGGCCCAGCGTCTGGAGGTTGGCGTTGTTGGAGACCGGGACGCCATCCAGCACGATCGAGGTTCCGAACGAGGCAAGGTCAGAGGCGCCGGGCCCACCGGCTGTCGCGGCGACGGCGCCGGTCGTCGCCACCGAGCGAAGCGCGAACTGCTGGGTCGCGCCCAGGCCGGGCGGCTGGAGCGCGACGCCCGGCACCAGCTCGAGGATGCCTGCCAGGCTGGTGGCGGTCTGGTTCTCGATCGCGCTCCGGTCAATGACGCTCGCGGTGCCCAGCTCGCCGCGGGCGCGCTCCGCCGGGCGGGCGGTGACGGTGATGTCGGGCAGGTGCAGAGCGCTCCGGGCCAGCTCGATGTCGCGGGTGACGATCCCACCCGCCGGGATGGTGAGCGTCACCCGCACGAACGAGTACCCGATACGGCGGACCAGCAGGGTCCGCACGCCCGCGGGCACGTCGGTGAGCAGGTACCGGCCGGCCGAATCGGCGACGGTGCGCCTCCCTGTGCCTTCGACGGCCACCTCAGCTCCCGCGACCGGCGCATTCGACACGACGTCGTACACGCGGCCCGCGACGTCCGCTCGGGGAGGCCCGGGCTGTTGTGCCAGGAGGGTACCAAGCGGTACCGCCCATACGATAGCGCGGATCACGCGGAGGACGTACATCCGTCAGCCTCCCTGCCTCACCCGTTGCGACGCGCCGCGCCACGAACCCGGCGAGCCCGCTCCGCAAGCGACTGCACGGCACGCTCCAAATGGCTTCGAGGATCCAGGGCTGACCCCCGCTGCCCCATTAGCTCCCGCGATAAGCGATCAATGGCGGCCCCCCCGGCACGCGGTGGAGCGCCGTGCACGGCCCAGGCCGCCAGGCGCAGCTCGAGCAGGAGGGCACACCAGCTCAGCAGCTCCTTCGGGCGCGGCAGGTAGCCGCCAGAGCAACGTCGCTCCAGGGTGCGCGCACTCACGCCCAACGTGGCGCCGAGCGCACGGACGGTGGGCTTCCGGCCCTCGGCGGCAGTGAGGAGGGCGGCCCGCAGGAACGCGCGAATGAGAGGCGGCGCCTCACCCAACGCCGTCTCGACCAAGCTCAGCACGTGCCAGGCGGGGGCATCTCGCAAGAGGACGCCCAGGGCCTGCTGGAGCCGCAAGCCTTCGTTCGCCGCCCGCCGCCGGATCCGGAACGTCACCCCGGGGAGCCGCACCGCCTCGCTGATGAGCGGCTCGAAGTCGTCGCGTTCGGGATCGCTCACGTACACGAGGACGGGGATGGCGGGGTGACGCTCACGGAAGTCGCGGAGGACTTCGCCCCCCACGCCGTCGAACGGGCACCGCTCGTAGAAGAGCGCGGCGAGGCTCGCAGCGCCCGAACAAGCGGCTGCCACGCTCTCAAGCCCGCGGACCTGTGCGCCCGCCGAGGCCGCCGTGTCGCTCACCAGGCGGCGCAGTTGAGGGTCCACGGCGCAGAGACCCAGGATCGGCGGCTCCGAGGCTGGCATGGGCGTAACGGTACGCGGCCGCTCCCGGGCGGACAACTACTACTGGTAGTAGGGGGTCGTGTGGCGCGTCCCCAAGCGGGGCCAGCCGGTCGCGGGACGGGGCCCTGTCGCGTTTCTGCCGTCACGGTCGCGCATTTCGCGTCACCGAGCCCAAGGTGTCGCGTTTCGCGGATTGCGTGTCGCGCGCCAGCTCCGCATTGGTGAGGCCGCGTCGCGACAAGCCTATGAGACCCGCCTTCCTGTCCGCCCGTCGGTTCGCGCTTCCCCTGGCGCTGGCGGTCGCGGCCGTACTCGTCGTCGCGCTGGCCCGGCAGAATCGCGCGTTGCTCATCGAGGCTCGGCACCTCCGCGGCCAGCAGCGGCTGCCCCACGCCGGCGATGTCGTGCCGCCGGTGCGCGCGCGGGGCCTGGACGGCGATACGGTCCTGCTCGGCGGCGGGCCCACGACGGCACAGGCACTGTTCGTGTTCACGACGACGTGCCCCTACTGCGCCGAAACGCTGCCGGCGTGGAAGCGCATCGCAGCGCGGCTCGAGAATAGCCCCACGGTCGTTTCGTACGGCGTGTCCCTCGATCCGGATTCGGTAACCGCAGCCTACGCCTCGCTCCACCAGTTGCCGTTCCCCGTCGTTCGGTTTCCAACGGCCCGTGCGGCGGCATGGTACCGCGCGATCGGCGCACCGCTCACGCTGCTCGTCGACAGCACCGGCGAGGTCCTCTACGCCCGCGCGGGTGTGCTCAGTCCCGGCGCGGTGGATTCGCTCTTCGCCGCCCTGTCCGGCGTCACCGCGACATCGGCAGGGGGAAGGTCAACACCAGCATCCAGGAGGTAATCATGGCACGCAGATTCAAGTGGCTGGCTCGCGCGCTCTACGGGCTCGGCATCGTGGCCGCACTCGCGTTCGGGACGCGCCAGGCGGTCGCGGGCGCACGCGCCGGCGATCCGTGCGTCTGTCAGATCATCGGACAGACGACAGACGAGTGCGACGCGTGCTGCGGCGGACCGGGCTTTTGTACGCTCGCGCACTACTGTCTCTGCTAGCTACCGACGGGGTCGGTGGGATCAGCGTTGGCACCCACCGGCCCCCGCGTCCGGTACGCGAAGAGCCCTGCAGAAGGACGGTTCACTCGGGTGGACACGAGCGCGTGGTCAGCGGACCCTCCCCGGCGTCGCGCTCGGGGATAGGGTGAAGTCGTTCGCGGTGGCCATGGTACGCTGCAGCAAGTGCTGCCCACCCGGCAGAACCGTGAAGAGCCGCCGTTCGATTGTACTTGTCGTCGTTGTACCAGGGAAAAAGCCGCCTGGGCGACGATCGAAGACCGTGCTGATCCAGGCCGGACACTGGGCTGGTACCGTCGCCTCTGCCGCGGGCTGGTACGCGCTGGCAAACACATCCAGGACCTTCGCCCGAGGAATCCGCACGGCGGAGATGCCCTGCGGCGGGATGCGGGCTGACGGCAGCGACGCGAGGTCAACACCGTCGGCGATGTAGTAGATCCCCGCGCCAGCGAAGAACAGCCCGTGTCCGGGAAATGCGAGGAACTCTCCGCGCGGTCCGACCTGCAGGAGATTCGGCACGTCCGGATTGTCCACGTCGGTCGAGCCGATGAACTCGAAGGTGGCGTACGACAGGTCCGGCAGGCGTTCATCCACCTGCGCGTGATTCACGGCATCGGTCGCCAGCACGGCGGTCGCGCCGGGCGGAAGCGGGTGCGTCTGTCCGTCGCCCGGGATACGCCAGATGTACTGCGACCATAGTCCTAGGGAGTCGAGCTGGAACGGCGCGCCTTCCTCGCAGGTGACAGGATTGGGACTCGCGCTGTAGTCTCGGATGATGTGCAGGCCCAGCCCCATCAACTTCTGGTCGAGATAAATGATCGTGTCGCCGTTGTTGTACAGCTCGATGAACATCGCGAACGGATACCCGTAACCGTCCACCGGGATCTGCCCCGGGAACACCTCACTGATCACCAGCGAGCCCCGCCGGCCTGCCACCACCCCCACCACGCTCGTGTCCGAGGGCCCCTCCACCGTCACCAACGCCCCGCCCCCAAACCCGCTCACGTCCCGGTCCGCACTGTCCAGCCCCTCCGCTTCTCCCACCCCCAGCAACCGCAACACCAACACCTGGTACAGCCCCGGCAACAGGTTCTCGAACGTCACCCGCCCCGCGCCGTCCGTCGTGTCCGTCACGCCCCCGTCCGCCCCCGTCGTCCGCACCGCCGTCACCGCCGCCCCCGCCAACACCCCTCCGGGCGAGCCCAGCGCCGCCGCCACCGCCGAGTCCGCCGGCTCCACGTCCACTTCCACCACCAGCACCGCGCGCTGTACCGTCCCCCCCACCGTCGTATCCTGTCCGCTTTCCCCCGGCCGCACGAACGTCGTCTCTGAGACGCACCCCAGCCCCAGGGCCAGGACCGCGAGTCCGCAGCCCGCGCCGAGGATGCCATCTCTGACGTGACGAAGCAGATCGGCGTGCACCGCCGCTCCTTGGTCGTGCGTTCCGGCCGAAACCGTCCTTGTATTTTACACCCTGTCGCCGCACGGAACACCCCTTCAAGGACGGTGTCGCGTTTTTCGGCGACGTGTCGTGGACGGCGGCGTTCATTGCGCTTGTGGGGACCCCACTCCCACCCGCAGCGAGGATGCGGACGCGACAACCCCGGCGTTCCCGGTGCTCACGCGACGGGACGCGCGCGTCCCGCAGGTGCCTGGAAAGGCCATCGCGGTGATCGGCGTCCGGCGCGCGGGGAAGACCTGCTTCCTGTGGCAGCACCTCGCCGGCTACCTCAGCGTGGCAGGCCGCGGGAATCCCTGCTGCTGCTCGGCCTCGAAGACGACCGGCTCACGGGTATCGGAACGGCTGACCTGGACCGGGCACTCGAGGAGCACTACCGCCGCCAGCCTGCGCTGCGCGGAGCGCAGCCGCTCACCCTGTGTTTTGACGAACCGCCCGACGCGGGTGGACGGCCTGCCCGCTCGCGGTATACTTCACCATCGGGGACCCCGGTTACCCAATGAACGACGCTCGCGATCCCATCCATCGGCTCCGAACGGCGCTCGCCGACCGCTATGATGTCGAGCAGGAACTCGGCCGCGGCGGCATGGCGACGGTGTATCGCGCACAGGATCGAAAACACGGCCGCGCGCTGGCCATCAAGGTGCTCCGGCCCGAGCTGGCCGAGGTGCTGGGCGCCGAGCGCTTCCTGCGCGAAATCCAGATCGCCGCCAACCTCACGCATCCCCATATCCTCCCGCTCCACGACTCGGGCGACGCGGACGGGCTGCTCTACTACGTCATGCCCTACCTCCCCGGCGAGTCGCTCCGGGCGTTGCTGGATCGGGAGAAGCAGCTTCCCATCGAGGAAGCGGTACGGATCACCCGGGAGGTGCTGAGCGCCCTGAGCCACGCGCACAGCCGGGGGATCATCCACCGGGACGTCAAGCCGGAGAACATCCTGCTCGCGGACGGCAAGGCCGTGGTGGCCGATTTCGGAATCGCCCGCGCGCTTGGCATGGCCGGGGAGAGCCGGATCACCCAGACGGGGATGTCCCTCGGGACACCCGGCTACATGAGCCCGGAACAGGTGGTGGGCGAAGCCGACCTCGACGCCCGGAGCGACGTGTATGCCGTCGGCTGCATGCTCTACGAAATGCTCGTGGGCGAGCCCCCGTTCACGGGTCCCGTGGAGACGGTGATCGAGCGGCAGCTCACCAGCGTGCCGACCCCGCCCAGTACGCGTCGCGCCACGGTCACGCCCGAGCTCGACGCCGTGATCGCGAAGGCGCTCCAGAAGACCCCGGCCGACCGCTACGCCACCGCGGCGCAGTTCGGCGACGCGCTGGAGCGGCTGCGCGCCGTGGACGTGCGGGAGGTCCATCACGGCCGGCCCTCGCCGCGCGTCTTCGCGGCGGGGTTCGGGCTCGCCCTGCTCGTGATCCTCGCGGGGGCCGGCGCCCTCCTGTTCTCGTCGGGCGGCGGCGTCCCGTTCGAAGAGCGGGACTGGATCGTGGTGGCCGGGTTCCAGAATCAGACCGGGGACACCGTGTTCGACCGGGCGCTCGACGCGGCGCTCGGCGCCAGCATCGCGCAGTCCAAGCACGTGAACGTCTACCCGCCGGCGCGTGTGCGGGAGACGCTGGCGCGGATGCGACGACCCGACACCACGCGGGTGGACGAAGCGGTGGCCACGGAAATCGCCATTCGGGAGGGGGTGTCGGTGATCCTGGCGCCGGCCATCAGCCAGCTGGACGACCGGTACGTGCTGACCGCCCGCGTCGTGGACCCGGCATCCGGGATGGACCTCGCGACGGTTCGGGCGGAGGCCGCCGACCGGAGCGAGGTCCTCGAGGCCGTAGACCAGCTCGCGCGCCGGGTCCGGCGCGACCTTGGCGAGACGCGGCTCGCGCTGATCCAGGACGGCGGGTGGTTCGCGCGGGCCACCACCTCGTCGCTCGACGCGCTGAAGGCGTACACGGAGGGCAGCCGGGCGTGGAGCGGTGGGAGGCTCGACCAGGCCCGCGAGCTGTGGCGGGAGGCCATCGGCTTCGACTCCACGTTCGCCTGGGCCCATGCTTCGCTGGGGATGGCGGCCAGCTGGTTCAACGACCGCCCGTTGGCGGAGACGCATTTCACCGCCGCGGAAGCGCATCTGGACCAGCTCACCGAGCGCGAGCGCCTGTGGATCCGCTCGCTCATCGCCGGCGGCCGTGGCGAGCGGGAGGAGGCCCTCGCGCATCTCGAGCTCTTCGTCCGCCAGTACCCGGACGACCGGGACGCCTGGTTCAATCTCGGGTCGGACTACATGCGCGCACAGCGCTGCGACGACGCCATTCCCGCGCTGGAGCGGGCCGCGACCCTCGATTCCACGATGGCCAAAGCGTACATCCAGATGGCCACCTGTTTCGCCTCCACCGATCGTCCGGAGGAGGCCATCCCCCAGTACCAGCGGGCGTTTGCGCTGGATTCCGGCGAGATGACGCGGGGGTACATCAACCACGAGTATGGCGGCACGCTCGTCGCGGCCGGGCGGGTGGACGAGGCCAGGGCCGTGTTTCAGCGGGCGGTGGAGTTCACCGCCGACCGCGATCAGCAGTCCCGCGGGCGCCGGTCGTTGGCGCTGCTCCACATGTTCCAGGGGCAGTACGATGCGGCCACGGATCTCCTGCGCGAGGCGGCGACGATCCATCGCGGGGCGGGGGATGCCCCGCTCAGCGAGTTCCGTGTCCGGCTTTTCCTGGCGGCGGCCCACGACAGGCGGGGCGACACGGCCGCCTTCCGCGCCGAGCTCGCCGCGGTCGAGCGCCTGCGATCCACGGGGTTCTACGTCGCCCCCTTCTTCCTCTCGATCCTCGGCCGCACGTACGCACGCGCGGGCGACCTCCGCGGGGCGGACTCCATCGTCGCCGCGGTGGAGCGCGCGCTGGAGCCGGGCGCGACCGACAACGGGCGGGCGAGCCACGAGCTGCTCCAGGGCGAGGTGGCCCTGGCCCGC
>Ga0214471_10004146_pt1 | contig 11183 bp, 12 predicted proteins | sample RVTome_5_FD_207665 | JGI IMG/M metagenome (GOLD analysis project Ga0214471, IMG submission 207665) | Soil microbial communities from uranium-contaminated site in the Upper Colorado River Basin, Wyoming, United States - RVT142D155 | ecosystem: Environmental > Terrestrial > Soil > Contaminated >... | reverse complement strand
AACTCGATGAAAACGAAACGACCGTTGGTTGAGGCACGGCGCGTTGCCGATGCGTTAATTGCCGAGCTTGCACCGTTGTGTGAGCGCATTGAAGTGGCAGGTAGCATACGCCGCGGCAAGGCGGAGGTGGGCGACATCGAACTGATGGCGATTCCGCAGCCTGTGACAGACCTGTTTGGCGAGCCGCTGGAACGTACTGAGGTTGATTGGTGGCTGGATGACCAAGTGCCGCAGGGGGACATCTCCAAGAACGGCCCCAAGTACAAGCAATTTATGTGGCTCGACTTTCAGGTGGATTTGTTCCTGGCAGACCCCCGCAACTGGGGGCTTATCTTCATGCTGCGAACCGGCCCAGTAGAGTTCAGTCACGCGATGGTGACGCTGAGGACGTGGGGCGGCTACAAGCCCGCCGACATCATGGTCGATGGGGGGCGCGTGCTACGTCGCAATGTCACCGTGGCCGTGCCGGAAGAACGCGACTTGTTTGCGCTATGGGGACTTGACTATATCGAACCAGAGGAACGGGACGGCATTATGGAAGACACTGTGGCATTTCGTGCAGCTTTTCGGGCGGCGCAATCGTGACTAACTCTACCACTCATGGCTGAACATGTCGTTGGCGACGACAATCCGGGCTTTTGATTTATGACCACCGAAATTTGCCGCTGGCCGTTCGCGATTGCCTGGCGAATCAGTCCCGACAATCCATGTCTCACGCAATGGCGACGCAACGAACTCGGCGCGCGCTGGCAGGACTGGCACGAGTTTGAGACGCCGCAGGACGCGCGCGACGCCATGTACGCCAACGGCATTAACCAGTACGAACCGCAGGAGACAGACGCGTGACTGACGGAGAAACTATCGCTGCCTACTATGATGAACTGCTCGGCTGGGTATGGCGGAAGATGGGGCATCGCCAGTTGGCCGAAGACCTCACTGGTGAAGTCTTTGTCAAAGCGTTTAGCGCGATCCGCCGTGGCCGGGGACCAACCCAAGCGCCTCATGCCTGGCTGTTTCGCATCGCCCATAATTTGATGATCGACTACTTCCGTCGACGCACGCGCGTCATTGTCAAGCTTGGCTTTATCTTCGATCTCGATGAGGCATTCTGTATGCCGAATGCCGGGCCATCGCCGGAACATCTCGCGTTGGCCGCCGACAGTTTTAAGCGAATTCTGGAAGCGGACGATCTGACCGCAGACCAACATTACTGGTTGGAACTGATGTTGATGGGATATGAGACGTGCGAGATCGCCGGCCTGATGGATCGGAGCATCCGTGCAATCAAATCATTGCGTCACCGTACCGTGGTCAAACTTCGGGATCGGGCTTAAGCCCGGCCATGGCATCGGGCTGCCCGCCCGCCCTAGCGGGATCGGGCTTAAGCCCGGCCATGGCATCGGGCTGCCCGCCCGCCCTAGCGGGATCGGACATGGTCGTAAAATATCCCTCGCCCGCCGCCCGCGCCGCCGCCACGACCCTGCGCCTTACGCATCGATCGCCCTTGCGGGCGGGCACGCCATCGCCATAATAATGCTCCGCTGCCTGTTTGTCACCCTGATCGTAATCGCCTACCTCACCGGCACCCAGGGGGTTCCCGCCTTTGGCCCCGCCTGGGCCGCGTCTGTCAGTCATCCCGGAATGCAGACGGTCCCCAAACCCACGGCCACAGCGTTTGTGCCCGGCTATATAACACCCACACCTTACCCGCAGCCGTCGCCTGTACCGCACGCTACGATCCCGGCTGACGGTCTCGGACATGGTACGCGACCGCGTAGGCTGTGGTTGCCGTCGATCAGGAGATAAATCCCCGGTAGAATTCGCTTGATCGGGCTTAAGCCCGGCCATGGCATCGGGCTGCCCGCCCGCCCTAGCGGGATCGGTCAAACCGGCTAAGGTAGATCCGATTCCAGCAAGAAATACCGGAGCGTGATGGCGGCGCCGGTGCGATTTTCGATATAGAGATTGCCATCCGAATGCGCGCTGACGGTCACTTTTGTGTCCGTGCCCGTCGTGCCGGTCAATATGCCGGTCGTCGCCTCAATGACCGTCGAAACCTGAGCAATGATCGCACACCGGGTTGTTGCCACCGCCCGCCAGGCCACAAAACCGGATGTCGTATGCATATTGCCTGTGTTGGTCACAAAGAGCACGCCGATCGTGGTCGCCGGTGTCAGGATGAAAACCGCATCGTCGTTGATCGATTGACTTGCCAAAAACTTCATTTTTGTGGCGGCCAGCCCCGCGCTGAACGTTTTCAACGCGCTAAACGCCTGTGCCGTTCCCAATAGCGCCGCCGTGCCTGTCGCCGGTACGGTCAGCGTAAACCCGCCCGTCGCGAGCACGCCGCTGCCGGTCATGGAGCCGCCGAGCAGATTGGCCTTCGTAATCCGTTTCTGGATGCCGCTGGCGACGACCCATAGCGCCAATTCGTCCGCAGCCACGGCGCTGGTCACTTCGTCCTGTGCGTGCATCGTTTCGTTCGCCATCGTTATCCTCCGTGTTCATGCGCGTGGGCCGCGCCGTGCGCCAATGCCTGTTGGCAGCGCATTAGCAATTCATACAATAAATCGTGCTCAATCACCGGCTCACTCTGCCACGCATCGTTGGGCAACAGTTCGAGCGCACAATGCAGTATGGCCGACGCCACATTCCATTGTTCCAAATCGACATAAAGTTGCGCCAACCGCACCCACCAGGTACGCCGTTGCGGCTGCGCGGCCGCGGCCCGATGCAACCATTCGATGGCGGCAGCCCGCCCGCCCCCCAGGGCGATGGCTCCCCGGCTGTCCCCCAGGTTCGTAGCCGCAATCGCCAGGTTGCCGTAACATTCGCAGCGGTCATTGTCCCCGGCGATCTCCAGATAGTGACGCCCGGCCTCCAAACATTGTGCCCACTCGCCCAGGATCGCATATTGCCGATGCAGGAAATAGGCCGGATGTGCGTGGTCCGGCCACTGCGCGACATCGGCCAAGAGGCGCTCCAGCATTACCCGCGTTTTTCCGGGGAGCCCTTTCGGGAGCCCTTCGGGCGCGGCTTCGGGCCGATGCTCGACCATGGCATCTAGCATCACCTCGGCATACTCCGTGTTCGCCCGGCAGGGCAGCGGGACCTCGTGTTCGCGATACAGATAGCGATACAGACCCCGCCGCCAGGCGCGCAGTTGATGCCAGCGTAGGCTACATCGGGCGGGTACCCTCTGGGTGCCTGGGCGCGCCTCGTCGTAGTTCTCAAAGCAGAGTTGCGCGCCGCTGATTCCCGCCGGCGCTTGTTCCAACCACGCCCGCAGCCCGGCGGCGTCGCGTAACATCTCGTCCGCGTCCAAGACCACGATCCAGTCGCCCGTCGCCGCGTCCAGACCCAGGTTGCGCGCGCGGCCTTTGTGACCCGGCGCTTCGACCTCGAATGGGATTGCTCGACCGCCGTATTGCACGACGATCTCGCGCGTCGCGTCCGTGGTGCGGCCGTCCACCACCACGATCAACTCATCGTAGAGGTCCGCCGCCGCGTCGAGGCAGCGCGGCAACAATTTTTCTTCGTCCAGGGCGATCATGGCTAACGTGACAGACATAGGTCTCCTACGCGATATGGACATAGTCTTCTACGCGATGGCGATGGCTTGGATGATATTCCGCACGGACAACTGCGCGTCGATAGTGACCGTCTTATCTATGGTCAAAAATCCGCTGCTCTCCTCGGAAACCCCGGTCGGACAATCAAAGCCAAATTCGGTGGCGCTGAAAATATAAATGACCGTAAATGTGCCATTGTACAATGTCGTTTCGCTAATGGTTACCGCATCATTCACGGCCAATCCATGCGGCAATTGAGTCACACAATGATTGCGATCATCGACGTCTTTAATGGTCAGGCTCGTGATCACCATGCCGTTGCGAATTTCCAGGCTATTATTGGTCTGTACAGGCCGCAGCGTCGTCGCATCGACAACATCCGCGCTCAAATCCAATTGCAACCAGCCGTCCCCGGCGTCTGACGAATCGGCCACTGACGCCCATCCGCCGCTATTGATCTGATACTGGAGATTATTGAGAGTTAATGTATTGGCGCTAGTCTCCCGAAAAATGCCGTAGACAGTTGTGATGCTGGGCGTCACGCTGTGCGTATGGTCGGCAATCGTGACCGTGTGTGTGTGCGCCGCAATCGTCACCGTGTGCGTGTGCGCGGCGATGGTCACCGTGTGGTCGTGCGCGGCTATCGTCACGCTGTGCGTGTGGTTGGGGACCGTCACCGTATGGCTATGGCTGCTGCCCGCGCTGCTGGTCGGCGTGCTGCTACCGCCGGAACTCGTCGTCGGCGTAGAACCGCCGCCGCTACTGCTGCTTGGGGTGGAAGCTCCGCCGGAACTGGTCGTCGGCACACTGCCGCCCCCGCTGCTGCTCGTGGGTGTGGAACCGCCGCCGCTTTCGGTCGTCGTCGAGCCGCCACCTGCGCCACTGTTGGAAAAAAATACATCCTCTGCCTGCGCGTAATAGAGTGTCTCCAACGTAATCGGTGTGAAATCACTCGTATTGTATACATGCACATCATGAGCGTGACTGGCAATCGTCACCGTGTGCGTATGCGCAGCGATGGTCACTGTATGGTCATGCGCGGCTATCGTCACGCTATGCGTGTGATTGGCAATCGTGACGCTGTGCGTGTGATTGGCAATCGTGACCGTGTGCGTGTGCGAAGTCTCCGCGCTGCTCGTCGGGGTGGAACCGCCGCCGCTACTGCTGCTCGGCGTAGAAGCCCCGCCGGAACTGCTGGTCGGCGTCGAACTGCCGCCGCTGCTCGTGGTCGGCGTGCTGCTGCCGCCGGAGCTACTCGTCGGCGTGGCGCTGCCGCCCGCGCTGGTGCTGGCGCTGGCCGCGCCCACGCTCCTGACCGTAGACTCAAATGGCAGAAGTTGAAACTCAAACAACACCTGCTGCAACTGCACCACCTCGCCGCCAAACCGGAAACGGAAAGTCGCCGTCTCCGCATCGTCCACGTTGCCGCGATAGGCTGTTACATAACTGTTGGCGTTGAGTTGCGGGTGCGCCTGATATATCCGGCCCTGCGCAATGCTGTCGGCCACCGCACCGCCGTCGCTCTGCGGCCAACGGTCGGCAGTTGTCACCTGTACCGCCGTCGTCTGCACGCCGTCCGGTCCCACGCTCCAGGTAGCCTCGAGGATATTGAGCGTTTCGTCTACGTCGATGCCCGCACTGACATCGCGATAGACGACACGCAGACTCTGCAATGGTCTGAGCAGCGCCGAACAGCCGGCCAGCGTCAGGTCATAGTAGGCGCTCTCCGCTTCTGTGGAGCGGCGCGTGAGTTCCTCCAGAGCGGCGTCGAACAGCATGTCCGCCGCCGCCTGCAAATCCGCCGCGGTGTTGGCGATGGGGCCGATTTCGCGATACTCGACAACTTGTTCGATGAGGCCGTAGGTCGCTTCCGCCGTGTCATTTTCGATGTAGTTGTCCGTCGTCGAAAGCGTGAATCCCGCCCCCGCGCTGCGACTGGTCGGCCTGAGCGTCAGTTGCACGTCGCCGTTGCCGGACCCGCGCGGATAGATGCGCGTGATGAGATCGTAGGTCTCAATCGTCTCGGTCAGATCGACAATGGCGCATGTTTCCGCAACGAGATCGCCCGGGCCGGCCTGAATGGCGCGCACGCCCGACGCCGTAAACGATGAGGCAAAGCTCACGGCGCGACCCGACCCGCGATAGAAATGATCCTGTGTCTTGTCGGCAATTTTGATCAGCGCCGCCAGCACCGTTTCGCCGTTGAACCGGCCATAGACGGAATCGTTCGGCGGCGACGCGTCGGCAGTGATGGTCCAACCCGTAGGCGCATAAGCCGCGACCGCGGTCACGGCCGCGCTGTGCGTGACCGGGTTGCCGCCGCTGTAGAGTTTGAGGTCTTTGACGCTGCGATAGGACAACTCTCGGATCAGATCGTCGCCGGACACCTCCAACCGTACTGTCCCGTCGGCCTGCGGCTGCCGCACGATGCTGTCGATGATCCCCGCACCCACCTCGGTCCACACGCCGCCCACCAACGCCCAGCCGCGTACAACTCGTTTTCGTTGCAGCTCCGCCGCCTGCGGGTCGGTCGCCGGGACGGTAAAACTAAATGACCCGGCCCGATCCATCCGCGCCGTGTATTCCCAGCCGGCCGCTGACGTCAACGGCCCGGAGCCATATTTGACGCCCGCGCTATTTTCGATGTCGATGTAGAACTTCTGTTCGGCCATATTAGAAAAACTTCGGGTAATAGGTGATTGTCACGTCCGCCGCACCGCCCGCACACAATACGGTCAACGGCGTCAGCCCCGGCTCCAACAGCAGCCAACCCGCCACGGTATGCCCGCTGCCCAAAGCGAAGCCGCTGTAGCTGTCTACGCCGTCTACCTGGACCGTCTGCGCGCCGCAGTCCATGGTCAGCGTCTCGCCGGTTGCCAGGCTGCCCGTCCACACCAGATCAATGCCGACATTCGCGTCAATATCGAGTTGCGTGATCGTCCCCGACGTGCATTCGACAGTCAACACCGCATCCAGGATGGTCGCCTCGCCGCCGTTGTCGGGATTCAGCGCAGTGAGCACGCCTGCGGTCGGCGACGCGGTGGCCGTCGCCGCCGTCTCCAGCCTCCACGCGTCGTCGAGCGTCTCGAATGTGCACTCCACCTCCGCAATCAAATGGCCCGCCTGCCCCGTCTGACGCCAACCTATTGCCAACAGGCGCGCGGTCTTCTGCTCGCGCACGTCGTCGTCGAACCGTTTTCGCACCAGCGCCCCGCGCACCCCGCGTTTCTCTGTCAACGCGGCCACCTGATTGCGGAGCATGTTCGGTCCCAGCCCGATGATGAGATAATTGCCATCCTCATCGACGAGCCGGTTGCCCGCCTCGTCCACCCAGTAGGTCGTCTCGCCGTCGTAAACGCCGGACAACGAGATGGTTTGGCGACGGCCCCGCTTGCGGGCCGCACCGGAATAGTCGAACGCGCCGCCGATGCTGTCCAGCAGCGCCGTTTCGACCGGCGTGCCCGTGTGGTCCTGTTCCGGGTTGCCGAGCGGCAACGGTACGCCGTCGAACTCGATCAGTTGATAGGCCATCAGGCTAAGCCCCTACGTCTCAATTCCTCTAAAATCCCGCGCCCCGCCTGGCGACCCTCTTCCACGCCGCCATTGGTGAGATAGACGCTGATGTTGCCGATGCTGATCCCGCCCCCACCCCCACCCGCGGCGGGCGCTACCGTCAAATTCCCGACCAATGATTGCAGGCCGTTGCCGAAACTGCCCCGCAGCCGGTCCATCTCGCGGTCGGCTCCCTCCCGGAAATTTTTGACCAGCGATTCGCCCGAACGGCCCAGCCCGCGCAGCGGGCTGGAACTGTCCCTCGGCTCGCTGAAAGGCAGCATATTGGTCAATTCCTGCAACTTGCCCCGGAACCACGATTTCAGCCCGTCCCAGGCGTTGCGAATACCGTTTTGGATCCCGTTTAGGATGGCCTCACCCGCCCCCGCCCAATCGATGTTGGTAAAAATCGCGCGCAGACTGTCCAACTGGGTCGTGAACACGGTCCACAGCGTGTCGAAAAGCCGCTGCACGATGCCGAGGATGGTCTGCCCCGCGCCCTCCCAATCACCGGTGAGCAGTTGCAACACGAGCGTGATCAGGTCGCCGATGGTCCGCATGGCCGTGTCGATGATCGTAACGGCCACCGAAAACGTGTTCTGAATCACGAACATGATCGTATCGCCCCACTGCGCCCAAAACGCCTGGATCGCACCCAACACGACCGCGATGATCTGTTGGATGCGCGGCATATTCTGGTCGAGCCAATCCTTCCAGTAGGCCATCGGCCCGGTCAGATCGGCGTCGGCGGAGGTCCGCACCCCGGCAAACAGACCCTTGATAAAATTAACCACGCCGTCGATGATGGCCTGCGCCCGTTCCATCGTCGGCCCAACCGTGGCGTCAAATTTGTCGAAAGCGCCCAGCACGGCGGGCATGGCGTCGTTGACCAGCTCGAGCAGTTTGTCCGTAAACGGCGCGATGCTCACTGTCAACCGTCGCCAGACGCCCGTCACCGCCTGGTCGAACGTGGCATATTTTTGGTCTATGCTCTCGATGGCGCCGGCCGTGCCCGCGGCCCAGTCGTTGTTCAGCTTTAGCGCGTTGGCGACCTGGTCGCCCAGATCCTCGTATTGCGTGCCAAGCAGACCGACGCCCGCCTGCATCCGCGTGACCGGGTCCTCCGTGGCGTTGAGCGCCTCCTGCACCAGCGTGAACGCGTCGGCGGCGCTGATTGTGCCGTTCGACATACCGGCGGTGAGGTGATCGACGTTGATCCCGATCTGCGCCAACGCGTCGGCGGTCGTCTTCGACCCGTCTGCGATCCGGACCCGAAACTCCTTGAACGCGTCCGCGGCCTTGTCCGTGCCCAGCATCCCGCCCTGCAGCCCGGAATCCAGCAGCGAGAAAAACTCGCCCGCCGTGGCCCCGCCCGCGGCGAACTGGACGCTGTATTCGCCGATGGTGTCGAGGAAATCGCCGGAGCGGTCCAGGCCTTTCTGATAACCCGCCGCGATCATGTTGAACGCCTCATCGCCGCTGACGCCGAAATTGTCCATCAGCGTCTTGGCTGCGTCCACGCTCTCGGCCACATCCACGCCAAACGCGTCGCGCAGCCGGAACGCATCCTCAGCTAGGCCCTGGAGATCGGCGTCGTCGGCGCTCTTGCCCATGATGCGCGCCAGTTCCTGCACCGCGCTGGCGGCGTCACCCACGCTGTCGGCAAAATTGTTGCCGTACACGCGCCGCGCCACCTCCGCAAATTTGTCCGCCTCCTCGCGCGGAATGCCCAGGCTGGCGGCCATGTCCGCCGCTGCCTTGTCGGTCTGTTTGGATACATCGAAGGCGGCCACGCCGATGCCCACGATGGCCGCGCCCGCAGTCAGCGCGCCCGCGGCCACCGCGCCGCCGATGATCTTCGTGGCCGCGCCGCCCCAGGAGGACAGTTTGTTCTGCGTAGTGTCCAGCGCGCCCTTGAGCGGGCTATCGTCGCCCTTAAACAACACGACTGCATCGGCCAGCGTAAAGGCCATCAGTTGATCCCTCGCGGCACCCTAATGCCGTACATCGCCAGATCGATGGCGCTCGCCTGCCGCGGCTTGGGTTCCTCTGAGATTAAGAGTCCCGCCAACGCCGCCGCCACCTGTTGCGCTTGCCATCGTTGGCGGCGAATGTAGGCGAGCGTCAACTGCGCGACCGCGATATCGTCTAGCCAGGCGGCGTCGCCCCAGACGCTGAGACGGAGTTCGTCGGCGTCGATGCCATAGGTGTTTTGGCTGAGCCAGCGTTCAGGTTCGCCGCCAGCCTGAACAGGCCGCCAAAAGGGTAGGCGAGTTGTAACACCTGCACGAACGCGCCGAGCAGCTCGCTCTCGTAGGCGTCGGCCTCGATCCGTTCGCGGTCGCGCGCCAGCGCCGGGCTGTAATCGAACAACAGCCCAGTGAGCAGTTCCGGCGATTGAAACAACAACGGGCGAATCCGACCGATCAGCGCCGTCAGGTCCCCGCGGTGATCCAGGCGAATCGTGCCCGCGTTCTGCACCGTGTCCAACAGCGGCGTCAGGATTTCATCCAATCGACGTCGCCAGGCCGCGTTGTGTTTGGCGGATAGCTCCGCGATCTCATAATCCCGATCCGCCAAAGTGATCGTGCGTGTCTCCATCGCAATCCGCCTCCCGCGGTGATTACGTAGATGTTGCGGCGCTTGTCACCACCTGCAAGATGCCGATTTCTTCGCCCGCGCTCTGCGTGCCGTCGCCGAGTACCATGATCTCAATCGGGATGCCGGTCTCTTTCTGCTTGGCGAAATTGACGTCGCCGGCCAGACGGATGCGCCCCTTGTGGAAGAAATAGCGGACCGGCTGATTGGCGCCGGCGCTGTCCACCCGGAGGCCCTCCACGCCCCACTTGTAGAAATCCACGTCGCTCTGCGAGCCGAATGGAATCTCACTAAAACCTTTCTGTCCGCCGCCCGCCGCCGCGGTCGTCTCCGCCGTGCCCTGCAACACGATCGCGAGATTGGCTACGCTGTGCTCGATGAGCGAAGTCTTGATGATCGTCTCGCGCCGCGTCCGCACCGAATTTTTGGGCACGGTGGATTGTTCGGTGTAGACATCGTAGAACGTCTCGTTGATGCCAATCGTGACCGGCTGGCCCTCTACGAAATCCCCCATGTCTACCCAGTTTCCGCCCCACGCCGCGCCGTAAGCCACGGTCGATTCGTCGGGGTTCGCCTCTCCCACCGGCGCCCGATACAGCCTACCCGGCCCGATCAGAATGTCTTGGTCTGCCATTAGTTAGTCTCCTGTCGTACTAACGATCAAATCCACGATGACCCGATATGCCTCGATGTCCGGGTCATAATCGTCCAACAAATTCGCCGTGTATGTCCCTCTGATGGCGGGCAATTGTGCGCCCGCGGTATAGTCCTCGGCGGCGGCCACCACCGCAGCGGCCAATGCCGTCGCATCGCCGTAACCCGTTGCGCCGTTTGCCCAGCAATCCACCTGGTAACGGCTTTGGCGAAACGTGCTGCTCCCGCTGCGCGGCGGCCCGGAAATCCGCTGATAGACCAACGCCGGATAGGTCGGTGTCTGCGGTAGCACGACCGGATAGATGCGCGTACTTACCAACGCGGTAACACCGGCGTCGTTGGCGAGCATGTTCCTGACCAATCCGCTGATTGTGCTCATTGGTACAGACGCCTCGGCGTCATCTGAATTTCACGCTCAGTTTGGCCTTGAGAATATCACCCGCGCGCGCCTTGAAACTATCGAGCGTGGGCCGGATGAACGGACGCGCCGCCCGCCTGCGCGTGCCGAGTTCGATAAATCGCGCATAGAACGCCGCAAACGCCGCTGCGACCGTCTCGTCATCGTTCAGCTTGATTTCTTTGCGGTGTTTTTTGTTCGCCTTGTAGGTGCTGCGGGTGGCGCTCTTGACATAACCGGATTCCGCCAGCGTGCCCGTGCGCCGCGGCGCACGACTCGCGGCCTCCTCGATAAATGCCTCGCCCACCTCGAAGAGTGCATCGGGCGTGGCCTCACGCAGCAGTTTGAGTAATTCGTCGCCATACCAGCGGATTGTCATCCAGATGCCCCCCCCTGCGAATGGCTACCCA
>Ga0214471_10004145_pt1 | contig 11185 bp, 13 predicted proteins | sample RVTome_5_FD_207665 | JGI IMG/M metagenome (GOLD analysis project Ga0214471, IMG submission 207665) | Soil microbial communities from uranium-contaminated site in the Upper Colorado River Basin, Wyoming, United States - RVT142D155 | ecosystem: Environmental > Terrestrial > Soil > Contaminated >... | reverse complement strand
GCCGAGGCCGCGGGCATCGACCTCGCCGCGGCCCCGCAGGAGCGACTCGGGGTCGGCGGGTTCGTCACGAGCGCGCGTCGCGCCTCGGTGCAGCTCACCCTCGGCGACACCGTCTGGGAGGCGCCGGTCTGGTTCTGTGACCCCTGGCCGTTCGCGTTCCACCTCCTCGGCCAAGAAGGATTCTTCCGGTGGTTCGACGTGCGGATGCGCGCCGGCGCGTACGAGATGGAGATCACCCCGGAGCACTAAGATGACGCCGACCCGCCGGTCGCGCGCTTGACGCGCTGCATCGGGAACAGCGAGGAGGATCCATGGGAGAGCTCGTTCGCCTGGAGGTGGAGGACGGTGTCGGGACCATCCGGCTCGACCGTCCGCCGATGAACGCGATCAACGAGGAGGTCGCCGAGGGCCTCTTCGATGCGGCTCGGGAGGCGGGTCGTCGCGAGGACGTGGGCGCGGTCGTCCTCTACGGTGGCGAGAAGCTGTTCGCCGCCGGCGCCGACGTCAAGGTGATGGCCGAGCGGAGCCCCGCCGAGGTTCGCCCGTACATCCAGTTCCTGCAGGAGGCGTTCAACGCGGTCGAGGACATCCCGAAGGTCACGATCGCCGCGATCACCGGCTACGCGCTCGGCGGCGGGTGCGAGCTGGCGCTGTGCGCCGACTTCCGGTTCGCCGCCGACGACGCGAAGATCGGCCAGCCCGAGATCCTGCTCGGCATCATCCCGGGCGCGGGCGGCACCCAGCGCCTCCCCCGGCTCGTCGGCCCGGCCCGGGCGAAGGACCTCATCTACTCCGGGCGGCACGTGAAGGCGACCGAGGCGCTGGGCATCGGCCTCGTCGACGCCGTGCACCCGGCCGCCCTGCTCTACGAGGAGACGGTCGTGGTGGCGCGGAAGTACGCGCAGGGCCCGCTGGCCGCGCTGCGGGCGGCGAAGTCGGCGGTCAACTGGGGATCGCGGGTCGACCTCCGGACCGGGCTGGCGCTCGAGCGCGAGGTGTTCTCGGACCTGTTCACGACCGAGGACCAGAAGGAGGGCATGCGCTCGTTCATCGAGGAGGGCCCCGGCAAGGCGAAGTTCAAGGGCCGCTGATGACGCGCGCCCGCGTGGACCCGAAGACCGCGAACATCCTCTACCACGACGCCGCCGCGGCCTCCTACGACGGCAAGTGGGCCATCTCCTTCGACGAGCGGAGCGTGCGGTACGTGCGCGAGCGCGCCGAGCGGATGCTCCCGCGCCGCCGCTACGGGCGCGTCCTCGAGATCGGCAGCGGCACGGGCTTCTTCCTCCTCAACCTCTGGAAGGCGGGGTACGTGGAGGAGGCGCACGCGACCGACATCTCGCCGGGGATGCTCTCGGTCTGCGCCGAGAGCGCGCGGCGCATCGGGTGCGACCTGCGGACGCAGACGGCCGACGCCGAGGGCCTGCCCTACGGTGACGGCGAGTTCGACCTCGTGGTCGGGCACGCGTTCCTGCACCACCTGCCCGATCCGAAGGGGGCGATCGCCGAGATGCACCGCGTCCTGCGGCCCGGCGGCGCGCTCTTCATCGCGGGCGAGCCCACGTGGATGGGCGACCGCATCGCCGGAGGCGCGAAGCGGCTCGCGGATCGCGCGTTCGGCGTCGCCGACCGGCTGGTCGGCGGGCTGAGGAAGCCGCCGGCGTCGGCGCCGACGTCCGAGGACGAGCGCGTCCTCCGCGACCTAGAGTTCGCGGTGGACCTCCACACGTTCGAGCCCGACGACGTGGCGCTCTGGGCGCTCGAGGCGGGGTTCGTCCGAACGCGCACCGAGACCGAGGAGCTGGTCTCGAGCCTCTTCGGCTGGGCCGTCCGCACGATGGAGGCCCAGGCCCGGCCCGGCCTGTTCGGCCCACGGTGGGGGACCTTCGCCTACCGCACCTGGCTCGGCCTCTACCGGCTCGACGAGGTGCTCTACCGCGCCCTGCCCAAGCGTCTCTTCTACAACCTGCTGCTCTACGCGGAGCGCCCGAGGGAGCGCTAACCCCTGGCGGGCCCGGTGAAGTGGCTTCGGGCGATCGTCCGGCGCCGGATGTACGCGCCGCGCTACTGGGGATACGGCGTTCGCTACCTGTGGTTCCGGCTGCGCAACCCGCACGTCGTGACGCGGGGGATGGTGTTCCTCTCCCGCGGGGCGCGCGTGGAATGCCGGCGCGGGCTCGGCCACCTCGAGCTGGGCCGATGGGTGTGGATCGGGCGCGGCACGGCGATCCGCTGCCACGAGGGCTTCCTGCGGGTCGGCGACAAGGTCGTCTTCGGGGCCTGGGACGTCGTCAACTGCTACCTCGACGTCGAGATCGGCGACGAGACGATCGTCGCCGACGGGGTCTACGTGGCCGACTTCGACCACCGCTTCGACGACCCCGAGCGCCCGATCCGCGTGCAGGGGATCGTGAAGTCGCCGGTTCGGATCGGGGCGGGGAGCTGGATCGGCGAAAAGGCCAGCGTGCTGCGAGGCACCCGCATCGGGCCCGGCTCGGTCGTGGGGGCGCAGACCGTGGCCCGCGGCCGATACCCGGACCTCGCGGTCATCGTGGGCAATCCGGGCCGCGTCGCGAAGCTCCGGGGCCGGGAACCGCCGGAACGGTAAAGGCGACCCCCCAACCGGCCGACCATCTCTGTGGGGACAGGGAATAGCGCCCGTGCGAGGGCGGTTCGTATCTCGCACGGGACGAACCACGGCCTCAGGCGAGGCCGCAAGGGGGGAAGTGAGATGGCCGAGAACACCGTGATCCGAGGGTCCCGACCCCGCGAGCTGCCGCGCCCGAACCGCGTCTACCGAGAGGGCCGAGTCTGCGCCCACGGCGGCTGTGAGACCCGCATCTCCAAGTACAACAAGGCGAGCTTCTGCTGGGCGCACGTTCCCGTCCGCTACCCGCTCACCCGCGGCGAGCGCAAGAAGCGGAACCGGGCGGCCTGACCTCGGAGTAGCGCTCAGTCGTCTGCGGGGCCCACCGGAGGCGGCGGCGGGTCTCCGGGCCCGCGCGACAGCCGCTCGGCGATCTCCTTCGCCTTGGCGAGGTGCGCGCGGTCGACGAACAGCCGCACGCCCACCTCCCAGATCTGGCTGAAGAAGCCGGGCTCCTTGTACCACCACACGATGCCGAGCTCCTCGAGCTCGCCGGCGATCGCGTTCGCCGTCTCCCGCGTGAACTGTCCGAGGTGAACGGTCGTGACGTCCGGCTGATCAGCCACGTTCGCGATCGTACCGCGTGCCGACCGCGACGAGGTCGAGCCCGCGCTCCGCATCGCGCGTGATCCCGAGGTCATGCGACCGGACCGTCCGGAGGACGGCGCGGAGCCAGGCCGGCTGCTGCTCGTAGGGACGGCGAACCAGGCGGTGCTGCACGGGCTCGCCGAGGAAGCGATCGAGCAGGCGCAGGAGCGGGCCGTGGGTGGTCGCGACGACGGTGACGGCGTCGAAGTGGCGCCGCAGGAGCGCCTCGAGCTCGCGTCGGTCGTACTCGTGGACGTGGGACGGGTTGCGCCCGGCGGGGAAGGTGTCCCGGTTCGGCGTCGAGACGACCAGCGTGCCGCCCGGGCGCAGGGCTTCCCGGCACGCCGCCAGGAACTCGTCGGGGCACCACAGGTGCTCGAGGACCTGCAGGGCCACGATCGTGTCGACCGACGAGGGCCGGACCGGCAGGCGGCAGAGGTCGGCGGCGAGGAATCGCGCGGCGGGGTAGCGGCGCGCGGCCCTCGCGGCGACCGCGGCGTCGAGATCGAGGCCGACGACCGGCGCGTGGCCGAGCAGCCGGGTGCCGTAGCCCTCGCCGCAGCCCGCGTCGAGCACCCGCCCGCGTGCGTGCCGCCTCGCGAACCGGTAGGCGGCGACGTGCCGCCGGTACCAGTAGTTCTCGCTGGGGACGCTCGGGAGCGTTCGCTCGCCGGTGGGAACGAGGTCGGTCACGGGACCGGCGAGCAGGTGGCCTCGAGGAACACCCGCAGCGCCAGGAAGCGGCCGTCGTCGAGGAGGGCCTCCACGCAGACGGGTGTCCCCGCCCCCGGCGTCGACCCGGCCCGCACCCACTCGTCTCCCTCGAGCCGAAGGAACCGCGTCGCCCCGGCGGCGAACCGTCCGAGGCGGATCTGGGGGCCCTCGCCCTCGCGCACCAGCACCTCGCGAGCGGTCACCTCCTCGACATCGGCGGTGATCCACACGACCGGCGGATCGTCCGGCCCGGGGGCCTCCTGCTCGACGACCGGCAGGTCGACGTCGTGCTGGACCGCCTCGGGCCGGAGGGCCATCGCGCCGACCGCGAGCCCCGCTCCGAGCCCGAGGAGGGCCGCCAGCGCGCGCATGGCGACAGGATACCGGGGGGTCAGGCCGCGGCGCGCCGGGCGGTGGCGAGGTCGGGCCCGGTCCCGAGCCGGACCTCTCCGCCGCCGCACCGGACGACCGCGTCCTGTCGCTCGCCGTCGGCGGCCATCGTCTCGCCCGCCATCTCGGGGGCGTCCTCCGCGCCGGGGAACGAGGCGCGGTACCACGCCACGATCGACCCGCAGAGGGCCGGCGCGCCGCCCGGCTCGCGCTCGGTGAGCAGCGTCGCCGTCGCGGTCTCGGCGCCGCGCGTCCAGACGTGCAGCGCGCCCCCCGCCCAGACCCCGGCTCGCCCGAGCGGATCGTCCAGCGCCCGGTCGGGAGAGCCTCCCGGCGCCTCGAACAGGAAGAGCAGGTCGGCCGCGCCGAACGCCAGCGGCTCCGTGGCGCGCCACGCAGCCGGCAGCCCATCCGGGGCGCGCGGGGGCACCGGCGCCTCACGAGCGAAGTACCGCGACGGGAACAGGACCTGCGCCGTCGTCGTGGGCGGGTCGGCGAGGGCCCGGTCGACGGCCTCCCAGCCGCCCCGCTCGTAGAGCGCGCAGGCGAACTCCGCCCCCTCGACGTAGGGGAAGAGCAGGCTGCGGGCCAGGTAGTAGGGGGCCTCGTCGAGCCCGGCACCGGAGGCCCCCGAGGTCGCGAGCGACACCTGCTCCTCGAGGCTGAGCCCCACGGACACGAACAGCTCGGTGACGAGCTGGGCGTCTCCCTCGACCAGGGCGAGGGTCGCGGTCGAAGCGTCCTCGCGGCCCGGGGCGGGGTCGTCGAGGTCGGGGAGCCCGAGCGCCTGATCGGCGAGGGCGTGCTCCAGCTCGTGCGCGAGCGTGACTCGCTCGACGGCGTCGAGCCCGTCGGCCGCGCCGTCGGCGCGCACGACGAGCTCCTTCGTGTCGGTGTCGTAGAACCCGGCCACCTGACCCTCGAGCAGCTCGACCACCTCGCCGCGGAGGTCGGTGCCCGGCTCGGCCGCCCCGAGCGCGGCCAGCGCCCGCGCGTCGCGCTCGGCCTCGTCCTCGGGATACTCGATGGTGCCTGCCACCCGCCGCTCGAACTCGGCCGACGGCAGCAGCGTGGGCCGGGGCACCTTCTCGAACCGCAGCTCGCGCAGCCCCTCGACGACCCGCGCGAGGCCGCGGACGCTCGTCGCGTCGATCCCCGGGGGCGCGGCCTCGGCCGCCGCGCCCAGACAGGGCTCGGGCTGGGGGAGCGGGAAGCCTCCGTCGCCGTCGCCCGACGAGCTGAGGAAGGGCCGGAGGGCCTGCAGGGTCGCGAGGGCCCCGATCAGCAGGATCACCACCAGGAGCTGGAGACCGGGTCGGCGCACCGAGCCATCGTAGGCGAGACGTTTGCGGGGCGACGGCGCGCTCGCGTAAGGTTCCGGCGACGCGGCGGCCCGCCGCGGACGCACCGGGAGGACGATGGTTGACGTACGAAGGCTGGTGATCGCGTGGCCCGGCCTTGGGATCGCACGCCGCCGAGGGACTACCTCCGCCTCCAGGAAGCGCTGCTCCACGAGCAGGTAGCCCGCTACCTCTACCCCTTCAGCCCGTTCTACCGGAAGCTCTTCGACGACCACGACATCAAGCCCCAGCGCATCCGGCGGCTCCGCGACCTCGACCAGGTGCCGCTCTCGTCCGCCGAGGACTTCGCCGCCGTTCCGGAGGACTCGAGCCGGCCCTTCCGCGCGCTGCTCCGGCCCGACGAGCGCGGCCTGAAGCGGTGGGCGCATCGCGACGTCCTCCGGCGGGTGGCGCGAGAGAAGCTCGTCCGCGGCGACGAGTCGGCCGAGCGCCTGCTTGCGGAGGAGTTCAAGCCGGTCCACCTGCACCTGCCCGCGGGTCCCGGGCCGCTCGCTGGCTACACGATGCGCGACCTGTCGGCGCTGTCGCAGGCGGGCGCGCGCAGCCTCGCCGTGATGGGGGTGACCCGGCAGGACGTGCTGGTCTCGACCCTCCCGTTCGGGCCCCACCTGCCCTTCTGGCACGTCCATTACGGAGCGCAGGGCGCGGGGCTCGGGGCGGTGCACCTCGGGGCCGGCGAGGCGGTGCGGCCCCACGAGGCCGCGGTGTGGATGGCGCGGCTGGGCGCAACGGTGCTCGCGTCGCAGGCGGCGTACGCCGACGGGTTCCTGCGCGGAGCGCCCCCGGCGGCGTTCGCCCGCCTGCGCGTGCTGGTGCTCTGGGCGATCGGCGGGATGCGCGGCGCGCGCGAGCGATTCACGGCGCGGCTCCGCGCGGCGGGCGCTCCGGACGCGGGGGTCGCGACCCTGCTGGGCATCCCGGAGGCGAGGGTGGCCTGGGCGGACTGCCCCGCGCCGCCGGGTCAGGCCGAGGCCGCGCACGGCTACCACACCTATCCCGACCTCGAGCTGCTCGAGGTCGTCGACGGCGAGGGCCGGGGCGTGGGGGAGGGCGAAGCCGGCGAGCTCGTCTACACGTCGCTCGACTGGCGGGGCTCGGCGCTGCTCCGATACCGGACCGGCGTGGTCGCCCGGCGAGGCATCACGACGGAGGCCTGTCCCGGCTGCGGCCGGACCGTTCCCCGCGTCCTCCCGGACCTGTCGCGCGTCGACTGGCGAGCGATGGTGTCGGGCCCGCGCGGCCCGCTGGAGGTCGACCTCGCCGACATCCTGCCGGAGCTGTGGGGGGCCCGTGGCGTTGCGCTCTGGCAGGTCGAGGTGACCCGCGGCGGGGGGCTCGCGGGCGCCGACGCGATCGTCGCCCGGCTGGGCGGGGCCTCTCCGGGGGACGTGGCCCAGGTGCAGGCCCGCCTGGCACCCTACGGCGTCCGGTGCCGTGCGGTCCCGGTGCGAGAGCTGGGCCAGCGGATGGGGGTCGGGACCGAGCGGCCGGAGCGGCGCGTGGTCGTCCGCGCGGCCCGTTGAGCGCATCCAGGGGGTGCGCTAGGCTCGCGCGGCCGTGCTGACCTGCCGCCACTACCGAGACGGCGAGCTCGTCGAGGAGGGGTTCGACCCCGACCGCATCAGCGACCTCCTCCCCGAGGAAGGCTCGCTCGTGTGGCTCGATCTGGAGGACCCCGATCCCTCCGAGCTCGCCCTCATCAAGCAGGAGTTCGAGCTGCACCCGCTCGCGATCGAGGACGCGGAGCGGCAGGGACAGCGCCCGAAGGTCGAGCCGTACGACGGCTACTTCTTCGTGGTGCTGCACACGCTTCGTCTCGAGGCCGACGACCTCGTGGAGCGAGAGGTGCACGCCTTCGTCGGGCCGAAGTTCCTCGTCTCGCTGCGCTTCGGGGAGGGGGTTGACCTCGGGCCCGTGGTCGAGCGGCTGCGCCGCCACCCCGACCTGGTGCGTGAGGGCGGGGGGGCGATCTTCTACTCGCTCCTCGACGAGATCGTCGACGACTACCTGCGCCTGATCGACGTGCTGGAGGAGCGGACCGACGATGCGCAGGAGCAGGTCTTCGCCGACCGCGTCCCCGAGGACATCCAGGAGCACATCTTCCGGCTCCGAAAGCACATCGTGGGGGTTCGTCGGGCGGCATCGCCCGCGCGCGAGGTGGTCGCGATGCTGTTGACCGAGCCCGACATCGTGACCCGACGACTCGAGGCGTACTACCGGGATGTGAGCGACCACGTGATCCGAGCGCTCGAGTTCGTCGACAGCGTCCGCGAGCTGCTGACCACCGCGCTGGAGGCTCATCTCTCCCAGGTGAGCAACCGGTTGAATCTCGTCATGAAGCAGCTCACGTCGTGGGCGGCGATCATCCTCGTCCCCACGCTGATCGCCGGCATCTACGGGATGAACTTCCGTCACATGCCCGAGCTGGTGTGGCGCTACGGGTACGCCTGGTCCCTGGGGCTGATGGCCGTCTCGGCGACGACGCTGTACCTCGTCTTCAAGCGCCGCGGCTGGCTCTGATCGCGCCTGGCTTACCCGGGCGTCCGGAACGGCCGATACATCCGGCATGGCGTCCACGCTCCTCGAGCGCCCGGCCGCGACCACGCGGCCGCGGGTACGGGCACGGGTACCCGCGCTCAAGCTCGGCGCGCTGGGCGCCGTGGCGGTCGTCCTGGCGGTGGGGCCCCGCCTGCCCGGAGCGGCGGGCCAGCGGCTGACCGAGGTGTCGCTGGCGTTCGTCGCCCTCCTCGCCGAATCGATGCCGTTCCTGCTGGCCGGCGCCGTGCTCGCCTCCCTCTTGCGTGGCCGCGCCGGACGCAGGCTGATCGCCGCGGCGGTTCGCAGGCCGGCCCTCGCGGCGGTCGTCGCGCCGCTCAGCGGCGTGGCGCTGCCGCTGTGCGACTGCGGCCTGGTCCCGGTGGCTCGTCGGCTGGGCGCCGGGGGGGCCTCCTCGGCGGTCGTCAACGGGTTCGTCGCCGGCGCGCCCCTCACCAACCCGATCGTGATCCTCTCCACGGTCGTCGCGTTCCCCGGATCCCCCGGCATGGTCGTGGGCCGGATCGGCGTCGGTCTCGGGGTGGCGATGCTCGCGGCCTGGCTGTCGCCGGCCCCCACCTGCTCCTCCCACGACGACCACGATGACGGGCGGCCGCCCGTCGCTCAGGCGCTGAGCGAGGAGCTCGCCCGGACGGCGCCCGTGCTCGTGCTGGGTGCGCTGGCGGCCGGAGCCATCAAGGGGCTGCTCCCCGCCGACCTCTTCGGCGCGCTCGATGCGCAGCCGCTCATCGGGGCCGTCGTGATGATGGGGCTCGCCTTCGTGATGTCGATCTGCTCGCAGGCCGACGCGTTCGTCGCGGCGTCGCTCCCGGTCGGGAGCCTTGGGCGGCTGGCCTTCCTGGTGCTCGGCCCGATGCTGGATCTCCGTCTGGCGTCCCTCTATCGCCGGGAGTTCGGCGGGCGGTGGCTCGTCGGCTACGCGGCCGTGGTCGTGCCGTCGGTGCTCGTGCTGTCGACGGCGTGGGTGACGTGGGGGATCGCATGAGCCGGACGGGGCGTGTGATCGCGCTGCTGCTGGCCGCCGGGTTCGTGGCGGCGGTCGCCACCGGGAGGGGACGGCTCTTCGTTCGTCCGTGGTTCCTCCCCGGGCTGGTCGCCGCCGGCGCGCTGCTGCTCGTCGCCGCCTGGAGGGGGCGGGCTCCCATGGGCCGGCCCGCCGCCGCCGTGCTGCTGCTCCCGCTCGTCGCCGGCATCGGCCTGACGCCCGACCTGGTCGGAGACATCGAGTCGCGAGGAGCGTTCGACGCCGTCCTGAGCCGGCGCCTGGGCGAGGCCGAGAACCCCTTGCTGGCCGGCGACGGCGGAGTCGTGACCGTCCTCGACGTCGCGCTCGCCGAGCAGCAGGTCGGTGCCGTCTTCCTGGCCGGCCGTGAGGTGTCCGTCGAGGGGCGGGTGGACGCGGACCACGCGATCTCGCGGCTCGCGATGGTGTGCTGCGCCGCGGACGCTCGCTCGGTGAGGGTGATGGTGGTCGGCGCGCTGCCCGCCGCGGGAACCTGGGTGAGGGTGTCGGGCACCCTCGGTGTCTCGGAGGGCCGCGTGACGATCGAGGCCGAGCGTGTCACCCGGATCGAGACGCCGGAGGGCCCCTTCCTGTGACCGGGCTCCTCCGCCGGCAGGTTCGCCCCCGGGCCTTCGTCGCGACGCTCGCGCTCGCCGGCGTGCTCGGGGCGACGGTCGCCGCCGGCGGCGTGCGTCAGCGCGCGGCCATCGAGGAGGCCACCGCACGCCTGCGCGTCGCGGTGGCCGAGGCCGCCTCCGTGACGAACTGCTTCGAGGGCGTTCAGGACGACCTCTTCCTCTGGGACGGTCTCCGGACGACGGGATCGGAGGCCAGCGCTCTCGATCGGCTCGAGGGATGCGATGTCGGACGGCTCGAACGCCGGGTCGCGCGGGTGCTGCTTCCCGCGCCGGCCCCGCTCGCACCGGCGGGGGAGCGCGAGGTGCGCGCGGCCATCGAGGAGGCCCGCATCGCGCTCGATCGGGTGACGCTCGACGCGCTCGGAACGAAGCGGGCGATGCGGGCGGACCTCGCCGGGGGGGACGGATCGCTCGTGGTCGTGGGATACGAGGCGGTGCGGAGCGGCTACGAGCGTGCGGTGATGCTCCTGGGGATCGCCGAAGCCGGTTCCTAGTCCGTTGGGCTACCTTCTCGGCTCGTACCGCATCGCCACTGCCCCCGAGCCGAGCTCCAGCTCGTACTCATCGATCGAACCCAGCTCCGTGCAAGTCTTCGTCCGCGGGGATTGCACGATGATCGCAGCACCCGTCCGATGTGACGTTGATGGAGTACCGAAGGGGTCGCATTTGCGCGAATCCCCCGGGTCGCTGGTGCGCGCCCTCGGTGCTACGTCGCAGCCGGCGGTCCGAACCAGGTGGTGAGCGCGTCAGCGATCCCCACCTGGGTTCGGTCTCCCACCCAGGCCACATGTCCGTCGGGCCGGATCAACACGGCAGTCGGAGTAGTGACCGCGCCAAGTACCGGAAGCTCCCACGGGCCAACGTATCTGGCATCGATCATCTGAACCCGATCCGCCCACGGTGTGATGTCGAAGCCGCCGGGCTCACCCAAGTTGAGCAGCACGGGCCGGGCATCGTGCAGCAGCGTGAACACGCGCAGCGGGCCATCGGCGGTGACGAGATCTAGGTCGGGCATGCGCCGGCCGAGCAGCGGATGTCCCTCGCCGAGGTCGTAATGGATGTCCAGACCCGACATCATCCCGGCGAACCGCTTGCGTGGCTCGTCCATCGCCAGCAACTCAGAAACGGTTTCGCGCAGGGCCTCGAGGCGCGCGTCGGCGGGGCGCATGAGCGCGGTTTGCGCCATCGTGTTGCGCAGCACGCGGGCAGCGACCGGATGACGCTCTGCGTGGTAGGTGTCGAGGAGGCTTTCTGGCGATATCTCCTTGACCACCTGGGCCAGCTTCCA